>Ga0247760_1000462_pt1 | contig 44689 bp, 24 predicted proteins | sample UWRJL171409R4_FD_179936 | JGI IMG/M metagenome (GOLD analysis project Ga0247760, IMG submission 179936) | Plant litter microbial communities from Arlington Agricultural Research Station in Wisconsin, United States - UWRJ-L171-409R-4 | ecosystem: Environmental > Terrestrial > Plant litter >...
CCCACTTTTGATAATGAACCGACCAGTCCTAGGTCGAGTTGAATTTCCTTATCAGTTTTGACTGAATTTCCCATAGTAATTTTTTTTTGGACCACCCTTACAACAAATTGTCCTCCGGACAGGATTACAGGACTTAAAACAGGAGATATCGCTAAAAGAGACTTCTAATATAAATATATAGGGATAATTATATATATATAAATATAAGCAGCGTTTAGCAGCAGTGCAGCCTTCCACACTTATTCACCGTACAATAAAAACCCTTCATGTAGCTTTTATAATAATCTCAAATTATAGCCAGGCCTAGAAGTTAGGCTCTGACACGGCCTGTAGCCCGATTTTTTGTGACGACCCTGCAGGCCGTCACTTGGGCCGGGGCGGCCCGACAAATCCCCCGCAGAAGGAACAGTGCGGGAAGACGGTGCACACTGTCCAGACGCACTGGGCCAGGGGTGTAAAGACCCGAAGCCCCTACGACCAATAAGGTGCTGCTCGCAGCATGCCGAGTGCTTACATCACGAGCAGGAGAAACCTCACGAGTAGAACGCTCGCACAATGCAAAGTGCTCACATAACAAGCACTTACAGCACCACAAGCAAAGTGTAAAGTACCTCCCAGTTAGTTAGTATAGATAGCTATAGTTATACCTATAACTACCGTGAGGGACTCTAGTTCCTCATATTAGTATTTAATTATTTATTTATATCTTACTGTTCAGACTTACCTTTACGTATTATAGTGATAACGACCTATAGTAATATTAAACCCCCATCTAAGAGTGCTAGTTTAATAAGCCGTCTTTAGAACACCCCTTACCTGTTAGCGTCTTATTATACGTTCTGTTTTAACCTATACTAATCCTTTTAAGGCCTATATTAAGTATAGGTTATAATACGATATTAGCGTCTTAGTTTTAAACGCTGTTTATTAAATTCCCAGACACCACCTCTCTCCCTTTAACATATTAACCTCTAGAAAAGGAAAAGAGATTAAGGAGGTGTAAGCCTAGCCTTAGCTTCCCACTATTAATAAATTAGCTGTACGTTTTAAAAACTTAAACCTTAATTAGCAGGGACTGGTTAAGGAACTTAATAAAGCCTTCCCTAGAGATATTAAAAGCTGTATTAGTTTTATTAAAAAACTCCAGGCCTGACTTAACGTTATTAAGCTAGAAAATAACAACCTTAAAGGCTTGTAAAAGAAACGAGTAAAGCTCTCTCTACCTTTACGCTTTAAGGGAGACTTTACGTAACTGGAGTCCTAGATAGCTTAGCTTTAGAGTTATGTCACTTACTATAACGAGTAGTTCTTTAAAGAAGAAGGAAAGGTTAGGTTTGCTAGAGCCTTATTAAATAAAGTAGCTGCTTATTAGTATAAACTCCACGTAAAGATAATTAATAACCTCTTTATAAATAGAGTGTGTAAGGAGGCCCCTAAGATTTAGGCTCTTTTCAATAACTTTAACGTGTTTATTAACTAACTCTGGACTGAGTTTAAAGAATTAAATACCCCCTGGTAGGTTAAGTAACGCCTTATAGCTTTAAGGCAGACGTCCTTAATCTTTAAGTTCTCTATATACTTTAAATTAGAAGTAGTAAAGATTAAACTTAGTTAAGAAGCTTTAATAATGTTATTCTGGAGTGGTCTGAAGGAGTACGTTATTAGAGACCTTTATTAAAAGGACTAACTAGATTACCTTTAAGAGTTAGTTAAGATGGTTATTAAAGCTGATAACTAGTATTATAATTACTATTATTAAAAGAACTTTTAAAAGGAACAGACCCTTTACTAGTTAAGTAAACTAAAGAAGGGGAACTAGTTAACTACGACAGGTTACCATTTTAGGCTAATAGACATTAGTATGGTAAACTATTAGAACTAACCTAACTGCGATAAGCCTTAACGATAGTAATAGTAAAAGCAGTTTAAGGACTTATCTTAGGTTTAATACTTTAATTGCGATAAAAAAGGCTATATAGTGTGGTAATGTCCGTTACTAAAATAAGTTAGTTAGAAACCTGTCTTAAAAGGAGGAAAGTATATTAAGTTTAACTTAGGAGACGTCTATATTAGGATGGCAGGTAACGAAAAGGACTGTACCTAGATAGATAAGTGTAACTTAGGAGATAAGGAAGAAGAAGAAGAACCTTAAGATATAGTATACCTAGTCTTTAAGGGTGTCTTAAAAAAGTTAGTTATAAAGGTGCAGGTTATGGAAGACTGACTTTAAGGTGGAAACTTAGAACTACTAAAGGTGCAGGTTATAAAAGACTGACTTTAAGAAGAGATGTTCTAGTTAGCTATTATAAGCTTTAAGAACTTTACCTTGTAAACTTAGGAATTAAGGAAGTTTAAAAAAGACCCTAACTTAAACCTTACTAAGATGGTAAAAGGAGTTAAAGAACTAACCTTCTAGGCTACTTAAGTAATAAAGTAAACCTTAGAAGGTAAAAAAGAATAAACTAAGAGAATTAAACTAGAGAAACAAAAGTTCTTCTTAACAGTACCCTTTAAGACTCTTAAGTACTTTAAGCACGTTAAGTGGATTAGTACCCTTACCTCCCTAGAAGAGGGACAGTTTAGGTAGCTACCCTGTATTAAAGCTAGTGTGCTTTAAACCGGTACCTTGAAGGTTCCTTAAGAAGGTATAAAGTAAGTATATTAACAGAGGATTTAGGAGCTGGAGGAAAAATATTAAGAGTTAATAGACGAAATAAAGGACCTGTAAGTTAAAGGCTTTATTATAACGTTAAAGGATAGAGTGGTGGAAATTAGGCTGTAACTTTATAATAGAGTTCGTTTTATAAATTAGCTTAAACACTACCTTATTAAAGAAGACTGTTTTATAGAAGAATAAGCTAGGTTATTATTACTTAAGTTTTGGGAAAAGGTGTGGGAAAAATAACGTATTTAGAGATAAGTGGAATAAGAGAAGAAAGAAGGTGCCATTTCGTCCATTCTATACTCCATAACTGTAACACCCGTAGTTAATATTAACCACCCTAACCATAGGAATATACTATAGATTAACTGTATGTACGATAACTACACCCTTAACTGGTATTATAGGCTTAAGGCCCTTTATAACCACTTCCCTAATATATAAAGACGGGACTATACTGTTATAAAAGTAAAGTTAGAACCAGCTTACTACTAAGTTTCCTACTCCCTGATAAAGGAGTCTAGTAATAAGTGGAAAATTATTATAATTAATTAAGCTCCCACTATATACTAGTAAAGAGGAATATTTAATAACTACCTAGTTATAATATACTTATTACATCTTAACAGGAAAGCCAGAGAATAACAGAAGTGGGAAAATTACTAATAGATTTAAGAGTAAAAGGACGTTACTGTAATTTAAGCCCGTAAAGCGTATTATTAACTTATTAAGGATTTTAAGAATATTATACTATTTAAAGTTAACTGGACGTTAAGGTGTGAAAACCTAAGAAAGGTTAATTACTAAGTTTATTAAAGCTACCTGTTTTTCTAAAAGGAATTAGGAAAAGACTATAAGCCCTTTAAAAGGGCTGGAAACTAGTAATTTACTAGTTAGTAAAAACCCTAAGAAGAAGGAGAGGCACTTAAAGGTTAGGCTAGATAAGACTTTAAGGATAAGTGATTACTATAACTTAAATGTTAAAGAAGTATAAGCATTATTCTATTAGTGTTAATATAACAGATAAAAGAGGGAGGCCGTTTAGGGTAAGAGCAGTGATTAATAGCGGAAGTGCTTTTAACTTAATACACCCCTTATTAGTTAACTAAAGGAAACTTCCTAACTAAAAGTATAAAAAGGCTATCCTTATATAAAATGGTAAAGGAGGCTTATATTAGTATAATAACAGTAAAGTCACCTATTACTTACTACTCCTAATTAAAGTGGATAGGGATAAATAATAAGTGGATTTTAACATTATACCAGTTACTAGGTATAACATGATCTTAAGTCTACCTTAGCTGGAAAAGTATAACCCTGTGATTAACTAAAGGAATAGCTACCTTACCTTTAACAAGTCCCCTAACTGTGATTACTATTTAAAGAAAGCTAAAAAGGCCCTAAACCGTTTTAAAGATGTATAAAGCACTTAAAAGCACGTTAAACCTTTAGAATTAAGTACAGTTTAAGTTAGGTTTATTAAGACAGTTAAAGGATTAAAAGGTCTACTATATTACCTAAATAACGATTTAAAAGGTGGAAAGAAGCTAAAAGCTAACCTATAGATAAGTGAAGAAGTTAATTTATTTAAGGTACCTGTTAAATATAGGAAGTTTACCTTGTTTTGAAAAAAGATACTGTAATTACCAGACTACAGACTATAAGATTACGAAATTAAGCTAAAACTAGGAGTGAAGCTCCGCAGCTTCCAGCCTTACTACTTAAACCCTTAACAAGCTAAGGCCCTACGGGAGTATATTAATAAGAACTTAAAGAATGGGTTTATCGTAAAGTCTTAGTCCCCGGTAAGGTACCTAGTGCTGTTTATCCTAAGGAAGGGAGACAGTAAGTTACATATGGTTATTAACTATTAAACGTTAAACGAGGATATAATTAAGAATTGTTACTTATTATTACTTATTATAGAAATGTGGGAACGGATTATTAAGGTGAATTGGTTCTTTAGCCTTGATTTCCCTATAGGGTTTAACTACATTAAAGTGAAGGAAGAGGATAAGTATAAAACGGCTTTTTAGACTTGTAATAGGTATTACTAATACTGTGTTATGCTAATGGGATTAATAAATGCCCTTGTAACTTTTTAAGGCTTTATTAATAGTGTTCTTTACCCCTTCCTCGATAAGTTTATCTTTATATATTTAAACGATATTCTAATTTATTCTAAAACTTTAAAAGAACATTAAAAATATATGCGATAGGTTCTGATAGCTCTTAAGAAGATAAAGCTGATAGTAAACCCGGAGAAAAGCTACTTTTACATTTAAGAATTAAATTATTTAGGGTTTAAAGTAACCCTTAGAAAGCTTAAAATGTAAGTAGAGAAGATAGAGGTAATTAGGGATTGGCCTACTTTAAAGAACTAGAAAGAGTTATAAGCTTTTATCAGCTTTACAAACTTCTATCGCTATTTTATTAGGTATTTTATAAGAATTATAAGACTACTTTATAAACTTACAGGTAAGGGAAAGCCGTTTAAATAGACTGATAGATAGTAGAAGGCATTTAAAGACCTTAAATATACCTTTATTACAACGCTAGTCCTAGCCTTCCCCGATTTCTCTAAGCCTTTTTAAGTTAAGATAGACTCTTTAGAATTCGTAATCGGTAGAGAACTTAACTAAGTCCAGGATAATAGGAGACGCCACCCAGTTACCTTCTTATTAAAAGGAATCTATAGCCCAGCTTTATAATATTTAATTTATAATAAGGAACTGATAACGATTATTTAATATTTTACTAAGTAGGTACTGTATTTAAGTGGCATAGAAGAACCAGTCTAGGTCTTCTTAGATTATAATAACCTTTAATACTTCCTAACTAAAGAACTTAGCTTATAATAGGCACAGTAGGTAAAACTAATAACCCCGTTCCACTTCCAGATCCACCATATTAAAGGAAAAGATAATAAGTAAGCTAATGCTCTTAGTTAAAGACAGGACTATAAGGATGTTAATCTGGTCCTAATCCCCGTTACTATATTTAACGAAGTTAAAAACGGCACATTAGAGTATATACCGTAAGTGTTAGATAACTAAACTTTAAAATAAACTATTAACGTCTATATAAATTTATAAACAAAGTATAACGTTTATTAATAATAATAGGACTTTTAAATAAGAAGGTTAGTGGAAGGAACCTGTAAGTATAAATGCCCCTTAAGAGACTTCTTAAGGTATATGTAAGATTATAAGAAGGAGTGCTTAATATATCTAAATTATAACGAAACTAGTTATTAATTAGAATAACTGTTAAAAGGCGTAAACGGTGCACCTAAACTAGGAGTAAGGCTTTAATATTAAGAGAAACTGTATATTTATAACTTAGGTAAACGGAAGGAGTACGTTTAGTAGGTTTATAAGTCTTAACTTAAAGGATATATAGGCTGAGCTAAGACTCTTGTATAAGCTTAGTAGGTGTACGCCTTCCTGGGAATAAAGAAGCTAGTTAAGGAAGTAGTTAATAACTGTAACATCTGCTAATAAAAGTAGAATCGACACTATAAACCTTATAAGCTTCTCGAACCACTCCTTATACTATAAACATTATAGAGTTTAATCTTACTTAATTTCATTACCGGGATCCCAGAGTCTAAGGACCCTGCTATAAGAGTCACTTATAACCAGATCCTTATAATAGTTAATAAATTAATAAAGTGGGCCTACTTTCTATTAACTTTAAAGGATATAACTACAAAATAACTCGCTTATATCTTTAAAAAAGAGGTAATCTCGTAACACCTCTAGCCGGATAATATCGTTACAGATTAAGATAAGCTAATCATGTTAAAGTTCTGGCAAAGGCTAATGTAAAGAATAGGTATAAAGAGCAAGCTTTCAATAACCTTCTACTTACAGACAGATAGCCAGACAGAACAAGTTAATTAAATACTTATAATATATCTCTAAACCTATATTAACTTTAAATAAGATAATTAGCTTAAGTTGTTACCGATAGCACAGATAGCTTATAACATAACGCTAGTTAAGTTTACAAGTATATTACTGTTCTTTACGAACTACGGAAAGGAGCCTAAACTCCACTAAGGCCCACTAACCAGTGCCCCTTAAGCTGCAGTCCGTGCAGACTGGATGTAAGAACTGCATAACCACCTGTAAGCTAAACTTAAGTTTACGTGTGAATAAATGAAGAGATTTGCTAATAAACACTAAACTAAGTAACTAATACTTAAGGAAGGACTTTATTATAACGGTAAATAAGTTAGGGAACCGACTCTCTAAGAGGGGGATTACGTTTATCTTTTTTCACAAAACCTGTATTTAAAATAACCTAATAAGAAGCTTAACTTTAAAAGGTATAGACCGTTCTAAATTAAGAGAAAGATCGCCACCTTTAATTATAAATTAGACTTACCCGCTAGTATAAAGGTGTGGATTAAGGTTTTCCACATCTCATTTCTAGAACCTGCCCTAAAGGGAGTTCTTTTAGAAAAGAAGATTAAGATCGACATTAATAAGGATAAATACGATATTAAGGAAATTATGGATTTACAGAAGGGGAAGAATACGTTTAAATATCTTGTTAAGTGGTTAGATTATAGCTTTAAAAGTAATTTATAGGAGCTAATTAAAAATCTTAAGTGCCTAGACCTGATTATGGAGTTCCACTAAAAGAATCCAGACTAACTGAAATTAATAATAAGAACTAGAAATAAGATAAGATCTGATATCTAAACTACCATATTAAAAAGTAAGACCATTATGGGATTTAAAGCTTAAGAAGCGGTAGGAAACTCCTTAATAGGTATAGAAGGACATTTATTAAAACCTTAACCAGGGTTATAAAGACCTTAAACCTAATAAGGAGGCTAGGCCTTTAAAGCCCTTAACAAGCTTTATATGAAAATAAGTGCTAATAGGGAAAGAAGTTAGTAAAAGAAAAAAAAATCACTAAAAAAACTCTTATAGGAAGTTAAGCTTATAACCTCTTATTAAAAAAGACAGTTATAAACTAAGTTATAAAGCGACCGCCCGCTACAGAGACCCTACCAGGAAGTTCCCCTAATTAAAAGACTCCACGTTATTAAAAGGAGCGTTTAACTTAACCTCCTCACTTTCCTAAAACTCCAGTAGCTCCACTTCACAACTAAACGCTTTTACAACCCGGTCTTTAAGGCGGGACCGCTACTTATAAAGGCGCACTAAACGTGCTGACGCCTTTTAAAGCTTAGTAATGGCTTTATAAAGCTACTAAGTAGTAAACTTAACTTATAAGTTAAGATTCTGTTTTTTAATAAGAAGAGCCCTTAACTTTACCTTACTAACATTAAAAGCGTTATATTAGGAAGGCCAGTGCCTTTTTAAGTAGTGGTTATAACTGTTAGACCGGTTTAAAACCTAACAGACAAGTAAAGGGTTAGTGGATTTATAAGAAAAATAAGGGGACATTTCGCTACTAAACGCGTGTGTGTAAGCTGTAAGGTTCAGATAGCGGTTAATACTCTTACCCTATTCCCATTTTAAAACCCAAGAGCCGGACACTTATTATATAGTGAAGTGGTGAAAGGAGAAACTTACCTTTTAAGTTCTTTATAGAAAAAGAACGTTAAAGAGGGGGAATTGTGTGACAACCCTGTAGGCTGTTACTTAGGCTGGGGTGGCTTGATAAATCCCTTATAGAAGGAACAGTGTAGGAAGACGGTATATACCGTCTAGACACACTAGGCTAGGGGTGTAAAGACCTAAAACCCTTACGACTAATAAGGTGCTGCTTATAGTATGCTAAGTACTTATATCGCGAGTAGGAGAAACCTTATAAGCAGAACGTTTATATAATGTAAAGTACTTACATAATAAGCACTTACAGCATTATAAGTAAGGTGTAAAGTACTTCCCAGTTAATTAATATAGATAGTTATAGTTATGCTTATAACTACTGTAAGGGACTCTAGTTCCTTATATTAATATTTAATTATTTATTTATGTCTTACTGTTTAGACTTACCTCTGCGTATTATAGTGACAACGACCTATAGTGATATTAAACCCCTATTTAAGAGTGCTAGCTTAATAAGCCGTCTTCGGAACGCCCCTTACCTGTTAGCGTCCTGCTATACGTTCTGTCTTAACTTGCGCTAGTCCTCTTAAAGCCTGTGTCGGGTACAGGTCGTAATATTTTTACTACTATTTAGCAAATATAAAAGCATATCTAGCAGCTTAATTTTAAAGCTAGCTAAAACATAATAAGACATTATTTAATATAACTTGAAACTATAAGTAGCTATATAGGCTTTAAAGTTTATAATTCCAGATCTGATTATACTTATTATCTCTTTAACAATACTTCTTAAACTTACTCTTTAAAACTATAAAGAAATAAAGACTGGGAAGAGTATTACTTAAAGCTTAACCTATCTAAAGATCTTACTTATATAATTCCCCTTAACCTCTTTTTAATTACACTAGATAATAATATATATATCCTAAAGCTAAAATCTCTTTAAGGACGTGAAGATTATACGACTTATTTCTTTTCGTTTCTATATAATAAGTCGTTATCATTTTTCTACGTAAGTTAGAAGAAAAAACTTAATAAAGGGTAGGTAGCAGTGATATATAGTTATCTATTAAGATTAGAATCAGATACAGATAGTTATTACAACCTGTACCCGACACAGGCCTTAAGAGGACTGGCACAGGTTAAGACAGAACGTATGGTAGGACGCTAACAGGTAAGGGGCGTTCTAAAGACGGCTTATTAAGCTAGTACTCTTAAATAGGGGGTTTAATATTACTGTAAGTCGCTGTCACTATAATGCATAGAGGTGAGTCTAAACAGTAGGATATAAATGAATAATTAAATACTAGCGTGAGGAACTAAAGTCCCTCACGGTGGTTATGGGCATAACTATAACTATCTATACTAATTAGTTAAGAGGTACTTCGTACCTTGCTTGTAATATCGCAAGTGCTTATTATGCAAGCACTTTATACTACGTGAGCGTTCTGCTTGTAAGGTTTCTCCTGTTTGCGACGTAAGCACTTAATATGTTATAAGCAGTACCTTATTAGTTATAGGGGCTTCGGGTCTTTACACCCCTAGCCCAGTACACTTAGACGGTGTGTACTGTCTTTCCACACTGTTCTTTTAGGGGATTCGTTAGGCTGCCCCAGCCTAAGTAATAGCCTGTAGGGTCGTTACACAATTCCCCCTCTTTAACGTTCTTTTCTTATAAAGAACTTAAAAGGTAAGTTTCTCCTTTCACCATTTCACCATATAATAAGTATCCAGCTCCTAAGTCTTAAAACGGGAATAAGGTAAAAGTATTAACTGCCGTCTAAACCTTACAGCTTACACGTATGCGTTTAGTGGCGAAATGTCCCTTTATTCTTTTTACAAGTCTGCTAACCCTCCACTTATCTATCAAGTTTTAAACCGGTCTAACAGTTATAACTATTATTTAGAGAGATATTAACCTTCCTAGTGTAACACTTTTAATGTTAGTAAGGTAAAGTTAAAGGCTTTTCTTATTAAAAAACAGAGTCTTGACTTATAAGTTAAGTCTGTTACTTAGCAGCTCCATAAGGTTACTGCTAAGCTTTAAAAGGCGTTAGCGCGTTTAGTGTGCCTTTATAAGTAACGGTTCCGACTTAAGGACTGGGCTGTAAAAACGTTTGGTCGTGAGGTGGAGTTATTAAAGTTCTAGGAAGGTGAGGAGGTTAAGTTAAGTGCTCTTTCTGACAATGTAAAGTCCTTTAACTGGAGGAACTTTCTAGTAAGGTCTCTGTAGCGAGTAGCCGCTTTATAACTTAGTTTATAACTGCCTTTTTCTGTAAGAGGTCGTGTGTTTAACTTCTACGAGAGTCTTAGCGACTTTTTACTTATTTTTTTTTTCTTTTACTAACTTTTTTCTTTAATAACACTTATTTTTATGTAAAGCTTATTAGGAGCTCCAGAGGTCTAGCCTCTTTATTAAGTCTAAGGTCCTTTTAACCCTAATTAAAGGTTCTAATAAATGTCCTCCTATACTTACTAAGGAGTTTCCTACTACTTTTCAGGTTTTAAGTCTTATAATAGTCTTACTCTTTAATATAGTAATTTAGATATTAGATTTTATCTTATTTTTAATTCTTATTGTTAGTTTTAGTTAGTTTAGATTCTTTCGGTAAAACTCTGTAATTAAGTCTAAGTATTTAAGGTTTTTAACAGGCTCTTATAAGTTACTTTTAAGGCCGTAATCTAACTACTTAATAAGATACTTAAACGTGTTCTTTCCTTTTTATAAATCTATAACTTCCTTAACGTTATATTTATCCTTATTAACGTCGATCTTAATCTTCTTTTCTAAAGGAACTCCCTTTAAGGCAGGTTCTAAAAGTGAGATATAAAAGACCTTAATCCACACCTTTATGCTAGCGGGTAAGTCTAGTTTATAATTAGAGGTAGCGACTTTTTTCTTAATCTGGAAAGGTCCGTACCTTTTAAAGTCAAGCTTTTTACTAAGTCGTTTCAAATGCAAGTTTTGTGAAAAAAGGTAAACATAATCCCCCTTCTAAAGAGTTAGTCCCTTAACTTATTCACTATTATAGTAAAGTCTTTTCTTAAATACTAATTATTCAGTTTAGTGTTTATTAGTAAACTTCTTTATTCGTTTACATGTAAACTTAAGTTCAGCTTATAAGTGGTTATATAGTTCTTACATCTAGTCTGTATAGACTGTAGCTTAGGGGGTACCTATAGGTAGGCTTTAATAGAGCTTAAGCTCCTTACTGTAGTTAGCGAAGAACAGTAACATACCTGTTAACTCGACTAATATTATATTATAAGTTATCTATACTATTAATAACAGCTTAAGCTAATTATCTTATTCGAAGTTAACGTAAGCTTAAAGATATATTGTAAGTATCTGGTTAACTTATTTTGTTTAGTTATCTATTTATAGGTGGAATACTGTTAAAAGCTTACTTTTCACACCTATCCTTTACATTAGTCCTTACTAGAACTTCGACACGATTAGCTTATCTTAATCTATAACGATGTTATCTAGCTAAAGGTATTGTGAAATTACCTCTTTCTCAAAGATATAAGTAAGTTACTCTACTGTTATGTCTTTTAAGGTTAGTAGAAAGTAAGCCTATTTTATTAGTCTGTCGATTATTATGAGGATTTAGTCATAAGTAACTCCTATAATAGGGTCTTTAAACTCTAAAATCCTAATAATAAAGTTAAGTAAGATAGAGCTTTATAGCGCCTGTAGTATAGGGAGTGGTTCGAGAAGTCTATAGGGCTTATAATATTAATTCTACTTTTAGTAATAAACGTTATAATTATTAACTACTTCCTTAACTAGCTTCTTCATTCCTGGGAAGGCGTATATTTACTAAACTTACGTAAGAGTCTTAGCTTAGCTTATATATCCTTTAAGTCGAGACTTATAAACCTGCTAAACGTACTCCTTTCTCTTAACTAGGTTGTGAATATACAGTTTCTTTTAGTATTAAAGCCTTACTCCTAGTTTAAATACGCCGTTTACACCTTTTAGTAACTGTTCCAGTTAATAACTAGTTTCGTTATAGTTTAGATACTTTAGGCACTCCTTACTACAGTCTTACACATACCTTAAAAAGTCTTTTAAAGGGTATTTATACTTACAGGTTCCTTCTATTAACCTTTTTATTTAGAAGTCCTGTTACTATTAATAGATATTATACTTTATTTATAAGTTTATATACACGTTAATAGTTTATTCTAGTATTTAATTATCTAATACTTATAACGTATACTTTAATATACTGTTCTTAATTTCGTTAAATATAATGATAGGGATTAGGACTGGATTAGCATCTTTATAATCCTGTCTTTAATTAAAAGTGTTAGCTTACTTATTATCTTTTCCTTTAATATAGTGAATCTGGAAGTAGAATAGGGTTATTAACTCTACCTATTATATTTACTGTAGGTTAAGTTCTTTCGTTAGGAAGTACTAAAGGTTATTATAATCCGAAAAGACCTAGACTGGTTCTTCTGTACCGCTTAGATACAGTGCTTACTTAGTAAAGCACTAAATAATCGCTATTAATTCCTTATTATAGATTAGATATTATAGGGCTGGGCTATAGATTCCTTTTAATAAGAAGGTAATTAAGTAACGTTTCCTATTATCCTAAACTTAATTAAGTTCTTTACTAATTACGAATTCTAAGGAGTCTGTTTCGACTTAGAAAGGCTTTAAGAAATTAAGGAGGGTTAGGACTGGTGTTATAATAAAGGTGTGTTTAAGGTCTTTAAACGTCTTCTGCTATCTATTAATCTACTTAAACGGCTTTCCCTTACCTGTAAGTTTATAAAGTGGTTTTACAATCTTTGTAAAATACCTAATAAAACAGTAATAGAAATTCGTAAAGTTAATAAAAGCTTATAACTTTTTTTAATTCTTTAAAGTAAGCTAATCCTTAATTACCTTTATCTTCTCTATTTACATTTTAAGTTTTTTAAGAGTTACTTTAAACCTTAAGTAGTTTAATTTTTAAATATAAAAGTAACTCTTCCCTAAATTTATTATTAGCTTTACCTTTTTAAAAGCTATTAAAACCTATCGTATATACTTTCAGTATTCTTTTAAAGTTTCGGAATAGATTAAAACGTCGTCTAAATATATAAAGATAAACTTATTAAGGAAGGGGTAAAGAACACTGTTAATAAGGCCTTAAAAAGTTACAGGGGCGTTTATTAATCTTATCGGCATGACACAATATTGGTAATACTTATTACAAATCCGAAAAGCTGTCTTATATTCGTCTTCCTCCTTTACTTTAATATAGTTAAATCCTATAAGGAAGTCAAGGCTAGAGAACTAATTTACTTTAATAATCCGTTCTCGCATTTCCGCAATAAGTGGTAATAAGTAGCGATTCTTAATCGTATCCTTATTTAACGTTTAGTAATTAATAACTATATATAGCTTATTATCTCCCTTCCGTAAGACAAACAGCATTAGGTACCCTGCTGGGGACTGGGACTCTATAATGAACCTATTCTTCAGGTTCTTATTAATATACTCCTGCAGGGCCTTAGCTTACTAGGGGTTTAAGTAGTAAGGCTAGAAGTTGCGGAGCTTCGCTCCTAGCTTTAGCTTAATTTCGTAATCCTATAGTTTATAATCTGGTAATTACAGTATCTTTTTTTAAAACAGGGTAAACTTTTTATATTTAGCGGATACTTTAAATAAGTTAACTTCTTCACTTATCTATAAATTAGTTTTTAACTTCTTTTTACCTTTTAAATCGTTATTTAGGTAATACAGTAAACCTTTTAGTCTTTTAACTGTCTTAGTAAACTTAACCTAAATTATACTTAGTTCTAAGGGTTTAACGTGCTTTTAAATACTTTATGTAACTTTAAAGCAGTTTAATACCTTCTTAGCTTTCTCTAAACAGTGATTATAGTTAGGGGACTTGCTAAAGGCAAGGTAGCCACTCCTCTAATTAATTACAGAGTTATACTTTTCTAGTTAAGGTAGACTTAAGATTATGTTATACCTTATAACTAGTGTAACGTTAAAGTCCACTTATTATTTATCCCCGTCTACCTTAATTAGGAGTAGCGAGTGGTAAGTGACTTTACTATTATTATACTGGTATAAGCCTTTTTTACTATTTCAAATAGGGATAGCCTCTTTATACTCTTTATTAGGGAGTTTCCTTTAGTTAATTAACAAAGGGTATACTAAGTTAAAAACACTCTTACTATTAATCACTGCTCTTACCCTAAATAGCCTCCCTCTTCTATCTGTTATGTTAATACTGATAGAATAATACTTATACTCCTTTAACATTTAAGTTATAGTAATTATCTGTCCTTAAGGTCTTATCTAGCCTAACCTTTAAATGCCTCTCCTTCTTCTTAAGGTTTTTACTAATTAGTGAACTATTAGTTTCCAGCCCTGCTAAAGGGCCTGTAACCTTTTCTTAATTCCTTCTGGAAAAATAAGCAGTTTTAATAAACTTAACGATTAACTTTCCTTAAGTTCTCACACCTTAGCGTCTAGTTGACTTTAAACGGTATAATGTTTTTAAAGTCTTTAATAAGTTAATAATACGCTTTACAGGCTTAGATTGTAATAATGTCTTTTTACTCTTAGATCTGTTAGTAGTCTTCCCGCTTCTACTATTCTCTAGCTTTTCCGTTAAGATATAGTAAGCACGTTATAACTAAGCAGTTATTAAGTACCCCTCCTTACCAGCACATAGTGGGGGTCTAGTTAACTATAGTAACCTTCCGCTTATTACCAGATTCTCTTATTAAGGAGTAGGAGACTTAGTAATAAGCTAGTCCTAACTTTACCTTTATAATAGCGTAGTCCTGTCTTTATATGCTTAGGAAGTGGTTATAAAGAGCCTTAAGCTTATAATGCCAGTTAAGAGTGTAGTTATTATACACGTAATCAATTTACAGTATATCCTTATAATTAAGGTAGTTAACGTTAACTGCTAGTGCTACAGTTATAGAGTACTGAACAGGGGAGGTAGCGTTTTATTTTTTCTCTTCTTTTACTTACTTCTGTGTGCGTTACTTCTCTTAAACCTCTTCCTAAAACTCAAGTAATAATAACCTAACTTATTCTTCCATAAAGTAGTCTTCCTTAATAAGTTAATATTTAAGTTAGTTAGTGAAGTGAACTTTATTATAGAGTTTTAACTTAATCTTTACTACTTTATCTTTAGACGTCACAGTAAGACCTTCAACTTATAAATCCTCTACTTCGTTTACTAACTTTTAATGCTTTTCTTTCAGTTCTTAAACCCTCCGCTAATATGCTTACTTTATACCTTCTTAAGGGACTTTTAAGGTACCGGTCCAAAACATACCGGCTTTAGTGTAAAGTAGCTATCTAAGCTGTCCTTCTTCTAAGGAAGTAAGGGTGCTAATCCACTTAATATGTTTAAAGTGTTTAAGAGTCTTAAGGGGTACTGTTAAGAAGAATTTCCGTTTCTCTAGTTTAATTCTCTTAGTTTATTCTCTTTCACTTTCTAAAGCTTACTTCACCGTTTAGGTGGCTTAAAGGGCTAGTTTTTTAACTCTTTCTACCATTTTAGTGATTTCTAAGTTAGGGTCCTTCTTAAACTTCCTTAGTTCCTAGGCTTATAAGGTGAGGTTTTTAAGACCTGTAACAGCTAACTGAAATATCTCTTCCTAGAGTTAGTCTTCTGCGACCTGTACCTTTAGTGGTTTTAAGTTTCCACTTTAAAGTTAGTCTTTTACAACCTGCACTTCCGTAGCTAACTCTTTTAAGATGCCTTTAAGGACTGGGTATATTATATCCTGGAGTCTTTCTTCTTCCTTGTCTCCTATGTTACACTTGTCTATTTAGGTGCAGTCTTCTTCGTTACTTACTATCTTAATATGGATATCTCTTAAGTTAAACTTAATATACTTCTCTCCTTCTAGGACAGGCTTCTAACTAACTTATTTCGGTGACGGGCATTACTGTGTTATATAGCCTTTTGTGACGACCCTGCAGGCCGTCACTTGGGCCGGGGCGGCCCGACGAATCCCCTGCAGAAGGAACAGTGCAGGAAGGCAGTACGCACGGTACTGCGCACTGGGCCAGGGGTGCAAAGACCCGAAGCCCCTACGACCAATCGTTGAGTGATCACTCCGATCTCGCCAAGGGCACGGTGATCACAGTGATCAGAGGCATTCTGATCATTATGATCACTCTTCGTGTTGGGTGAGCACAGTGATCAAGGTACGAAGTACCTCCCAGTTAGTTAGTATAGATAGCTATGGTTATGCCTACAACTACTGTAAGGGACTCTAGTTCCTCACGCTAGTATTCAATTGTTCATTTATATCCTACTGTTCAGACTTACCTCTACGCATTATAGTGACAACGACCTACAGTGACATTAAACCCCTGTCTAGGAGTGCTAGCTCAACAAGCCGTCTTCGGAACGCCCCTTACCTGTTGGCGTCCTGCTATACGTTCTGTCTTAACCCGCGCCAGTCCTCTCAAGGCCTGTGTCGGGTGCAGGTCGTAATACCTTTCTTACTGCAGTTAAAGCACTGGACTTAGGACAGGTCCCTTAACTGCTTCTGCTACTACTGCCGTTAAGGCTTGTTACAGTTAGGTTAATTCTAACGGTTTACTATATTAATATCTATTAATCTAGGGTAGTAACCTATCGTAATTAACTGGTTCCCCTTCTTAGGTTTACTTAGCTAGTAAGGGGTCTGTTCTTTCTAGAAGTTCTTTTAATAATGGTGATTATAATACCGATTATCAGCCTTAATAGCTATCTTAACTAGTTCTTATAAGCGGTCTGGTTGGTTTTCTTAATAGAGATTTCTGGTGACGTGTTCCTTTAAGCCGCTCTAGAACAGCATTATTAAGGCTTCTTAACTGAGTTTAGTCTTTACTACTTCTAGTTTAAAGTGTGTGGAGAACTTAAAGACTGAGGACGTCTGTCTTAGGGCTATAAGGCGTTGTTTAGCCTGCCTGGGGGTGTTTAGTTCTCTAAACTTAATCTGGAGTTAATTAATGAAAACGTTAAAGTTGTCGAAAAGAGCTTAAGTCTTAAGGGCTTCCTTTCGTACTCTGTTTATAGAGAGGTCGTTAATTATCTTCACATAGGGTTTATATTAGCGAGCGGTTACTTTATTTAATAAGGCTCTGGCGAACTTAACCTTTCCTTCTTCTTTAAAGAACTGCTTATTATAATAGGTGATATAGCTTTAAAGCTGGGTTATTTAAGACTTTAGCTATGCAGAGTCTCCCTTAAAGCGCAAGGGTGGAGGGAGCTTTACTTGTTTTTTCTATAAGCCCTTAAGGTCGTTATTCTCTAGCTTAACTACGTTAAGTTAGGTTTAAAGTTTTTCAATAAGACTAATATAGCTCTTAATATCTCTGGGGAAGGCTTTATTAAGTTCCTTAACTAGTCCTTACTAATTAAGGTTTAAGTCTTTAAGGCGTGCAGTTAATTTATTAATAGTGGGGAGTTAAAGCTAGGCTTACACTTCCTTAATCTCCTTACCTTTTCTTAAGGTTGACATGTTAGTGGGAGGAGGGAGGTAATGTTTAGGAGTTTAATAAACAGCGTTTAAAATTAAGACGTTAGTATTATATTATAACTTACACCTGACACAGGCCTTGAGAAGACTGGCGTAGGTTAAGACAGAACGTATAACAGGACGCTAACAGGTAAGGGGCGTTCTAAAGACGGCTTGTTAAGCTAGTACTCCTAGACAGGGGGTTTAATGTTACTGTAAGTCGCTGTCACTATAATACACAGAGGTAAGTCTGAACAGTAAGATATAAATAAACAATTGAATATTAGTGTGAGGAATTAGAGTCCCTTACGGTGGTTGTGGGCATAACCATAACTATCTATACTAACTAGTTAGGAGGTACTTTGTACCTTGCTTGTAATGTTGTAAGTGCTCGTTGTGCAAGCACTTTACACTGCGCAAGTGTTCCGCTTGTGAGGTTTCTCCTGCTCGCGACGCAAGCACTCGGCATGCTACGAGCAGCACCTTATTGGTCGTAGGGGCTTCGGGTCTTTGCACCCCTGGCCCAGTGCGCCTAGACGGTGTGCACCGTCTTTCCGCACTGTTCCTTCGGGGGATTCGTCGGGCCGCCCCGGCCCAAGTGACGGCCTGCAGGGTCGTCACAATAGTCCGATTTATTATATAGGCCATTTAAGACTTAGTAAGCTTATTACTACTTTTAACATAACTATAGTAAAGCTACTATAAGTTATAAAGTACATTTATATCTATATCGTAATAATATTAGAATTATAAGCTACTAATTCTATAACCCACCTTAACGAGAAAAAATAACCAGGACCATTTCCTCCACTATTATAAAAGCTTATAATACTCTAAGAAAGTAATTAGCAGATAGATAATTATATCAAGACATAATATATCTGTGTAACCGCCGTAATTAAATTTATACAGAGTTAGAGTTCTTAGAGCTTAAAGAAATAGCCCCTTATCACTTTTTCCTTTCCTAATAAACATTCGTGGACTTAAATTTATTATAACTTAGCGTCTGAAAAATTACATCATTTTAAGACTAAGTAATAATAGTTATAAGCATAGAGCTGTAAGTCTTAAAGCATCTGTACACGACTAAAGAAGTTATCGCTACCGTTATACTTATTCGCCCAGCATGGCTTAACAATAATAATGCCATTCAGCTACCGCCAGGAGTATAATAACAGCACCACCAGGCTAATATGTCTGCGCTTACGCTAGTTCTCTTCCTCACACCCAGCCTTCATCTCCATGGACGTACGGCAATATCTTCATCATGTTGGCCGTTCTCCCAGAAAAACGCGTTACTAGCAGCTTCTTTAATAGTACTCTTCGCTGCGGAACTAACAAAACTCCCATTTCTTACCGCTAGTGTGTGTTACTTAACGCGGTGTAATGGCGATTATATATATACATAACAAGCAGAAATTTCCAGGCAATAAATACATCTACGAAAAAACGATCATCGATATTTCCATCGAGCGAAGCCGTCAGCGCGGTCTAAAGAAACGCTTTAAGACTTGTTTATTTCATCGCCTGCCGCTCGCGTTCCGCGGCCCTTTGATTTGCGTACTTCGTACTGCGTCATACACATTCCAAGGTAGTCGACAAGGATGGTCTTGGACACACCGCTGCCCGCTTTTCCCCGAGACTTTCCGAGTGAGTCGGTCCTCCAGCTAGCTAGCCTGATCCAAGGGGTGTACCGCATGGCTCGATACTTCACCCTGAGCCAGAAAGAGGTAAGAATCGACAGTGCTAAAGATTTACAGTCAGCCGTGCACAGCATCTGGCGGGCCGGATCATTCCCAACATACTGATGGTCGGAGGGAACGTCCAGAGCCATGACAGCGACTCATTTGCCTCTTCAAGTCTATTTCTGGCCTCTGGAACCGAATAGATGGTCTCAACTGCCGCCAAGAATAAAACAAAGATACCGAAAAAATGCGGAAAGCATCGACTTCCTCAGGTAAAACGGCCTCCAACTACCAGACGGAATAGCCCCTGGGCCGGAGGATGGTCGCGGGGCAGATTGTTCGGCAGCCCTGGCAACCGTCTCGATTGCTCCATCGCTAGTTCAGGGTATGGGTGAGGTCAAGGCGATGATGGGCCGCGCTGGGCATGCGTTTGCTTTTGGCGGCCAGTCTTCCATTGCGTCCTGTCTGCCTTGGTGGGCGAGGTGGGGGCGGTGGCGAGGTCCCATGGCGGTGCCTGTTGTGCGACACTCTGGGGAGACATACAATCGTACGGAGAGGGTTATTTTGATGGCAAGAACCTCCACATGAGGTGCACCTTCCTCTCAACCACTCTGACTTTCCATTCAATCCTGAGAACAAACCGAACATTCGCTCCATTCCCAATCCCTCAGAACGGGTCGCTGGCCCAAGAATGCCCCGGATCTCCAACAATGTTTACTTGGGTCGAGGTCTTGATGGACAATTCAACACACTACACCCTCAGACCCGTTGGCGGTGGGTAACGTGGGGGGCGGGGTGAGTTCAATTGGATGGTTCGATTTTACAGTCTGGATGCATGCGCCACCCGACTGATTGGATGGTGAAAGGGAGGGAGATGGGTCATGGGTTAGCGGCAGCGATATCCGGCAGCAGCTGCTGCAGCACGCCGGCCAATCGCGCTGTCAGATCCAGAACTTTTGCCGGGTTTGCGCTGCATCATCACCAGAAGGCAGCAACCGTGATGCACTTCGGCGCGTTTGGCACCTGGAAGCCGCTAAAAGCGGGAGTAGGAACTGCATGCACTGCAGGATTGTATGCACCTATATCTCCAGCCAGCCATACGCTGAGCTGGTCGTGCATCCACAGGTGGTGTTGGGGTGATCTGTGACAGGAAGCGGGGAAGGAGCAATGCCTTAAATGTTCCAGTGATGCATCCGTCAGAGCGCCGCTACTTGTCGCTGTTATTCTGCTTGACCCCATAACCGTCCCGAATCCGAACATTCCAAACCAGTACGCCAACTCGGAACGACGGATTCCAGACAAAAAGCAATGGCTGAGCCAAGCAACACGCAAGCTGGGGCCGGTGCCATCGCGGTCGTATGCTGGCCGGCTCGCAAGTTTTTTTTCAGGCCCAGAGAGTTAACCATTTCGCAGGATATTGCAGACGAAGGAGAGTCGGTTCTGGAACCCGACAAGTGCGCTGACTGAGACTCCCACCAACGTGGCGGCCAATGAACTACGCTAACCTCATCGCGCACAGCGCCAGTTCTACAGCGTCCCTGACATCGAGCGTGCTAGCATTCCGCAAGATCCACGGCAGGACATATCACAACTTCCGGACAAACGTCGAATACTGGTGCGTCTATTATGCGCAGTTTGAGCCCGGACTTAACTGCGTCGCAGAGTTCCTCACAGTCTCACAGGGCACCCAACGACGAGCAGCAAAACGATGGTTTGGACATCAAGTGAGTGCATCTCGACGGCTGCCACCTTCCCGGCCGTGACGGACGCCTGCTAAGTTTTCAGCGTAAAGCCATCAGATGATGCTCATGATGAACGATAATAAGCTGCACCGTAGCCCTCTCAGCTCCAATCCGCAAAGGGTCCTCGACGTTGGGACTGGTACTGGAATATGGGCAGTGTAAGCTCTCTCTCCTGAGCATCTTTCCCTGCCGATTTATTAATCGTACTGGTAGGGATTTCGCCGACGAATATCCAAGCGCCGAAGTGATAGGTACTGATGTATCGCCAATCCAGCCCACATGGGTGCCTCCGAATGTGAAGTTTGAGCTGGACGACGCAAAGGCGATACCATGGCCATACCCCGACAACCACTTCGACTTGGTGCATATGCGTCTCCTGGTTGGTTCGATCAGCGACTGGGTCGCCGTCTACAAGGAGATTCTCCGTGTTTTAAAACCAGGAGGCTGGTTTGAGCATACAGAATACGGCTGTGATTTCGTCAGTGATGATGAGTCCCAATCTGCGGGCGCCGCCTTGAGCCGATGTACGTGGATTTAGACTTCCTTTAACTCGACGCAGAACAAAAACCGCTGACATAAAGGTTAGGGGGAGCGTTATTCACCGAAGCCGGCGAGAAAATAGGCCAGAGATTCGACGTAGCAAAGGACCAAAATCTGCTGACGTGGATGAAGGAAGCTGGATTTACTGCCATCAAGGAGCACCCTTTCAAACTTCCCCTCGGGTCGTGGCCAAGAGACCCCAAGATGAAGGAGATTGGCAACTTCAACTTGGTGATGACTGACGGATCCCTTGAGGGCTTTGCCCTTTATCTCTTCACCAGGGTTCTCGGATGGTACAGGGCCGCCTCTTCTTCCGCACTGCGATGGCTGTCTCGGCTAACGTTGGGATCAGGTCCGTCGAGGAAACACACGTGTACATCGCTGAGGCGCGAAAGGAGCTCCGGAATAGGTGTATCCACACGTATTATGCCGGGTAAGTCGATACAGCCTCATTGACCCCGACAGATGGATTAACACCCTCAAGCATAACCGTATGTGGACAGAAGCCCAAATAATAAACAGCCATGGAGAAGGGGGACATCATGGGATCGGCGTCCGTGTGGGAATGGGTTTAGCTTTGTCTCTTCTTATCGTCTCCACGATCTATTTGGTGTTGTGTTTCTTACATCCTCATTAGCTTACGGCTTATAAAAGTGACACTGCTGTCGTCTCTATCCCATCTCCACACTTTTTCCTGCCGTCAGTAACTCAAACAACTTGACACCCGCGCAGAAATCGGAGCTTGGGGCGGGTCATGTCACACGCTGGTGTCGAGGGTAGCAGCAGGCGCCATCACGTCGGGTAATACACTGGAACATGACTTGCACTTTTTGGCATTGAGTGAAAATAGGTATGTGGTTTGCCGCTCAATGTTATGGGCCTTGTAGGTATTGACGGCATCAATGTCCGATGCTACGCTGCGGCTGATGGACAGAACTGCCGGCTTTGGATTCGGTGTCATGCCACTCTCAGCCTCCGGGTGTGTGGTACGATGCTCTGCGGCGAAGAAGTCGTAGCGCTGAGGCGCACAGCTGAAAAGCTAAGGCGCAATATTGGTGGCCGCTAGTGGTTTGGGCTGTGTCGGCCTCAGAATGTGCCCTCAGAATAGGGGCAAGGCTCTGGGCGGGCAGTGCTTATAACGACTTTGGCCTGTTCTTTGCAATTGGTCTAGGTAATTGATAAGCCGGTCAGCATTCTGTGCTTTTCTTTTCCATCCCTCGTTTCTTCCTAAGTCGCTCTTTCCCACTCTAGTCTCTCGTTGCTAATTTGCTCTGGTGCTCGTGAACAACGGCAGGCACCATGGCGTCCCTTCTTTTTTTGTCGCTGCAAGTGCTGTCGATGTTTCCCGCGCTGTGTCTGGGCTTCGGAACGTCGACGACAGGCTACAGCAACCAGGCCGAACACGAGAAGATAACAAAGGGGGCTCTGCGATGCCCTGCTGACGATAACTCCAGCGGGGAATGCTTCAGCCCGGATTCCTTAAGCCAGCTCGCCGGCCATCTCGCAACCTTCGGCACCGTCGGTAATCCCGACGATCCGTTACTTTGGGGCAAAACTCTCGAGGCCCATCCCGCACACTGCGACATAGCCGACTTTTTCAACGGCCCCAACTACCCGCAGAGCCGTAACGTCGCCATTAGTATTCTTCTAGAGTACGTTACCCACATCCACGGCCGTTTCGGCAAGGCCATTAAAGCCGCCGCCGGCATTCTGGACGACGACGGATACATCATCCCCAACAAAGCAAAGATCCCGCCGGTCACCAGCTGCATTTTTACCAACGCTGTCACCTCCAGTAACTCTAAATGCTCCGCCATTCTGGGCTTCGGCCGCACCCTCTATAGCGTCCAGGACTTTTACTCGCACAGCAATTAAGCCGACGAGGCGAACGCCAATAAACCCATCTCGGTAACCAACCCTCCAGGCCTACGTAACATAACACTAGCCCCCTTTCTCAACTATCAATTTGTCAGCCCGCCCTTTATCCCCTACAGTTTGTCCACTGGGTGCTAGACCAGTAACGATAAGGTAATTGGCGTTAAGGAGTGCGCTAGCCGCGTCTCACATAAAAGCCTTAACAAAGACAGCAGTGTTATTAACTCGGACGGCTTAACCGGTGCAGTTACAGAAGGAAAGGGGCCACAGGCGCTAGTCGGCACTAACTTTGACCGCGCTGTCCATATAGCCATTAAGGAGACTAGGCGACAGTAGCGCATTTTCCGAGACCAAATCATTACCAAGCACAGGGAGGTTAACGGAACATAGATAATCTGTGCCTTAACGTGTGATAAACCACTTAAGGATTATAACGGACGGAAGATTAGCCTGGTTATCAACAGCTTTAGCTCTAACCGCGTCATTAACCTAAGTAACCTACACGTCTCTACCACACAGTAAATCAATATCGAGCTTGTTAACGCAGCAGAGGCAATTAACCTTAACTTTAAGCCCGATCTTATCACCGTTATCGACTTTGACGATTCGGCCACCATTATTTATCCGTTAAGTGACCTTAACGGTGCCGATTTCTCCAGCATCGACTTAAGTGGTAACATATACATTACTAGTAACATCTTAACCGTTATTAACAAGATTATAGCCGACATTTAGTATAAGACCTGTAACCACTCTGGTATTATCGTCTTAACTAATAGAGACGACGGTAATACTACGGCTAGAATGGTCCAACTGGCACAGGTGAAGCTGCTTGGGATTAAGGTCTTATAAGGATTTCTGGTACCCATTACAATCCCAGTGTTAAAGAGGGATAGTAGCAAGTTGCAAGCTCGCTAGTCTACCTCGACCGATATTCTTACTGCCGTCCTCTAGACGGGTGGTGTTTTTACCACTATTAACTCAGCCGAGGCGCAACAAGCATTCGTGGAGCTTATCCTGTCTAATAATCTTACCGGCTCCGACAACAACAGCGGCATAACATCCTTAGCCAAAGGACTTGGAATCTTTAGGCTTGTTGACGAGAGCAAGACCACGAGCTACTATAAGTACGAGGCTAAAGCCGGCAAGAACATCACGTTGGATTTCGAAGCCAAGTCGGCATGTTTGTTCAAAGTGTCACTGCTGGACGTCGGACACGGTCTTACTGTAGCGGAGGCGTCCTTCTCTTCAACCGACAGTCTGGCCTACACGGTGCCAGCGGATACAGCGCTTGAGTTATCATTCACGGCGACGCCTCTGGGTTCTGATCTGGAGTGTGTATTTTCCGTCCACCGCTGGGTGGTCATTCAACGTGTCCATCCTGACCGACATCCCCATGGCCGAGGGGCGCCGTTCCGACATCTATGAGTTCCCCAACAAGTCATTCACCGCAACTCAACTCACCCTCAACGCCCCGACTGGCCCTGGCGTCAAGTTCAACGACTCATGGCTCCTGTGCGTCATCGATTGGGCTATGGACCTTCACTCATTCCCCTTCAAAAACGACGATGGCACATGCTCCAGTGTGATCAGCAATCGATGCGCCCGCGCCTTGCAATCGAATGTCCTCGAGGAATACATGTCGTCAACCATAAGTTACGCCAACAACGCCTGTTCCTGTCCCCCGATCGAAAAGATCTCAGAATGCAGCGAGCAGGAGGTCAAAGTGTTGAGGTCGGGAGGATCTTGCGGTGCCTCTGGTAAGAGAGTCTTCCCAGCACGTTGAAACTCAGATGCGAACTTTCCCGGCCCAACTGACCACACCCCACAGTTTTCAACACCACCGGCATCAGCAAATGGCGCAGTGGGAAGCTGACTATCCGTCACTATGGTGGTCCGCCTCATGACCGCGGAAACCGCACGGCATATGACGAAACGGGGAGTCTTGTGTGGCCGATTTTGCTTGTGTGGGGCCCTTCTGAGAACGCGAGCTACAGTGACAGGCACAATGTGCAACCTATCCCGGAGAATTACGCCAAGTTGACGTGCCCGAGAGCCAAGCAGGCTGTGGCTGGGAGTGTTGTGCCTGGGAGTGCCGGGGTAAGAGTTGGGGTGGATTGGTTTTTGGTTGGGATGTTGTTGGTGGGTGGTTGGGTTGGGTTCTGAGTTGGTCAAGTTTTGTTTTATTTGGGCAGTCGCGATGGAATAAGACGCGATGTTTTGCGTGGATGTTGGCTGTGGAAAGAAAGAATGATCCAGCGGAAGAGGAAGCCAAAGACGGAAGAAGTGGGGTCAACAGTTCATTCCCACAGATCTTCAATCCGCACCTGCCTTGTATATGAATTGAAGTTTTGCACTTGCAGAAGCGTTTCCTTGCTGTACTTGAATTGCGGGTTTCGAGTCGACCCCCAAACGACGACTGGGTGACCGAGTTCACCCACCATCCATCACACCTTGCATCTGGATGCCATCTTCCATTGGACGCCTCCATGCAGGCGACAGCCTTCATCATGCTCGGTTTCTGCACCGCCCAGGCGGGGGCCCAGACTCGACCCCGCTTCCACACGAACAACCCCAACGATCGCACCACGATCGCTCGAGACACCGCATCTAGTCGCATTTGACAGCTCGTCACGACAGCAACATGAGCGACAGCAGACTTTTTGTGCCGGGCCCACACCCGGAGCCCGTCGAAGACCTCTGGGAAGCGGCGGCCAGATCCCTCAGCGACGACCTGAGAAGCGCGATTGAACCCCGTGCCGACCGACGAAACGTCTTGGAAGGAGCGCTTGCTGAGGCAACACAGAAGCAGAAACAGTGTGTGGAAAAGAGGTGGAAGATCAAGAACAAGAAGGGCGACGTCATCATCTTGAGGGATGTCTTCGAGAAGATCATTACATGCATCAATTCCTTCAAGGGCATCGGGGACTCGGTCGCAAACATGGGGCCGGGCTGGGCCGCCATTCCCTGGGCCCTGGTGGGCGTGCTGCTCAAGGTTGTCGTTGCCGATAACGAGACGTTTGCCACTATGGTCGAAGGCCTGGAGAAGACAACCACGATCATCTCCCGGTACTCCATCTTCGAGGTCGTTTACCTCAAGAATAACACAGCAGCGACGTCACAGCTTCGCTCCTCGCTCGTCCCACTTTACGCTTCGGTACTCACTTTCCTGGGAGAATCGCACCGATACTTCGCCAGGACCACGACAAAGAGGTTCATGAAGGCATTCGTCTTTGACTCGGGCGTCGAAGACTTGCTTGAGGACATCTCAACGAAGCAGGCAGAGGTCGATCGCGATTCCCTGCTCGTGGCAACCGAAGTCCTCCAGTCGACCGCGCACGAAATTCGAAGTCTCTCGACACACTCCACGTCCGTGACATCTCAACTCACAGTACTGGGAACCCATCTCGAGCGAATCCAGCAGTCCCAAGTGGTTGCCAGTGACATTCACGCCCTCCGAGATGCAATCACAACCATGGCACATCCCGTTCAGAGAGTTGTTGCCACTGTGCCATTCTACATCGACGGCCTGGATTCAACGCAGCGGAAGATCATCTTGGATTGGTTATCGCCGATCACTTACAAGATTCAGCACGTGTCTGAGCGGCACCGTCGTCTCCCCGACTCTGGCGCTTGGATGTTTAGCTCTGATGAGTTTCGAGCATGGAAAGACTCAAGCATATCAGGGACTCTCTGGCTTCATGGGATGCCAGGGTGTGGGAAAACGAAACTGCTGTTTGTCCTCCAAGTCCAGCTCATGAAAACTATCAATTGGACCATTGCAGCTAATCAACCCTGTCAGATCTGCTGTCGTCGACTACGAACTCGAAGAAACCGAAAAACACCCAAGTTCAGTGCCAGTCGCCTATTTTTACTGCTCACGCAACACAGCTGAGCCCGAACGGTCCAATCCAGTTCAGATCATGCGCTGCATAGCCCGACAGCTTTGCGGCGAAGATCTATCAAACTCGGTCCCCGAGCAACTCCGCCGTGTCCACGAATCCTTGGGGTCCCCAATGCCAGGGACGGCTAGCCTCCCATTGCATGATACGGTAGACATCATTCTGAACCTTCTGAAGAAGAATCCGGCCACGATAATTATCGACGCTCTTGACGAATGCGATCCTAGCTCACGGCACGAACTGTTTGAGGCACTGGACGAAATCGTGGCCAAGTCAGAAAATATTGTCAAGGTCTTCCTCACAAGTCGAAATGATGGAGACATCGTAGCTCGCCTAGCTTCGACGCCAAATATCTATATCGATGCACAAAAGAACAGCTCCGACATTGGTCGTTTCATCACCGCCGAACTCGAACGCGTTGTCCAACATAAGCAGCTGCTGAGAGGGCAGGTATCTCAGGGGCTGAAAGACCTGATCACATCAACCTTGAATGACAGGGCTGATGGAATGTGCGTATCATGGTGATTGGTAACGGAGACGGCTTTCTAACCACATTTCCAGGTTCCGATGGGTCACACTCCAGATCCAGAATCTTTGCGACACAAGACGAATGCGAATCGAGCGGGACGTACGGGCAGAGTTAGGGAGGCTGCCAAGCACCCTTGCAGATCTTTACTCGATCTCTTTCGACCAAATTCTCGCGTTGGGCGAGGGAAGCTCTCACCTTGCCATCAAGGCGCTCACGCTACTCCTCGCCGCAGTTCGACCTATGTCTTGGGCCGAGTTCCTATATCTCCTTTCGCTTTCCAGCCATGGAGCACAGCAAATCACGACCAAGGATGAAGTGTTACACGTTGCTTGTAACTTCATTGAACCCGACCTACAAACCGATCGGGTAGCGTTTCCACACCTTTCAGCCCGCGAGTACCTTGAAACTCGGTCCGAGTTCAACAGCTCCCGCCTACACATCACTGCCACCCAAATCTGCTTATTCGGCATTAAGGACCCGGCAGCTCCCACATCTCCTGCATATGAGGGGGAACGGATAGTGGATTTCACGTATCCGATTTTATACCTTGGCGACCATCTCGCGCGGCTCACCGTCTCAGACCGGCGCGGAATTGCATTCCTAAATGATCTTCTTTCCGATCCGGTCGTATTTCGGGATTATACACGTAAAATACAAAATGTCCGTACAATGACGGGCAATTGGAAGGGCGGGAGATTGACAGGCTATACCCGAACTTACGATGACGTACAAATGGCCACGACCGTTATATATTTGTGTTCCAGTCCCTTGGCAATGATTTGCCTCTACGGCTTGGAGGAGTTTCTTCCTCAGGAATTGGCAACCAGCGGCACAGAATCTGTATACCAGGTGCCTGAAGTGTTGAGCAGCAGGTTCTTCGGTTCGATAGCCTCTGCCGTGTCGAGGCTACGCGAAAACAAGAGATCATACCTGGAGATTGGCGTGGTGTTTGGACACAGCAACCTATTACGTGGGATGAGCTCCCTCGGCATCTCCATGGATCTATACAACGAGCTTGGCATGACTCCCCTTCACGTGGCGTGTAGCGAGGGCAAAGACGAGATGATCCGTGTCTTGGTAGGGTTGGGCGCAGATCCGAATCGAATGACCAGGCTGGAGGCCACGAAAAATGTTCAGGATCCGCCGGATTACCGCCGTACCCGGCCCTCGACCGGACTGGGATTTCGACCCGGCGACACGGTGGCGCAGGGAATGACCCCTTCAACCTTTGGGACCGAGCAGGAACTTCGGTGTCCCATCCACATCGCAATATCCATGGCCAAGAGCATTACTTGTGTGAAGATTCTCGTGGAGCTCGGCGCTGACACAAATCTCCGGACTTCTAACGAGACCACCCCTCTCCAGCTGTGCTTTGAGCTCGGCGATGGCAGTGAGAAGATTGTCGAATTTCTGCTAGCTCGTGGCGCAGACCCCAACGCCAAGATCGGCATGGGTCGCAGTATGCTCCACGTCGCCGGCGCCATGGGTCTAGGACGGGTTGTCGACTTGTTGGTCGCCGCTGGCGCGGACGTAACCGCCCGTGACACCTTTGGGCAGACGCCTTGGGATAATGCCACGCGATATGGGCATGATGGCATTGCAGAGGTTCTCGCTCGAGTAGGAGGCCGTCCGGATGTCTCACAGCACTCTATGCTAGATAATTACCGTGAGGATGACGAGGAGAGCGAGGAGTACGTCTTCGATGACACGGTCGAGGTGATGCCACCTGATAACACGGTGATGGAGCATTGGGAATCATTGCCACAAGTGATGATGGAAAGGACTGGCAAGATGCAGACGAATGCGGGTGTTGTACCGGCTTCACAGATGGGGACGAACATCTCGCAGGTCAACGCTTCACAGCCAGGGACAACCGATGATACGAGGATATCGGGGAAAGTGAAGAGACACTGGGCAAAGCTCAAGGGGAAGCTGCGATAGCACAGAGGTAGGATCATGGGCCCGATGTTGATTGAAACCGGACTAATGTGAAGATAATGTGTTGGAGCATTGCGTATCCATCGCTCACATTGCTGACGGCGCGAGTGCGTCATGTCAATTGGTATGGATCGCGTTTTGTTGCTACATGAAAAGAAAGGGGGTCCCAGGGGTTGTCTCTACTTTTCTGCCCCTTTTCACTTCTCCTTTTACTCTTGGCAGCCACACAGCCGTAGGGACAACCCCCACTAAAGTGAACCAACGGCAATGCGACCAGCGGGCTGTGAAGCGAACTTCAGCATGTAAGAACTCGCTCGAGAATGCACCATTGCCAGCAGGATAGAAATTCGCTCCCACTCAACCGGACTCCCATCGAAACCCTCGACACTACACAATGGCACTCGGGCCGAGGCGCGTTGATGTATCACGAGAAGACACGACACGATGAAAGTTAGATGGTATAGTATTTATTACAAGTATATATTTGTCAAGAAGCCAAATCCTCCACATCATCATAATCTTCTTTTCCTGCAGCTCTATCCCAATGCCAGCTTCTTTCCGAATGGCTAGCGTCGATCGGTCAGACCGCTTACTGGCCATTATCAATCGGATCCACCTCGCAAACGCTACCGGTGGTGGTATAGCTGACGGCGGCATGGATGATGACATAAACATCACCACTGCACGTCGGCCAGGAAGGGAGACCTGTGGGTCCAGACGGCGTTGTATACGCATCCTTGACCGGGTTGAAGGTGCCCGAGTTGAAGGGGTAGTCGCCCGGTGCGCACTTGTTCGTCTTGGGCGCACACCCAACATCGATGTGTGTGACTGTCATGACATAGTTGCCAGTGTAGTCGAACTCGACAAAGAGCTGGGGGTTAGAGCCAGCGCCGGCGGTGATGGTGAAGGTGCCCACGTTGGTGCCCTTGGTGATGTCGTTTTGGCCAGCGCCGACGTAGAGGATGCCGTCCACGCCACCGTTTTGCAGGTCGTTCAAGGTTGGGGTGGTGAACCAGCCCCAGCGGTTGCAGCCTTGTCCGCTGAGGGTGTCGAGGGTGGTGTGGTCATCAGGGACATAGCCGAAGGCGGTGCCGAGGCCGCAGGTCTTGGTGGCGACTGGGGCGCTGGACACGCTGGAGGGAGCGACGCTGGAGGAGGCTGATGGGACGCTCGACGATGGAGCACTAGAGATGGGGGCGCTTGAAGAGGCGACACTCGACGAGATGGGGGCGCTGGATGAAGCAACGCTCGAGGATATATTTAAGTCTTTTTAACTAGTATACTTTATCCTTTAAACGACAGTATATAACTAGTCTTTAAACAGGTTAATAAAGTTAATTAAAGTGTAAATACTAATATATAAACTAATTTAATATAAGCCCTCCGCCTTAAAGTTATAAATTATAAGTGGATAAGGATAACTAGTATAAAAACCTAGGTATTTAAAACGTTTACTAAATACAGTTACTATTTTTATCTTTCTTAATATACCTTTTACAGATATATCTTTAAAGAAGGGGAAATTAAGGATACTTTCCTTCTATTATAATTAAAGTATCTTTCCCTTTAACAGTTATATTATAAAAAAGTCCTTAATAGTTTCGTAATATTTAAACGCCTTTATAATAATAAGGATAATTAAGATTAGTAATATAGGGTTAAAAATAAAGGGTATTAATCCTAATCTTTTATATAATACGTGTTTAAGCTTACGAAAATTTTATTTAATATAACTATATATTAATAACCTTAAGTCAGTCTTACCTTTTCCTAAGGGTATCTATTATACTCTTTATATCCTGTAATAATTAAATTATAAATTTTACATTTCTATATTTATTAAAAAAGACCCTAAAGGTTATATCTTAAGGTAGGTATTTTATTAATGTACGTAATAATATAGCTTTAAAGTGTTAAATAATACTTACTTTATAATATAAGCTATAACTAAATCCTACATAACAGGTAGACTTAATATACTTACTAATATATATAGAAAAGCATATAATAATAAGTAAGTTTACTTAATTATATACCTTTATAATTAACTTCTTATACATTACTTAATCGTTTTATAATTACCTTTTTAAATAAATAAAGTGGTTTATTATGTTAAACTTTCTTAATCATTTATCCTTTATAAACTTTTTACCCTTTACTTTAAATATCTTAAGTAACTTATATTTTATAAATTAAAATTAAGTTTATTAACTTAACTTATAATCTATTAAGAAAGGGTATTATATATTTATAACTAAAAGTGTGATATTTTTAAAAATAGCATTATTATTATAACATTAATTAGTTATAAACTGTTTTTAATACATTATAACAGTCCTTTACGTAAGATTTAGGTTATTATCCACACTGTTAATATTAAATATAATATCTTTTATAAAGTCCTTTAAAAACTTAAAGTTATAAGTGTTAATGTTAGGGTAATCTTTTATATATCTAAATAGATATTAGATACGGATATCTTATATAGATTTAAATATCTTACTAATTTTATAAATTAATTATATAGTAATAATCTCTTAATACCTTATCTGTTAGCTTTTTATTAACTTAAGAGCCGTTTATCCCTTTTATGTAATTTTTTAAGCTTTTCTCTTTTCCTTAACGAAAGAACTCTTTAAAGCTTTTCTTTCTTACTATTATAAAAGTAAGTATAGTATAAGGTTATTAAAAGGGAGATTAAAAAAGGGAATATAATATAAAAAAGTAAAGAAGAAGGGAGATATAACTAGTGTAATATAAGGAGTAATAATATAGGGATAAGAAGGTAAAAGTTATACGGTAGGTAATAAGACTAATTAATCTGTATCTTTATAATTAGGAAAATAACAGTCGTGTAATAAATAGTAAGATAAGTTAAACTGCCTCTTTATAGTCAGGAGAATACTAGTCGTACAGTAAGTAGTAAGGCGGGTTAAGCTGCCTTTTTATAGCCAGGGGTAGTTATATAGTAAGTAAATATAATTACTATAATGTAAAGTCTTAAAACGGAGAATGGAAACGTTAACCTTAAACCCATTTCTTACCTGCATTTTAAAAAGTACGTTTATTTTATTAAGATAGTAGTCTTATATCTAGGACCTCTTATCTTAACACCTTTTTACAGAGGTAACTTAAAATCAGTCCCCATATTGCGTAAACTTACTAATTTTCATAGTAGGGTGAGTAATGGTGAGCTAAAGCTAAGCTGGGAGTGAAGCGAGCCTGATTTTGGGCTAACCATACTCAGACAGGGCCTACTTATTTTCCGTGGCATTTTACCTCTTTAGTCACCCCCATAACATTTTCTAACTAAGTCCGGATTAGTCGCAGAGCCTAAGCCGAGAGTGAGGTGCAGCGAGCACCTCCTTAAGCTAAGGTGAGTTTAGGGAAGCGATCTTTAGCCTGGCTATAGTTTCTATAATTTAAAATGGAGTGTATGTGGGTTACAGATCCAATTTTAGGACACCGGCCCACGTTAAGTACTACTGTTTTCCTTTACCTAGCAGCTACCGTTAATTCAGTTTTATAGTAAATAACTTACTATAAGTATAATATTTACTAATATAGATTAACTGTATTATAAAAAAGCATATTAGAGAGTGTAGTAATTAAAGTTAAAAAATGGAAGAATAACAGTACCTATTGGAAGAGAGCCAGGAACAGCGTAATAAATTAACCGTCAGTTACCCTATTATTACTATTTTACTCCTTAGTGATGGAATAAGTACTATAAGAAGCAGTTACCTAATTAAAGGGTATAGGATTATTTTAGAAAGAGGAGAGATTAGAAGTATTACTTAACCTACCACTAGTACCACTTTACCTACAGAGCAGAGGCAGCAACCCTTATTACACCTACAGCTCTGTAAACAGCTGCAAATCCCAGCGATATTAAGCATTATATTAAAACTCTATTACAACCTATACCTGACACAGGCCTTAAGAGGACTGGACAGGTTAAGACAAAACGTATAACAGGACACCAAAGGTTAGTGGGCGTTCCGAAGACGGCTTGTTAAGCTAACACTCCTAGACGGGGGGTTTAATGTTACTGTACGTCGTTGTCACTATAGTGCACAGAGGTGAGTCTAAACAGTAAGACATAAATGAACAATTAAATACTAGCGTGAGGAACCAGAGTCCCTCACGGTGGTTGTGGACACAACCTTAGCTATCTATACTAACTAGCTAAGAGGTACACCGTACCTTGCTCGTGGTGTTGCAAGTGCTCGCAGTGCGAGCACTCTGCACTGCGTGAGCGCTCTGCTCGCGAGACTTCTTCTGCTCGTGGTGCGAGCACTCGGCATGCTGCGAGCACCTCCTCATTAGTCGTAGGGGCTTCGGGTCTTTGCACCCCTGGCCCGGTGCGCAGTACCGTGCGTACTGTCTATCTGCACTGTTCCTTCTGCGGGGAATTCGTCGGGCCGCCCCGGCCCAAGTGACGGCCTGCAGGGTCGTCACAGAAGTTTATTTACCAGAAATAAAGCCTATAAGGCCAAGTGACTGGCGTCTACTTATTATTAACAAGCACAGCACCTATAATATAGAGGAATTCATGTACCACTGCCGCCTTAACCGCGTTTTCATTCTATATCTACCCTCCCACAGCTCCCACAAGTCACAACCTCTAGATCGGAGTATTTTCTCGCCTCTTAAGAACTACTTCAGGCAAAACACCAAAGCCTTAACCCACTATAAAGCGTCGTCACCAGCCAACAAGCAAAGGTTTCTACTTTATTATAGGGATGCCTCTAAGTAAGCCTACTCAGTCTCTAATATACATAACGGCTTTAAAAAGACCAGTATATAGCCACTTAATCCATCAGCTATACTGGATAACCCTAAGGCAATAATAGGAGACAGTCCCCCTTATCAGCAGCGGACCCTTACCTCCCCTATCGTCACCACACCTACCCCATCGCTTCTCAACACCCCCAGGAAGGCTCCCCAAAGGGCCAGGAATTGGCTATCGAGCGCGGCATTACCGGGCATGTCCCGCGTGCCAGGCCTCTGCAACACGTGCGCCAAGCTTTTGACGGCCGAAGACTGGCCGAACAAGTCTCACGAAGGGCCTGTCAACGTCTTCGCCAAGACGTTCGTGTTTTACATCTACCACATGGCCGTGGCATCGGCCAAGGGGTGCCGCATCTGCCGCGTCGTGGTTGGCGATGCGATGCGGGCCGTGGGAAAGCTCAACGCGGATGTAGTCATCGAGGTCGAGTACTGGATCCACTCGGCCTTGTCGAACTGGCACCTGCGCGTCTTCCCCTGCATACAGGGCGAAAGATTCCACCCGGCCGTCTGCCGCTTCCACCTCTGGGCCGAGCCCATCCGCCAGATCAAGAGCCCCCTATCCGCCGCGCCGGCCCACACCCTGGCCCCGAAATCCTCGTTCTTCAGCACCATATCCATCGCCCGCAAGTGGCTGCACGACTGCACGCAGGAGTATCAGACCTGCGACAGGAATAGAGACAAGCGTTGGGTGCCCCCCCCGCCTCCTGGACCTCTCCCGGCGTACCATCCGGCTCGTCTGCTTTGAGGACGAGGTTGCCGAGAAGAGGCCCTATGTGGCGCTGAGCTACTGCTGGGGCAGCGACCCCGATGTCTTTACCCTCACCTCGACCAACCTGCCCGACTTCCGCAGCGGCATCCCCGAACGGAGGCTCGCGACCGCCATCAAGGAGGCAATCCAGATCTGCCAGGCGCTCGGCATCGACTACCTGCAGAACGCGTGCGAGTCCAACCAGCCGCACCCCGGCTTCCAGGTCCTGGGCGTGACCATGCGCCTCCTCGATGGCCGGAACCTCTTCGACCAGGTGAACTCGGCCATGCTGAAGATGGAGGCGGTGCTTGTTCCCCTCGCCATCCCCCTGCACAACAGCGACGACGCCGGCATCTACCTGAAAGGCCGCTACGACTTTTTCGAGTGCACCGTCAACGGGCTCCAGCCGACCGAGAAGGAGGAGGAAGGCCAAGTCAACATCGACCCGCCCCGCGCGAGCACGGGCTGGATAACCAAGGGATACCAAGAGGGCGTGATTCACCTGACCCTGGCGATCCTATGCGAGTCGTCGTTTAGTGCGGGTCTCCACGGACTCTTGCTGGCGCCGATGAGCGGATGTGACGGGCCGGAACCTGGTGGACAGACGGAAGCATAACTGCGTCGTCCCGGCTGTTTGAGGGGTTGCATCCGAGTAAGGTTACGGTTATCTGAGCGGTGGCGCTCGGCAGGGGATGGAGATGGGATGGAAGATAACAGGGGACCAGCGCCCAGAGCAGGGGTTCTCCGAAGCCATGGTCGTGACAAAGGCACCGTCTGTGATAGAGCAGTTAACCGCACCCAACATGGCTGCGCCGTGATCAGTTTAATAGATATCTCGTTAGCTCTACACCCAAGTATGCCCATCGACGCTTTATCCACGGCACCAACTCAGACCCTCCCATCTTGGGAACGGGAAACTTCTACATCTTCATGGCTACCTCCCAGCCCGGTTGCACCACCCCCTCCCATCTGCCCCGCGGCATAGCGTGCCTGTCGTGGAAGAACTTGAAGTCGTAGCGCTCCATCTGGATGTCGTCGTCTAGTACAGCACCGCGTCGAGGTGGGAAACGCCTGCTTACCTAGGTAGGTATCTTAGGTAAGAAACTTTAGCATGTTCTGTTTCTCGCTGCCATTTGTATCGCCCACCTCACTGCCAATGGCGACCTAAAATCCCGACATGCCGTCCAGCACTGCTCGGTTTCATATGTCGTCGGGCTGTGCGGCGGCCTGGTGGTTTCAGGTGGTGGTGTCGCGGTCAGTCGACCGCCATGACGCCGGCGCCGAGTCGGGTACGGGCACGAGAAGCTGCCGTCAGTCGTGCGTGCTCCTTCCAGATGATATAGGTAAGGCCGGCTCGGATGTGCTGGCGGTGGTGATTTGCGTCTTTGCGGCTGATGGTTTGTTGCTTGGTTCTGGTTTGGTACCTAGGTAGGTAGGTTGAGTTGCATGCTGTGTCGAATGCCTGGTGCGTTGCTGGGAGCAGGTTTAAGGAAAGGAAAATATCGGGTACCAACTCAAGATCTGACAAATCCGAAGGCAGAACCGTGGTTGCGGACAGGGGTAGCGGGGCCTTGCTGCCAAGCCCTACCTCCTATCTTATCAAAGTTATCAGTCCCGTCCCTGATCCCGCGGAGATGGAATACAATGCTTGGCATTGCCGCATTTGGAAGGGTCTGCAAGTCTCAACCTTTCAGCGTCTTTCTTTCCCCTTGCTTTTGCTACTTGGCTTGGGAAGTCTTATCTCGACTGTCTGGGGTTTGGCCGGCCCCCCCAGCCCCCACCCCGGATTCCCTCCACAAAATGGGTTTGATCCCCTTGGAGATTTGATGGAGGATAATTAACGGAAAGACCATGCGTGGGGCGGCGTGGGGAGGGTTGAGAGACCGGAGATGTCGGATTTGAGATTAAATTCTTTTGCCTTGATTTTTGAAGGGACGGGCGCTGGTTTGAGGTTCAAGTTTGGTTTAAGAGAGGGACGTCTGGGGTCTTTGGCTTCATTTTGCCTCTGCTATCTGTCTGTCCCGTCCGTCAGTCAAGTGACCCAGATGGGAGTTGGATTGCAATCTCGATCCAGACAACGCATCAACCGCCGTGTCCTCGACGTATCTGCCGGGCGAACATCACCATCACAATGGGCTTCAAAATCTCGGACCTCTGGCGTGCGCCCGTCCTCAACCCCGTCAACAAGAAAGCGCGGAGCGTCCCCGTTCTGAACGCCGTCGACCCCCATGGCCGCGTCTTCTTCTTTTCGTGGTTGGGCTTCATGATTGCCTTTTGGGCGTGGTATGCCTTTCCTCCGCTGGTATGGTATTTCGTCTTATTACCCCCCTCTGCATCATATCTCTGGTCTGCTGTTGCTGATAATTCATACCCCACCAAACAGCTCACCGTCACCATCAAGTCCGACTTGCACCTCACCTCGGCGCAGGTAGCCAACTCCAACATCGTCTCGCTGTCGTCAACCCTCCTCGTGCGTTTCGTGTCGGGCCCGCTGTGCGACAAGCTCGGCGCGCGCAAAGTGTTTAGTTTCATCCTGCTCGCGGGCAGCATCCCCGTCGGTCTGGCGCCCTTGGTGACGAACGCGTCGGGGTTGTATGTCATTCGGTTCTTCGTCGGGATTCTGGGCGGGTCGTTCGTCCCGTGCCAGGTGTGGTGCACGGGGTGGTTTGACAAGAATGTCGTCGGGACGGCCAACGCGCTTGCCGGAGGTATGTCTAACCCACCCCGTCTTACTCATACCAGCATCTGCGTGAAGTTTGTTTCTGACACAAACCAGGATGGGGAAACGCCGGCGGCGGCATCACTTACTTCATCATGCCGGCCGTGTACGACTCGCTGATGCACCACTTTGGCTACACGCCGGGCGTGGCGTGGCGCATCACCCTCATCGTGCCTCTCGTCTGTCTCATCTGCAGCGGGCTGGGCATGCTGCTGTTGTGTGACGACACGCCGATGGGCAAGTGGGATCAGCGCCACGCCCACGTCAAGGAGAACCTAGAGTCTCACGGCCTGTCGGGCGCGCTCGTCAACGTCACCGGGACCATCGCCGGCCCTTTGCCCATCGACGGCGTCACGCCCGAGGCATCCTCTGACGTGGAAAAGAAGAGCATACGCAGCCACTCGGCCGACCCAGCCACCCCGCACAGCCCCTCGAGCGAGAACATCCAGACCCTCGAGCACGAGGGCGCCCTCTCCCGCGTCGAGGCCGTCGAGACCGCCCAGGGCGAAATCATCATGGCGCCAACAACACGCGAGGCCATCGCCGTCATCTTCAGCCTGCACGGGCTCTTCCACGTGGCCACGTACGCCCTGTCCTTCGGCGGTGAGCTGGCCGTCAACTCCATCCTGGGCGCATACTACCTCAAGAACTTCAAGCACCTCGGCATAGGACAGACCAGCGCCGGAAACTACGCCGCTATCTTCGGCTTCTTGAACTTCATCACCCGCCCGCTCGGCGGCGTAGTTGGCGATTTGCTGTATAACGGCTTCGGGCGCAGCCTCTGGCTGAAGAAGATCTGGATCCACGTCTGCGGGATCCTCACGGGCGTGTTCCTGATTGTCATTGGCGTGATGGACCCGCACGACATCTCCACCATGATTGGTCTTGTCTCGCTCATGGCCGTCTTCCACGAGGCGGGTAATGGCGCGAACTTTGCGCTGGTGCCGCACGTCTACCCCTTTGCTAACGGGATTTTGTCTGGGCTGACCGGTGCGGGTGGAAACTTGGGGGGTGTAATCTTTGCTATTATCTTTCGGTTTATGGATGATGGGACTAATTACGCCAAGGGGTTCTGGATTATTGGTGTTGTGCATATTGCGGTGAACTTGGCGGTTTGCTGGATCCCGCCGATTCCGAAGGGGCAGATTGGGGGGCGTTGATAGGGGGGATTCCATACCTATCTGAGGTAGTAGTTGAAGGACGATGGGGTCCCTTAGCCTGCATATCTCCGCGCTTTTCTCGACGTGGCACATTGCTAAAAGTTCACGCCTGACCCAATCCGAGAACCCCAGTCCAATTTCGACGTGTTCCTGGCCTCTGGTTCTCCCTGACGTCCTTCCTCGTCACCCACACCGGCCTCCAATAAGCGTTTGACAATTCGCTTCAGTTCTGCTGCCTCCACCGGCATGAAATTTCAACAATCGGATGCTGGACGCGGTTGGTAGTGGGTCATATCGAAAGGCAAGCCGGCTCGGCGTGCATTGGGAAAAGCTCAATACCGAGATTACGTGTAAAGGGTGCAGGGAATAGGATGGGTTGAACGGGCAAAAGGTGGGAAAGAGTGCCAAGCAAAGGTCAGGTTGTGCGAGAAGGTCCGAAACTCGGAGACTGACCAATGAAATGCTCCACCCAGCGTAGCTATCCTTCTGACCTGATAATGAAATCGTAATCTGGAGTTTGGGAAGCTGTGATTGGTGTTGAGGAGGCTGCGATTGGCCATGAGACCCCCCAAGAGATTGGGCTTGCGTCATATTTGCAAATCGCAGTTTCCCGAAAACTCTTCTACGTCAACCTCCACTCAAAAACACGATTGTCGGCCTACAAGTTCCCTTGCTCTCCTTCTTCGATCGCCCATCAGCGAGATGGATTCCCCAGACGGCTTATGTGCAGAGTGTGTGAGAATCGATCCTGTTGGGGCCTTGGAACACGGAGGGCCCCGTCTGCTGGGCGACAACTTCGTGCTTCAATCTGGCGGGCACTGCAAGTTCTGCAACCTCTGCACCAGCGCATTCAATTCCGCGAGTACCGCTGCCGGACAGCCTTCCCTTGAGCATAGCTTCAAGGTCAGAGTCAGTTTACGGGAGCGTTGGAAGTATTTGGCGGCCGAGACACCTGACTGTTATGTCAACTGGCTCGAGATCTCCATCGTCAGAGATGCGCCAGCGGCTCCTAGTGACGAGCTTCCGGTGATTCTCCCTTCCGATACAATCCATATCCAAATCATCCGTAATACCGGAGGCGCCGTTTCCGATAGCAGCTCCTATCTCTACGGACGTCGAGTCTACAACGAGGTTGACCTTCGCCTTGTCAAGTTCTGGATGTCGGAATGTGCCGACAAGCACGACTCTGACTGCAGAATCATGCCAATACCTCTTGGTCTGCCAGAATACCTGATCGATACTTCCGCGCTGATGCTGGTGCCCAAGGAAGTTGGCTCTTGTCAATACGCGGCGCTCAGCTACTGCTGGGGTGACACAAGCGTTCCCCAACTGAAGCTAAAAGATTTGAAAGATCTTGCGCCGAATCTCAATTCCTGGCCGCTTGAAGATCGCTGGACAGAAGTACCGCAGACGATCAAGGATGCCATCCTTCTCTGTCGACTTCTATCGATCCCATACCTTTGGGTAGATGCTCTATGCATCTTGCATGATCGACCCACTGAGTCGGGACTCTGTGACACCCATCTTGCAGGGCAAATGCAAAGCATCTACGAAGCTGCACATCTCACCATCGTTGCTGCAGCGGGCAGGGACTCCTGGGCTGGACTGCCAGGCGTTCGCCCTGGAACGAGAAGCGTCGGTCAGCACACGGCTCAAATTCATGGCGCCGTTCTTGCGAATGAGCTAGGATCCCCCCACAGGGTCATAGGATCTTCGACATGGAATACTCGAGCTTGGACATTCCAAGAATCAATTCTCTCAACCCGGCTGTTGATTTTCACAGAGGTCCAATGCTATTGGACCTGCAGCTTTCCAGGTGCTACCTTTTGTGAGGACATTCACCGAGAAACAGTGCCAGCAACACTCCATCCTTGGACAAATTTTGCAGGCCCTCATTTAGAGTTTCGACACATCAAACAGGATCTCTCGGCCGGCTTGAAGGACCCCAACCTTAACCGACAATGCCTATACGCCGCCTTCCCTCAGATCCTACAAGACTACACGAGTCGTGCTCTGACGTACCCGCAGGATGCGTTAGAGGCATTCAGTGGCATTGCTTCTTTTCTGAGCAGGACCATCGACACTCGCTTTTTCTGGGGTCTCCCTTTGCGATTCTTCGAACAGGCTCTCCTGTTTCGTCGAAATCCCGATAGCCAGCGACCACTTGTGAGAAGGAACCCGTTTCCAAGCTGGAGCTGGGTCGGGTGGCACTTCGGCAGGGATAGGGATGATTGGATTACGTGCGACATCCGTGTGGTCTCGCGAGCAAGATGGTGGCAGTTGCAAGATTTCCCACCCATCAAGTGGTATCGTTTTACGAGAGCCATCGATGGGAATTTGATGCTGTTTGAAGCTTTGGAAGGAGCTGGAAACTCTATGGAAGACCTGAGTCAGCGGGGTCCGAAGTTCCGGACTGCAGTGTTGCAGTCTTCGGTGCAGGCCTCAAACGTCCTCCTTTTCGACGCGATGGCTATTCACCTTGATGCGCTCTGCCACAACCCGAGCGACGAAATGAACGACGGATCAGAGTCAGTCTCCTTTTACCTCCCAGGCAACCAGCCCATCGGGACAGTAGGTCTTGGAACGGGGTGGAACAGCAACCATGCTTTTTACCTTGTGGCGATCGCCCAAGAGACCAAAATTGTCCGGGAGACCTGGCTTGGGGAACAACAGTCCGAGATAAGCCAAGCCATACACACACTTCTTGTTGAGACGGATACCAAAGGTGTATCGGAGAGAAGGTATAAGGTCAAACTAGATAAATCCGATTGGGACGCGGCAGAACCGCAACAACACACGTTTATCTTAGTTTAGACGTCTAACTCACAGAGGTAAAATATGACAAGTCACTTTGTGTATTTTACTCTCGCTACAGTATTTCAATAATATCCAGTTCCCATAACGTTAATAACAGTATGATACCATTAAGTAACAGATATTGCAATAAATACACGTATAAGTTATATAAAGTTATATTACCTGGGGATAATTTTCCTTATAGCAGATACTTGCCTTCTGCTCCCAGAATGCCATGTTGAGCCGTGGAAATTCAATCGCGCAGCAGGTTCCCTGGTGGTTGGCTTTACGGTGGACTTGTTACCTTGATCTGTATTTGAAGTTGACGGACGGGATATATTAGAATGAATGCAAAGTACCTCTTTAGTCACCCCCATAACATTTCCTGGCTAAGTCCGAATTAGTCGCAGAGCCTGAGCTGAGGGTGAGGCACAGCGAGCACCTCCCTAAGCCGAGGTGAGTTAAGGGGAGCGATCTTTAGCTCAGCTATAATTACCATAATCTAAAATAGTATGTAAGTCACAGACTTAATTTAAGGATATCAGTCTACTGCTAATTACTACTGTTTTCCTTTACCGATATATGTAACTACCGTTAGTAGACCTACTGAAACTACTTTAGGTTCTTAGAGCGTAACTTTAATATATCTAAGTTACATTTTAATTCTTTAGTAAGCAGCTTATTGTAGATATAACGTTTATCAATATAAAATAACAATGTTATAAACAAGGAGTATTAGAAATAGTAGTATATAGTGATAGAAAGTGAAAGTATAACAGTATATAAAGAAAGGGATCTAGGGATCACGTCGCGGGTTGACTGTTAGTTACCTTAATATTACTATTTCACGTCTTAATAATGGAAGTATTACAGGAAGTAACTGCTTAACCTAAGGTATAACGTTACCTTAACAGGATTTAGTTATAGATTTAATATATAAATTTAATAAGATTACTTTAAATAGAACGGATGTTATAAAAATTTATCTACTTAACTTTAAGTAGTGATTTGCTTATATTAAGCTAACAATATCTATAAATCCTTAATAAGAGCTCCCTCTTAAGATATACTGCTTTTAGTTAGTTATCTTCCGTCCTTAAATTCATTAAATCTGCTTTACCTGTTCCTTTAATATCAGTAGTTATTTCTGTTAAACTTTAAGAACCTATAAGGCTGTAATACAGCGCTGTGGCTTAGAGGAAGAAGTGTAGTACTGGTATAAGCCGACTACAGTGCCGTAGGCATTGTAAAAAGCAAACAAAGGCTAGAATTACAAGGCAGTGCCACTATAAATAAGAGTGCTACAGTGAATCTTAACAATGTAGAACAAGAGGATCCGGAAGTCAGTGCCTTATAAAATGACTAGATTTCAAGAGAGTTGTTTACGTAACTAGAACTATATTAAATCGGGGCGTTTGTTCAGGCCGACCCTGTCGTTCTTTTTAGGCTCTATATATAATATTACTGTAGCCGCTTTTGTACATAGCGATGCGTTCTCTAGCGCGTGCTACCGTTAAAAAGGGGCTACGCTACGTGGTTCTTTAAACTATACTTCTTTTAACAATCATTAATCCAATAATTTTCACCACAAAAACCTCCTATTAAAAGCCTAGTGACATTCTGGCTCTTTAATTAAAGGAGCATAACCTAATCCACAGTCGCGTTTCCTTTATTATTCTATATTAGGCTTCGTTTCATACTAGGCTCCGTCACATACTAGGTTTTGTTCTATATTAGGTACGTGTCTGTTTTTCTACGTCAGTTACATTTATGTTCCTCCGATCGGAGGACCAGTAATCTAAGAGTCGGCCTGGAAGGCTGACTATAACGTTCTGTAGGTGTGGTTCTCATTGTGGTTTCTTCCCTGTTACGTCACCGCACCAGCTTATTAGTAACCACTATAATATAGACCAGACTGGTCTCTTCTAATGTATATTCCTATTATTAAGCTTCGTTACTGCCACTCACCCTAGTTTAAAGAAAGATAAGGCTTACATTTCGCTGGCTTTTACTACTAACAATACAAGAACAGATTACTTTAAACTATAGGCTATTAGTAAAGTTAAGGAACCTTAAGTGTTAAAGAGGTTTAACTTTCAAGCCTATAAAGTAGTCTGGAAAAGCAACTAAAATTTTTAGTTTACATCAGTTTTAATAAAGCAAGGGTATAAGTCTTTCTTTACTCACATTTAACACACTAAACTAAGGCAAAAGGTTCTTCTTTTACTAAATAACTTCTCAGCTTACAAGAAAGCCCTTGAGGCTTGCCCCCTCCTGAAGGTATTACTGTCCTGTTTATTCCTCTTAATAACACCTCTTATTAATAACCGCTTAATTAAGCTATCATCTCCAGCTGGAAATAACTTTATTATAAAGCCTTCCTTAGATTATAGAGTTAATGGAAGGAGGGTTAATAGACTTTTATCTAGTTAATAATATAAATCTCTGGCTAGCATTTATTACGACCTGCACCCGACACAGGCCTCGAGAGGACTGGCGCGGGTTAAGACAGAACGTATGGCAGGACGCCAACAGGTAGGGGGCGTTCCGAAGACGGCTTGTTGAGCTAGCAC
>Ga0247760_1000463_pt1 | contig 44682 bp, 47 predicted proteins | sample UWRJL171409R4_FD_179936 | JGI IMG/M metagenome (GOLD analysis project Ga0247760, IMG submission 179936) | Plant litter microbial communities from Arlington Agricultural Research Station in Wisconsin, United States - UWRJ-L171-409R-4 | ecosystem: Environmental > Terrestrial > Plant litter >...
AAGGTGGTGGTGGTGCTGGGGGATGGGGCGGCGGTGGTGGCTTTGGAGGTGGTGGAGACGGAGAAGAGGAAGGAGAGGATGAGGGGTCGGATGACGGGGTTGTCATCCCGGATTTGGGAGAGGAGGAGGGTGGCGAGGAGGAGGGCGGTGATGGAGGCGAGGAAGAGAGTGAGGAGCCCCCGGCGACGGTCTACTATACGGTGTGGACACCACAGGCAACTCCTACTCCTGCTGCGTGATTGGGTTTGTAGGGTAGTGTTTGATGGGAATGTTCAAAAGTTGTTGTTTTATGCTCAGGTGCTGTTTCAAATTCATGGAAAAATAAAATGCGATTATATCATATCGCCGCGCGGATCCCAGGTTGTTGTGATTGTTTTATAACCTGAATGGACGTGTGAGCCTCTGCAGCCGCCGCAGAGCGTCGTCCCAGTGTGGGTCAACGTACGGCGTACAAAACCATATATTCGGTCTTGCTTTTATGGGTAGGGGAATAAGGTACCTCGGCCCTAACATGACCAAACGCTGTGACTTCTAAAGCTAAACAGCAAGGGAGTTACCATTAGAATCTGTGCATCCATCCCAGTTATCTCTAAGGTACCTTATGATACTTTTCCTCAGTGCTCAGTTTTCTAGGTAGCGATCGGTCATCCTATCCATCCACTTCCACCCACAATTCGAGGACGTTGATCACAATGCCATTCGTAATTCGCCCAGTATTCTCCAACGAAGATGGGCTCACTTATCTCGCTTGGTACGTCGCACATCGCACTTTGCCCGTTTTGCAAATCTCCCTCACACCCCCATTAAGAGCTAACTCACTGGACTACGTTGCGGCATCAGGGCCTCCACACTGGTATTTTCTACAGCGCAGGCAGTACATGTATTATGGAACACCGGCCCCCATGCGGAGTTATATAGCTCGCTGGTACTGGTGATGATGCTCCGCACGCTAGCTGTGTCAAGCATTACATGGCTTCTTGTCTTTGGGAGCCGCGCGGTGGATGGTAGTTGGTCTCTTTCTCGGAGGATGCATTGCTTTGTCGACATCCTTCTTCGGTGGGCCATTGTATACTTCTTCTTTGTCGGTGTTCTCCACTGTGTATTTTACCGTCTCGGCTCGGAAACTTGGCTTTTACCTACCTTTTTGGATCGTATTGGATGGTCATATATCGGACATACCTGGACAATGGAGTGGGTGATTGGATGGACACGGCATAAGATATACATAACGGAGACACAATTCCAGAACACCACATCGATTACAGCATCTGGCTATCCAAACTCGCATATAATGGGTTAGTTTGAACTGATTCCTTTTCGACGGAGCTACCAACCACCTGCAGAGCGTACCGTCCACATTATCTGAGAAGTCCCACTGGCTTCTGCCTCGATTTTGCCCTGCCCGACCCCACAGGTTACTACTAGGTTTTGTGAGAGGACATTGTGTGGAGGTTAGTGTCAGATAAACAGCAACTACCACTGCATCAAGCAATTGAACGTTGTGCGCTTTTTAGTGCAGCGCGGTAGTTTGCGACAATACGCCAGAAATATGACACAACATGTAAGTATCACATACCTAGAACAGCAGTACCAAAACGTTCCTGCCTGCTACATGTAGAAACTGATAAATCGCTTACAGGGTTGGCTCGTGCGTGACTCCGTCGCCCAGCCTCTAATCTACCAAGTCTCAACGGTAGAAGAAAAGCTACAGATCTGTCGGAATATCCTCCGCTCCCCTCCAGTATGCTACCAACTCTGCGCCCTCTCCGCTCTGCCGCACCAGCTCGGTAAACTGACCTCCCCGCGTGTACAGCTCTCTGGGCGTGCCCATCTCCAGCACTCGCCCGCCCCCCATAACCACGACCTGGTCGTAGTCAATGATGGTGCGCAGGCGATGCGCGATCGTGACCAGCGTGCGTGCCCCGGCCCCGTCCTTGGTGCTGTCGCGCAGCTCCTCCCGCAGCACCGCCTGCACGCCGGAATCCGTGTGGTAGTCCATGCTCGCTGTCGCCTCGTCGAGCAGCATGAGCTTGCTTCCACGGATCAGCGCGCGGCAGAGGGACAACAGCTGGCGCTGGCCGTGGCTGAAATTTTCGCCGTTGGGTTGGACCTTTGTCGTGAGTGAAAGCTTCCCCACCATTGGCGTAGGGTTGTGCCATGTGCCGACTGCACCGTTGCCGACGCCACCAGCGTGGGAGAGAGGAGTAGTATGCTCTGCGGCCTCGGTAGTTGTTGCTGCTGCTGCTGTTGTGCCGCTTTCACCGTTATGTTGAGCGTCGGACTCGCCTTCGCCGCCCTGGCTGTAATGGAAAGAGGCGATTCCGCTGCAGGACTGGAGCGTCCTCTCCAGCACATCCACGGGCACCGTGGCGGAGGGATCGAGATTGGTTTGGACCGTGCCGTTGAACAGCACAGCGTCCTGGGGGATTATGGTGATCGCCTGGCGAAGTCTTTTGCGCGCTACGTGGGTAATATCAACCCCGTCGTACAAAATTTGCCCGGATACAATATGAGTAAAGCGGAGCAGAGATGAAACAAGCTAGGAACCAGGCTTAGCAATTTATATCTTTCCGCGGAAATGTTTGGCAACGACGACAACGTACCGTGCTTTTCCCCGAGCCGGTTCGTCCGACTATAGCGACGCGCTGACCGGCGGTAAATTTCAAGTTGATGTCTTTAAGAATATCCGGTCCTTGGAGGTGATAACGGACTGTGACGTTCCGGAACTCGATGGAGCCGGCTTGCGGCCAGTCATTGCGAAGGTTGCTGGCTCCGCTAACAACGTCAACATTATTATCCTCTAGCTCATGCTCCGCTTCAGCAATCTCCTGCTCCTCCTCCGGCTCGATTTTGACGTATTCCTCAACACGATGGAACTGTCCCAGTCAGTCTCCTAGATAACATGGGACAGATACAAGTATGGGAAATAGCAACTCACACTCTGCATCTCAACTTCCAAGTCATTCATATTCCGCACGAGATTTAGGATTACGAAGCTCAGCCGGGTGGCGCTGGAAAGGGAGAAGCCCACCTGGCCGGCTTTCAAAACATCGGCTTTCCAGATCGCAATGATGCCAGCGGACATCAAAACCAGTGCGGTGATGAAGTCGATCCGGATAGCTACCCACCGGTTGAGGTTGTAGGTCGCTTCCTCTGCTCTCGCATAGGGCCGAATCTTGTCGGCTAGCTGATGGCAGAATATCCCGGGCATCCCTTTGCTGGCGCGGATGACCGCGAGGCCATTCATGGTATCGCCAAAGTGCGAGAAGACCGGGCTCCGGCTGGACGAGAGGAGGCGTCTCACGGTAACAGCCGTGCGAGTGTACATTTCGCCAAAAACGATGCCGATGGTAACCGTCCCCAGCGCCGGAAGCATGAAGATGGGGAGAATAGAGCTCACGGCGCCAAGTTGGAAGAAAAGCCGAACCAGCGTGTCGAGGCTCGCGGAAACCATGCGGCCTAATGCGGTATCCCTATTATGGCGTTTCAGGGAGAGTCAGTTCAAGGCCCCCTATCTGCGGAAGTCCCGAGACCTGTCCCATCCATGGGACCACCATATATATGCCTGGCAACACAAAAGACATGGAGGAGGAAGTAACGTACAGCGACTTAATATCCTGGCTAAACCGGTTGATGACACGGCCGACTGGCACATCCTTCCACCAGGAGAGCGGAGCACCCATTACCGCACGCATCATAGCTGCGTGCAGTCGACGGCCCGCAACCCAAGCCCCCCGCTGATATACAGCACTGGTAATCCCTTCCGTCGCGGCAAGCATGTTGATAACTAACGCGTAGATGCCCGCGTAAAACGCCACATTGATGTTTTCGCCCCCCGTTTCATAGGCATCCACCCATATCGAGAGCCAATATGTTGTGGCAAGAGCAATGGTATTGACTAGAACCGTCAGGAAGAGAGCGACGCTGAGATGAAGGATGCCGCCAAAGTAAAGCATGTAGCGGAAGACTATCAAGAACCTTGTCAGACCATCAGAGAAGATAAGTTAGGGGGCGGCGATGAGGAGTTTTTTTCTCGTTCATTTTTTTTCTTACTGGTAAACCGCGTGATGCCTCCGCTCGCTTCCATCTCGCTGGCAATATCGTTACGTTTGTCAGCGGGCTGCAATTGTTTGGCCTCTGCGATCCATGCCTCGGCGGTGTCCCCGTCACTGCTCCCTCCAATATCTTGGACTAATTCGAGCCGTACTGGCTTGCGGATTACCCCCAGGTTCTGCTCGATAGCCTTGACCATGCCATCCTCCATCGTAATGGCGAGATCAGCCTGCGGCGCCAGCCATGGTATCTGAGTTACCAGCACAACTGTCCTCCCCTTCAGCATATCGCTGCAGAAGCAGAGCTTCCATACCTCTGCGGTAGTTTTTGTGTCAAGCGTCGAGAAGATGTCGTCGAGAAGTAGCAGTGGGGTCTTTGAGTATAGCGCTCGTGCAAGGGCGATGCGTGACTTTTGGCCTCCGGATAATGCTGTCCCATCCTCGCCCACTTCTGTCTGATCGCCGGACGGAAGTTCCTCCAAATCCAACGGTAAGCAGCATGCCTCTATGATGCGATCGTATCTCGCCTGCTCGAACGGAGCGTTGAAGACGATATTTTCCCGGATCGTCTTGTTCTGGAGCCACGGGGTTTGCGAGGCAAACGCGACGTCGCTAGGTCTCCCAACGCTCCCAGATTCGAGTGCTAATTCGCCCAGGATGGAGAGGATGAGGCTCGTTTTCCCACTGCCGCTCTTGCCAGATACGATATTGAGTCCGCCATCAACAAAGTCGATGGAAATATCCCGCAGGCGGAAAGACGTTTCTTTCTTTGAACGGCGGAATGTCGCAGCCTGAATCTTGAGCGGACCGACCGGAAATCGGATCAAGGGCTCGGCGGATGAGAAATATCTGTCAAGTCGCTCAAGCGATACCAGAGCTTCGCTCGCGTTCCGGGTCATAAAGGCCACCAGGCCGAGGTTCCGCTTGAGCGTTAGGGTCAGGGTGGATGTGGTAAATGCGACCGCAGCCGTGAGCGGCTGTTGGACCACTCCTACGTAAAGGCCAAAGATCGTTAGCAACGTGATGACGGGGATCAACGCAGCAATTTGCTATCAAAGCCATCAGCTTGGTTCCTCTCCTCTCAATGTTAAGCGCGGCATGTCTGCTAGCCCGATGCAGCCTGAGGGGGAGGAGGAGGGGGAGGGGAGGGAAGGTACTTACTCCGATAAGAATATTCAGAACTACCAGCCGCCATATTTCCTTTAGTTCTTTTGCCCGAGCTTCCTGTACGCGTTCGACGATGGGATCTTCCCAGGCAAAATATTTGATCGCTTTGATGGACCGGAGGTACTCGGATATCAAAGAAATGCGTGAGTCCTGAGCCAACTTGATCCTGCGCTGCACATGATTCATCTTCCTTGCGAGCCACGTCGGGAGGGGAGCCGTCAGAACCAGGAATGAAATGCCGACAAGGCTCGTCCATCCAACTATCTGTTACGTCCCCAGAAGATGGGGAGTCAGTTCAAGATGCTCAGAAGCCATACTACCCTGCGGGGCAGGTGGGTTTTTACGCAAAAGTGACATACCTGATAAAGCCCGATGACGGTGATAACGACGCCAACAGGCACACCAATCCCTGCCCTCACAATATCTCGAGCCCGAACTATGGCATCGGTATCACTGGCCATCAAATTGGCCATCCGCCCTGCCTTTGTAGTTGCGGATTGCCGTTTTCCCGCATCCTTGGCTGTGGCCTGATTGATGAAGTCGTCCTCGGGCTCCAACGAAGACATGGCCTTATGGTAAAGCTCTTGGGTGATGCCCGACCTGATCCGAACAATAAGTCGAGTGGATGTAAAGACATATTGGTTAAAGGCGATAGTTCTCATCATGGGCCCGGCGAATAGAAGGAAGATCCATACTGAGGGATGCAAGCTGGCTTCCTCTGGGGCGGCAATGTATTCGAGAAGCTGGTACATGGCGAAGGGGCCTACCAGCTCCATCGAAAAGTCCACGACGATCCACGCTGACATTGTCAAGATCTCTGTGCGCTGGAAGCGCAAGATGGTCCAAAGCGATTTCTTGTATTTTGTCCGTGCCTTGAGGAGGTTGGATAGAACCCAGAGCGGCTCGTCGTACCAAGGCAGGCTAGGCAAGTCGTCTAACTCAACGGGCACACGCCACCCTTTCCACACGAGTGGCGAGATCCACTGGAAGGTTATGATGGACACGAACCAGCTGCAGGTTTCTTCGGGGCTGGGCTTGGCTTCGGGAAGCTTGAAGGGCGTCTGGTTGACTAAGTTCGGAGCAAGCCATTCTCTGGGCGTAACGAAGGCAATGAGCACTGCAGCCGCGAGGCTACCGAATGCGCCTGCTAGCGGACGATCCACCTGGAAGTCGTGACCCACCTCGAGGAGCGGGAGAAAGTCGGAAGCCAGCAGCACGACCAGGGTGGCGACCAGCAGGACGTTGAGCTGATGCAAGGCAACGTGTCGCCATTCTGCACCGCTGAACAAACGTCCAAGACCGAGGAGGAAAGCGAGTCCCGAAGTCAGGACGTTTGGCCATTGGCGGGAATTCTGGGATGCAGCGGCAGTGAGAAATGCCAACGCAGCCCCGCGAGCGGTCTGGGAACAAGTCTCGAAAGGCAGGCGAATCCTGGAAGCCTTTTGCCTGGAAACCGTAGCCCCGGACCTGGAACAAGTAGTTGCATGTCCTATCGCCCACAGCGCGACCGCGGCTGCTAGAACAGACTGAATGATGCCAGACTGGGCTAGTTGAACAGCACCGCGGATCCCTCCGATTCGCGGGTCGCTGCGGAGCGCTTTGTCAGTGATAGCTTCTTTTTTCCGGCTTCTTTCGCTCATCCCGTACGTACATGGAACTACTACCCCATAGAGATAATGGCGGTGATATTGGGTCTATGTCTGTGTTCGGGCCTGGGGTCCAGGCGAAGGGTAAGTCAGGGGACATAGCGGTCTTTGTTGGCTAATAACTGAGCTAGCCCATTGAAAGTCAGGAGTTTTGGTATTTCGAGTGATAAATAAAACCGACAGGTGGGCAGGACCCACGCCCTTCTGGTAAATTGGCGGGGACGCTAGGCAGCGACGAGGCAATATCCGCGCTGTGCCTTGAGGCTGCAGTCTTCTTTAGCTTCATTCGTTAATAAGGCCCGGTAACCGTGTCAAGATGGAGAGCTGATAGGTAGAGGTCGCACTCAAACCGAGGTCCCCGGAAAACAAATTAATTACCCCGCCACCCACCCCAACTGGCGGGGCGTCGATGCGTCAGACGCGGGGGAAAACAGGGCCGGCTAATTTTCCATGCTCTAGCTTCGTATTCCTGCACAAGCTTCTCGAAGGTCTTGCGCTATCCAACTGTGGTGACAAAATGCGGGCATTGGAGAACGGGGTAAAAGTGTTTGTAAGAGATGAGAGCGTGAGATAGTAATTTACTACGATAAAATGAAGAGGAGCAATGAACTCTCTAGGAGTTGTATCATTGAATTGTAGTTGAGCTGGCCCAGGAATACGTGTAGCGTCATGTCGCCGCTGGTAGATGCCGTGTATGCGCCTGCTTTCAACCCTTCAAATAAATTTTCTTTCATTTCTTGCAGCATGAGCAGATGCTCCACAACACCCTTCTAGATACCCCAATCTAGACACTCTAGGAATGTGAAGCTAGTGATCACTAGATGCCGGTAATAGAGAATGAGAACTATTTGCACTATGACCCCCTATGACAAACCCTAACCTTCACTAGTTGACCACACCCACAAACCACACAACCATCACGATTACCATCATCACCATCACCATCACGCGCATTCGCGTTTGTTACTCCCAGGGTAGGTAGTTAATTCACACACAATTACCTGGGCTGACTGGGTGCTCAGGTAGCCAGAAACAGCCTGCCGCGATGGTGCCTTGAACTCTAATCCCGAGCGATTCTGACGGCAATGCCGCTGGTGGTAACTATCAACGCGGAGAATAAGGGCAAACAGAAAAGAGGCTCCAAAACAGCTTCAAAATCCAGGAGGTTCAATTCCACGCGTTCAGTTAAAATGTGGCCGCATTTGCAACCGTGGATGCGATGCGACGGACATTCTGGTACGGGCGAGGGTTGGGGTTGTGTGGTGGTTGTGTGACTCATAGTGCAAATAGACCCGAGTCATAGTACAAATAGACATTCTCAAGAGAAATGGCGGGACGCTAACTGTGATTAGAACATATATCACGATTAGTCCACCCTATTCCAAGCTGTTGTTAGTGGGAGGTTCGCCTGTCACATGCGCCACACTTGTCCAGATGGCAATGCTCAACCTGGCTCAAGCTTGGCTTAGGGTTTGCTTCAGCTTGCTCACCTTTGCCCACCCCGATTGCCATTTCCGGCAGAGTTCGCGGTAGCATGCTGGGAATTGCTTCAACTCTAGCCGAGTGGGGCCCAGACTTGGGCCCGAAAATGGGCAGTTTGGTTTACCTATTAAATTTTTCGTATATGCTTACCTGACCGCTGGAGACTTGAGTTATCCTCTGCCCTCCAAGTCTCGTGTCTACAGCTCTTACAAACACTCCTGCTTCCATCGTTTAATATCCTGAATTCATCAACATAACTACCTTAACAAAACCCTACTTAAGTAAATACTAAGTAAGGCTTGAGCTGAGCCTAAGCTAAGGTAAGTAATGTTACGCACATAAAGTACGGTACAGCCCGGTTGTCTGCGACGAATCTGGGCACCCGAAATTTCCTTTTTCGTTCGTCGTCCTGAGCTGGGGTGAGCTGTGGCTGATTTGTCCTGAGCTTCCCCTGATTCTTCCCTGAGCTAGGGTGATCCCATACGCCGCCACCATACAGCCTGCTTGTACTAGGCCCGCGATCGCTGGTCCGCTCGGGCTGGTCGTGGCTTGGGGTCTTATGCTGTGTCGAGTTGGACGTCGCTCATAATGGTCGTGGTGGGCGTGAGCCCTCTGCGCTTCACGGCAAGTTGGCTCGAGCACGCGTCCTCGCGGTACCTACCCGTACCAGCCCCGCGATCGTCGGTCCACTAGGACTGATCGTAGTTCTGAGACTCGGTGTCGTGCACGTACTTTGTCGAACTGAACGTTTTGCCTTGTTGTGCTGGATGCACAAGCGCCGGTTACACCGACATGTGCAATGAACCTGCGCAGCAACCGCGGCAGCGTGCCATATCCCACCCTTAGCAAGGCCCACAGCAAGAAGTCAGGATGTGACCGAAACGGAAGATGGAACTACCTATGCAACTTCAAAATGCCCATTCTTTTCCAGCACACTCGTAAACACAGGTTTGATGAGAATGGCGAGGCCCCTCGACCGAATGCGAGTTGTGGGATACAAGGTCTAGGTGGAGTGTCAAAGATTCGCGATCGCGCCCCCAAGCACCTGTGCAGAATGGTGGACCTCAACCCAAGAGCACAGCCCATCGCATGCACCGGTAATGCCTTTTAGGACGCCTGGGGAGGTTGGTGTAGGAGTGAAGTGTATTGTCTAACTATACAATTTATAGAAGGAAACATTCCACTGTTGGGTGAATAGTTCCCGAATACAGTGTCCCGCCGCGGCGAGAACAGCGTCTGAGCTGGTGAGGTCCTTCCGCATCTGGGTGGCCGATAGCTCCGCCCGCGGGATTCGTCTTCGGCAGCCTTGAGAGCCTCCGGTGCTTCGCGCTCCTACCCGTTCCAGCCCCTTGCTAGTGAGCTCCTTAGTCTCTGCCATGAGGCTGGAGATCTTCACGACTTTCTCAGCACAGTCGCCATCTTGCAAGAACTGGTGAGCCGCATGTTCGCACGTGCTCTGGGCGCGGCCCCTCTCAGCACTAACAACTGAGTCGAATCGCTGTCGTTTTCGTAACGTCGCGCGGGCTTGGCTCAGTTGTCGGGCAACTGCTGATGGCGATTAAGGTTCCGAGGGGCTGCCTTACGCCGGCTGCTGCTCGGCAGCAGGGGCCTTGGTTGTGACGATGGAGGCAACCTCTCGTTGGGGCGTCGATTCCCTTAGGTAGGCTTCGGGCTCATCGTGTGGTCTGAGGGATTCTTGAGACCCCTCTGTTCCGGAGCGATCTCACCTCACAATACACAAGCTATGAAGAGCGCCATACAAAGTCCTTCCAGCCACTGGGAGAAATTATGCTCGTTCAGTAATAGCCACCGCTACCAAGGTCCGTATACCCGGATCCGGCAGTTCTTAAGCCTCGTTCGGGAAGCTGTCTGAGCGTGCGGAGGCCGCAACTTTTATGCACTTGCTGCAAGCCTAGGTCGGAGCCTCAATATCTGTAATAACTATGCCTTCTAGTGTGACCTGTCTTCTCCCGGGCCGCTCAGACAGGCGCTTTGGCGGCGCGACCGCGAATCTTTGACGCTCCACCTAGACTTCGTATACCACACTCGCATCCGGTCGAGGCGCTTCCTCATTCTTATCAAACCTGTGTTTACGAGCGTGCCGGAAAAGAGTGAGCATTTTGCCATTCAATTGCCCTTCCGCACTCCACGGTCTTCAACTGGTCCCTGGATAAAAAGAGCGCGTCAGGATGGTGGGCAGATGAATGTCCCAGGCTGGCTCCGTCTCAGCGGGTCGAAACACTTCTTCGTGTCCCATCCAGCGGGCGACGCGCCTGAAACGTGAAAGCGCAGGTTGGCCCCTCCATGGCTGCTGGCATTCGTGCCAATCGCCTGGCTGCAGGCTGCCATATCGGGGACCGACCGGAGCCTGCTAAGTGCTGAATGCTGCACTTTCCTGTCCCCTTCCCCGGCATCATGCGTGAATAACAGCCGGCTTGCGTGACGTGTCACAGCTTGACAGGCTCAGTAACATGATCCAGTCCTCAGGACGAATACGTCAGCCCATTCCCTTAGGCGCATTTCCTTAGCGAATTCACGAATCAGATATTTGTGGCGTCCGGCGGGCGCCGGGGGCGCTGTTCGGATGAGGTTGATTGCAGGAGGAGCCCCAGCTGGAATGCAAGTCCCTCCGAAGAACTGCGTCGCCAAGCCTCCCCAGCCCAACAGCAGGCGCCCACCTTCTGTCCAGCCCTCAGATACTGTCCTATAGTTCGGGCCTATGGCGCTATTAGTGCAGCCACTCGGAAGACTAGGGGTCCGAAAGTCGTAGGCCAGAAATGCCTGCTGTTCAGGTCTGTGGCTGAGAAATCTTGGTGACGGTCAGGTGTTAGAAACGGATTTGGGTGCCTTGACATCAGAAGGAACAAGATTTAGACTGCTCTGTTCTCCAAAACACCTCTGCGCCTGCCTGGAGCTCGAGACGGTACCTTCATTTCGAATCACTCATCGCCCTAATTTCAAAAATTCCAGTGGCTTTTCCCATCACATATCATGAACGGACCCGAGTGGTCCAAAGCACTAGCCATAGCAAGCTTGGCCATCTCGTCAACATCCAGCCTGGCAGTTTTGATTCTCGACGTCCAGGACTGGGCAAGCTCAGAACTTTTCGCAGCCAAAATTTCGAGCGCGAGACCCACTGTCAACATTCTTGTCCAGCTATGCTCCCAGACGCTAGGAATCATGCAGATTTCAACCCTTTGTATGTCCCAAAGAAAAGAGACCGACTCGTGAGGAGGCCGCTGACCACGCTGTTAGGTACCGTCTTGGCCCTTTCTTTCCGACGCTATGCCGCTAGCTGCAGCTTTTCTCTCGACCGCCTAAAATTTTTCAACCTTGTAAACTCGTCTGCATTCAGCTGGGATCTCCCGTGGACCTACTTTCTGTCCCTCGGCGCTTTCATGGTCCTGTCGTTGGTCCCAGCAGCAATCTGGTCTGGCGCGATAACACCGACCATAATTCCCGTCAACATCACCGTTCCCTATGTGGCCTCCCTTGTTGGGGACGTAGGTCTGTCAAACAATCCCCTTTTCAACGCGGGCGCACAGGAGAGGCCGGGCTTTATAGGTCATTGCACCATCATTCAACACAACGGGACTGCCCTTGATCCAAGTGCTGCGAAAGCGTCTGCAGCGAGTTATGGGTCATTCCACTTTTGCTTCAACTCCCTCAGGCCAGCATTGCTATACTCGGCTGCCCACGCATCAACCACAAGCACGCGGGTACCTACCAAGCATCTCTCAGTGCGCGCGAAGCTTGACCTATCGGGGTACTCGTACCTCGGACGCAGCTACGGCGTCGGGATGAGTGTCGGGATTAGTGCTATTCCTAGCTCGATAAGCCCCTTATCTTTCGTGTTTCATGAGCACGGCATTCTCGCGAGTGTGGCTTGCTCCAGAAACTTCTCTTCGGCTTTCAGGCTTAATTGTATTGGGCAAAGCTGCACGACTATCACCACCGGTACTCTTCCCGAAGGGCGAACCGCTTCAATCGGCACCGTAGATTTCTTCAACGGCAATTACACTAGAAGTGTCTTCCTCCCAAACGATATGATGTCTTGGGGCTCAGATTACCAGAGTTCCAGTCGTACAACTTGGATTTCTATTGCCCCAGGATACAACAAAACTGACGCTGCGGACAGTTACGGCTTTGCCGAATTCGACAAAACACAGTGTCTGATCTCTTTCAAGGCCGCAGAGTTTCAAGTTGCTGTCAACGTCTCTGCGCGAGTAATAACTGTGTCGCCGGCGGCTGCTGAGGTGGCTTGGCCCTCCAGTGCAGATACTGTCCTTGCTGAGCTATCGGCCGAGCATAACTATATCAGCTACAATGACGGGAACTCAGCGGGCTCCCAGCTAGGTCATGCTCTGAGGTCGAATCTCAACTCCTTGCGCGCACTGAGCGATTCCTACGACACCACTCAGGACGAAGACACACTCTTACGAAGTCTGGAGGACTTCTTTGCAGACCTCATGGACAACAGCCTCATTGCATACAATGAAGCGAGGCTCATAGTTGATAACTCAAGCCAGGTAGTGGAGGCTATCGTGTCCAGGCATGCTATCCGCTTTGGGGGTTCGACGTTTGTGTATGCCGCGTTTGCTATCAATGTGCTCTTTGTCGGGGTCTTTGTTTTGGAGGCTTGGCGAACCTGCTGGTGGCGAGGTATCTGCGATGTTGATCTGAACAACATCGCGAGCGTTGTCGTGGCAGCGTCAGCTGGGGGAATAGGCTTGGCAAGCTATATCGAGAAAAAGGGGGATAGCCAGGGTGATGAGGGGAAAGCAGTTGTTGCCACTGGGAAGACAAAACTCAGGGTGATAAGAGCACAGTCAAACCAGCTGGCGCTCGTTGCCGCAGATGATGACATCTCAGAATAGATTACACTCATTCAGGCTAGCCAGGGAAAGGGAGCCAAGAGAACCTAGCAGAGACGATGATCTATTCGGGTAGCACGCTGGTAAGACAAAACAGCCTGGCTGTCTACGACGAATCTGGGCACATGGAATTTCCTTTTTTGTTCGTAGTCCTGAGCTGGGGTGGACTGGGGTGAGCTGTAGCTGATGGATCCTGAGCTTTCCCTGATTCTTGCCGTTGCCATGGCACGGTAACGATTCCAATTCAGGGGCTCCTCGTAACGGCTGCGCTGCGCGCAAGCCGCGCGCAGGCCAACCAAACCACCCCAAGTCAATAGGAATCCTTTAGGCTGTTCTGGCCTAGTCCGGTGGCCCGCAGGATCTTCACAAGTAAGTTTTTAAATAAAAAGAGAAAACGGGTAATTATGTAATAAGGGAAAGTAACCGTTACGTATAGGGGGGCTATTAAGCTAAAGATGGTCCCTATAACTTCACCGGCCCATTTATAATTATAGTAAGTATCACCGGGACTCACTTCAGCTTGGGCAGCCATTAGTGCGGCTCACCTTTTACTCAGGATTTGCAACTAACACGGACTCGGCCAGAAGGAAGTGTCGGGTGAGACTATAGAGGTAGGTACCAGTACATATGACTCCATCCTATACCCTCTTCGCAGCAGCAGCAACAGCCACCTCCCCATCCTCGGCCAGCATCTTTCGTATCGCCGGCCTATTCACACACCTCTCCCACCATGCATTCACCGCCCCGCGACTCTGTATAACATCCCCATACCCACACGCAAAAAGCCTCTGCACCAACGGGATGTAAAATACATCCACCACCGTAAACTCCCTCCCTGCCATATACTCCCTCTCCTGCAACATCCGCTCCGCGACGTCAAAAAACCCCTCCACTGCCTTCAGCGCCTGCGCCACCACAGCTTTGTCTGCCGGTAGCCCCATGAACTTCTTGGCGAAGAGCTCGAAGGAGATTTTACCCGCTGGTTCGGCGAAGTAGTGTGTCTCGACAGACTGGGCTTGGTCGAAGAGGGCGGTGGCTTCGAGGTCATGTTCGATGCCGGTTGCTGGGGAAGGGGGGAGCAGGGGGAAGGAGTATTTTCGGGCGAGGTAGGTGCAGATTGCGCGGCTCTCGTAGAGGGTGAAGCCGGAGGGGAAGGTGATGGCGGGGATTTTGCCGAAGGGGTGGCGGGTGAGGTTGGAGGGGGACTGTGTGGGGTTGTTAATGTTATTCAAGTTGGGGAGTTCGCGAGAGGGGCTCACCTTTTGCTCTCCTTTTTGTAGGTTCAGGAGCACAAATTCGTAGTCGGTGAAGCCGCCTTCAGCGAGTGTCAGGCGAACACGGTCGGTGTTGGTCGAGCCGCGAGAGCCGTAGAGAGTGAAAGCGGGCATTTTGGGGGCACGTAGTGCTTTTGAGACAAATCCAGGACGGTTTGTGATGGGCTTTGACATACTGCAAATATTCATTCTATTGAGAGAGAATGGCCAGCCGCTTGGTTTATAAGTTGATGGCCAAGCTGATCGGCTTGGCCCATCGTGGACGCAGGGATGTCGAGCCGGTGGTCATGCTGATTGGTCTGTTCGCTCCCTTTTCTCAATTCAGCTAGCGCTGGTGCCTGTCCCGGAGGTCGCATGGGTGATCCTTCCGTCAGCGGCAACTGACGGAGATCTAAAACCCACTCCACCAGCGCGCGACACCAACAAGTTTTTGCCCGAACCCATCAACTCGCCTCTCCTCCCCGTCGGCCCCGGTGCTGAATCCAAGTGCGTCTTCATTTGATTGGCCTGCTCGGAGTTCTTTCCTACTACGATGGCCGGAAGCCTTGTCGCGCATAAGCGCATCGTTCAAAGCAGAACGAAGGTGAAAACTGGCTGTGCGACATGCAGGTGAGCTCAAATCCCAGCGTGAGTGTCGAGTAGGTCGACGTTGTGCTCACATGCCACAGGATACGAAAGATCAAATGCGACGAGGATAGGCCATTTTGCAAAAAGTGTGTCAACACTGGTCGCAACTGCGATGGCTACGAGTCTCCCTTCAGATTGGTTACCAATCACTGGCAAGCCATCAGCAGTCCTTCGCCCACCCCAACTCAGATTGCGTCTCAGGACATCGACCTGCTAAACCGCTACTTCTCCACCAAGACCATGTTCGACGTCAAGCTCGCCTGCAATGACGAAGCCAGACAGGTCCTCCAAGCCAGCCTGACTGACCTGTCAATACGACACGCCGTCTCCTCGCTCAAGGTCCTCCGCGAGGATCTGCACACGTCCAGAGGAGTCCCAGAGTCCGTTGTGTCGCCAACCGCGAGCCATGACTATGGTCTTCAAAAGTATTGCAAGGCATTACGGGGTCTCGCGTCCACGCTGTCGTCTCCAGACCCCGATGCATTGAGGTCGGCGCTACTTTGTTGTCAAGTCTTCATCAGTATTGAGCAAGTGCGGGGGAACTATGCCGCCATGGCCCAACATATCATCCAAGGACTCAGCATCATGCGCGAGAATCGGACCAGACCAAATTTCGTTGTTGCCGCGAATGAGTTGGTGCCAGCACGCCGTGACCAGCTTCCGTTCTTGGATGTATTCGTCATCAAGCTATTCGCCGCACCATGCAAGTACGTGGACTCTCCAGCGCCGCCGACGACGGTGGAACAACAACCGGATGAAGCCCGTTGTGGCGGTCTTCGCGCGATTGCCCCAGATAAGAGGAAGGCGCTCACTAACATCGCCGAGTCGACGCTTGAATTCCTCAACAAGGTATCACGTGTCGAGTCGGCAGGGGATGCTCTGGACCTACTTTCTGAGAAAACATCCCTCCTGTATTCATTGGGATTGTGGCACACGGGTCTTGAAATCTACAACGCGGAAAATAGGGTTCTTACAGAGCTTATTTCGGTATTGTTCATGCGCTTCTTTCACCAGATACTGAGAATTGTTCTTCTGGGGGTGCTAGATTGTTCGTCGGAAGGGTCTGCCCAGCTTCAGGCTGAGAATGAGCGATTAGGGGGTATCGCGAGAGAGGTGGGTGAGAGAGTAGAAGATTACTTCAGAACGGTTGGAGGGACGGGAAGTGGTCAGCCAGGGGACTGTAGCGTAAGCAATGTCTGTACCTAGCATTCTCGAGTAGCGCAATATTTCCATTTGACCTGAAACATGCGTATTGCTCTCACGTCCCCAGAAAATCACTTAGCATTGAAGGCACAGAGGGGAGAAGCACGTCGGTCAAAGAATGTGTCACTGGCAATCCACCTTGATTGTTTATGGGGCTTCCATTTACAGCATGCGCACCGAACCAACCAATCAGAGACCGAGGCCGGGCCAGCTAACCGGAGATCGGTTCTCTCCGAGTGCCGATGGCCGCGCAGTCAGCCCTGTCAGACTACCAAGCTACCCACAAACTCCATCGCCCTTCATACCCACCCAGCGAAGATGGCCATATCCTCAGCTCTATAAAGCCATCCACAATCCGCAACCTCGTTTTTCTTACACAAACCAAGTAAAGCATTCTCTTCTTTCTTGCCCCTTCGACTCGACACATATTCTCCAGACTCAAGACTCAAGACTCAAACTCACGCCTCAACTCTAATTCAAGTCCACCCCATTCAAACGATGCATTTCCTCCTCCTAGGCTCCACCGGCCGCACCGGCACCCACGTCCTTTCCACCCTCCTCTCCCAAAACCACACCATCATCGCCCTCGTCCGGGACCCTTCCTCGCCCAAACTCCCCTCCCACTCAAACCTCACCATCGTCTCCGGCTCCCCTCTCTCCAAACCCTCCATAGCCGCCGCCCTCTCCGCCACCCCCTCCCTCGGCCTCCCCACCGCCGCCATAATAACCCTCAACACCCTCCGCGCATCCGATTCCCCGTTCGCAGCACAGGTCTCCCCCCCGCGCTTCCTCGCCGACTCAGTCGCCAACGTCTGCGAAGTGCTGCAGGAGAAGGGGATACGCAGAGTCGTGGTCATGAGCACGGCTGGGGTGGGCGATTCATGGGGGGACTTGCCGTGGGCGTCGAAGGCGTTTATGAAGTGGACGAATGTGAAGTACGCGTTGGAGGATCATGGGGTGTTGGATGCGGAGATGAGACGGGAGGGGAGGGAGGGGGTGGAGTGGACACTGGTGAGGGCGGTGCGGTTGGTTTTTGATGAGGGGGATAACAAGGGGGAGGTGAAGGAGGTGGAGACGTTGGGGAGTGAAGGGAAGGGGATGAAGATGAGTGATAGTGTGGGGGTGGAGAGTGTGGCGAGGTTTTTGGTAAAGATTGCGGTGGAGAGGCTGTTTGTGAGGGAGGCGGTGGTTGTTAGGGATTGATTTCGTAGGGCAGACACTAAAAGAAGTGCACTTAGTATAGTCCTTTACATGTTGCTCTTCTTTTATGGGTAGGGATGATGTCTTACCAACTCCAGGCAGGAACATATCCCGATGCGTGGTCCATTACCTGCTCCAAACGCCCCGATAAATCTGTTCGAAGATAAGGTCTTGATCATCTTTTTACACCACAAAACTGTTCTTCTTTGTAATTGTTCTGGTAGTGGCGGTCCTGTGGTACTACTTCTCTTTTGCATGGGTGATTAGAGGCAGGAAGGCTCCGCCCACAGGCCGACGGTGATGTAAGGACCAGATACAACCTACTGTCCCAAGTGATGAACGCAAACTATTGTCAACGGTCATGTGCCCTCTCACCAGTCTCACTGCGCCAGTCAGGGCTTACTAGACACCGCCTAATTGGCTGTCAACTGCGCACCAATCAAATTGGGGCGCACTTTGCGATGCTCGATGTTCCGAAGGAACTGCGCCATTGGCCATTGACTGGCATTGGACTGCGCTGGAGCTGAAGCGTCAAGGATCCCCGCCCGACATCGACACATAAAAATCACCCAACACCCCAACTAGTGCTCGTCTTGTTCCTCAAATTTGAACACAATGGACCGCCCTCTTTCAAAACGAGAGTCCAGACAACTGGATCGTCTCAAGTGTCGCTTTTGCCGTCAGAGGAAGAAGAAGGTTAGCACCAAGCTTTCTGAATACCTACCTTAGGTAATTTCTCATTCTAACTGTCCAGTGCCGTTTTGCAACACCCGGTAGCTCGCGATGTGAAGGATGCGAGCAAATAGGACTTCTTTGCGCTCCTGCCACCACAGCAAGGCAGGATTCCGTCTCTGCGACGACAGCTTCTGAGAACACAGCGCCGTTGCCACTCCTCCCATCGATCACTCATCCAGGTTCAGGCCTAGTCATAGCGAACTCTTATGCAACTTCCGCGCCCCATGTCAACACTCATGAAATATCGGATCAGTACGTCGACCCCGGCCACCCAAGCGCTAGCAACCAGCCCAATGACTACTGCGCCGTCACCAACAGCCGAGAACAACTGCACCCAGTACCCTCGGGTACAGACATTTCCGGAGTAAGTTCAGGAATCTGGGATCTGTTGCACCCTCCGCCCTCGATGGCGGAGCCGAGGCATCTGTTCAGCAGGTCATTGGACCGCCCAATGACGTGCACAGACTGCCGCCGTTCATTTACCTCGACCTCAGGCCTGATAGACCACATCGATGACGTTCACCTCCGCGATGGTCATGACATTGCCTACTTCTGCTGGGAATGCAAAGTCGGCTTCCAGACATTGACGCTGTTGAACTCGCATTCTCAGACCACAGACACGTGCGGCGGCTTCCTGTCAACTACGAACCACACGTGGGGCTGTGGGGAGATCCTAGGAGTCCATTCGGATTTTCGTCGTCATCTTGACGACTCGCCGGAAATGAAATGCTGGAGGAGCCTCTGGGACGCCGAGGACGCTGTCATCAACCACGCCTACGATTACGCGCATACTATTGGCCTAGTGCGTCCCACCACCGTTCAGCCCTCTTTCAACTATGCAGCAGCGGCCAAGGGGTTGCTCAAGACCGCTACCAATGTTTTGAGCACTTTGCAAACAACAACCAACGCGGAAACTGAAACACTTCCCACCGCGTTGGAAGAAAAGGCCCGACACAATCGCGCATCAAAGCAGCGACGTTTCGATTGTCGACAATGCGAACAATGCGACAGAAGTTTCCATCGTCTAGACAACCTCAAACGACACGAACGTATGCACCATACCAAGCCGTCCCCGATTCATTGCCCAGAGTGCGGCTTTGAAAGCCAGAGCCAAGCTCTCCATCACCGCCACCTCTTCAGTTGTCAGGGTAATTCTACCCCATTGGGCTGATTTTACGAGGGGAGGGCCTGGGCCTAGTTACCGGCCAGAGCGATTCGCTTTACGGCGAGGGCAAACTACTTGGCTTGCCTTTGCAGTGGTTTAGCTTGTTCAGATTGGTCATACGGAGCCACCGAAGGTGGCGTGAGCTGCTTACGCGTGGGGTACGCGCTGGAGATGGTGTGGTGGATTATTGAGGTTCTGAGGATAAGAGGCTGGAGAACCCGCTGTATTTTGGAGGTTCAGATTTCAATGCAATGCCCCTACCACCCCTACTATTCTACGTTTGAGCCCCGCGTTCGCCTCTGTTGAACTCCTTCACTCTGGTGGAAAGACCCTGACATCAGGCGACACCCGGACCTGGCATGAGCTAGCATGAGCAGTGTTACGTGGGTGAGGTACGAGGATGGAAACCGCGTGAGCCTAGATCTGTCCCATACAACATAAATATACAGCATCAGCTGAGGGTTACTATGTACGTCTCTGAAGTGCTACAACCAATATATTAACCAATATATTCCTATCCCTGTGGTGTCAGCAGAGCTCTCATCCTTGACTCACGATCAGGGTCCTTTGCCCACTTGGAGTAACCCGCCTCCGAACCACAAAGAAAGTAAACCCTTCCCACCAAACTCCACGGATCAATCGGCATAGCAGGCCACCTCACAAACACCAATCCCCACACCAACACTAGGCTCATCAACAGTAAACATACCACGCTTGTCCAGGCGCATGCGAGATGGAGCTCCCATGTTTGGATGGGCGAAAAGGGGATGTTGGAGAGGAGGATGGGGGTGAACTTAGAGAGGATATTGCAGAATGCCACAGTGGATGGGGATATCTCAAGGCGATAGAGGGAAGTGAAGAGGCCGGCCAAGATGTTTATTGGGGGGGGAGAGGGTAAGTGTTATAAGGGGGCGCCAAGGGGGTGGGAAGAGGAGGGCGGTAGGGCTCGAGGGTGGTGATTCCTGGGGTGCTGTTAGTTTGTGTTTTGTACCGCGGACAGGGAGGGGATTGAGAATGCTTCGGGGACTAGAAACAAGAGAAGGGCTGACGCTTACGAGTGAAGTAATGGTCCCAAGAGAAAGTTAGCAAGACACCGAACGCCGTGAAGAGAACTCGCGCACCGAACTCTTGCTCATTCATGAACCTCTTGAGGTCTGTGTCTGGGAGCTCCGTGGTGTTGTAGTGGGTGATGAGGACAGTCAGGCCCCACATCAAGATAAGGGCGCAGCAGTCTAATATCCGCTGTTTTCTCCGCATCCCGAGCGGCCAACCACTGGTCATGAGGCGAAGCAGGCCCGTAGGTGCCCGCTTCACCGTTGTAAAAGTCGCTGCGGACGTCCTTGTAAAGGTTCTGCAAAGTCTCGCCCTGGGGCCCAAACTCCCACCCCTCCCCGAGTTTTGTCTGATCGACCAAGCCCTCGACATAATGCCACACTCCAACTCCCCTCGTATCGGATCTTTGAACCCTTCAATCCCAAACCGCCAACCATCCAATTTCCTTAGCATAACCTCCTCCTTCACCTGCCCTCCCTCTCCCCCCCGAACCCCCTAAACAACCACCTCAAACTCTCGCTTTGCACCAGTCCCCCCGTCGCCATCACACTCCCAGGCGGCATCGACACGCCCGACTCCCACCCGCGCATGGACCACGCAATTCCCAACACCATCCCCAAATCCACCGCCAGCAACCCCTGCAGCGCCCTCGCCGGCGGGGAGGAATATCGCAACTTCCATGTAGCACCCCCTGAAGTTGCCCCGCTTGCAAGATCCACCTAGGCCGATACTAACTGCTTCACTCGAAAAGGCGGGTGATTACGGCGGAGGTGAGCACCATCATCTGCGCCAGGAAAGAAAGGGGCTCCCCCTTCCAACAGAGGAGGTGTACCGCATGTCTGAAACCAGGGACGATCCCCCTTGGGAAGAGGAGGGTTTCGGCGGTAGAAGCACTCCCATCCTGGGATAAGGCATGGAAAGGGAGGAGGGTGTGCAGGTTTGTGGAAACCATCTCGGCGAGGATGGAGATGAGGACGGTGAGGAAGACGGGGAGGAACAAGAGGAGGTAGGAGTCGGTTTGGGAGAGGATGTAGAAGCCTGATCTGCCTTGAGAAGGGGTGTTGGGAGTGGAAGGGGTTGTTGGGCGGTGGGGCGAGGCGGTGACTGTTGCGGTTGGGAGGCCGTTGCTGTCAGTGAGGACGAGGGTTGTTGTGCTGAAAGGAGTGGGTTGGCGTGGGAGGTTGATAGTCAGAGTTGCGGTTGGGCTGCCGTGGGAGTCGCGCAGGGTGACAAGAGTGTGGGATGCGGAGATGGTACGGGTGCTGGTTGTGATGGGGCTGCCGCTAGCGTCGGTGTAGGTGATGACTTGGGCGGTGAGGGTGGCTGTGGGGGACCCCTGAGCGTCGAGCTCTGTCATGGTGGTGTGGCCAAAGGGGATTCCCACGTCCGGGGCTTGGATCCGGGTGATAGTTGCCGTTGGCCGGCCGCTGGAATCTGTTTCCGTTACCACAACTACATCAGCGGGGATCGTTGAGATGACTTAGCCTTCTTCGTTGTTGACGACGATGCCGGCTGGCTTCCCCGGCGCTGGAGCATCGGCCACCTCGCGCCTAGCCTGATAGTAATCCCTTTCCAGCTACGGTTGATCACAGGCCGGATTCAGAAGCGTTGATAGGTACACCCTCCACGGCTCGTCGCTCTTCGCTGCAAAAGAGGCTTCGCTCTGGGCAGCATATCTCCATGCGTCGAACAGTTGCCGTCGTGGAAGACCAAGGCCGGCCCAATGCATGTGGCGACGCCCCAGCTTCCGGTAAGCCTATAATAAGGACCCAGTAAACAGTCCCCAAACTCAGCGAGAATTTCGGGCTTGGCAAAAGTAGTGATAGAGCCGACATATACGTCCGGTTCAATTGGTCCGGGGTAGAACGAGTGAAATACAGCCACAGTTGGGCCGCTCAGAGTGGCGAAACTCGATATGGGCAGTGCCAGTTTCTTCAGCGTGCCGGTATTATTAGCTGTCGAGTTGCTCCAGCCCGTAGTGCCAGTCGTGTTCCACTGGTGGGATGCGTCGGCTTGCCGACCGAGGCCAAGAAGGCTAAGATACTCCGGGGGGAAGCCTTCTCTGCCAGCAAACATAGCTGGTTGTAGTGGGGCATCTGTGCGGTAGTCGCCGCTTGTTGTCGTCGTCCCCCGACTGCGAACCTCTGCGGTACTTCCATCTGGATTAGTGTAGTGGTATGACTTCTCTCTGTCTTACCGCGGCCCTTAGCTTGAATGGTGGTGACCGAGCCGCTGTTGTCTGTTTTGGAGGAGTAGCCCGCGCGTGGACAAGCGGCGCAGTATACAGGATAAGTTGGGCTTCAGGGGCTGGCGTCTCTGGGACCGACTGGTCGTCGTTTGAGGTGGGCAGAAGTACGGGGATAGAATCTGACATTGCGATTTGTGTCTTTCAGTCCAAACATTGCCCATGTATGTGACCTTGGAGAAGATCCTGAAGCGCCGGTATTTCTGTATTCCCCCTTCAATTTGTTCGACAACCGTAGTACAGCCCAAAAGCGTTGTATTGACTTGCGTGGTGAGAGTAGTGGGGGCGACGGCGGCTATGGATCCGGAGACACTGCGAGCGAGCGGATACAAGTGGGACCAGAAACGCTCTGCCGAACAAGAACATGTTCGAGAAGAATTTATTGTTGTACGGATGCAAGGTATACTCTGCTGCTAACCCCTTCCCGCCGACGATGCCGAAAGAAAAACAAAACACCACCGCCCAGATGCGTGGATCCAATTTTATCAACCTGTGGCCCAACACTCAAAGTGATCCTCGGACATGCACACCATGAAATCCAAGCCCGACCGCAAACCCAAGCTCCGCGCGGCCCATCTCCCACATCGTCTTCGCATCCAGACAAACGAGATAACTGGACCGGTTCGTCCCATCAAGCACAACGCTCAGCAGAACTCCATCGTCCTCCTCCGTCCCATCAGGGCGAGGAACGAAGATAGCCTCCCCAGGGTTATGGCCCGGGCTGATGTTCCAGAACAGCGCCTCTTTCGTTTCTAGGTTAGTCTTGACGATGACATCCGATGTAGTGCTTTTCCCGAGGTGGGCAAGGCTGTACACGTAGCGATGCTGCCTTGTTGCGAACAGCGGGTTGATGGTTGGGAGCTCTCCTACGTGCGGCGCGGGGATGGTGAAGAGCTTTGTCATGGCTGGCGGGACCTGTTCGTCATCCAGTTCGTCATCGGCTGGGTGTCCTGATAAGGGGATTTGGTAGCGCGCCAAACGGGCCATTGCGCTGTCTGCATGCTGACGATTGCCGAAGAATTCCTTGTCCGCGCCGTTTCTTTGGAGGAGAACGTCGTAATACAAACCGAACATGACGTCGAGGTTGGGGTATTCGATGACATCGCAGGTCAGACTGCCCGCGCCGGTTTTGGGATCGGAAATTTCTTCAAATGCGTTGATGGTGTGGAAGAAGAACCCGGCATCGGTTTCGAACTGTTCCACCAACCCCTTGCCATGCAGGCGGTCGACTACGAACCACTGGCACTTTCTGCTCTGGTCGAAGGGTTCTATTGCGTCAATCATGTTGCGCTCCCATACGACCTTGAGACCTCCTAAGCCGAGATGGGAGCTGGGAACACAGAGGACGACGAAACTGGGCGTGAGATAGAAGCTGTGGATGTACGCCGACCGGACGGTGGGACCCTTGATTGCCGCGAGGATGTCAGTCTTCCCTGTGGAGGCGCTGACGCGGAAGATGCGATATATCGGGTGACGGCCCATCTGGAGGTTGAAATTGAAGACGTCGCCTGTGATCGGATCCCTCTGCGCATGAGCACATGAGGTAGGGCCTGAAAGGTCGGGATGGAGGGACTGTTGTGCAGCGAAGCCGATTGGCTCAAGTGTGTCGGGCTCGAACTGTTTTAAGCAGGAATTATCAGTGGTGACCCAAATGTTCTTGAGCACGCCCGCTCGGTGGCCGCCTTGACTCAACGGGGCCTGCCTCTTTTGGCCCGCAGAGAGTTCCTGTTCCGATCCGGGGATGGGTCGTGATAAGCCGTTGACCCCTGGCAGGTCAGGATGGATGGCAACGCTGATGTTCTCGATGCCCTTGTCTTCGGGGCTCGCGCGCGCGGCCCTCCAGGTGCTCATGATCTTGGAAAACAGGCCAAGGCAAGGATCGCGGCGCTGGCCAAAGCTGAAGTATTTCCGATCGCCGTATCTATGTATGTGTTCCAGCATCTGCTCCGACTGCCGTCGAGACGAGTAGAACACCTTGACGAGCCCATCACTGTCCGGCACGATGTCGAAACGGTGCATGTGTGCAAGACCATCAAACCAGTGATTGGTTCGGAAAGTCCCGATCACAGTGTTTTCGACCTTGTAGATGCCGGGACCTGTCCGGTAGAGGCTGCCAATTGCCCAAGCGGGAATTTTCCCGGAGACTGGTATCTCGATGGGGCCGCGCTCCTCGGTGAGGCCATCAAACTGCAATCATTATGTCAGTGGTGGCCGCCCTGGAATGTCCACGCCTGGAAGCAGGCAAAGAACTCACGCCAGCATCGTTGGGCCACTCTTTGTACACAGCGGAAGTGAGGTTGTCCACGATCGCCTTGAAATCGGCCGCCTCGTCTCCCTCAGCTCGCCAAGTCGGTGTGACTGGGGTCTCCCTGCCAAAGAGATGCGTGGCAGTGCTGGATGTTTGCGCCATGATGCTGATCGTCCTTGGGTTTGACGTGCAGTGGGAGAAATTGGAATAGGACCTCGCTCGAACCCGACGCAGAGAGGAAAAGTGCGGCTTGTCCGCGATTCACCTCCGGGGCCGTATTCGCATGGGAACAGATGTGGTGACTTCAGCCAGACCCAAAACAGTGTGTCCTCAGGCAGCGCGAGGAACTGACCGCGGAGGCCAAGTCGTCGCCTGTGTTTGGCGAGCTCAAGTTGCGACGTCAGTGAAGTGCGGAGGAACGCGCCCGCAGACGCGATGAGGAAGGTGGCGTTGCCCAATCTCAGCCTGAGCTCTCAGAACTCGCATCCCAAAAACTCTTGACGGAAGGCACGGCTGCTTGGAAGCGCGGTGGGCTGATGCATGGAAAGTGCGATGCAGCGCGGATGTCGCAGCGGCAACATGGCGCTGCAATCCAGATACCGCCATGATGGGCGATCAGATTAATGAATGAACCTGGCGACGCCTGCGAAGTGGTGTGCAACTCTTGCCTCACCTTACCCAGCCAGCATGCGATGGTTGGCCAAGGGTGTAACATTTGGGATGGGTTGGCTTTTCCGGGTCAAGACAAGCGAGAGACTCACGCTAGCACGCGAACAGCCAGCCACGTGGGGGTGGACCCACACACCACAGGCCGCACCTGCAAAGAAGGGAAGAACAGGCGAGAAATCGGAGAAAATGCGACAAGCCTTTTGGTGGGCCGTCGCAGCCCATTTGGCATCGAAGATCCTGCAACACGCAACGCGCTGTTCACGGCAGCACGCCGAAGCTCCCGCATGGATGGACGACCGCCAAGTTCTCCAGCTGTCCGTGGACCTTATCTTCACCTCGCAGTGGGGTTGGGAACGTGGAATGCAGCCCGCCACCCAGCACCTGCAAAATCGCCTTGGCTCGCTTCCTCTTCGCAGCAACAGTGGTCAGCGCTGGCCACATCAAGCGACGGCTTTAAGCGCGGAAACAATAATTGGCCTCCCCCCGGAATAGCGGGCGACAAATTGCGTTTCGATATCGTCAATCCCCCAAGCGGCATCTAGCTCGAAATGGGGATGGTTAAGCGAAAAAAGGCGGCGGGGCTTGCGCCGTGGTCTTGGCCTTTTTGGCGTTTGGTCAAGACCACGCGCCTGTGGTGCTGTCACCCCTGCTGTCCTTTGACTGGCTGTCGCCGAGTAGCGGAGCTGGCACGCCGTTACACGCGGGTCCGATCGGCGCTGGCGTCTTTCGGGTTCCACTCTGGCTCGCGATTAGGGCCGGGTCGGCCCGTGGACATCGGAGGGTGCAAGCCTGAACTTTGGGGGGTATTAAACTGATTGCATTGACTTTCGGAGCCACGGTTCTTACGCAGGAGCAATTGGGCCATCAGTGTTAGGCCGTCAAGAACCAGAACCGCAACTTAATCTGGCGCTGGCTTGCGACAGCGAGGTCACGAAATTTCCCTAGCAGGTTGGACGGCCGCAAAACGCGCTTGCACACACCCGGGACCCCATCTCCAGCGGGGACATGGACTTTCGGGCCGTGCCAGGGGCGCTGCCACTTCGACGCTGTTTGTGCGCGCTCTCCATCTTGCTAGGACTGACTTCAAAACGTTGACGCATTCATGCAAGTGGGACAGACTCATTGGCCTCAATCGATGTCCGAGCGAGGGTTGATGGCACGCACAACTTCGCGCTGCGGTCGGGACCCTCGCATCTATCGAGCCGCTTCCCGGCTGTTCCGAAGACATTTGCCGCGGACGACGTCAGCGGGAGGGCAGAAAGCGGGGTGCGGAGGCTAGCTCCTCAGCCATCACGGCCATGACTTCATCGACATTGTCTCGCTACCTTACCACGTATTCTCCACGTGCTACTCTCTTCCCTTCGCCAGCCAAGCCAGCTCACCACACGGTGACCTCCCGCGCAGAAACTCGGACCGGAAGATGGCTAGCCTCGAGTCCGGGATCACGGTCGACGAGCTGAGCTCCAGCTCGGACTCGCCCGCCGAGATCGACCCCCAGCCCGCCGCACCCCCGGAGGACCTCATTGAGGACCACATCCGCCCCAAGCTGGACCCCGAGTTTCTGCGCTACTTTGTCGATGTCGTCGCGAAGCAGCCCCCGGCACACACCATCTCGCTGGCCGACGTGCGCGCCGACCCGGACAAGTACCGCTCACCCATCGCCGTCGACTCGTCCCGCCACGAGAGAGTCGGCGACCATCTGGTGAGCTCCCAGGATGGCGCGAGCATCACCGTCCGCGTGTACCACCCGGATCCGGCCAAGTTCGGCCCCGGACCGTATCCCGTACACATGAACCATCACGGTGCGTATCCTCTCCCGTTGGGCTGGACTGTTGCCCCCACTGACGTAAGATACAGGCGGTGGTTTTGTCCTGGGCGACCTGCAGTCAGAGGCGCAACTGTGTCTGAGCATGCGCGAGGCCGGCATCGTCGTGGTCGATGTCAACTACCGCCACTGCCCCGGTACGATCATCTCCTATCCCCAAGTTCCACCCCAGCTGACCTCTTCAGAAACCATCTGGGGCAAATGCATCCAAGACGCCTGGGCCGCCCTCAACTGGGTACGCACCTCCCCCTTCTCCCCTTCACGCCCACCTCCCTAACCCAAACCCCCCTCCCTAGGTTCGCGACGCATCCATCAAGCTTAACATCAACCCCACCTCGGTCTCCATCGGCGGCGTCTCCGCCGGCGCCCACATCAGCATCGTCCTACAGCACATGGCGCGCGACGCCGGAATTCCCCTCCGCCTGTGCCTAGCCTCCGTGCCCCCCGCCACTGACGGCCTCTCCTACCGCTTCTACACCGAATCGCCCTTCCCCTCCTTCCACGAGTTCCACCGCGCCCCCGTCCTCCCGTGGAAGCGCATCCAATACTTCGGCAAGTTCTCCATGCCGCACGACAAGATGCCCGAGCTGCGCAAGCTGTGGCCTGACTGGTGGCTGTGTCCTACCCGCGCGACGAACTGGAGCGGCTTGTGCGATACGTTTATCCGCACGGCGGAGGTGGATCCGCTGCGGGATGAGGGCGAGGCGTATGGGATGAAGCTTGTGGCGGGGGGCGCGAGGGTGGTGTTTAAGCGGTATCTGGGATGTCCGCATACGTTTATGTATATGCCGTTTATGTGGCAGAAGGAGGAGTATGATCGGGATGCGATTGAGGCGCTGAGGGCGGCGCATGGGCTGCATTAAGGGACTGGTGGGGGGGCGATGGGGGGTGAGGCGGGTTTTCTTTATCGTGCCAGTGGCCGTGGGAGCTGAAGGCGGTACTGTTGTGGACGCTTTGGGTGACAACAGGATCATCATAGCTTTCTTGCCCATGCCTTGCCTGTGGCTTAAATAAGGGAGATATCCGCGTTCTGGCAGCTTGAGAAAATGTTCTACTCCGTGTCCCAACAGTGCACTCCGGCGCGTCGCGAGATGTTCACCAAGTCGGCCAAATCCACTGCTGCGAATATGTCTGGGGCCCTGATGCAGCTTATTACGTGCCAGTCGTTTGACGTCCTTGAGGTTACCGCTGATACTTTCGTGCCATCGACCAGGACCGTCAGCATCAGTAGGTACCTAATTACAGCTTTTTAATGGATTCCGGGTCTGCCAACGTTTATTAACAGCTGGTTTACCTGTCCTTTTTGCTCCCAAGCCCGCGATGCTGCTAATCTGTACAATCTGGCCGGCGGGATGTTTCCCTACCGACGTCCTATGACCCAGTGCCCTCCACCGAGTCAAAGATTCATGCCTATGACTTTTCTCCACTCAGCAGGCGCCTTTTTCCTCGGCAGCAGCCTCTTTCGCCGCCGCATCGGCAACCATATTCCACTCCCTCGGGACCCTCCAGAACTCGACAGCCATTCCCTCGTCCTCGTATCGCTCGATCTCACCGAGAAGTGCCTCCCACAGATCCCTGTTCTTGACAGCCCCCGATTTGCTCGTCACCCAGCCATTCTCAACCCACTTCTTAGCCCACTTAGTGGCGCCCCGGACCGCATACTCGGAATCGGTCGCGATGACCAGTGTCTTGAATCCCTCGCCCGGCCAGTATCGGAAGCCCAGAGCAGCGATCACAGCGCGAAGCTCCGCCCGGTTGCTGGTCTGCTCGCTGTCGTCACCAAAGGGTCCCTTTTGCTCGAGGCGGCCAGAGGCGACAAGCAGGTTCCCCGAGGGACCGCATCCATGCCAGAAGGCCCAGCCGGCCTTGGGGTTCTGCTGGCCATTGTCTAGACATGCGCTATCGGTGCGGATGATTCCCTTGCGAGGATCGTTTGGCAGGGTGTACCTGGTGGACGATGTTAGCAGCTGGCCGTGAGTGAGTGAGGTAGGTACTTGCCTGGTAACGGCCATGTAGTTTCTCTTGCCAGAGAATAGCTCCAGCGGCGTTACCGAGGCTGATGGCGGGGCAAACTCGGTGGGAAAGACGCGGCCGGTGCCTTTTTTTAAGGTAGGGCCCATGGAGGGCCAGCCCGGGGGAGCTTCACCTCCAACTTCCGAACCAGATGCATCGCTGTCCTCGTCCTCGTCGCTGTCGTCGTCGTGGCCCAGAACTTCCTCCATGAAGCTGTAGTCGACACAGCATTTGCCGCAGCGTCCCAGGACCGCAGACCAGGCGGCCGTCCGGGAGCTCGCAGGGACCCTCCTCGTCGTCGCTGCTGCTATACCCGAGCGGGATGAGCCCTTGGGCCAGGTACCATCCGCGAGGCATTGTGGATCCGCGGGGGTGTGACTTGTGTGGCTATTTGGCGGCGAGCTTGGGTGGGTGTTGTGAAAAGTCAAATGCTGGCAGTGGAAGAGAACGGCGGTAAAGAAGAAGAGACGACGTCAAAGTTGGTGACAAAGAACGAAGTGGGGGGGAATGCTCATCTAGCACGTGGTGTCCCGCAGCCTGACAAAGAAAGCGCCACCAAGCAGATCCATTCGCTGTTTGCGAGTTGGCAGTTTGTGAAATGTTTCGCGCGACAAAGGAAAGTGCTCGGATGGAATGTTTCGCTTTGGCTCTAGTGACCTCGGAATTGCTGATTTAGCCATTGAACAAGGCAACAATTGGAGCCCTCCAAAATCCCCCCCTGGCGTCGGAGAGGATTGCTTTGATGGGCAAGTGTCTGCGGCATTGGTCGCGCGAACTGGTGGTTGCAGGTGTTTGAAAGAGGTGTCGAAAGGAGGAGTCGAAAGGAGGTGTGCAGCGCTGGAATGGTCTTGTCGCTCGCAGCGGTCGCAAAACAAAATTGCCAAAATCTTTAGTGAAACCGAATGGATCCCCTGGGAATAGGGGGTTTCTCGGGATGTAGGCTTCTACAGTGGGCGTATTGGCGACTTTGGCCGTGAGATAGCTGCTAGGGTCTGAATCCGCGGATCTACCATGCTGGTCACTCTTTGTCACACGAATCCTATCCCTGAATAGCCTCCATACCAGCGATCGGTCCGATTGCTGGTATTCTATCGAATTACTGCGTGGTCAATTCCAGGCCACAACAACGGAGGAATGGAACTACCCCATTGTATGCAGTATTTAGAGTAGCTGTTGGAAGCCCTCGGCTTCCAACGATGGAAGCAAGGAACACACTCGTTTTTCCATGACAGAGCCTTCGATCCACAGCGTGCAACACTCTTCTAACCGGTGAGAGCTAGTCTACCTGAGTTTCCCTAGCCAGCTACTTTGGGTTCTGGATCCGGCGAACGGCATTGTGCAACGCATTGCAGTGAACTATCTAGGTCAGGTAGGTATATTGTCGTTAACTGATCTCGGGTTGAGCCAGGCCTGTGTTTACGACTGTGTATCCTAGCCACTAGGGAGACGGCATCAGGGTCCACAGAAAACGGCTTACGCCGTGTAACGACATAATTTCTACCGCTGCCGTATTACCGAGGAGTACCGAAGAGTTCGTACCGTAAAAATGATTCTGACAGCCCAACAGCACCTTCCCGGTTGGGACTTGGGAGAAGCTGGGGAAAATAATGGGTAAATTATCAACCGACCAGATATGTGCCACGCCGGTGCATATCCAATCTCAAAAATCCTATTGCATTTCTAGTTGCAATGCAAATGGAGAAGGGAATCTAGGAAAAGTGACATCGGCATCAAAGGTTTTCAGACTAAAGCAGGAACACGAAGGGGTCTCTATAGCCGTGAGTCCCGACAAGTTAGTACCTAGGGGTAGGTTTCTGACTTCGGTAGAACTATTGAATACCACCGGGTGTTTTTGGGGTTTAAGAGGACCTTACATCGACTTTGAAGCTATGGCCCGTGGAACTTTCGGCTTTTCCTGACAGGTGGTCTACAGCTAACAACGCCTCTTATATTGATTGACCTTCCACTGGCCAGCAGGGTATATCCGAGATTTCGCGCTTAAGCGGGACGATTGCCGCAGAATGGAAGTAATGGAGTAACACAGGTGGAGTGTAGCAAGGGACGCGAAGCTTATTGATCCGCTGACAGCAATAGTGTGATCACTGGCAGTTGTCAATACGACGTCTTGTATGCGCGGTACCAAACCCGCGGTTTGATTGGGGAGTGACAGCAGGCTGTAAGATCCATTCCAAATGGCAACCTACAACAACGGGAGAGATCGATGGACAACTTGGTCGCAATTTACGATCCGACGGAGACAAATAATCGCGACAATGACCAAGATGAGAAGTCCCCGAGTTTCTGACCCACCAAGCTCAACACTTGCTTTCCTTGCGCCCGTGCAACAACTCCTCGCTCCCCGGTTTCCTTCCCAAGGTGAAACCCCTGTCCACGAATCGCAAACGCTCGCCGTCCCACCGCCCCCGCGCATTAGCGAGGCTACATACCGCAATTTAATATAATTTGCAAGGTGGCCACTCTTCGCACGCTGGGTTCACCGCCTCGATGCGGTAGGTGCTTTGCGTTTTACGAGCAAATGGGCGGGTGGGAGTTACGAGTGGGTAGATTAAATGGCTACTTTAAATGCACGTTGAGGGGATAGATTGGGGTTGGTCGTCCCGTGTGCTCAATGTAACCCGGCTTGGCGGGTTAGGTGAGTGGGTGGTGGTGAATCGTGATTGGGGGTGCGGAGGGAATTTGAATCTGTGCTGTAAGGCGGGCAGGCAGGTTCGGGGGTGGAAAGATTTAGATAGAGGTTGTTTGCTGTCAGGCAAGGGAGGCAGGGCTACCCCGGAGTTTTCGGAGTGATGCAGCGGTGAGGAGAGTTCATGATGATATCTGCTGGGTTTGGCCCAAGGGCCTGCGCTGGATGAACGCCGTGGATATCCGCACAAGATGGTGTTGTGGGGTTGCAGAGGACTGAGGTAAAAGAAAAACATCTCGATCTTCACGATGAAAAAGGGGTTTAACACCAACTTTTCTCTTGGCCAGCGGGACGTGAAATTGCCGCACTGAGCAGAATGCGGGGTATGTGGTGTGCCGGCCACTGGCCAGGCTGCGACTGGGCACATCAGGGTGAGTACAAGCTCCGTAAATCTCGCAGCGAGAGTGGGCGAATGTTGGTAGTTGATATATATACCATCTCGGCCAGCGGCTAATTACGACCGGGGATCTTGGCACCCACGGCGGAACCGAGCTTGGCTTTTATTACCACAGCTCCACTCCCCCTTCGATCGGCGGACAGTTGGCCCCCAAAAGCTTCCCAGATGTGTGCCTCGGAATTGTTTGCTCATGCGAGATGATGGAAAGGTGTGCCAGTGCCCGCGGGAAACTTGCCTTATTCGTCTGGGTCTAGGCCCGCCGAGGCGACAACCTGTGTGAAAACAAGCGTTTGGTCCCTGAGTGGACGAAGCCAACACCCAAAGTTGGCAGTGTTTGTGGTTCGCATGAATTCCCAAAGCGGATGCGGCGTCCTTTACTGCATGATATCAGGAGATCGCACTCCCGACTACATCGTGTACGACACGGGACGCTTTGGGTCAAAACATTGCCAGTACGACCAGGGACTACTACCGTGCCAGCGGAGGTACCGAAACGCTGCTTCGGTACTTCGGTTCAGGCATGTCGAATTGAGACTAGACGGCTTATTTTGACAGCGTCTCGCTTCAGGCCGGCGGGATCTCCCTCGACTGTCCTCGAGCTGCGTCGTATGCAAGTATGATCCTGCAAGTGAGGAAGGAAAGTCCAGGTCCGCCTCCACGCGCACCCCGGTCCGGCTGCGAGGTGGTGATAGGCGAGCTCGCGGAATTTGAAAGCGATGTGGCAGACAATTTGGAGCGGGAGAGTGCGTCGCGAAGTTCCCGTCTTGGGGTCGTGTTTAACCGGCGGCCACTGCACAGGAGAGGGGTTTGGGTGCACCCTAGCGACCCGACTGCTGCCAAGCGCCGGGATTTGGGAAGTGTCATGAAAAAGCTGGCGGTACGTAATTCCAATCTTCTTCTCGGTTGGCTGGGCGCGGTAACAGCGTTGCAGCGATGTGTTCGAGCGAGAGGGCAAACACATGCATACCGCGACAACAGCTGCGGGGGTTGGGGTAAACACACGGTACAAGGCGGATATACTTAGTCAAGTCGGTCGATCACCTAGCATCGCAGATCGAAACAACAGCCAGACCCGGGGTCCATCCCAGGAACTGGGAAGACTGTGGAGATCCCACCGTTTTGGGTCGCACTGCAGCCTATATTGGCCTACTCGTCAAGTGAAAGCCTGCGCAAATTAATACAGCTTGCAGCCCCCAGCTCTTCCCGCAAGTGACCCGTCTCTGCTCTTTCCTCTCCTGTTGTTCCACGGGCTGCCCAGGTTCACCCGTCCATCGAACCGCACCACACTCCACGACATCCACGATACCCGAAACACCACAGGCCCCATGTTCTAGCATTCTGGGACAAACTTCGTCGCCATGGCCATCAGCAAGGCGACCGGCGAGCGGGGCAAGTCGGACCCCATCATCACCCGGCTCGCCAACGAGGACAAGATGTGGTTTTTCCAAAAGCCAAATTTGCTCTACCTCTACCTCATGCTGTTCCCGACGTGCATGGGCATCGAGTTGACCTCCGGCTTCGACTCGCAGATGATCAACGCCCTGCAGATTGTGCCCTCGTGGAATACGTGTAAGTCAAACCCTCAAAGGCGCATCATGCTTTGACGTCGGCCAAGATAAAGGGGCGTTGGCGGAGAAACAAACAAGCAGGGCTGACGTTCAAAGACTTCAACAACCCAGCCGGATCTCTCAAGGGAATTATCGCCGCGGCGTACTCGCTGGGCGCCATCCTCTCGCTCCCCTTCATCCCCATCGTCAACGACAAGTTCGGTCGTCGGTGGTCCATCTTTGGGGGGTCTGTGATCATGGTTATCGGTGCCCTGATTCAGGGGTTCTCAACACATGGTAAGCTAACCCCAATACCCCTGGCCATGCAACTGTTGTGCAAAACGGGGACTAACAACATTATAGTTAGCATGTACATCGTCGCGCGTATGATCCTCGGCTTTGGAATCCCCACGTGTATTGTCTCGGGCTCGTCCCTCATCGGAGAACTCGCGTACCCCAAGGAACGGCCCATCATGACGTCGCTCTTCAACGTTTCGTACTTCGTCGGCCAGATCGTCGCCGCTGCGATTTGCTTCGGGACAAACAACATCGACAGCGACTGGGCGTGGCGCATCCCCTCGCTGCTGCAGATCTGCCCGTCGCTGCTGCAGATCACTTTTGTGTTGTGAGTGTACACTCAAACCGATAAACGTTTGTGTCGTTGCGCTAACAAAAACCGACCAGCTTCCTCCCTGAATCCCCTCGCTGGCTCATCACCAAGGACCGCGCGCAGGAGGCCTCGGACATCCTAACCAAGTACCACGGCGAAGCCGAGCGCGGCTTCGAGTTTGTGCAGGCCGAGTTCGTCCAGATGCAGACCACCATCCAGCTTGAGCTCGAAGCGTCCAAGAAGTCGTGGACCGACCTGATCAAGACCTCCGGCATGCGTCGCCGCGTGCTGATCACCACTATGCTCGGGCTCTTCACGCAGTGGTCGGGGAACACACTGATTTCGTACGTCCCTTCCCCCTTTCCTTTCCCCCTTTTCATCCCCCACTCCCACTCACAACCCCCCTATCCAGATACTACCTCGGCGACCTCCTCAAATTAATCGGCTACACCGACTCCTCCTACATCCAAAAGATCAACGTCTCCATCGCCTGCTGGTCCCTCTTCTGCGGCGTGACCGTCTCCCTGCTCGTCACCAAAATCCGCCGCCGCGTCATGTACCTCGCCTGCACCATGTCGCTGCTCTGCTGCTACATCGCGTGGACGGTGTCCTTCCAAAAAGCCCAATCCGCCGCGGAGAACCACGTCCCCAACCACGCCGCGGCCGTGGCAACCATGTTCTTCATCTACGCCTACAGTCCGTGCTACAACATGGGGTACAACGCGCTGACGTACACGTACATGGTGGAGGTGTGGCCGTATGCGGAACGGTCAAGGGGGATTTCGGTGTTTCAGCTGTTTGGGCGACTGGCGAGTTTTTTTACGACCTTCGTCAATCCGATTGGGCTGGATGCGATTGGGTGGAGGTATTTGATTAGCTATTGTGCGTGGTTGGCGTATGAGGTGGTGTTTGTGTGGTTTTTCTTTCCCGAGACGTTTGGAAGGACGTTGGAGGAGTTGGCTTTTAGTGAGTTCCCCCCTTTTATTTTTGCTTTTTGTTGTTGGTTGCGGTGGGGTGGGATAGGGGGGGCAGGTGGGAAAGGGTAAATGCTAACTGGTTGCAGTGTTCGAGGACAAACACCTCGCCGATCAGGCTGTTGCAGCCGTGCAGAAGGTTGTCGGGCACGAACGCCACGACAAGGAAAGCATAGACGAGAGGCACATCGGCAGGGCCGTGACCAGGGAGGTTGTGGTATAGGATGTGACCTTGGGTTGATATTGGCGTTGAGGTTCGCAACGGGACATACCCTAATTGCTCGGGCGCAACAGCACTTCGGGGGTCGCACCCATTCCCCCATTACGTTGATACTAATTTGGTTTGCTGGTTGCTGTCCCCAAATGCGGCTCGTGAGGTCGTTTATATACCCCCATTATTACCAGGCTTGGTTTAATACTACCCCGCTTGCGATATTTGTTTGAAGTTTGTTTTGGTGTGAAGATTTTGGCGGTGACATTGGCGAAGGCATAAATAGCGTTAATATGGAAACACGAAGAGGCTATACGGGAATGCTAGTAGTAGGTGTACGAAGTACATGATATTCATCTCGAAAACCCAAACTGACAGAGGAAGGACCAGTTGGTTTCCGGCGCCTGGGTCACAAGCCTGCTCCGAGTCTTTCACACCATTTCGGAAACAGCCAGACCTTGGAATAATGGGTGGTGAGCTAGTAGTGGCCTAGTTAGTAAACCGGACAGGCCAGAGGTTCATCCAATGAGACAAAGATCAGCATGCGGCGTGTGGCACGGAAAGCCCGGAAACCGGGTATGGTATAGGGTTGCATTTCCCGTGAGCACGGAACCGAAGGATGAAATGATAACAACCTGGTTATATGCGACGAATCTGGGCACACGAAATTCCCTTTCCATTCGTAGTCCTGAGCTGGGATGAGATATGACTGATTTGTCCTGAGCTTTTTCCGAGTCTTCCCTGAGCTAGGGTGATCCCATCCGTCGCCGCTGCACAGCCTCAGAGGCCCACTTTCAGGCAATGCCCACGTTTCTGGCATATACTAGTACATGTTAGGAGATAGCACGTGGCATCCTAGTCTAATGACTAAGATAGTATGTATTATTCTGGTACCAAAATTGGGATAGTATTTAGTATACCAGTATATAAGATAGCTGGTATATAAAAAACTAGCACCTCGAATATACCAGTACATAGTGTACTGGCTAGGAGTATACTGGTAAAATACCAGTACACCCAGTGACATAACGGCCTGCAAGGCAGTACACATTGCTATGGCCACTTATCTACGATCACGCGAAAAGTAACTCAAGCTACGTAAACAGTATCGTCCATCTGCATAAGCTATCTGATCAAATGGTGGCCGTCCATACGGATTTGTACGAGATAGCTTCTTGTGCTTTCTCGAAGACAGGTATCACGGTCTCAAGCGGTCTTCGGGGGTATATGTGATCAATTGAGGTCCTACAAATAGTCTAAGAACTGTAAGAGCGCTAGCCCTGGATCTCTTTACAGGTGTTGGTTTGTGGGCCCCTTTTTGGTCTCCACGTGGGTGTTACAACCCGCACCCGAGTAGGGTCAGACTGCAAGGCAGGACGCCTGGGGTGTTTGACAGTGAGGGGACAAAGGATGCACGCAAGTGCCAGACGGGGACAGGTCACTGTCACAACGGGGTGTTCTACAAAGAGCTTGTAAGACGTATTGCAAGATTGTAGACAGTGAACTTAATATTGCTTGCGTGAGGAACCAAGAACAGGTCCCTCACGGCGGCAAGACTGCCTCAACTATATACTTGTGTGCTGTAGAGCTATGTCCAATAACACTGGTCCCAATGTCCCGAAGGCTCGGGACATCGCCGTCCTTGTCTGGTGTCCCGAAGACTCGGGACATCGGGACACGCGTGATTGGTTGACAGGGGCTTTAGGGGTCATTTCGCCCCTGGCCCAATGATTGACCTCGCATCGTTGCCTCGGGCTGCAGCGGCTCGTTATCATGACCGTGGGGTCGTGACAGTGGGTTCGTGGGCACAACCCAAGCCTGTGACACCGAGGTGACTAGTGTTTGTCCAAGAAATGATTAAAGTGGTCCTGAAAATTGACGAAAGTTGACTAGCATCAATTCAAATCGTCCCCCAGATTTGGTGGATTTTTTTTGGTCTACTTGAGTTAAGTATGTGGCTGATTTACTTAAAATACGCTGCGATTATTATTTAAGTTATGCGGAACTTTGGTCTAGTTGTCACATAGTCAAGGCAAACAGTTACAAGCACTGAAATAGACTAGATTGATCTATCTGAGGAAGAGAGAGGGTAAGCCAGCAGAAGGCTGGGGAGACCTCTTTTCATGGTCCTAAACTCAGACCCCTTATCCAGGGGCTACATAACACCGATTTCACCGCCCCAAAATCGACACCACAAATTTGCCTTTCCTTCTTTGGAACTGAGCAGTTGCCGCCTTGGCCTGAGCCAGACTGAGCGAGGGGTTACAGTTCTGGGCTGCCTCGGCTACAGTTGCCACGGGTCTAAAATGGCGGTGGAGTTACGAGGACCCAGTTTTGGGACCTCTACGTCGGCAGGTCGCTGGAAGTATCAGGCAAAATCACCCCAGCCGGGGGAATCTGCATCCGTGTAAAGCTTCAAATCGCCGTCCCAGCCATCCAATTTGAACATGTCGTGGAAGAAGATAAGGCCGTGGTTACGATAGTGCGAATAAAATCTCTTCATCTAATTCTGGTGAAGAGCTTGATAGAGCTTGATAAAAGTTGGTGGCTGAGTGTCTTACACACCAACTCGTAGTGGTCAATAGGATGAATCACTAGTAGGCCAGAAGCCCCTGACGGCTGGGGAGGACGGCAATCGCCGGCAAACCCAAGTCAGTGGGTACCCCATGTTGCTATACTACGGGGCTACTACCCAGGGAACAGGCAGAATCAGAAGCAGTACGCTCACCCACTGGGGACTTGGCGATGTTGCCTATGAGAAGTCTGTGCAACGTCTGCTCAAGAAACAGCGGGAGATCCGGCTGGGATGATACAATTGATGCCGCGCAATAAATCCTGTCCCAACATTGTGCGCGCTGAGATGCGCCACTGTGAGATTAGCGCCTGAATTTGACTGCGCATTGTAGACCTGGTCATATTGGTGCTGGACACTGCGCTTCTCTTTGGTTGGCCGCGTGTTTGCCTGCTCGTCTGGCTCGCAACATGCTGGCCAACATGGCAGAATGGGATACAATGGTTGTGTGGATTAATCGTGGGCCGTATCCGGACGATTAAAACCAGGTCCAACAAGTCGCTGGAGCTGGAAGCGGCGTTCCAGGATTCTGTCTCCTCAAGTCTTCGGTTCAATTGAGCGGGGAGAGTCTACGCCTTCTTCGCTGGCGAAAAATACCATTACGGTGCGCCAACTACCAACTATTTGCCGTCTATCAAAGAGACCTACGAGCCAGGCGCACGGCTCGTTCCTTTTTTTTTTTGTCCCAGGCATCCGACTCCTCTCAACTCCGAGCTGTACGGGCGCATACCAAGATAACGACTGTGAGCTGCGTACCCTCCTTATCGCCGGGATCGGCAATTCCTTGAACGGCGCCTTCACGGTTTTCTGCCTTTGCACCCCGACCCAATGACATGGCTCGGGCACTTCCCCCAGGGGGTCTTGCTGGTTTCGTCACAATCAGGTTTGCGACAGAGGATGTAGTAATCCTGAGATGCTAGTGGCTGAAGGTGTGACGGTGGATCGGGCTGCATGCCAATTATTGTGTGATATATGTAAGCCCCTGAGCAGCTGAGCAAGCCACCGATGTTCTCGGCCCCTCGATGTGACACTTATATTCAACCCCTCAACAGCTCCGCACAACTTCTAACCTGATATGCCAACTTCGAGTCTCTCTCTTCGCCCAAACTGACACAACAACGAAGCCGTTACCATGGCTTCGCCCAGTCCTCTTAAAGACACACCACCGGCTCCGCCTCTGTACATCCACACACCTCTCACCCCAGCCGACAAATCCATCCGCCTCCTACGTATCCGCTACAACCCCACCACCAGATGCAACTCTTTCTCTCTGATCCCAATCGAATGCATCCCTGGAAGCCCGCCTACCCAGTCCTACGAAGCTATCTCCTGGTCGTGGGACGCTCCAGAGCACCGGGGAGCATGCAGCCTGACAATTGACGGCGCCAACCTCGCCATCAGCACCAACATGCACGGCATTCTGCAGCAACTGCTCCGTCCTCACGAACCCTCCCCGTTTGAGATGGACCGATTCGTCTGGATTGACTCTATCTGCATCAGACAAGACGATACAGCCGAGAAGGGCAAGCAGCTCCCGTTGATGACAACAATCTACAAGAGCGCCGTAAGGGTGCTGGCTTTCCCACTTCCCATGGAACATGAACCGACCCATTTACCTCTGGCTGCAGAGTTTCTGGACCGGTTGTCCGACTTGCTTGATGCAAAGGTGCTTCCGGAAACAATGGGGATCGAGCAGCGACGCCCGTTCATCGGTCTACAGGGTGATCTTCCCCTTCAGCGCGATCGATGGCGGGCCTTTATCGCTCTCGTGTCTAGCCAATTTTGGACACGGGCGTGGATCATTCAGGAGATTGTCGTCGGAAGGGCAGCGACGGTGCGATATGGCGGCAAGGAGATCGACTTCGGCCTTCTCGGGCGTGTTATGCTGGGATTCAAGTCGATTGACCCGGCGAGCCAGATGCCGCTTCTCACCGTCGGGGGTTGGGTTGGTGCCCAGAGCATGGGCGAGTTCAGGACGGGCATTGATCTCATTGTCCGACTGCACGGCTTCCGTCAGAGATATGCCGCGGGGCAGATGCCCAGCGTCTCGGATATCCTGGTCGAGTGCGTGCAATCGCGCGCATCATATGCCTGCGATAAGGTGTGGGCGCTTGGTGGCATCGGTGCGGATCTGGACTTGCAGAAACTGAGGCTGACAGAGCAGCAGTCGCTTGACGACCAGACGCTGTTCACGTCTGTGACGAGATATATTGTTGAGAATATGAAGGCTGGGACGGGTTATACCTTGTTGGCAATGGCAGGGGTGAATAGGGAGTCGAAGAGAGCGGCTGACTGGCCGTCGTGGGTTCCGGACTTGGATGCAACCCCGAAGCTGTACCCCCTTGGGAACGCTGCTTGTCCGTACACCGCTGGTTGCGCATTCCCTGCTATCATAAAGATGGACCGGCCGGGCCCCTCGGAGACAGTCGCCGTCCCGGACCCCAATGTGCTCCAGATGAAAGGATTTTTGCTGGGGTCTCTGGAGTATGTCAACAACGACAACCCGTATATCTCGTTGGGCGGGGGCCACGTCGAGAAAGCGGAAATGGAGCTGTTTGATGGGATCCTCAACCAACCGCGCACAAATGAGGAAACGAAGCGTTTCGCCATCCAAAACCTGAAATGGATTCGAATCCTACGGGACGAGACATTCACTTTGTATCGAAACCTCGGCAAGTCAACAGAGACCTATTCTGTGACCGACGGCGAATCCCTCGTGGAGGCCATCCTCAGAACCATCATTGCCGACCATGGTATGAAATTTCCAGCATCGAATACAACCATCGACACAATCAGCACCTGGTTCGCTTACATGCTTATAATTACTGGCCTGGAGGATCCAAATGGGCAGGATGAGACCGCATGGGCGTGGCATTGGGAACTGGTTCGCGAGACACTCAAGATTCGGCTGAAGGATTGCGGGGGATTCCAGGGGAGTCCAGGGCAGATGGAGACGGTCTATGCAGTACTGCTTCAAGGGTTCAGCAGAGAAGTTGGGGATATATTGGCGGCCAACGACGTTGGAGCTGACCGGTTAAGACGTTTTACCCAGATTTCGAGGAACACTATCGCTCGCCGTGCGGCAGGCAAACAGTTTGCACTGTCTAAGGAGGGTTTGATGCTTCTGGTTCCGAAGGGGGCCCAAAAAGGAGATTTCATCGTTGTCTTTGGCGAAGCTAGGGTGCCGTATCTCCTAAGGCCTTGTGGCGGAGGTGATGATCCCTTTGAGGTCAGCCTTGTCGGAGAGGCGTATGTCCACGGGTTTGGTCGAGGGGATCTACTGGCTGCCTCTTTGAGGGGCCGAGACGGGCTGAAATGGTTTGCTATAAGATAGGTGCACTTTGCAGCACATCGGGGAATCTAGCGAGCAATTACCAGCTTGTGGGTGGCATGAATACCTATAGATTGTAATTCAACTCATTACCACCTAATAAATTACTTTTACTCACTAAGCTAATCCTTCTTGAGGTTGTCCGCCAACTTTTGTTTTTAGCATCGTTAGTTGAGCCTTACAATACAAAGTCGATCCACCCAAGATAACCTATTCCAAGACTCTTTGTCAACTGGATGGAGTCCTGGTAGATTTTGGCAGTCTGCTATCAGCCTCAGGCACGCTCAGGACGCCCGTATCAAAGCGCCTGTTTTCCGTAGCGGGATTTAGCTCCAGTGTGTCAGGTATCTGACTCCAGACGTTGCTTAATGCTAGATAACTGACTGTTCCACTACTTCTGGTTAGACATAGCGATATAGTATTAATGAGGATCAAATTCAGAGTTGGCACTATCGCTTGCAAGGGCCTAATACCTATTGTGACATTCTTCATGATAAATGACGTCGCAAAAAGAAGTCCATCATCATGTGTGTTCGTAATCAATAGCGAACTGTCCCGATTCGATGAAGTGCTGGCTGGCAGGGCGGAATGGCGACCTCTCCGGAAGTAGTTCAATGTAACAATGCACATGACCGCACCCGGGCCGAGACTGGGTTAGAAGTGAGAATTTGTAAATGGTGCTGATATGTAATCATTCCGACACTAGACTAGACCTGTGGTGAAAACCATCAGTCCCCTGCATTTCCTTCACGTTAGCGACTTTAGCTGTAGCTTGGTTTAATAACAGCCTAGCTATCTGAGACGAATCTGGGCACACGAAATTTCCTTTCTCGTCCGTAGTCCTGAGCTGAGGCGAGCGGTGGCTGATTTGTCCTGAGCTTTCCCTGATTCTTCACTGAGCTAGGGTGATTCCATACGCGGCCGCCGCACAGCCTCAGAGGCCCGTTTTCAGTCCTCCCGGTTAGAGTTACCTATCAATAACAATAGCGGCAACATCACCCGTAGACTGGGTAGAATACCTATACGCTGATGACCTTGGCAAACCCGCCTCCACAGCTTTGGAGCTACGCTCCCACACATCTTATACTCTTCGTATAATTACCATACAATCACCTTACTGCTTGTAAGGAGTACTTGGCTCGTGATACCTCCTGCAGAGTAGCTTCCAGACCGGAAATTCCAAGCTGGGATATCATATACCATCCCAACTTTCAAGCTAAGGTATCGTATACCAACCCATGGTATATACTGGTATATTCTAAGCCCAAACTCGGAGCCAATGGCCCGGGATTCGGGCCTAAGATGGGCCTAGAAGCTGCTACGGCCCTGGTTCTCGAACTTCGCTCTTTATTCATGTACTTCACTTTTCAGGCGCTGGCGAGTAATCTAACGCAACTCGGCGCTCTAGCGAACGTAGCCTTATAAATAAGCAAATGATAGGACGTGGATATACTCTACAGTCGTTACAGCGAGCTCAAAAGTCGTTGAAAGCCGTAGCACTTGGTTTACCAGATATCTCAGCGACAGCAAAATCAGTTATGGCACTTTAGTCACGCTAAGCGTGAGCACAAGACCCAGGCCCAATTCTGGGCCCTTTAACAACTTCACTGGGTTGCTAAGCACTGGGCAGACAGAGCACGGACTGGCGGCTCCAAAACCTGGTGGTACGGAACCCAAAGGACCGCGGTCCGGAACCCGTGACTGGTTCGTTAAGCGAATCAATCAAGAGGTACTTAGTAAAGCCTAGCCGAAGGACTCTGTAAGCACAATGTTCACCCACAGCACACAGCACAGCACTGCTGAAAGGTGCAGTTCTTTGCAGAAGAGCCCAAAAGTAGTCCCTGTGTAAGAGCAGGGGCTTAGAACTGGGACGTTTAAACCTCCGCAATAGCCGCCGCCCGAAACTCCATAAACAATAATCTGTCCTCCTTCCACTTGGGAATGCTCACATCCATCACTAGTCGTGATACTAATGTTACAACCTACACCGGAGGGGCTGCAGATGGTAAGGCTGTACGCCGCAGGGTGGTTGACAGAGGGTAAGTAGGTTATAACACATTCACACAGCTGCAACCCAAGGTGCCGTGCATGGACAGGCTTCAGTCGTCTCGACGGCTGGGTTCATGAAGGCAGCCCATTTACTGAAGCAAGATTACAAATGCTCGAAACTTCCCCAACCAGTCTCTGCTCAATCACTTCAAGACTAGAGGGGAAGGCAAAACAAAGTGAGATTACTGCTTAGGAGTATTTAGTTAAAATTGTAAAGATACTTCGGCTAGGCACGCGCCTAAAGATATAGCTTAAAGTCTACTAATAACACCACACCCCTTATGACCGCAACCCTAATGCCGAACCCAAGTGACTAGCTCCACCCTATCACTTCGTTAGCCACAGATCATACTGTAATCTACTTGAAAAGGTAATAATAACTTACTAGCAACGGAAAACGTAACCATTAAAAAGGCTGACTAGCCTATTACCACCCGCTGAAACCCTAGTTACTACCTTCTTCCTAGCTAGCAGCTAACACCCCCCTTATTTCCCCTGCCTAGTAAGGCGACCGTCCTAATATTAAACTAGTACGGTGATGTAATAGGGAAGAAACCACAAAAAAACACACACTTACAGAATGTCGCAATCGGCTTAGAAGGCCGACTCCCAGACTACTGGTCCTCTAATCAGAGGGACACAAATGCAACTGAGGTAGAAAAACAGATACGTACCTAGTATAGAACAAAACCTAGTATGTGACGGTGCCTAGCATGGAACGGAGCCTAGCATGGAACAACAAAGGAAACGCGACCGTGGATCAGGTCATCTTCCTTCGATCGAAGGGCCAGAATGTCACTGGGCTTTCA
>Ga0247760_1000464_pt1 | contig 44675 bp, 43 predicted proteins | sample UWRJL171409R4_FD_179936 | JGI IMG/M metagenome (GOLD analysis project Ga0247760, IMG submission 179936) | Plant litter microbial communities from Arlington Agricultural Research Station in Wisconsin, United States - UWRJ-L171-409R-4 | ecosystem: Environmental > Terrestrial > Plant litter >...
CCCCTCCCCCCCAAGGGAACAGAAGCTAACCAACCCCATCAAAAAAAAACAGCCTTCCAGTTCTGGTCCGAGGAGATTCGCAAGGCCCAGCCCGGCCTGGAGGAGGGCCGCCGCGCCCAGGCCCTCTACCGATGCAAGACGGGCGTCGACAAGCTCGAGTACATCGACTACTGCCCGCGCACCGGCCAGAGGTGCGAGCCCAACAGCAGCGGCCTGTGCGGACCCGCCACCCCCTTCCCCAACGACTGCTGCGCTACTCGCTAAGCTACGCGGGGCGGAGAACGGGGGAACCTTGAGGTGTTGAAATCGCTCTGTCTCGTCCTGGTATCTATCCACCGATGATCTAAGAGGATATGAGTTTAAGCTGGGCTGGGCAGGGGTGGAGTTGATTTGACACCGTTTTCTTTTTCTTTTTCTTTTGTCGTCTTCTTCTCGCCACGTGTACCGAGCAGGGCGAGAGGAGATTCTTCTTTCGAGCCAAGTTCTAGATGAAGAAGAATCCTTTATAAAACCCAAACATATCTGTTGCAGCAGTCCTGTATGATCCTGCTCCTCATTCATCCCAGCGCAATGTTGATTCCATCCAAAGTAACCACGAGCCAAAACCCAACAAGATACATTGTAACAGTATTCAACCCAAGTCCACGGCAATTTACCCCCAAACACTGACCCTCGACGCGACAGCCCAAACCTAGTAGGAAAAACCCCCGTCGTCGCCGAGAGCAGAGCCGCCGAGGGGAGCAGGGCCGCCAGCACCGCCACTACCCGGACTACAACGTGGTGATCTACAACAACCAAAATAGCGGGTATGAGCTGTACGAGGCTGTCCATGCTCACTATGAGCTCAAGTTGGTGGGGAGCTTGACCTTTGGGTATGAGATTTGGGTGTTCAAGCGGGGTTGGTTTCAGCCTGTGGGGGATGGGGGGGTTCCAGAATTGGGGGTCTGCAGGGTGTGCGACGCGGAATGGGAATCGGGTGGCTTTTTGTGATCAATCATGATAAGGGGGGAGCTCTAGGGTAGGGTTCCCTTCAATCAGCAGGAAACGGGTAAGGGGGTCACAGAGACCAAGTGCTGTCGAAAAGGGGTATTGCTCTTCGCAACTAGATGTGGTATGCAATTGAAATTTCATCTTCCGCACCTGCCTAGGTATGCATGCGAGGAATTGTGAGAACATGAGATCTCACTTGGGTCCCTGAGGGTCTTATGCTAACGTTCATCAGGACCAATGGCCCATTTCCATGCTGAATGGGACAGTTACCTATCCAAGAATAACTTCATGCCCACATTGCCGCCACGAGATATCCACTTTCCCGAGGGTAGTCACCCCGATCACTGCCGTCTGGTTCAATCCAAGCGGGCCAGCCAGACGGACGTCGGAATTAATATTGAGCAGAGCCTCGGAACCGCACGGGGACCAAACCGTGTTGGTCGAGTTGAACCGGTCGTTTCGGAAATACGTGCCCTGGTACGGTCCCACGATAGTGATGTTTGAAGTGGCCTAATTACAGCTGTTCGTCAACAACACACACCCAATAAACCGGAGGGAGAGAGGAACATCATACCTGATCGCTCCCACCAGAAAAGTAGTATATGGTCTTGGACGTGCCCGTCACGCCGGCAGGGAGATCGACGTATCCGGTGTAGTCCGCTTGGGACACGGAAAATTGCCAGCCGGGGGAGTACTTGAGCTTTGCGAGCATCTGGCAGTTGGAGCGGCTGCTGGCGATGGAGATGTTTCGTCCCGACTCGGCAGTGACGTTGGTCTTTGGCAGAGTCAAGGTTGTTGGGCCGGTTTGGTTTTGAGCGGGGAGGAAGCCGACGGGGCAGCCGGAGCCAGCGAAGGCGAGTTGCACGAGTTGGACTTCACGGGGACCGGGGAAGGGGTCGTGACGGCGGTGAGGGGGGTTTGTGGTGACTGCAGAAGCGAATCCGGCAAGGACGGGGAGGATAAGAGAGAGATGCATTTTGTTTGCTGAACTGCGGTGAATGGGAGATGGGGTGGCTCTGCTTGGGCTGGTGATGGGAATGCGAGGAGCCAGCCGGGGGTCTAAATACTTGTCAAAGCCGCCCCCATTGCACCCTGGTTTCGTCAATGGGGCCATGATCTAGATTTCATTCGCCTCCTTTTCTACAAATATAAACACTATCTCAGGCCCCGCTGGGTATAGCGTTCTTTTTTCTTTTTTCTTTTTTGGAACAGATTTACTTCTTGTTATCTACACATAAACACTATCTGAGGCTGGTAACCCCGAAGCATCGCATTGGGTAAACTTGGGTAAACTTGAAGCGGGCTCGAAACATCACGTTACAGATCCGGGGAAATACGAGGTGTGGCAGGGAACTCATTTGATGGTGGGACCTGGGGATCCTATTTTTAGTCCCGCCGTGCACGTTTCCCGGTCCTGGTTGTCTAAGTGGTATATTCTAGGCTTAGGCGAATTACCCGTGGAACGGGTCACGGTGCTTTTCCAGCGTGATGTAACCAGTCTCGGCCCATCTTATTTAGCCCGATGCATCACTAGGATCGAGCCATAAAAAGGCAATGTTGACTACGTTGGTAGGTATTTAGACTTCGTGCAGCTTTTCTAACCAACGCCTCCGCTCCTTTGCTTTATCCACTCCGGCAGTACTCGAGCCCTCTCCCGGGCCCGAGATGTCGTCCCACTTCATTCCGCCTCCTCGAAAATCAGTCAATTAGCAGTCTCCACATAGGGCCCAGGGCGGCGTCTTCTTGGCTGGCTATTTGGTGACGGTGCCATGGCATAGCATGCCCTGGTGATAGACCGCTCAGCTGTTCCGCCATTACCCCTGGTAGTAGGCAGTTGAAACGCAACATATGCTACATGGAATGTCTGCATGTTCAAGGATGGTATCTATGCTATCAACAAGCGCTGACGCACCACGATTCCATCTGATGCCAGTCCGTATCGAGAACCCCGAACCCATTGGCAGGCTTTGCAGCCTTTTTTGACGAATCTGTGCCAGGGTATCATGGAATCGTCGGATGTTCGAGACCTCCAAGGTAACCTTCCCGTGGAAGATTTGAATTGTGCCATCGTCGCCTTGCAAACATCGACAGCCTATTGTTTTAGAAGCAGAGCCGGGCTGCTCAGAGCGCTTTACCGAAAATCCCCTGGTCTTCGGTCAGTGGCCACAATCGGTCGAACCTGCCAGCTTCCAACAGAGAAAACGAACCTGGCTTTTCCAGGAAGGAACTGCCAACTTCTTTCCGCAGAGGCTCCGAAATCTGCGCTTCTAGTACACACAAAACCATGCAGAGTCAACCCCACCCTACGAGATCCTGAACAGACCGGAAGAACCTACTTGATCCAATGGGAATTGGCGCCTCTGGTTTCTTACCCCCAGCAACGCGGAAAGGGCGTTGTCATCTTTCGACGGCTTCGCGAGAAAACAACAACGCTGGAGACATAGACGGCTGCTTTCTTCAGTTGTGGAGTACTAGCCAGCACTTTCCTTTAATTATCCTTTTCTTTCAAATCTTAGAACCATCACATGACGACGCGATGACTGGCCATCTGGGTCCCTCAGTATTTCAGGAACAGGCTCCGCTTTGAGGACTACTTCATAAACCCTTAGCCGCCTCTCTCCTCGCTGTCTTTTCCACCCTGCTACCCCATTCAACATATTAGAGCTATAGAATATATCATGCAACGGACAGAGCAGACACCCAAGCGGAAAATGCCCGACAACTTCTCGAACGGATACCACAAAAAGACTTTCGACGGCCCCATAAACAGTGGCAACGTAAAGTCGAATAATCACAACACTATAGACACCAAGCACACTGGTACTGGAACTGGGGTCGCTACGCCGCTGACCCAGCCAACCTTCACGGCTACTCACCTCTGACCTGAACCCATGGCTCAATTCGCGCGCCGCAAAAAAGTCACAGCAAATCCAAATCCAATCCAAAGCTTCAAACACCACGACGCGACTTTGATGACGCTTTGTAACACAAAAAGCCTCCCCGCTCGTTTTGTCGCCGCGCCGCCCTGCATCAGTGCCCAACTCCCGTTCCAATATGTACCCCTAACTCCCCCAACAGGGGGCGCCTCCCTAGCGAATGAAACCGCCCCAAAACCAGCCACCATCCTCAGCTGAAAAAATCACAGATCCAGAATAGCAAAGCGCGAACTAAAGTTATCGTCAATGTGGAAATGAAAATAAAATAAAAAAATCGACCGTTCCAGAACCAGGTGGCTGAAAATGCGGCTCTGTCCTCCACATCCCTTTCTCTCCTCTAACTCCAGGCCTCAGGTCCCCTCTGCCTCATGAGGCTGGCTCTCCCCGTGTGCTACACAACCGCCACACTCTCCTTCTCCACCATCAGCACCATCACCGCCATCGCCGCCATCACCAACGTCACCGTCCTCACGCCACACCATGGCACCAATACGATACTGGATCGCCACAGACGGCGGCTTCATCGGCGCCGAGGTTCCGTAATGTATAGGTTAAGTACCTACTTTCTGTTGCCAGACCTTCTAGACCTTGAGACCTAAATTCATTGAGAATAACCTGAATTGGACTAAGATAGGTACCTACAGGCATGGAACGGACACCCGACATTGTAGAACGCAGCTTCCTAAGGTATCCTTCCAGTGAAACCCAAGGGCAGCTCAAGTGGTGCCCCTGCGATCTGTGACTCATTGCACACTCCACACCAAAGCATACGGCTGGACCGCATTGTCGGGGATGAGGACACCACCCAGCGACACCTTAAGCGTTACGGTGCACGACTTGGGGATATCCTTCCACACGACCTGCTCCACCGTGTTGACGACGTCTGGCCTCTGCTCGCCCTCTCCAGCATTTCCGTACCGCATCGTTCTTCCTCCTTCTTCGTCCAGGACTTCGACGCTGAGGTTGACGTGGTGCTGCATAGCCTCGCCTGGCATGTCGGGATACACCATGGTGGCCTTGACAGTGCCCACATTCCGGTCATGCGCGAGGTACTGGCTGAGGATCAGCACTGTCTCCACGGCGTCCTTGTCATCCTCGTCCCGCAGCTCGCCCTGAAGGAAGTCCTTGCCGGGCGTCTGGCCCTTGACAATGACCGAGCCGGCAAGGTCGACTCTGCCAAAGCCCTGCTCAGTCCGAGGCCGGCCCAGGTCGATCGCGCCATTGACCAGCAACGCCTTGAGCAGCGCGGCGCTGGGATCGGTCGTGCCGTTCTCCACCAGCACCTGCCTGAGCACGGCGACGCAGCCGGCAACCAACGGCGTTGCCATGCTGGTGCCGGAACACCACCACCAGGCCGGATCTAGACTTTCACCAAACTTCGTAGTCTCAGGCGCGTCCCGGGAGTGCGTCGACAAGATCATGCCGCCCGGCGCCACCAGGTCGGGCTTGATGCGGCTTTCATGAGTAGGTCCACGGCTGCTGAAGTACGAAATGGCGGCCGGGTCACCCTGCTGGGGCCCCGCGGCGTTGAAGACGACAGCCTTCGACGCGTCGACAGTGGGGCGGTGGTTGGGACAGGAACCGACGGTGATGCAGTTCTTCGCAGCGGCCTGGCCGCCAACGTGGCCAAGGTCCACAGGCCTCAGCGGCCTGCTCCCATTGTTACCAGCGCTGAAGCATATCGCCATGTCTTTGTGATCCCACGTAAAGGTGTCGACGTCGACCGCACCGTTGTTGTACGGCTGCTGGCCAAGAACCCTCACGACCGCACCGGTGATGGGGTCGACGATCTCCCAACGAGGACCCCACGAGTTGGTGTGGATGCGCGACTCCTGGTCGTACGCGTTTTGCAGCAGGTCCGCGAGAGTCATGGTGGAACCGCTGAAAAGACCGCCGTCCTCGCCGCTCAGCGACTGCATGACCAGCTTTGCCTCGGGTGCGGTCCCCTGGATTCTGCCGCCCATCAGTTTCGAGGTGCCGTTGCCGAGGACCGAACCGCACACATGGGTTCCATGCCCGCCCCGATCGTTGGTCTTGCCCGGCCGGCTCACAGGCACCAAGTTCAGCACTCGGCCAGTGAAGGCCGGGTGGGTATCGCCCTGGGAACCCTTGTCAAAGCCGGTGTCGGCGACGGTGACGATCTGGTCCTTGCCCTTGTAGCACGTCGAGTTGACGCTGACGTCAGCCTTGAGGATGCCGCGGGCTACGTTGTTGTGGAGCTCAACGTCGACCACCTTCTCGATGGACGCGACACTGTCGATCGAGGCAATGTCGAGCAGGTTCCGGAGGAGCACCGGCACCCGGATGATGGTGTTGTCGCGTCGAGCATCCATCTGTTCCAGGGGGACGCCGGTGATGCCATGAATCAGGGCCCCGACTTGGTCCAACGTCTGGTCTGCTCCCTCCTGCAGGACAACGTCGACAGTCTGCAAACCATCGGCGGATGGGTTGAGCCCAGCTTGAACTTTGAGGCTGGCCGGCTCGGGGATGGCGTTTAGCACAAAGTCCTCGCCGACAATGCGGTCAAGGTCAGATGGCTCATAGCGGCACTTCCACGCGTTATTGCCGAGATTCTTCTGAAGAACAACCCCATAACTCTGCAGCTTCAGCTTCTGCGCTCGAGTCATGGTGTCACGAAGACGGATGACAATGTAGTTCTGGCCATCACCGAGTGGTTGTGTCGGTGTCCCTGGCGGGTCGAGGCTGTCGAAAGAAAAGTGATGGCCGTTGAGCTGGGACGCCATGATGAAATGGAATCGGAATCGCGCTACTTCGGTGAATTCAGACCCTGATCAATATTCGATCCCCTGGTGAGACACCAACGAAGGGTGATGCCTGGCGGGCTTTCCCGTTATTAATATCGCTCAGATGCCATCCACAGTGACGAGCAAGTCTTTGGTCCCCCCCCCTCATCCTCCACGAGGCGTCGCCGTACGTTACACAGGCAGACCATGGGCGGCCAGTCATATCTTCACCGCACCCGTCTTCAGCTGGCTCCTGAACAAGCCTCCATGCAACCCGCCCTTGGCTGTCAGCTTGTCGTAGAGTCCAGAGCAAGCCCCCATGCAACTTCAGCACCACTTTCTAGCCAGTTTTTAAACCGAGACTAAGTGCTCATGCAACATAATCGCACCGGCGAACTAGAGATGCCCGCATGGTTCAACTTCTGCATGAGGCTGAATGCTGGCTGACGGAGAAACACAACAGCGCAATTTCATACGCCGTTGGCACAGGCCTGCCACACACAACTCCAGATTGGGCATAGTACCGAATGCCCTTCTGTCGGACTGGCCGCCCCGGTTTCACTGCGTGTTCTCATTCCCCTCTCGTTGCCTGATTTTTGAGGCAAGATTTGAAGCCCGAGACGATCACGAACCTGAACCACCTGCAGGTCGTTTGACCAGTATTAGTTGGCCTGTCTCAGCCCATATCACAGTTCATTCGCTCTTACTGAACGAACAACTGCTTTTCAGGTTCTGATGCTCACCCGACCATAGTTGAGCATCATTACTAGGATTACGATCCAAAGTTCTTTTATGACTTATTGTCCATGGCATGCTTGGCAGCCCCGACCAATTGACTCGCTAGTTGCACCATGCCCCCCGAACAATGGAGGGAAGGAGAAGAGGGAAAGATAACGTTAGCGGCGCATCACAATGACATTCACTTGATTCACTTCACCCATCAACCATCCTCATCAAAACTCAACGCCGAAATCATACCCTCCAACTCTAACAACACACCATCGTACACAGCCTCCTGCAACTTGGGCTTCTTCAGGTCCTTGCCATATCCAAAATCACAATCAAGCACCTTCCGCGTGAGTTCTTGATATCTCGGCCCCAGCGGGCAGGTCTGGGAGGCGATGCAACGCGCCTTCAACACATCGTACGGGTCGATCAGCTTCCAACGGCCTATGGAGAGGAGCGCGATCCCAAGGTTGTACATGGTTGGGTTTTGTATGCCGTGAACGAGCTTCGCCTCCTCGAGTGCCGATGTGGCGCTGTCTGAGACGTCAACTTCCATGAGCGCTGGATTCGTCGACACTTTTATGCACTCAGTTCTCAAATGGATGGTCTGTAACGAAGTAGGGAGGTCTGAGTCTCGTTCGAAGAGCTGCAGGTCCTGCAAGCCCCAATATTCGCCCAGCCACGGCGTCGAGCTGAACTTCAACACTGCCGATGCGATGCGCAGTGCTAGCTGGAGCTGGTTCTGGACAGAGAGCTCATCGCTGCGTGGCTGAGAAAGGACCTGGTCCAGCCGCTTCAGGGCTCCTGTCTCGCAAACCGCCCCTTGGCAAATCGCGGGGCTACACACTCCCTCCCAGCAGTGGAAGAACTCATGGCGGAACCTGTCGTGGGAACAGGTATCAAGGAAACCAACACAGCGAGTCCCCAGAGGGTCCTGAGGATGATAATGTTGATGGCTCGGCGTCAGTTGCGAGCAAAAGTGCTGGCTGGCTCGAAGGTCCAGCGCCGTTGGCAGTAGTGGCGGTTTCTTAAGTGGGGGACTCTCAGGGGCGAAGGTTTTGAGGGTTTCGGCGTCGTCGAAGAACCTCACCACGCGGCGCCGCTTCGACTCTGATGCTCTGGTATCTTGAGGGCCGAGGTTTTGATGTGGTATCGGTATCGTTGTCGATATTGACTCGGTGCCGATCCAATCGAGTACCTGTGATTTGACGTGGATCCTGACCATGCTTTGCTGGATGATGTTTTTGCCGAGGCACGATATGCCCAAGTTGAGCTGGACGCCCTCGTCGGCCTTGGTCTCCAGGAAGAGTCGGACAACATGTCGGAAATGCACGGCGTCCCGAGTCGACCAGGCAGTCCACAGAGCGTCATGGAGTGCTCGAGATGCCCTCCTTGTAATTCCGTATGAGCGGAAGTCGGACGGAAGGCGTTTCTTGTTAGATCTCCGAATGCTGACGCAGCTTGTCTTTGGCTTGCTGATGAGCTCGGCTACCTGCTCCCGGAGGAGTTTCAGATCCTCATTCGTGCTCCGGAGGTCGGCGATCCATTGATCGAATTTCGACTTGTCGAAGGCGACCTTAAGACTGCTCCTCGCACGCTTCACCGCGTCTTTGACACGCTCGTCCTTGATAATGACCCCCGTTAGCGTCGCGCGCCAGCTTCCTCTGGGAACGGAGAACCTACCCTTTCTCGCACAGCCTCCAGCCAGTCGAAGCATTTCAAGTCCTCTTCGGCGTCGTTAATGGTCTTGGTGACATCCTCGGCGACCTCTTCCAGAACAGAACAATTGTCGCCCAGGCGATCGCGCAGAGCCCTGTTCAGGAAAGGGCTCTGCCATTTCTCGTGCGCACCATCGTCTACCATTTCCTGGATAAGCGATTCATCGTCGAGCACCAATCGTAGCAGTAGGCGCATCTCATTGAGGAAGAATTGTTTTTGGCGGTCGAATTGTCGTCGGATGCGGTCAACCTCTCGCGAGAAGTGCCGAGCAATCTTCAATTTGGAATGCGCCGATTTGTACAGCTTCACTGACCCTCCCAAAATGGGCACAATGCCCAGCGTGAGCGAAACCGGCTCCATTGCGCCAACGGAGACGCGCTTCAGTCGCAGTAAAGTGGGAACGTGGAGGACGTCGGGAGCCTTCGAGCGGGGGACTTGAGGCAGAGGGTGGCTGAGCGAACAGAGGCCGCCATTGAGGTGCAGTGATGATTCGGCTTTTCCGTTTCTCCGACTGGTTGCAGCTCTGCACAGGTCATTGACCACTAGAAGGTGTGGGAGGAAGGAAGGTGCGGGGTTGCTTCCTTGGCCTCCTTCCCAGAGCAACTCCAGGCCACCAGATCTCAAACTTGAGCCCCAAGGCCATGTCCGACACGGGCGCTTCTGCCCTGGAGGGTGACGAGCAGTTGGAGACTGGGAATCTTCGCTTTGCTGGTTTGAAGACGACTCCCCGGCCCGCTGCTGGTGCCAAAATCGACGCGTGGCAGTCGCAGACAGAACAGAGCAGCAACTACCCGGAACCTGCCGACCACAGTCTTGTCGCAAGGCTCTGCGCCAATGTTCTCGATCTGCTCCACGAAGTGACCCGCCAAGCCCCCAAACGCGATTCCGTTCCAAAATCCATCTCGGTGGGCCTTGAAAGGGTCCGTGGTCTCATCACTCTCTGGTCGGATGGCTACGGCATCAAGGAGGGAAACCTCGGCCATGTCTTTGCCAAGTCACGCAGCATTCGACGGTCCACTCTCAAAATCTTATTGAGCATCGCAAATACACTCATTGACCGCAAGTTTTTGCTTCTAGCTGTTGGTAAGCTCATAACTGATAATCAACAATAGGACTCATACCCCTGAGCGAGGTTGCATCGGATCGACTAGACGAACTCGCCGTCAAGCTTAGAGCAACCAACGCGGAGACATCGTACGCCATTCACAGCAACTACCGGGGTTCTGACTCTGACTCGTCGAGCGACACCTCCTATTATGTGTTCGAGGACGACAATTTAAAGGAAGTCCTTGAAGACCTCAAAGTCGATGCGCAATGCCTGATGGACCTCGACCCCCTCTTCAAAAACCCGGCACTGGACCTGTCATTGACAAAGCAAAGGGTGGTCGAGACCATTGAGTGGGCGCCCGAGAAGGTGTACTGCGAGAAGGTTCAACAGCGATTCCCTCAGGCGAGCAGTTCTCTGGTTTTACGACTCGGGGAAGCGAATTGGGCCCGTTATCTCCGACTACAGAACCAGCGCAACGCTAGAGATGAGCCGACCGAATCCGCCTCCCAAAACGTTGACACTGGAACGATTGCCGGCTCCAAATTCCACGATTCGGGCATTGGAACATCACTACCAACCGCGACCTCGTACGCTGAAACTGTCATGACGTACACGGCGGAGACCGATGGCCAAAAGATTCGTATTCCGCCGCTTCCCGAAGACGCCAAACGCGGCGAGTCTTTCGAGTGCATCGCCTGCGCAAGGTTTATACGGGTCAGGAGCACCAGGTCATGGAAATCTCATCTCATGTCGGATCTTAAACCCTATATCTGCCTTGAGGAAGGTTGCACCCAAGTTAGGTTCGACACCCGAGAGGATTGGGTCTCGCATCTTCATCTGGACCACGGTTATTCCTCTGGATCGGACTCTATGCCTTGTCCATTATGTTGCGAGCAACTGCGCCATCTCACCATCGTGTTCCACTTGGGTCGCCACCTGGAAGAGATCTCCCTATCAGTCCTCCCCGTCAACGCGGACGAGGGCGAGGACGAGGACGAGAACGATGGTGGGGATAATGCAGTCGTGGGTTTTGACAGCGCCAACCTCTCCCCCACTCCAAGCCTTACAGCTCCTCCAAGCATCTCTGCAGGGTCCCTCCCGCAACTTGCAGTGGATGATGAAGACGAGGGGGATGAAAGAAAATATTGCCTGTGTCAGAACGTGAGCTATGGCGACATGGCTGCTTGCGACAATGATGACTGCCCCTACGAATGGTTTCATTGGAGTTGTGTGGGTCTCAAGAGCGAGCCCAAAGGCTCCTGGTATTGCCCCGTATGCAACGATGCGATGCGGAAAAAGGAGACTGGCACAGCTCCTCGTGGTCAGATGGTCTCTGATCAACGTGCTGCGCAAGTTCTGGAGTCCCAATACGGCAAAAGAGCGGCCGCTTCCATCTTAGCTATCCAGAGCGGTATTCAGTCCAAATACCAAGGGCAGCATATGCCCCCAGGCGTGAGCAATAGCAATTCCGGGAACAATGGCGACGAACTAGATGACGACGGCTCAAAAAGATGGCACCGGCCTAGTCCGTACTCTCTCACGGAAGGAGAGCGTGAAAAGCTTGATAAGGACTTAGCTACGCTGCGGGAAACAATTGCCACTGCCGCCCCCGCCCCCGCCGCTGGCGAGGCGAGACGGAGGTTGATAGCGGAACCTGAGCCACCATCCAAGGATGCAGGCGGCATCACGAGTCATTTTGTGCGGGAACCTCAGCAGTCTAGCTACTGGAGTGTGCGGGAAACCAAAGAATTCCCAGAGTTATTGCGCCGCTTTGGGACGGATTGGGCTGCTATTGCCGCACATATGAAAACGAAATCTCCATTGATGGTAAAGCTCTTGATTTTCCTAGGATGAAGCCCGGCTAATCTTTCTTTAGGTAAAAAACTATTACGTGAGGCAGGCAGGAGAGTTTTTTGGTAGCGGCGGAGTCTCGGATCTTCAGGCGATTGCTCGTGAAGCGGATGAGCGGCGTTCTCCTCAGCGGGCTCCCACTCAGCTCTCAGATGGCAAGGAACCCGAGGAGCACAAGGTACCAGATGCCGCAATTGAACGCTTTGAGGGTTTTTTTCCAAAAATGCCCACGCGAAGAGAGAGGTCCACGATGGCAGCTAGCGGCCAAGCTCCCCCACCGAAGCAGGAGCTGGAGCAGGAGGATTGAAGAAAGCACCAACCCCCGCCAACCACAACCAGGGGTGCCACCGTATGAAGACCACCATAACGACGTCCACAGCATCCAAGACCTGAGGAAGACGCATGCAAATACCCAGAGATATCTCTCATGTGGTGAATGCCGCCGAAGGAAGCAAAGAGTACGTCAAGTAATCATCTTAAGCAGTCATTTTAATGCTTACTTTTGCATAGTGTGACGGAGATAAGCCGTGTTCAAATTGCAAGCGTCGCTTCCCTCAACCACCTTGTGAATACAACAAACCTTTAGCAAAGCTAGCCACCCCCGAGAATCAAGCTACGGGATGAGAAATTGGATACACTAGTTTGTTTTTATCACTTGGTCTTGCTATGGGCATCAATATAATAGATCTGATCTTCAAGGGGCTGAGTTATGCCCTCTGCTAAAGCTACGACTTCATAGGGTTTTTGTTCACCCCCTCTTCCAATGCTTCCTCACCGTAAAGGCTATAGCGGGAGTTAGGATAATTTCATGAAGGTGAGAGCCGAGGTAAGCGGGTGGGGAGCTGGGTGTGACGACCCTGCAGGCCGTCACTTGGGCCGGGGCGGCCCAGCGAATCCCCCGCAGAAGGAACAGTGCAGGAGGCAGTACGTACGGTACTGCGCACTGGGCCAGGGGTGCAAAGACCCGAAGCCCCTACGTCCAGTCAGAAGTCGCTTAGTGGTTCACAACAACCATCAACACTAAGCGCCACCCAGTTCACTGCTTGGCAGTAACTGCGTGGTGCACCACCAAGCACAATGGACTAAGCAAGGTACGAAGTACCTCTTAGATAGTTAGTATAGATAATCATCATCGTGTCTATCATGGCCGTAAGGGACTCCTGGTTCCTCACGTTAGTATTACATTGTTTATTTATGTCTTACTGTTTAGACCTCCCTCTATACGTTATAGTGACAGCGATCTATAGTGACAGTGTACTCTCGTCTAGGAGTGCTAGCTTAACAAGCCGTCTTTGGATCACCCCTTAAGTTTAGCGTCCTGCCATACGCTCTGTCTTATCTTGCCCGGACCCCCCTTGGGCCCTCGTTAAGAGCAGGTCGTAACAATTTAGGCCTCGGTTCCGTTATTAACTCGGGGCGTTTGTTTAAGCCGACCCTGTCGTTCTTTTTAAGCTTTGTGTGTAATATTACTGTAGCCGTTTATGTATATAGCGATACGTTCTCTAACGCGTGCCACCGTTAAAAAGGGGCCGCGCCGCGCGGTTCTTTGAACCGTGCTTCTTTTAATAATTGTCAGAAAGAAGGGGGTTCTAGCCAGAGGCCAGAACTGTCAGAAAGAAGAGTCTGGAAACCACCAGAACCACAGATTTGTAACTATTGCCACAGACGCGTAATTGTAGCCGCGTGGCTTTGCCACACGGCTTGCCACTATTCACAGGTATAAGGAAGGTTCTCTGGCTGAGCCAGAGAGCCGAACGAGGAATATAATAACACAGTTGGAACCCCTTTAATTCCACAGAATCCAGAGTGCAGTGTTTCTGACATGGTGGCTTATTACGTCATAGTAAAAGGGCTAGCTGTACAGCGCACTAACACTTCCAAGGCGGGGACGATATAGCAGTCTTCCGTCAAAAATAAGCCTTAAGAAGACAGTCATTATGTAAAATACGGTCATTATACGGCTATATTATCTGTCTTTATAACAAGTAAGGAGGAGAGGCCGAGGAGATGCTTCCTTTACGTAAACCTAACACTCCACTTAGAACCAGATGACCCTTATATCGAAGAACTTACATACGGATTCTACAGTGCTGACAACGTAAGTAAGCACTTCCGACGGAAATACCTGAAAAACATCCGAGAGGGGGACAATATAGAGTGCGGAGCTTGCTGTATGCCACTAGACTATAAGATGCATCTCCAACGTCATGCGCTTCAGATCCACGGCACGGTATCCTAATATCATCCGTCTACTAAGAGTGAAATTTGCCACTTGCCCTGTTAAGTGAACTCTGACTTGCTCAGTTTTTGTACTGTTTTATATCTTTGATCTATTCATCTTGTCTCCACCCGAGAGCATGTGCCACTACTATACCAACTGATCCCGAAATCGTCGCCGAGCCAAGCCTCCATCCTTGTATCGGCCAGCCTCGATCCTCGCCTAGATCTTATCGTGGCGGTACTGAGACTAGAGAGGCGGCAGGGTATTGAGAGATGGAGTGAGACGGCCAGGCCCCACACCCGCCATGGAAGTCGCCCGTAAGCTAGCCAAGCATAGATGCATGTCGAACGGTTTAACTACAGTCAAAGACGTCTTTGAGGAGCTGTGGGCCTTGAGCAAACGAGAGAGGCTTGCGGAATGAATCGCCGGCCTTGTTGTCTCGATCTCCAAAAGCTGTCGTTTCCAAAATCTTCATATATCGCTGCACCTCCTCTGGTCCGTAGTCCTTGAAGACCCCCTGACACTTTCCCGTGACGCTGTGGAATGGGGGTGGGCGCGTTGTGGTTGTGGTTGTTGGTCGGAGCTTGCGGTTCTTGAACAACAAAAGCAGCATCGCTATATCGGGTGGTTCAAATGTCTTGAAGCACACTCTGGCGACACTGAGGGCTGCTTGTATGTCCAACTTGGTTGTTGATTGCTCGGCGGACCACCTCGATCGAAGACTTCGCACCCGATTTGTCCATGAGCTCTTTTCAGATTCTTCCTTAAACTCGGGATACAGGTCATGCAGCCCGGCTTTGATGAGTTGGTCAAGAGAAACCATAGAGGACCGCCCCTTGTGATGTACTTGTCCCTGCGAAAGAAACTCCCCGTTGTCGTAATCTTCGCGATTGAGACGGAAGTCGAAGAATTCATTCATTCCCTCGTCATGTTTCGCGGTTTGGCGATAAGCACGCAGCAACGTTATGTCGCGGGCGAACTGGCCACGGGGAAACTTCCTCGTGTCGACTGCGCAGATCTTGACCTCATCTTCCCCGCAGCGACGATGATAGCATCGCCAGACAGCGTACTGGATGACAAACAACAGAGAGCTGCTCCATGACATCAAGTTATCGCTCTCGTCTCCACCTCCAAAACACAACTTGGTCAAATGCCCATGCAGCATCCTTATAGACACTTCTGTTGGCTTCGAAAGGATATCGACTCTGCTGTTCGATTCGTCGGAAATTCTCTCCACGGAAGCGACAACATCTTCATTACTCCGCCCATAGCTTGCTTGGTCAAAGGTTCGGAAGAGGTATCGCGGAACGTCTGTCAAATGGCATTGAGAAAGATGACTCGCCGGAGGATAGAATAGCGTGGGCCCATTGTGACATCTTTGAAGCGCTTTAACCCAAAAGCCGATCCAGTTCTCCTTCTTTTTGTGTTCCTGCTCCTTTCTCTCGGCCTTAAGTCTGCGGTTGTAGCGAAAGGTATTGGCGTAATCCTCGTCAACTTCCAGACAATTCTCGTGCTCGTAATACTCTTCACTCTCAAAGTCAGGATCGTAGGGCGATTCGAGGCAGGTTTCATCTAGGGAGTCGGCGTAGTTGTCAAAGTTTAGGTGCCGGATCTTTGAAGAGACTCGCTGTAACAACGCTCCAGTATCTCGCGCACGACGCTGCCCTCGTCGGTGGTGCTGCTGACGACATCTTGGATGATGCCCCGCAAATGGGCATCGAAATGGGAGAGCAGTTTCTCTGCTGTTGTCCCTGGACCAGCCAACGATTTGATTTGCGATAGGATGTAGCAGTCGAGTGCATCGCCAAAGGTCACTGTGATGTCGGCAAGAGCTTTGGCTCTTCTTCTGAGGGAAACGAGGCGCGCAAGATCATGGCCTGGTCCAGAAATTTTGTCGGCCACTGAGAGAAGAAGTTGTTGCGCGTGTGAGGTGGTGGCTTCGGTAGCAAGTATTAACGCTTTAGTTGCGCCCTCAAGATTCTGTTTTGGGTTTGCTGCGCGACGAGATCGCAAACTAGGCAAGTCGGTCGTGCCATTGGCGAGGCTCAATCCTTGGATTGAGGCAATAACACGGTCGATTTCTTCCGCCATGGCGTAGCAAGTGTGCTTTCCGAGGCAGGATGATGGGTGGTCGCTTAGAGAAACGTCCTTGATCGCTCTCATCTGGCACACCCCGTTTCCGAACTGGACGCCGATGCTCATGGAACCTCATCGAATTCGATAGAGCTAGATAACGCATATGATAGGTTATTGAACCATCAGGGGCTTCGCGATAGGCTGCCCTGTTTCGAGCTTTGTGCGACGGCAACTTCACTCCCAGTGGAAGGCGGCTCGTCCACGATTTACACACAATACATTTCGTTCACTAGCGTGGCTTGTGGCATGTCATTAGCGGGCTTGGTCTATCCATGGCATTCCACGGCCGGCCATTTTGGACCGATATCTAGGCAACGGGGAATTCGATGGAATTTAAACTCTCGGTAATTGCGAGGTAAAGTTGGGCATCATCATGATTAGGAGGAAGTAAGGAGACGCAAAGCAAAGCGGGGTTGTGCTCACATAAAAGCTACGTGGCAGAATAACTCCCCCATCTCTTACCGCCTTCCTTAAAAGACTTAGCGCTCAATCCTCACCTCCCAGGCCAACCAGCCACGAATTGGATTGCCACTCCTCAGGGCACTGCGATGCTCTGACTATAGATCTGCAACAAGGATGCGAACATAATAAGAGATCCACGGTACGGCCCATAGGGCTGATACACCCGTCGCTTCCCGTACCCTCGGTTTTAGTTTAGGTTCCTGCGCCATACGTGGCATTTCCGGGGCAATCCTTTTAGGAGACGTTACGGATTATATCAGACGGTGCAACTGATAGAACCCCTGGTCTCCACATTCTCTTCAATTAGACTAATCCGTACACTAATTAAATAGTTTCCAAGTTGAGGATTACCCGTATTGTCCGGCTTTGTTCCTCAAGGCTCTTTAGGCAAACCGCCTGCGGTTTGAGTCTCCTGTTTTGTCTGCGAGAGCCAATGACATCGCCCCTCTAAGGCCCACACTTCTGCTCTTCTTCAGCAGCAGCGCGAATCACCTCAAGCGCTCGATCGGTGTTACGGTTGCCTGCCCGAGCCAAACAATCACGCGACTTGCTTTGGAATAGATCTCCGCCATAGACTGAACCTGTCGTTCTTTTTCGCCCTTTTGTCCTTTTGGTTGATGCAAATGGCATCTACCCACATGATTCTTTCCACAAAGCAATCACGAAGATATAATAGCGCATTGTGAAGGTTTGCGGTGATTGAACGCAGCAGTCCTATCTCCGAGATCGTTCATCAAAGACGACAAGTTCGAGGCATAAACAATGTGTGGGTGAGTCTGCCGCCATTTTTAGTGGGTTCTGCCGCTGATTTGGACATCGCATTACATAGCCAGGAGTCTGGCGCCGACGGCGCAACACTCCAGTATGGTCCGGTCTCGTGTATTTGATGACGTCAACTCAGCCGAAACAACAGACGTTGAGGATCCAGATGAGGATGAAAACGTTACAAAAAATATCAAGGATGACGAGGATGATCTAGTTGATTCCGTGGGGCAGTGGCACCACCGAATTCAAGGGGGCTTGGGGGGCCTACAGAGCACTCAGTAGCTAGAAATTAACATATACATATCATTTTAAATCATAGTAATTATAACCAAACTTACCTTAGCTTAGGGAGGTACTTGCTTTACCTTACCCCCTGTTTAGGCTTTGTGACTAATCTGGACTTGGTTAGAAAAATGTTATAGGAGTAATTAAAAAGGCAGGTACTTACTATCATCGTTAGTAACCCCCCCTTCTCTTCTCGCTCTTTTTTATCGTCCGCGTTTTATTACAAGCATAAGCATAATGTCGGTGGCAGTCAACTACCGTGCATCATGGCGCATCACCGCAGAGCTGTAAGTATTAACTTCAAGAAACAACCCCATTCCATACCGTTGCTCATCAAAAGCTCGAACAGTCTCTTTTGCGCCGCTATTATCATCGCATATGTCTCACAGTACATCGCCATTGGGCGGACCTCCAGAGTCGTGGTCTCAAGCACCGTGGTTTCGAGCGCCGTGGCAGGAATCTCGTCGCATTACATCCTCCATCATGCACTCTTGTCAATGGCCACTCTCTGCATACGAATCGCAAACGACCTCTACTACGACACTTTCAACTGTGTGAATAATGGCACGCTCAGGGGGCACCAGGCTACATCAGCCCTGACGGGGTATATCCAGGTTGGTGTACAATGGGCGTGTACCTTGGCACTGTAAGTCGACTCTCCTGAATCAGTCCCAGTTTGCTGACGGACCATAGTTTGATACTGTTCCTACGGCGTCACGACTGGGAATTACACAGAGAGACGGAGCCAAATGCTGTATCTCCTGACACTATGAGAAAGGCGGTCATCTCCCTCATCGCCTTGTTGCCTATCGGCCTGCTCTTCCTCTGGCTCAATGACGACCGCTGATAAAACCCGGTATGTCCTGGGGCCTTGTTGTGTATATCATGGTGCTGGGTTTTTCATGTTGTTTTTGGGAGTTGGCATTGTCGGTTTCGGCCTTGCTCAGTTTCACTACCAGGCTCGGCTTTTAAAGTTGATGAAATCTTATGGTGCTTTCAGTATTATATCCACGGGATTGCTGTCGGTCACGTTACTCACTCTTGCGGTTTTGCCGCTTTTGAGGTCGCGACTGAACTTGGATCTCGAGTGGAGGACACCTGCTGACAATGCTAGTCAGATTAGCTGTTTGTATTCCCAGCTGAGTCTTAACCTGGGTTATCTGGTTGCTGGTATTAGGAACTTGGTTTTGGCTATTCTTTGCTGGTATTATGTGAGGACGGTTGGCTCGGTGCATCTGGAATGATGGTACTACATATTGTATCACAACCGCTGACGGGGCAAGGGCGCAGTTTGGTCGGGTGCTGGGTTTTGATCAAGATCGTTGCGCGCGCTGCCGACTCTTAAACGGAGGTGAATTTGCGGAAACATGTGCTTGAGCTGCAAGACGCTCCAAGGTTATTTCAAATGCTTGTGCTGAAACAACAGGGCAGCTCGTAACTGCTTACGGCCAGGCTGTGTATTTGGCCCAAAGCGGAAGGAATTTTGAAAACATGGGCCTGTCAGCACCATTCAGGACGCCGTCGCAGGCGAAATTACCACTCAGCAGGCCTCCAGGGCTATGAATACCCCTGACAGTCATCGCCCAAATTAGCTGTTTAGTCAACACTTTACTAAGGCGCTAGACCTTTCTTGCCAGAATCGATTTCACCTCCCAGAAATTGCTCTGCACAGCGCGTCTAGAGCTCGTCAGACGCGATGCTGGGCGGGAAGCCCCCCGTATGCGTGTGCTCTTGGAGACGCCTATTTGGGCTAGAGCTGAAAGCTGCACAGGGGCCCCGGTGCTTGGCTTGACGTGATGCGCAGGCAGAAAAATAAGATTGAGTCGACGATGGAATACATATAGCGAGACGATGTCTTGTTTTTGGTGTGTTCCGGGTTGTCGGCTTCGAGTGACAATCTCTTGTTTTCGTCTTTCGCTTCCATCGGAGCCACTCGTTTGGGCTGCCCTCGTTTGACCATGTTGCTGCACGCGGCGACATTGGCGCTTGCCCTCGCGGCGACGGCCTCGGCCACATCCGCCCACGTCATTCGACGACAAGACCCCGCCGTATCGGCCACGCCATCTATTGGCACACCCAACGTCGAGGAACCCGCTGCGAGTGCGCATCCGAGCCCCCCCGTCAACCCGGACGCGAAAGGGTGCGAGGCCATCAGTCTTGCCTTCAAGGCCGCCGAGGCCGGAACGTCACCGATCATCAGGCCCTCAGTCGCACTTGCATGCTTGGAGTCGGTGCCGGTTGATGTGGAGCGGGATGTGGCGCTGATGGAATTCCTCCTCCCGTACCTTCCCTTCCAGAGCACGGTGGGGTACCTGAAAAAGCCGCCGCAGGGCTACCTCCTTCCCGCCGTCGACATCATTGGCGGCTCTCTGGCCATCCGCGAGAAGCTGAGGAAGGGCGGCTACAAGAACCAGTTCGAGTTTGTGCTGGACATCCAGCGCATGATCGCCGCCACGGGAGACGGCCATGTGGCCTACACGCCCGCTCTTCTCGGCGCCTTCCAGTTCACTCGCAGTCTCAACATCACGTCGGTTTCGTCGGACGGCCTGGAACTGCCCAAGATCTATGATGTCGCTGATGTCGTCTCACCCGGCGACAGCGTCTCGGACATCGAGTCCATTGACGACGTGCCCGTCCAGGATTTCCTCGCCAAGGTGGCCGCCGAGGTCACGACCCAGGACCCCGACGCCCAGTTCAACTACTTGTTCTGGTCTATCCCCTCGGGATCGAGTTCTTTTACGACGGCGTCAAGCCTTCCAGACTCACACACTGTCAAGTTTGCCAACGGCACCACGCGTGTGTACCCGAACAGTGCGATCGCTCTCGTCGACTTCACCAACATCGCCTCCGGCGAAGCCCTGCACACGGCAGTCGAGATCCCGCCCGAGATCACCCCGGCCCAAGCCGCAGCCGCCCTCAAGATCCGCCGCCGGGATGCCGAGCCAACCGAGGACCTCCCGCCGTTCGTGACGTCGGTCCCCTACTACCCGGATCCAGTGCTCATCCAACGCTACGGCTACTTTGCCGGCTACTTCCTCAACTCCACAGCGCACGCCGACACAGCCGTCTTGGCGGTAACATCCTTCGCCCCTTCAAACGACACCGTCATCAACGCGGGTTGCAACCCCGAGTACCTTGCCACCAGGACCTTTCTCCGCGAGTTCTTCGCCCAATGTGCCAAAGAAGGCCGCACAAAACTCATCATCGACCTGTCCAACAACGGTGGCGGCCTCGTCATGCAGGGTTTTGAGCTTTACCGCACCCTCTTCCCTACGGGGAAGGCCTACTCGGGTGCTCGCTTCCGCGCCCACGCCGCCATGAAGGTCATGGGCACTGCCGCCTACAACACCCCTGACGAGGAGAGTGTTTTCATGGGTTACTTCCTTTCTCCCTCTACCTCCAAACGTTACCCCGACTTCCCCGCCATCTATGGGCCGGCTTCCTTCCCCGAGGACCACGAGTCAAACCTCTTTGAGTACGATTTCTCCGACGTACGCAACAACCTCGACGTCGCGACGAACTCCACCTTTCTCATTGCTGGTTTCGACCCCGCCGATCCCCCGCCCCCGCAGCCCTTCAAGGCAGAGGACATAACCATCCTCGCCGACGGCAAATGCGCCTCCACATGCACTGTCTTTGTTAGTCTCATGGTGCACGAGCAACGCGTCCGCACCGTCGCCCTCGGGGGCCGCCCCTTGGCTCAGCCAATGCAAGCCGTTGGGGGCGTCAAGGGCTCGCTCGTCATGAAACTTCAGAGCATCCAATCTGTCTGGAACACAATTGTCACCAAGTACAACCCGACCATCCCTGCTAATCTTGTTCCTGGTCTCCCTACCAACGGAACGCCTCCGCTCATGCCCATCGACTTGACCACCGCGCAGGTAAACTACCGCAACGCACATCTCGAGAAGGACCCCAATGGCCCGCCTACGCAGTTTGTGTATGAGGCTGCGAACTGCCGCCGCTTCAACAAGGCGTCCTACCTGACGGATATCACCACCCTGTGGACTGACATTGCCGATGTGGCGTGGAAGGGAGGGAAGTGTGCGCCGGGAAGCACTCCCGACAGCAGTGGGAAGATTGGCGATGCGGTCTTGGGGTGGAGTGACAAGGTGCTGAGCAGGGTGAATGTGTATGATGGCCCGGGAAGCCAGACGAATCAAGAGTGGTTGGCGCTGGCGACGAAGAACTTGACGGGTACAGCCGAGGGGTTGAGCAATGGTGTGGGGAGGGTCAAGGGGGGGATGATGGGAATTATTGTTGCTGTGGTTGTGGGTTTTGTCGGGCTGTTGTAATTTGACCTGAGGAGGATTATGTAAAGCGAGGTTTCGATCCACGTTGGCATGTAAGTTTGGACATCAAGCGAAGAGAATTCATTATACCTATTTGTTACCCCTGCCATTTGTCCTTAACTTGAACTTATTTCGACAAACTGACGTGCATTATTTAACCCTGACTAGACCACGTTGGCTAATGGTTTGTTACCCTGAACTGACGGGCTGTGATTTTGAGTCACAGCACACCCTTTTTCATTGATGCCACTTAACCGAAACCAGATAGAGCTGCAGATCAGTGTTAACCTGGATGCTTTAACCACGCACATCTCTTATGTAGAGTGATTACCGCAAACCGTGCATGATTTAACCTGTTAATTGAATTAGAATAAGCTATGAACTATTGAGCACTGTGGGATATGTTAGCTGTAGGTGAGGTGACTCATTTGTAAAGTATTTAAAAAGCAGGAGGAAGTACAAGTAGCAATAGGGATTACCTCCACACCGAGGCAGGCCTACTATCCATCGCCAACCACAGCGGCACCGTCATTCCTGGATTCTTTGCCTCATTCGAGACCAGCTTCTATCGATAGCAGATCAAACCTAAATCTACTTTTAGGCGAATATGCGCACGTCGTTATCCCTATAGGTCGGGGAGGCGGGATGGATTCTGAAACGGCGTCGTTGTTGGAGTACGTGCAGAGCATGCCGCTCACCAATTTTTGCGAGATGGTAACTGCGCCGAGGAAGCAGGCAAGATCTCTGGCCGCATGGCTGAGACCAAGGAGCTCGCCGACCGCGAGCTGGAGCGGGTGCAATACACGGAGCGGGAAGCCCTCAACGCCGCCGAGGACGAGTCTTCGACGCCTCTGCGAGCGCGTTGTACGGGCACGTGCGCTTGGCGCCCAGTGCCACCGAATTGAGCCGCACCTGGGGTACATGGCCCGTGCTATCTAAATCTTATCCCTTTGCCATTTGCCCATCCCTCCCCGCCCGCTGAACTTCGCCAAATAGCGCGATGCCGTGGCAGTTTATCATCAAAGCAATGGAGGATACGCCAATCACTCGAACAAACCCTTTGCAGCCGTGATCTTTCCACCGTCACCAGTCATCCCTCGAAGGATTTATTAACTTTTCTACCGAGGTGCCGCTAAGCGTCGATCAACGTGTCAGAATCTAGCACTCATGGCCAATTGTGGTAATTGTTGTTTTATTGTTGTTGTTCTGTGGAAGAGAATCTCTGGCCTACAGGGTCCCCTATTGCTAAGCCGGCTACTTCCGCAAATGGCTCCAATTGCTTATATAAGCTGACACACCCCCTCAACCGCTGGCTCGTTAGCCGAGGCGGTGGTTGAAGCTATTCACAGACCCAATTCCGGAAATCCAGCCTCTCCGCCTTCGATCAGGTCCTCTAAGGCTTCTTCTTCTTCTTCCGAGAGTGGCTGCGTGCCTCGTGTATTCAACCGTTCCGTAATATCTTCCACACTAACTATAGCTCTGAACCGCTTAAAATCGTCGTTACTGAGAGCTTTCGTGAGGCCATCAGCCACCTGTTCCTTTGTACTGATGTAATTAACCGTAATCTCGCCGTTAGCGACTTTCTCGCGCAACCAGTAGTTGTGAATATTAACGTGCCGTAGCTTTGTTTACAGGGTTACTATATCCTTCGTAATAAGCCGAATTGTTTAAAGGTTATCGCACTAAATTAGTATCTTATTACCGTTAAGCGTAACGCCGGCTTCTTAAATAAGGCGTAGTGAGAAGAGCGCTTTTTTAGTGCCTTACGTTAACGCTAGCAGTTTAGCCTTAGTAGTAGAGGTTATCACGGTATCTTACTTATTAACGTACCAGTTAATTACTCTACTGAATAGCTTCGTTACGTACACCTATAAGTTATAGTGATTAACAGTATTATTAATAAACAAAGCGTCAGTCCAAGTTTCAAAGGTATCACCACCCCTAAGTTTAAACGCGTAATTACTTATTAAAAGGAGGTATCAAATTACTTAGTTTGTAACTGTAAGGTGTTTAGGGCCAGGATTAAGGTTAAATCACGTAAGCTGTGATACTATAAAAGCTATGTCTGGCCTAGTAAACACCGTAGCGTACAGAATTAAGCTAATTATCTGTTAATAATTAGTTATTTCTTTACAGGAGGCCTTACCTTTATATAGTAATAGTTTAACGTTACTTATTAGCGTTAAATAATTACTATAAGTGCCGTTAAGGAATCGATCTAACTTATTAACGTAATTAGCTTATAATAAGTAAACGGTACAATTCATACAGTTATGGACTATTACCACTCTTAAGAACTACTGTAGATCTTCACTGTCTTAAAGGGCGTATCGTTACTTAATTAAGGCTATTAGGGCCTTAACCTTTTAGCGGCTTCTTTTCTTAAAGGTAATAATAATATTATTAACGTAAAAGAAGATAATTACACTGTTTTTAATCTAGTAACAGGGTTTATAAGGCACTAGCTTGCAGTTAAGGTTTTTTAAGGTGGTTATAAAGTCTTTCTGCTAGAGTAATAGTGATTCTCTAAGGCTATACAGAGTTTTCTAAAGCCGCAGAATCCTTCCTTTCTTAATGTAACTGTCTGGCATCTTTATAAACACGTTATACAGTATATTAATATAAATAAAGGCGTTAATAACGTCGTACTAAATTAACTTTATATTAAAACACGTTATAATAGTAATTAACGTTCGGAACGATTTGCCAGCTAAGGTAAAAGTGTAAGTATTCTTAATAATACCTTTCCTTTACTAATCTTTATAAACAATAAGCCTTACCTTAACCTTAAGAAGATACTTAACTTTATTAAATTTATATGTAAATACCTATATATAGGCTAGAATCTGGTGGTTATTAGCTTTCTGTAGAGAGTACTCTTTAAAGGACCTTATCTTACAGTAGTTTACTATATGTTCCTTTATAGCCTTATAATAGTTCTGATTAAGAGGGTGTTTACGTAAGTGCCTGTAGTTAGTTAGCGGTAGTGGAAGGTCTTTTTTATAATAATGGTTATTAGAACGCGGTTTTAACTGAAGGGGAGGATTCTTAATAATTACTTACACTGTGAAGGCTGCTTTATAGCGCTCTGCTTAGCGCCGTCGCTAAGGATTAATTCTTACAGCTGTAAAGGCGGTGTAGAGTTCTTCCACTTCTTCTACAGTAGCAGTATCGCTAACTTCTTCCTCTTTAAGGTTTAAGCCTGTAAAGACTCTTTCCAGTACTACGTTAACTGGGGCTTAATTAGATCTAGGAGCCTTACTAGTATTAAACCTACTAATAAGGTAATCAGTCTTATACTTTAACTTTACCTCTCTTTTAAAATGGTTAGGGCTGTTTAACTCACTAAGGTTTTCTTCCTGTAAATCTTTAACCTCTATAGCCTCTCTAGAATCAGTCTTAATTAGAAGGGGCCTAACGGTAATGGAGTTAAGAATAATCTCCTTATTTTCGTCTTCTTCTTACAATTATAAGCCTTAGTTAAAGAGGTCTATTAAAATGGCTTTGTCGTTATATATCTCACACGTGTAGATAAGTTTATCTATCTCCTCCTTAGTAACGTTAAAAAAGTCGTCCTTAAAGTTATTAAGGTTACTGTTATAAAACTTATCTTTATTAAAGGTTACGTCTCTTACATAAATAACTTTGTTAAACTTAAGGTTTTAAACGTGATAGATATTTATAGAGTTGTAACTTATTAGGTAGCTAATCTAAGTGTTAAGTTTTAGCTTATTAAGGCGATTAGTTTTCTTAAAGGCGTCGTTCGTCATTACGAAGGCTTTACAGCCGTAATTACGTAAGTAGCTAATCTGTGGTTTACGTACTAGATTCGGAATACTATCTTTCTTAGCTATAAACGTGTGGAAGTCTTTATAAGGTAATTACTAACTAAGGCTCTTCTTTAAAGTTCTGTTATATAAGTAAACGGTAGCTTTATAAATCTTTACCTACAGGAGTGCTGGTAACTTTACCGCCATTTGTAATACTTTAGCTTTTATCTTAATTATACCCCTTAAGCGCTTAATACCCCCGTTCTAGCTCTGAGAATAAGGTACGTAAGGCTTAATTTTAATGCCTCTTGTTACTTAATACTCCCTTATCTTTTTTAACTTTACCAGTTTGTTATTATACTAAATAACCTTTACTATTAAGCTGTGTTACTGTATTATTATTACTATAAAGCGATTTAAGCCCTTCTTTACTATTAAGCTGCTCCTGTAATTAAAGTAGATATCGAATACGTAACTAGTACAGCAGTTAGTGAACAGCATAATGGAGTTAAACTTTATAAGGTCTAGTATAAAGTTTAGAAAGTCGATAGCGATAACCTTACCCACGTTACGTGATAATTCTTATAGCTTACAGCGGATCTACCTCTTTACTTTAACTTAACTATAAGTAAGGCATTTGTAAGAATTCGGTCCTTAGAGCTTTACGTTAGTAATAGAAACGTTAAGGTTAGCGAGGGTATTACAGCTTAGATAGCTAAGTCTTCCATACTAAAAAAGGGCTTCGGCTTCGCTTAGTTTTCTGTTAGTTTAAAAGGTGTACTTTCTTACTGTAAAAGCTACGGATAAAGGTATATATTCTATTATAAATTAGCCATTACAATTAGTAAGCTGGTAAATAATAGACTTATCCTTCCTTTTATAAATTTAATTAACTTTAGTATTCTAACAGTAGCCCTTACGTAATAAGTGCCTAAGTGAGATTACGTTATAAGCGAAGTTTTTATAATAAGTTATATCTTTCAGCTTTATTTAACAGTAAGACCCCTATAGCCTTTCGATCTGTATAGTTACTTTTCTATAGCTGTTAATTAGGATTATAAAGTCGTTAGTGTATAGTAAGTTACCTTCTAACGCTAGCTAGAAGTTATAGAACCTTAACCAATCGTTAAAGATGTAAATAGTAATATTAAAATTTAATATTACTAATAATGTAAGAGGGTAAGTTATTACGTTAAGGGCCGCTTTAATGTAATAGAAAGAGGCGTTTTTTTTAATGACTGTTTCAGCTAGAATTTCCTTTAGTTTAACTAACCTAGTAAAGAATTCGGTTAATTAATCTATCTTCCGCTTCTTCCTTACCTTTATAACCTTTTTAATAGTCTTAAGGTTAACTTTTATAAGTTTCCATATTACCTTATTAAAGTTAATCTTTTCTTTTTATTAGAATTACTTTAATAAGTTACCCTTTAGTATTAAAGGATTATTAGGTTTATAAGTGAAGAAATAATAGTTAATTAAGTGCTTTACTGTATTATAAAGCTAGCAGTTAGCTTTATTAGTTTAAAGCCTTTTTATTTCTTACTCTTAAGCCTTATTGTTATTATTAAGCCTTTTCGAACCTCTGTGGCTTCCGTAGCCTTTATTACTGTTATTACTATATCTTTTACAACCTCCTTTTCTACTATGTGATTTACAGCTACCGTTATAGCTTTAATTATTACTTTAGCTCCGGTTTAAGCTGTTACTTTCTTTACTTTTAGTACTATAGAAAGCTGGAAAACTACCTTTAATCTGCTTATTATAAGTTAGTAATAGTCCGGCTCCAATCTTCTGTTATAAAATAGCTCTAACCTCTTTATAATCGATCCTACGCGCCTTTATATAACTATTAATAGATTCTCCCATTACTTAAGCTCTTTTATCCTTTATGTTCTTTAAAGCTTTAATTAAGTAAGGCTACTAAGCGTTAGGCTTTAATATATCTACTAAGTTATACTTTTCTACCTTATTAAGGTGGTTTTCTTATTACTTAATCCACTTTAAGAGCCTCCACTTATACTTTTTAATCGCCTAGAGGTGGTTATAATAAGCGTTATAAGCGTTATTAGCCAGTTTATCCTAATAAGGAGCTGTTAGCCGTTTAAAGGATTAGTATCCTTCCTTTAAAAAGCTTTCCTTAAAATAGTAAAGTAGTGATAGCTGTATAAAGGCGAGGACCTATCTTTATAGTTTAGCTTTAGCGTTATTAACTGCCTTTTACCTCTTATATTTATAGTTATAAGTCCTTTACACGTCTTAGTAATTTAAGTAGTTAGCTTTAATAAGGTCTCTAGGCCTTATAAGCTCTGGTTCGTTTATAGGCTTACTGATAACGTCGTTATTATTCTCTCCGTCTTTATCTAGTTTATCAGTAATGTGGTTCCCCTACGTTATCGTTACTGTTAAGGCTTTAGCGTTATAGGAGCTTACTTAAGCTTTCTTAGTAGGCCTTTTACTTCGTTAGCTTCTGCCTCCTCGGCCCGGCGCTGCTGGTGGTTATGTTTGTGGTGTTCGATTAAAGTCTCCAGCTTATAGCTGCTGTGGCTCTCAGGGCCAGTCCTCCGTGCCCATTACGTACTTTAGGATTCTGTCGCTCTTTACACGCGTTCGGAACGCTAGGGACCATATTAGCTAGTTGTCTGGGCCTTTATAGTATACGTTCTGCGTGGTTGTGGTTATCTTGAGGCGTTCGTGGAGCGTTTGGATCGGTCGCGTCGCGTGTTTGCGAATAGGGTCGTTATTAGGCGCGGAATTGTAGGCTCAAAAGAGTGCCAAATTCGTCTTGAAAAGCTGGCTGTTGCAGATCAGACTGTTAATTGTCAGAATCTAGCACTCATGGCCAATTGTGGTAATTGTTGTTTTATTGTTGTTGTTCTGTGGAAGAGAATCTCTGGCCTACAGGGTCCCCTATTGCCAAGCCGGCTACTTCCGCGAATGGCTCCAATTGCTTATATAAGCTGACACAACGCGCGCGGGCAACGCATTAGTTCTATCACATTGTCCGACATTTCGAGTCGCAGTGCTCCGTCGAAAAGAGGCGTCAGCGAGACGCCCAGTATAGCCACCCTCTCCTCGTCCAGTACACCTACGAATATGCGCGCTCGCAAGAGTCACGCGATGTCTTCCTGCGTGCCTTCTTTCAGTCCATACGACTCTCTCTCGACAATGACGATGTAAACTTGGGGAATGAGCAAGTCGAGACAGGCCTTCAATCGGGCTTATTCGATTTCGCTGATTATCTGTTGGACAACTTCTTCTTACCATGTACGTTAATCACTTGCTACTTTTTCTTGACTGGGTGGGCTGACTTGGCGCTGCTGTTAGTGAAAGCCTCAACGAAAAAGACACCCCAACCGTCCCCCGACTATCATACCGCCATCCAGAGAGCCCAGGGCGCCGGGCCACTTCAGGATTTAGTTGGTACACCAGAACGTGTCTCCGCTCTCCGTGGTGCATGTCTTATTCGTGATCGCCACCTTATGCGTGATCCCCCTCTTCCTGTTACGCGAACGCTCTACCTCGCAGAAAACCGAGCGGTTCATGCGCCTTTACCTCACCTTTTCGCTATCCACTACGCCATTGCCCACATCCTGCACCTCTCCGCGGCAGGAGAATATATTGACAGGATACTTCGCGATGCTGAGGAACACGGTGTACGAGCGGATGGGTCGACAGAACTCGGCCGTATTGTCCACCTGGGTTTAGGACAGTGGGCTGGTGGGATCTCGGGCAAAAGATCTCAGTCTCTCAACAGTTCTATGTAGCGTACGAAATAGGAGACACAGGCTGATCTGGAGCTCAAGGGCTACCAAGACCTATGCCGCGAGGTGGGCATTCCCCCGAACGGCTCCGTTGCGGAGTGCAAATTGCATGTAAATAACACGCTCGTCAATATCGTGGACTTGATCGGCGCCCGGCGGATGGGCAAGAAGGTCGAGATGTGGAATGACTTTGAGGCCTTCCGCGACTACACCCTCCAAGATGAACACCGCATCGATGCGCGCGAGGCGAATAAGGATGGCGGGTTTTTTGGCGTCGTTGCTACAGCGCCTTCGAAAGAAAAAGGGCGGGAAGAGGGACGGTGCTAGCTCTAGAGGGGCTTCAGGACAGGTTATAAAGAGTGGTATTTTTGTACAGAATCCGTACACCGGACATCAGTTCAGTGTTGATAAACGAATTTCAAACAACACGAAGCTCCCAAGGGCCCAAACTCAAGGATGAGCCCCAGGAGACGAAACCGCGCTTACTGAGGCGAGCCCAGAATCTAGCGGTGGTGGTAGCGCAATAAGATTTAGAGATTAAGCCTGGAGACAGCCGGCACAGCAAAGGGGACGTGTAGTCCCGACATTTTGACTGTCTGGTTCTTAAAGGTAAGATATTAGTAGACGGCGATGTTTTTGATCTAAGTTGGTATAGAGTTTAGACACTAAGCGAAGATCATTCGCTACACTTATATTAGAGACAGCTCCCTTCCCCCTTCACAGCCCCATCCCAGTTTACCTACTTCAAACCCCTGCTCTGCAACCGCGCGATCAGCTGATCAAGCCGCGCCCTCTCGTCCTCTATCTCCTACAACTGCATGATCCTCGCGCGCTGCGTATCCAAAGCCTCTCGCCGTGCTTGGAGGTCTTCAAGCTCTAGGTCTAGTGGTGCCTGTGCTTGCGGGAGAGAGGCGATGACCTTGGGGAGGTCGGAGTAGGCTTGGCTTTGGTACTCTGAGGCGGGGAGAGGTTGTTGGTGTTGCTGTCATTGCTGTCGTGGCTGTCGTCGCTGCTGTTGTGGATGGGGATAATGCCACTGGCGGCTGCGGCGGCTGCTGCTGCTGGCTTGGAAAACGTGCTGTCGTTGGTGGGTAAAGGTGAGGTCGGAGAGGAGGGGAGTTCTGAGGCTGAGTTTGTAATTGAGGCCCATGGGTGGCGGGGAACTCGGAGGCGAAGGGAGTTCGGAGACGGTTGGTCTAGGGCTGTCTCGTGGGAAGGAGTCGATCTGTTTTTTTTGGGAGGGGGGGGGAGGGGGGCTCATTTTAGTGATTTTGAGCCCGCGATCGGATTTGTGGAGGGGGTTGCAAGAGGATCTTACCTCTGACATGAGAGACGGGCTAGAATAGGGGTTGTTTCCGGCCGGGGGCGTTGATGACCTGATTCCGAGGGCTTTCTCGCTGGGCTTGCTGTCGAGCTCTCCCGGCCCGGTCATGGCAGTATCGGTGGCCTCCATGGCTGTTTCGGGTTCGGGCTGCTCTGTTTGCTTTATTCGGTTCGACCTGTAGCGTTTGATGAAGAAGACAGCAGTCATGACGAGGAGCAGAACGACGGCACCCACCCCGGCGCCAATACCTGCCTTGATTCCTGTCGGGACACCTCCAGCCGTGTTGCCTGGAGAAGGAGCGGGAAGCGAAGAGTTTGACCCCGGCATCGGAAGTGCATTGGTGCGTGACTGCGCTGCGGTGGTGACTGTTGTGATGCTGCTTGGTTCCGTTGTCGGTTTGGCCATGCGCAACCCGGGAGTAAGGGGGTGAGTTTCCAGGTTGGAGAGGTCAGATTCCTGCCATCGGATATGCAGAAACATACGGCCTAAGGTTACTGTTCCTTCCGACCACGACGACGCCCAGACCCTCCAATCAGTCGAAGTAGTGTCGCAAATGTAGTTACTGTGGTTCCGCATTTCAAAGTCAGTAAGTTAGTTATGCTCGGTAAGATAGATCCCGCAGGCACCCATATTGTCATGTTTTTATACACGGGTAGGCAAGTAGGCAGGTAGGTAACGAACAGAGGGGCACAGTTCCAAGCAGTCTCTCTTGGTGCTACTGGAGGCCCTTGGGATTCATAGAATCGGCTGCACGCTGGGTAGAAGCCCGAAGGACATATTGCTGGGGAATAGTATCCGTCCCCGGTTGGAAAGAGTTTCAAGTAGTTCATCCAGTTTGGTGGCTGACAGGAAATCGGAATTTTGGGTGGCCAGTCGTCGTAAGAATAGAGAATATTGATACCGCAAGTTAGTGTAAAGATGGTTGTCAACGACACCATCGGCACATACCGTGTAGCTGTTGTTGTCGGAGGGGACGTGACGGTGGGAGTTTGTGCCATGACGACGATGTGTTGTTGGGAGGAGAAAATGAGGGAAGGAGCCCACATCAGCACCCGGCCGCCTACTAGGTCATATAGGTAACCTCACAGTCGGCCCAGCATATCAGGCCCCTGTGCTTCCACATATACTACTAGGTACTCATATTATAACAACACCAAGATGCCACTATTCAGAGACGTACCACAGATCCCAACGCCGTTATTATTCTAGAGATCTTATCCAATATGCGGAAAGTACCGAGACCAATTTGGAACCGCATATGCGGTGTCCGATAGATGAGCGAGATTGAGCAGACATTCAACAATCAGATAAACCCTCGCCGCAGCGTAAACCAACAGCAATACGGGAAACCCGAAATCGATTAATAGCTTCGTCGCAACCAGGAAGATGCCCAGAACCAAGCTAGGTAAGAAACTGAGCAGCGAAACGAAGAAGAAAATGCCCGTACTGACGACAGCCAAGGCGGCTCCCACCCAAGGGTTATCAGTCTTGACACGCAGTGTGATATTGGCGGCGCTGAAGGGGAACCTAGTCGTGAACTGAAAACCCTTCGACAAATGTCTGTATGTAGTGCGCCAGATCCTTTCAGCGATGTTCCGCCAGAATCCAACGGCAACCAGGATGCCGGTCGAGGTGACAGATGCGCTGGATAGGCGCCACAGGAACTTTTCCATGTCAGTAGGGAAAGGGGCGTTCCAAGCAAGAAGGTGAAGGCCGCCGTAGATGATGCCCGAGAGACACAGCGCGACGTATAGGGGCCATTCGCCCGTGAAACTGCCAAATTGAGGAAGATCGCCCATTCTAGGCCCAAGGGTATTATCAGGAACCTTGGAGGGGTGGTTTAGAGCGTATATCCATCGGGTTAGCTCGTTCGGTGGAATGATGACGTGCTTAGGCTCCCAATTCTTCCTGTTGGAAACTCTTTTGACCGAAAGGTAGATGGAAGTAGAGTTGTAGTCGCCCGAGTATTTCTCGTCCAACTCAATCCGTACGCCCTCGGACCAGAACTTCCGGTCCGTGTCAGAAGACTTGATGTTTCCGGCACTTGTCGCGTCCATCAGCTGGGTAGCCTCGAGTGATAAGTCAACTGGAGGTTGGGTCTCTTCATCTCCGCGTGAACTATACCATGTCGTCCTGTTAAAATGCGAATCGGTGAAAAAGGACAGGCAACATGTATACGCACAAGCATACTACCCGGAGATAGGACTGAAACCTGCCCCTCCACCCGCCTATCCGGTAGTAGATGTGTCCAACCCCTGATTTCCTGTCGAACCTAGCAGAGAAGAAGATTTTCGCTTCTCCGCGGATTCTACCGAGCCTGGGGTCTATACTGATGGCTGTGTTGTCGATGCTGGAGTTGACACACATCTTCGCCAGAAGCCTTGTCATCTTATCCTGGCCGCCCTGGATCTGAATGACTTCGGGCTCCTCGATGTCGAGCGGCTTATCCCACCAGACCGCGTAGATGAAAAGCATGCAGATAGCATGCCCAAAGGTATTGAGCTCCAGGAAGCTGATGGCTAGGCCCTGCGCCAGACGCGTGATGCACTGTATACAGAACCAGCCGGCTTTGATGGTGGTAGTATTTTGAATCAGCTAGCGCTACGGTAGAATTTGCACAGATAATAACTCACCTTGCAAACACACGAGAGACTTGGCGAGCATGTTTCCATTGCTCTTATCCTGGATCAATGTCCGGGGCAAGTAGGGGATAAATCCCTTCTGCAACTTTTCACACTCCAGAAGTCCGCTGGGTGTGAGGGTGAGCTGGGTGAACGGCTGTGCGTCGTGTGTCAATTTTGGAAAGAAATTGACATGTCCACCGGCAAACCGCACGGCGAACCCACCCATGACGGCAAAGAAGCTGTGGGTATTGGTCCATTCGTGTTCTTGGTCATCGGCGGGTGCGGCCTCCACGTCTCGGCGGTTCATCTTTTGCTTACGCCGCAAGGGGCCAAGTCTGAAGAGGGTGCTACGACGCACGGAGAAATGGGCCTCCATGTCGTCGGACAAGCGTCTCGCTGCCATGTACTGCTGAAAGGCGGTGAAAGCAACCTAGAGTTTCACCGTATTAGCTCCCGCTGTTGATAATCCCTAGTTGGTTCAATGAAAGAAACGGAAAGGAAATAGGCAAGAGGTACCACTTCAGGCGCAATCACGCCGAGCATCATCCATCCGCCCTTGCGCCTTGTTTGGGCCAGGCGTTCGCCATAGGCTGGGATGTTGAGATGAACTGCAGTCCAGACACACAAGGCCAAGGTGAGGATGCAGGTCGACAGGATGCTGAAGGTTCCTCGCTCTGTCGGTTCGGGCCTCCAGGATGTGGAGGAGTTGAAGCTGAAAAGGGTGCTCATTTCTCGCTGGTCAATGCTTCCATGCACGAAGAGCTGAGGTACAAAGCCGCGGTCATAAGCCCTGCCAGTTTCGGCGCCCTTGCTTTTGATGATTGGGGGTTCCAACCACACGTGACGGACTCCCTATTTGTTGCGGCCCAATGCACCGCCCATGCACTGCCCAATGAATTCCATCTTAGCGATTGACGACGGTCCGCTGATCTCCGACATAGTGCGCCATGCCCATTGGCAAAGAGACGCACCAGGTGAGCCTGTGCGGGGCTCGCGGGGGTTGCAATGTAGGCATTTTACGAGAAGGCGCGACTGAGCCGCTTGCAGGCGCCTTCGTCGACCGCATCGGATGGGCCTGCGATACCTGCACATGGGCTACCGCGTCTGGGCGCCCGACTCCCGCCGCATCCATATCCACGGCGACTACATGGCCTACTAGCTGTTTGTGCGACCCCCGCAGTGGAAAATATGTCTCTCGTCCCACGCGAGCCCGCCCGATCTGCTCATGCAGGTCGCCTTTGGGCTCTTCAGCGCCGGCGACACGCAGCCCTACTCGTCGCTCGTCGCAATCCCCCGGCGTCTGTAGCTTGGGCGGCGCGTCATGCCGTGGGAGGTCAAGCCTGCGCTGCACTACCGCATGAGGAAGGAGCTTTCCGGATCTGATGCTCTCGTCACGGATCTCTTGCGCGGGGGAAGTCCCTTTGCGCGGCTTCTCGGCGGCAATGGCGCGCCGGATCAGTCCTTGACAGATTCGGTTGTCGGATACGCGCGCGCTTGTTCTATCATCATGCCGGATTACTCTCGCAGGGATTGCCTCGATTGCGAGGACCATCGCGGGACCCGTGGGCAGCCGGTCGTGACGGGAAGCCGCCAACATCAGAGGGCCAACTCGAGGAGCTGCTCCGCATGGCAAAGAAATTTGGCGAGAAACGAGAGTTGCTCGGAATTGAGGCCATAGCGGAGAGTCTCCTTGGTGAGCTGCAGTGCTCTTTTCAGACAGGGTTTCGGGACGAAATCCTAGAGCTGCAACCATTTCACGGATTTCTTCCGGCTCCGGCAGCAGCAAGCACGAGATCATGCTAGTCGACGTCCTCAACAAGTGTCTCGTGACTCGACAGCTGGGGGACGACCAGGCCGAGACGCCTCTACGTTACGCGGCGCTGAGCGACATCTGGGGCACACAGAAGCAATTCCTCACCCCCCATGCAACACCTCGTGGTGCTCCGCCAGCCCGGTGCCCTGAACCAGCAGCTTCTACAGACCGTGGTGTTGGACAGCATAGCCGTCGCCGCCGCCTTGAAGCTGCAATATCTCTGGGTCAACAAGTTATGCATCGTGCAGGACGACGACGCCAACAAACTCGCGCAGATCGGACAGATGACTGCCATCTACGGCTTGGCGTGGCTCACCATTGTGGCACTTTCTGGCACCTCATCCAACACACCCCTACCGGTGTGTCCACGCGGAGACCGCAGCTCATCGAGAAAGTCGACGTCGACCCCATGACAATCCAACTATCAGACCTACCAACCCTCATGACAGGAAGGACATACGAGACACGTGCGTGGACGTACCAGGAGCGGTTGGTCTCGCGCCGCTGCGTGTACTTCTCCGAGAACCAGGCCTACTTTGAGTGCGCGCGCGGCAGCGTCGGCGAGCAGGTCAAGTACCTCCCGAACACGATCGACAGGATCGACGTCAACGAGTTGCGCGACTTTGTTGCTAGCAGCAGCAGTCGGCCGGATTGGAACTCAGACGACACTCTGAATATCAATGGCTAGCCCGCTTCTCGGCCATCATGGCGCAGTACTCATCACGGAACCTGACTGACCCGGCCGACATCGCCAACGCTTTTGCCGGCATCGGCATCGCTATCCGCCAACGACTCGGATGGCGTTTCTTACTGGGCATACCGAGTGCCGTGCTGGACTTGGCGCTGCTGTGGCTTCCCTGGGGTTTTTTAAAGCGTTGGCGGCGGCGGGCCCAGCCCGATAAGGTCTCAACTAACGCCTTACCACAGCTGCTGGGGCCAGGCTGGTCATGGATGGCCTGGGAAGGCAAGGCGGCTTACTCTAAGTACGTGTACGACTCGCGTCTGCTCTTTCGGCGTGTGCGCCCGGCAGTACAGCAGTTCACCGTGCGGGTTGGTACAGACGGGAATGTAATCCCGGTCCCGCAACGTGTATTAGAGATTTGGTATCCCGAGGTGAACACCCGACTAAAAGCCTCGTAAGCCCTCAGGGACGAGGACCTATCACCAGAGGATAAACTAACCGATGTCCGCATCACTAACTCACCCATTCTTGAATTCGAGGCGGAGATAGCACTGTGGACCTTATTATACAAGCAGGCCATAACCTGGGCGTGCACCGGGAAGGGCTACGGGATGCTGGTTGGCAGGGACTCCCAGCACGGGAATTACGCACGGCAGATCTAGGGATACGTGGCGGAAGCTGTAAGTGTGGGCGGGGGCGGTTTCGAGCTAGTTAAGATGGCGACGGTGGATGTGTATTGGGGGGCGGTGGGTATGGCAGGGATGGAGGAGGAGAAGAGCTGGGAGGTGGAGGATGCGGTTGTTGTTATGCTGGTGGAGTGGAAACCGGAACAGAAAATCGCTGAGGGCGTGGCTATTGGGTGGTTACAAAGTGTTGATAGCTGGGAAGAACTGCCGCGGAGTAAGACGGTGATTTGTTTTGGTTAGGGACTTGCTCTTGTGAATGAAAGAATGGCAGACTTGTTGTAGTACCGCACAGTAAACCTCTGCCCACTAACACACCCCGCATTCGCACTATCATGGCCGTCTGAGCTGAGCGCGGTACCGTTGTTATGAAACGGGTAGCCGCTGATAGCCCTAGGCCACAGCCCATATACCACTGGTTTTTTCTGTGCCTGATTTTAGGAGCTCTTTTTGGCCAACCGCTTGCCTACCCTAGGCATAGAGGCCCATTCCTGCCCAATCTCCTGCCACCTTGGAATTTCGATATTTTTCTTCCGCCGAAATACAACACCTGCCCACAGAATGCCGATCTGTTCTCACTGCCAGAACGCAGCCCTGTGGGCTTCCCTGTCACGCGAGGCCAGGGTGACGTCTGTTTTGACGTTCAACCGGCCGTCAAGGCTTGGTAAAGAGACTACGCTCTCGCATCATTCGGACATAACTGCCCTCATCGCCTCATCCCAGACATGTTGCATCTGCAACGTAATGTGTTCTACTTTGAAGTTGTTGCAAAACGACCCACAATGGTCGGTGAAGCTTGTTGAAAACAGAGCAGCTTTTGTGGCTGTTCTCGAAATGGAGCTTTGGAATCCCGAGAATCACGGGTACACGCCTCTCTTCATGGACGATAATGCGAAGCTTGGAGTGTGCAACGATACAAGTAAGTACCCAGGTACAAATACTTTGCGCGCATGGCTCGTGGCTAAGCCCAGAGCTAGACCCATTGGCCAAAAGAGCTATATGGAACAAGGCGTGCCCATCTCTCGCAGACAGAGCCGAAGTCGTCAACCTTTGGCTGGACCATTGCTTCAAGGAACATCCCATGTGCCGTAGCACAGTCCAGATGACGTACCCCGCACGATTCCTTGACCTGGACGCAAGCGACGCTCCCTCCTCATCCATCAAACTCGTGCGTTCAGACCAAATCGGAGAGCCGCCATCTCCGATCCGATATGTAGCCCTGAGCCATTGCTGGGGCTCACCAACCAAGCCGCCGCTCAAGACAACGAGGGATAACCACAGCGACCACATGAGGGACATACCGCTCGCTGCTCTCTCTTGAACCTACCAGGATGCCATCCGAGTGACCAGGACGCTCGGGGTACGATACCTGTGGATCGACTCGCTCTGCATCGTCCAAGACGACGCCGCCGATTGGATGGCCGAAGCCGTGAAGATGGCCCACGTCTACCAAGGAAGCCATGTCACGCTTGCCGCGACTGCGTCCTCGGACGGGGACGGCGGGCTCTCCCTCGACCCTCCAGCCTCTGCAACCCGGGTTCACGTAACATTCAACAACAACAACAACAACAACAACAACAACAACAACAACAACAACAACAACAACAACAACAACAACAACACCGAAGATGGCCCCCGCAGCGGCAGACACGGGGGCGAATATCCAACTGCCTGCTTCGTCAGACACCCCGTTGGATCGGCCAAGGAAATCTGGGACGCGCCTCTGAGCAAACGAGCGTGGGTTCTGCAGGAACAGATCCTCTCTCCCCGTCTGATCCACTTCACCACGCATCAGATGTACTACCAATGCCATTCGGGATTAGAGTCCGAGGACGGCACCCTGCAAGACGATCATCTTAGCAGTCTCCAGAGTCACCCGTACCGAGGCCACGGACTGCGGGCCATGGACACGCCGGCCCGAGCTGTTCGGACTTGGTGGTCGTGGGTGGCCGAGTATTCTTCCCGGTCGTTGACTTTTGCAGCAGATAGGACGGCTGCCATTGCCGGAATAGTGAGTTATTACCAAGGCACGGTCGGAGACGCACCGATCCTTGGTTTGTGGGAGGGGACGTTATGGTATGATCTGAGCTGGCAGGTCGAGTATGACAGCAGCAACCAGCCCCAGGACAAGAATTTTGGGGATTGTCGCATCCCAGGAGCTAAGTACGTCATTTTCGCAGTCGTTCTACCAATGCTTCTACCGAGTTATCTGCTAATTTGAAGGGCTTCCTTCCTAGCATTCCTTCCTGGTCTTGGCTGTCCATCCGGCCTTCATCCCGTGTGATCTCTTCGACCAACCTCAAGGGTTTAGAGACATATCAGAGCAAATTGAGGCTCCTTGATTGGCATATTAAGTGGGAAGCAGCGCCATTCACGTCAAGACTCGTCAGTTCGAGGCTCTTCGTCTCAGGCCTCTTGAAACCACTTGGCATGGCGTTGCCTCCTCCCAGGGGCCGCAAGGACCCCCTGGAATTGAGCTTCGAAGCTCCCTGGGACGAATTCCTCCATCTCTCCATCCGTCTTGACCAGCGGCTGGAGCACGACCAGGAGCGAGAGGGGCTGTCTGTGCTTCACCTCTTCTCGGATGATGTTTACCATGTTGTGATGTTGGTGACAAAGAAAGAGGGTGACAGCAACGATTCACACCCTCGATATAGGCGGCTCGGAGCAGGAAGTATTCATCGCCCAAAGGGTCACCCAGGATTTTTCAGTAACGCTACCTGGGAACGGCTTATGCTTATTTAAAGCATTCAAACAATAGGTAGATTTCACGGCCCATTCAGCGAGCTGCGTTGTATCTCTATCTTTTTTATCAAGTTTGTTTAGTACACGTGTCTGCTAACATACCCTGGGAAAAGGGACTCGAGGGGAATGAACGAGAGGATGGATGGATGCAGAACTGCCTGCTTGATTACACCAGATTTGGTGGTTTCCTTGACTGTATCCTGAGTAGCGCCTGGGCATAGTGGCAAAGTGGCAAGGTGTGGTGCGTGACTGGGAGTCATTGAGGGCAACTTTAGTGTTAAAAGATCACAAAATGCAAACAGCCTTTTGATCTAGGTATGAGCACGAGAACCGCCGTTGCTGCGTGTCAACCAGTTTCATCACTTATGACTCCCAGGTAGACCCAAACGCCTCTGTATTATTTATCCAATCAGATACAAGCCGCCCCATCTAAGCGACGCCATCACTTCGTACCATTAACACATTGTAACGAATGCAAACAATCCCAAACTGCATTGATCCCGAACCCCGGCTACCAACTCCGAAACCACCTATCCCGCCCCCCTTTGACCGAAGATGTCACTTCCTGCCTCAATCCCTCTTCATATTCCACGCGCATCTCATCATTGCCTGCCTCCCGTTTCCTATCATGACTCGCAAGGCCCTTTGCAAGGGCTAGCTCCCCCCTAAGCTGCACAACTTCCTCTTTCAGCCCGCTCATCTCTCCTTTCAGCGCCGCCATCTGACTTAGCAACTCTTTCATCTGGGTTTGGCTCTCGGCCAATATCGTCACCATGTCAATGTCCCTATTGTATCTTGGACTATCAGAGTAGAACCGCTCTCTGGACTGTGGTGATGTAAGTTGAAGGGAGAGAGGTTGATTTGGTGAAGGGGAGCTGAGCCGTGTCGCTGTGATGGATTCTCCTGGGGATCCTGAGCCGAAAGCAGAAAATGAGGTCGGTGACTTCGGAGACTTGGATGTGCTGGCATTTCTGGTATGCCTGCTGGATGGGGGAGAGAAGACCCAAGTAGCAGTATCGGGTGGAGTAGGAGGGAGTTCGTAATTCCGCTTGTGTGCTGTCGTGCACCCGGCATTGGAGGCTGGTGCTGATCTGCGCGGCGGGATGGACATCGCCGACGTAACGCTCGGCACTTCCCTCGGATCAAATCCGTACGCCTCCTCCGGAGTCATCGCCGTAGGGGTAGGGAACGTGAAGACAGGTTCTCGAGGCTCGACTCGGATGGTCAGATTCTTCACCAGCCAGGGGTTCGGCGAAGCCTTGGTTCTCCGTGACTTTAGTGTAGGCGGCGCAGGGGAAGGAGGGAGCGATTGGACAGAGGCGCGCAGGAGGCAAGCCTCAGCTGAGAGCATCTCGGTCCAGCGGTAGATGACGGCCGCCTCTTGTGAGCCCCGGTGTGGGCTTGGGTCGGCGGTGCAGAGACATGCCTTGGCCAGGTTATCGAGGATGATGTGGTCGACTTGGTCGGGCATGTAGAGAGTCATGTCGGTGAGAATGCGGCTGATGGTGTTGACGTCTGACGGAGGGAGGACCCTCGTGCATCGCTCAGGCTTTGAGTCGGATGAGAAGACGGTGGCAATGCAGAGGGTTTGTGTGGTGTCTGCGTCGCTTGTATGCAGACCCAAGGCCACACGCGGGTCCCAAAGAGCTGGATGGCTGTTCATTTTGCGATGGTAACTTGAGGATACCAGAGCGATGTCTCATCTTGATGGACCCTGGGTGTCGGTAGGGGGTTCAGTGACTTATAATCACACTTAGTTCTCCGTTACCTGTTCACATATCCCGCCTTACCAAACTCATACTCAGCCGAGCCAGCCCCAATCCTCCCTGGCTGCATTCTTCCCAATACTACTATCAGCTCGAATGGGTAGGGATGGCTACCAACGCACTTGCCGCGAGAGACCTCTAACCAGAAGGCCAAGATCGGCGCCGAGACCTTAGCTCCGGATGGCCGAATGCACACGGCACAGGAGCCAATCCGCGGCAATTGCGCGACGTCGTCCCACGGTTCCGGACAGGATGAACCATTGGGGCCATGCGCCTGGGCCGTGCTCGTGCAGACGCCATTGCGAGTCCGCCGTGGTTCTGTCTGGCCGCCAAAAGCAATGGAAGGAAACCCCTCACTCGCCGAAAGGTCCGAGTGGTGCCTGAGCTCAGCTGCTGTGCCGCTGCGCTTGATCTTCGTCCCGCAAACCGTTAGCTTCGTGGTGAGATTGTCAGATTCCGTGTGTGGCAACCCTTTGGGCTGCGGGGATGAGGATGCGTGCTTTTGTGCGACGGGCAACTGCCGGTGCACACAGCAAGTTGCGTTGGATCCAACAACCTAGAATTGCAAAGCTGAAGCTCAGGCTGCTGCATCTCTCTTGCACCTAGCTGAAGCTAATGCAGCTCAGCTCTGCCCCTCGCACTTTCCCAGCTCCCACCTGGCGGCTAGCCGTCCAATCTCGCCACCTCACCGCCCTGTATTACAAACTCAAGCGCAAGCGCAAGCACCCCCTCGCACTCTCACGGCCTAAAATTTGCGAGGTCTCACGACGAGAGTAGCACTACGTCTAATTCCTCCCAGGCTGCCCTCGGAGTTTACTTTCTGCATAGTCTGCGCCTACCTTTTCCCCTCCTCCCAGGCACCTACCTACCTACCTCCCTCCACCTTACCCTCCTGGGCCATCCCAGGTAGGTACCTACCGAGCATGAAACATCGCTTGCAAATCTTGCCCCCACCCCCTTCCTTCCCACACTTCCCCCCAACCTGGTTGATCAATCGGACAGGGCAGGCAATCGGTAATCGGCCAGACTGTCCGGCACAGCCGCACCCACAAAAAAAAATAAAAAATGACAGCATAACTCCGAGCCACGGCACGCCGGGAGCTAGCATGCCAGCGGATGCAACCGCGACTCCACCTACTGCGCCAGTTCATTCTTGCAGCGCCGCATCTGCCGGGAGTTGGGGCGCGCCAATCGTAGGAGGGTTCTGCCGCGCTGATTAGATGTCTAGACACGTGTGGTTGGGGCTGTTGGTAGTTGGGGGCTGATGGGATTTGGATTGTGTACCAACAAATGACAAATGGCTGTGTTACTGTAACCGAAGTTCGGACTGCACCTGCAGTAGCACAGTAGGCACCGAGGTAGGTAGATGTCGACGGGGAGGATGAAGTGAGTGGATTTGTGAAATGCGAGATGTGAGATGTCGTGATGATGAACTCGGAGTTGCTGAGGCGATTCGGGTCTGAGGAGGACCTGAAGTGGGTCTTTTCGGGTCGTTGGCTTGTTGCTACCGCGGGTTGATGTGTGAGGATCTTGTCTTCCGGTCCTCCTACCAAGTCTCAGTCGAGTTGCTACCTAGGTAGGTATGGGGAAGGGCTGAGGGTTATGTGAGGCTTTTTAGCCGATGATGCGCGAAGTCCTTGTGGGAATGCGTACGAACCGCCTACCTCGGCGTAAAAAGACGGCTTCCATAGGATAATGGTGAAAAATTAATGTTTCCTTCTTTTGTTGCCTCACTTCCAGGTTGCAATCTTCTAGATCTAGCATGCCAGGTACTGGGGCAGGCTTCAAGGCTTCACACTACTACATCACATCTTGGCAAGAAATATCAGGTAAATGATCTTGGTGTGTCAGAACTATATATCTAGCGCTTGCCAATCGATCCAGGTGGTGGCTAAAACGCGAGGTTACTTGAATTGCATGATTGGGCAGTTCCATCTCGCGGTGCGTGGCGAGGGCTCAGCAGCGGGATGTTGGTTGGTTGGTTCGGCGACTTAGGCCAGCAGTCAAAAAGGCCACGGCAGTTCTCCTCATCAAGATGCAGCATTCCTGCCTCATCGCTCTAGCTTTTGCCGCCCCGTCTGGGAACTCACCATGTTCGTTGAGAAACTCTGGGCCGTCGTTCAGATCTTGCGCTCCCAAACCTCCGCGCCTCCAAGCCATCGAGATGATTTTGACGAGTGAGGTGCCGATTGCAGATCAAGGGCGAATATCGCCTATTCCATAGGCCTCCTCTGAATACATTCTTTTGCATCTTTCGCACTGTAAATTGAGGCCCCTCTTTTGATAGGATGATCCAAGCATCCATTAGTTTGAATGCGGCATTCTTGTCGGACGGGAGACAGGCGCGACTTGCCTCATCCTGACCTTGCACACCCACAACGGTGAAACTCTCCACATCTTCTGAACACATCTTCTGAATATATCTTCTGAACACAGTGTCCATTTCATTTCAGACGCGTATTCTTCCATTTTGTGACTCAACCGGAGCAATATTACACCTGCGACGCGATGGCCTTACGGTGGGTGGCTTTTGGTGGCTGTTCGCCGTCAAAAGAGCAGTCAAAAGGAGGGACGCGTCATTCAGGCACACCACGCAATTGAGTGACACGTCTCCCCATTGCGCACCACCACCACGTTGAAATCTCGAGATCCAACCCGAGCGTTTCCGTTCAAACACGTGGTGAGATCTCGCAACAAGACAAAAGCAGTACATAATGACGTCCACATTTGTTTCCCTCTCGGTCGTTCTCAGCAGACATTCAACGAGACCCATGGATTGACATTGATCTCCGCAAGTCTTCAATACCTCGACAAAGCAAAGCAATTTACGACACATACAATCCGATAATACCTAATACACGCCGCCATGACCCAACTAGAGATCAAAACCGATGATTTCCCGCCGGAAAAGCTTCCGATGCAAGAGGACAGCACACATGACAGCGCCCGACCCCAACCGCCCGTAATGGCTGCGAAGCCAACCCCCTCATGGCAACAACACCTCGAGCGGTGCGTCAACATGGCCGCAACCCCTCTCAACGCCATCGCCGTCCGCAAAGGCACAAACAGCTTCATCCCACAGCCTCTGGGCAACGAGATCCTCAAAGCGGCTTCCATTCTCTCACACTTTACTTCCCAAGGCATGTCCTCTCCCCTCTCCCCTTCTCACACTTCCAGCGCCAATAAAAAAATGGAACTAAAACTAACACCCTCCCCCCCAACCCCCCCTCCCACCACCCCCCCCCCCCCCCCCACCCCCCCCCCCCCCCCCCCCCCACTCCCCCCCCCCCCCCCCCCCACCCCCACCCCCCCCCCCCACCCCACACCCTCCC
>Ga0247760_1000465_pt1 | contig 44612 bp, 58 predicted proteins | sample UWRJL171409R4_FD_179936 | JGI IMG/M metagenome (GOLD analysis project Ga0247760, IMG submission 179936) | Plant litter microbial communities from Arlington Agricultural Research Station in Wisconsin, United States - UWRJ-L171-409R-4 | ecosystem: Environmental > Terrestrial > Plant litter >...
CTCTCCAAGGCAGCCAGCGCCCCAGAAAGCGACATCTCGGGACAGTCCCCGCCGCCAACGAAGGAGAGACTCTCCAGCGCGGCGAGGAAGTCGATTGCGTCGGTGGTGGAGGTCACGGGGCCCATGAAGGGGTCGTGGAAGGGAGAGAGGATTAAGTTCGGGAGGGCGGGGGAGGATGGGGGGCGGGTGGTCAGGAGGCGGCGGATGGAGGTGCGTAGCGGGCCGAGGTAGGTCCCCATGCTGCCCGTTGTGTCGATTGCCATTGCGACATGGCCTGCGGAGGCGGCGACATCGCGGGTGGAGAGGGGTTGGTGAGTGAGGTTAATGTTGTGCTGGGCTGAAGTGAGGTTTAGGTTGTGTTGGGTTGAGTTGATCGTGTGGTGGGTTAGATCGATGTTGCGATGGGTGAGGTTGAGGTTGTGGGAGGGGAGGTGGTTGAGATTTGGTGCTGCGGAGGGGCTGTGAGCGTTGGTGAGAGGGGAGAGGGCCAGGAAGGCCAGGAGCAAGGACGACGCCATTGCTGCGGTGGGGATACTTCAAGTGTAAAGGAGTGGACGGTCGAATGGACCAGGTAACGATTGGATTGGTGATGGTGATAAGAGAGGGGAGCTGGGGGGCCAAGGCTCGGATTACTATACCACTCGGGGAGAGGCTGACAATCAGCTGGTCAGACCGCGAAACGCGTCGGGGTGCATTCCTGACAGTGGATGGAGTCAATCACAGGGCGTAGTTTTGCTGCATGAAATTGAGTTGAATAGAACGTCATGTGTCTCAGGCAGAGGTCTCGCCCCCAATCACTTGGCTTGGAGGACAAATTTGCCCGGGGCGGCACTGAGGAATTCACGACTCGCAGACATCCGAGACACTCGAAAGCCGTAGTGCATGCCAGTCTCAGTGTCATTAGACACTTGAAAACTGGTCCGAAGGCGAAAGATGATAGGATAAAAAATGGTCTTAAAACTGGAGACTAGGGATAACTCGCACCTGATCTCTAAATCAGCACCTCTTGAATGCGAAGAAGCCAAGACTTTTCCGTCCCTCACAAACTCACCCTCAACTCCACGCTTTTCTCAACGCCTCCCTTCCAAAAGTCCCACCCGCCCTTTTCCCTCTCAACTCTCACCCCTCCCCCATCCATTCGTCCATCCCCCTTCACCGAATCGGATCGCTCTTCCCACACCACAGCATAATACACGCCCCATTCGGCGGCGTGCAAATCCCACAGCTGTCATTACAGCACACATTCCCCACCTCACACCTTCCACTCCCACACTTCGGCCCCTTTGGCTCCCCCGTCCCCGTCCCCGTCTCCTTCGGCTTCGGCACCAAACTAGTCTTCGGCTTCGGCACCACCGCCGTCACCTCCACCGGCGGAATCACCGGCCCGTCATCCCTCCGCTCGCAAATCTGCTGCGTGCACATCATCCCCGGCGGCGTGCACACTCCACAGCTGGCATTGCAGCAGGTCGTTCCTGATGCACAGATCGTCGCGCCGCAGATGCGACTCCCTGAAAGAGGATTGGCGACGCATTTCCCGCGCGAACCGTAGGCCACGCAGGTGTAGCCTGCTGCGCAGCGGATGGTGGCGCAGGGGGTGAGGCGCCGGAGGGTGGTTGGTTCGGCGGAGGGTGGGGGCACGAGGATTGTGGTGAGGATTGGGGTGGGTGGGAGCTGGGTTTTGGGGTTGGTTGTTGAGGGGTTGGCGGGGGTGTAGGGGTTGGCGAGGGCGAGTTGGGAGGTGGCTAGGAAGGCCAAGAGGGTTAGGGAGACCATCTTGGAGGTCGTAGTGGTTTTTGGGTCGTGATGAGACTGAAGAGCCGGTGTTGAGTGGTGGGTGAATCGTGTAAGTAGGTAAGTCTTCGGTGGAGTAGATTGTGTGGTGAGGAGTTATTTGAAGTGCCAACGTGTGACTGTGTGACTGGTGTCGCTTGGTCGATGATGGCAACATTCCAGTGCGAATGGCAACGTGTCGCGGCCCGAGCTATATACCCCCCTTAAAAAGGTTCAAAACGGCTCAAACGCAAATGCAAAGCCGGACGCTTCGGATCGCAATTTGTGGCTGAATAAACTCCCAAGTCCTCTGTCATCGACGTCAGCAAATGGCGAGCCCCGACAGACGAGCCAGTGGGGATCCAGAAATGAAAACCAACTTTTGCCTTTGCGATGTTGCACCTTGTGGTGCCGCCCTGGATTGACCCAGGTTGACCCAGGTTTTTGCGTCGTCGGCAGACCCAAACCAGCAGACCCTCCATACGTAATTCCGAAAAGAAGGTTGCAGATCGGCCCGCCATCGCGTGGCTGCACGTACGAGGGGGGCGATATAAAGAAGAAAATGTCAGGAACAACCAGAACAGCCAGGGACGCAAATCCTGATGTTACGGCTGGGCAGTCTGGGCAGACGCCAAGATGTGGAGGTGCTATCAGCCGCGTATTAGCCTATTCGCGACCCAAGCCCAAAGACCAGGAAAGGAAGAATCGGTGCGGAGAAAATACGGAGCATGGGTACTCTAGAATTTGATGGGGCTATTTTTGGCACTGCCGTGAGTAACTGAGCCATCGTTGGAAGATTCCTCAGACCATGTCGCACTCACACTCGACATGGGCTAAATTGCATCGGAACGACATGTCCAACCCTGCCGACGTGTAAAGTCTGAGACCTGCCCCAGCTGATTGACCTGACCTGGGCTGCACAAGATGTCTGAGTGTTGCCAAAGAACCAATCGTCTTGTATGCCCCTCAGACTTGTGCTGGCGCCAAGCCCGCTTCTAGCAGCCCTGGGTGTTGGGGGATTTGATTTTGAAGGGTTATCTGACCTCCATATTAGAGGGCGTCCGGGACGTAGAGTCTTATTCCATGTGGGAACCACAAAGCGCCTGAAGTGAAAGAGGAAGCGTCTGCGCATATCGTATACCTTACTTACAACTTCTCACGCACCACAAGCCATGCTTACAAACCGTCGTACGGCCCCTCGGGCAACTGGCTATCAGCTGAATTACTCATCGAACACACTCGGTGCATGTCTATGCTCAACCACAAAACAGGTTTGCCTCGGCACAGGCCGTACCGTGCTCCATTTTCGGTTTTAGGAAGAGGGGCTGCCGTGACTCAAGCCTGGTGCTTCACGACACCGCAACTGAATATGTCCCTGACGATCGGAGCCGCAATGTAGACGCTGAGGCTACGTACAAACCGATAGTTCTAGAAGCCATGGAGTCGTTTCACCCATCCTTTGTTCCTAGCGATCTGACCCTGACGATCCGTCCCAGACCAAGCTCCGCCCGAGGCCAGGGGTCTTGTACTCGCTACTTGCTTCGCACAGTCGAAGCCCAGCCCCACGTGCAAATCCCCATCGCCAAGTCCGTCCGTCTCCTGTTTCCCGCCCTCGCGTTCACCCTCCCTATGGGCCTCCTTCCGCCCGGATAAGGACCCGTACACAGAACAGGCACGCCTGTCTCCCATGTGACGCTTACCACTTCCGGTCCCACGTGGCAGACTGGCTGCTGCCCAAGCCCAGGTGCTACTCGGTCCAGCATGTCTCAGATTTAGAAACGTTTGTGGCACCCCCTTACCAGTCGGTCGGTAAACACAACATGCCCCGGCGCCAGCTGCCACAGCAGCGGCCGGTCTCGGGCCATATATCACCGATCTGACGCGGTATGCTAGATACTGCCGTTGCCCTACGAGTAATACGAATTTATTTCTCTGGTGGTAGGTAGTTATTGTTCAACATGGGTGTCTCAGCAGGGGTGAGGGGTGGTGACTGATGTCTGGACCTGTAGCATGCGGTACAGTGGGATAGTGCGCCCGCGTGAGCGAAATGCAGGCTGCCAGGCGAACTGCGAGGGAGATCGCGCTACACGGCAGTCAATTTGTTGAGCACATGGTCTGTCGGTAACCAGTAGGAAGGCGGTGCCTGATTGTTAATTGTGAGATTTATTCATTACTACTGTCCACCACGCTAGATGATGTTGTGGGTCACGAGCTGTCTGCCCGAGGGGTTTGACAATCTTTCAAACTGGGTTAATTGTGGTCAACTATTAGTAGTTTTCAATAGGTGGTAGCTTTCTAGCCCCCTGAAGGTGGACGAGTGCTAGATATACTAGTAAGGGTTATTTCAGTAGTGTCATCAGGCGACCTTTGGGCTCTGGAGTGTATTTTAATGCTAATGAAAGTCCGTCTCAATATCACTACTCCTCATATCAACCGTGGCTGTGCCCTCGGCGAGCATCGTGGGGGCCGAGCTGTCCCAACTGGCTCACGAGGCAAAGCTCCGAGATTTCCTCGCCGTTCCGCCATGTCTCACCATCTCCGAAGCCGCTCGACAGTAGCAGGCACAAAAAGATGGGCTGGCACAGGATCTAGTGCTGAAAAGATTTGAGACAGAAAACCCGAGCGGAAAGATAGAATTTTCCGTGTCACGTTGGACAGAGAAATAGCAACGCTTTGCTTGACCCTAGGGAAATTCCTGCCCCGGGGCAGGAGCAGTCTGGCCGTCGTGAGCCCGCTTGGCGCAGTTCGATTGTCCCAAGTGATATTCAGGGGTGAGGCGCAATAATTCGATATCACCAACGGCGACTGCCTGGAACTATCACGGCACAGCAGCGGCAGCCGGCTTCGCCGTCACAGTCTTAATGGTGGGTATAGAGCCATCACGGACAGTTGTTTGCGCTTTTAAGCTGACGACGCCGCCCCCAAACCACTCGGGCTATTCAACGCCAACACTAGTAGACAAAAACTCAGCTAACGGCCGTCTCGGAAATTTTGCACAACTAGGATGTTTGGCTTTTCAAATCTGGATTCGAAATACACAGCGAACGAACCCGATTCGGGTTGCGTGACCAAACTTTTCGAACCCTCTAGATTAAAAAATGCAGATCGCTCGATTTGTGCAAGGGGCACCTGTATTCCGCTAATGCCCGTCCAAACCGGGCACGGAGGTGCGAGCTGAGGTCACAGAGCGGGCTTGTGTCTCTGAGCCCGTGAAAACATGGCAGCTTGGCTGGGCCGGGGCACCGGAGACGGGCCACGTCAAAGACAAGAAGGTATAGACAAGCAGCACTGACACCCACGGACAGGGTAAAGTACCAAGTTATCCCGACTGAAGTCGAGTCCGCTTGTTGGGCCATCGCACCACCAACATGCACCCATCTTGCAGGAAGCCGTTGCTGTGCCTCGTTACACGGGCAACACGCCCATCACGGCTGTGTACCGTCCAAGTGGCTGGGAATGCCAAGATTTGACTGGCTCGTCACATGGACCAGCAGAGACAGACGTTTGCTATGACGGAGGTTGCCGAACTTGCCGTCACTCCCCCGCCGGATGTGCAACCACCACGGATGCATCAACACTCTTTCCAGTCTTTTTGCTCAACTTTCAACGACGACAGCACTATGTCAAGATATGAGGGTATTTCGAATGCCGTTCCCAAGCGCCGTGGAGGTTTGGTCATTCGGGCCGTGGGACTAACGCCCAGGAAATAACGACATCAAAGTCACTGTGCAACACAGCGAGTACTTGCCGCTCGTTTCAGTCCAAGCCACCGGTACGGCACCCGGGCACCAACCGCACACACCTCGTTGAACACAAAAACACCGTAATGGTTGCCCATACACAGAGCAGACGGCACGTATGGGCACAACAGCAGCGAACCGGAAGAGATACCAGCCAGCCAGACAGGGAGGCGGGGCGGCAAAGGAAGGCAACAAAGTCAGGTATCCAGTAACAAGGGACAATGCAGAGTACATCGCATCGCCCCCGATGGGGAGTTCCTCTGGACCCACACTGGATGTTGACGTCTCGACGCTCGGGGGTGCACAAGCGCAGAGAAGCTGGCATCCGGCTCCTGCCATGGTCGACGGCCAACAGCCGGTGCAATTATAGCGGCGCGTCCAATGCGATTATAAGGAAGCGGGACGGCCTCGTGTGCTCGCCGTCATCATGCCTTCCCATTCACCCTTGCATTCCAGACGAGTGTAAACAAACGTCATCAACGTTATCAGCCAGCAGCCAGCTACCACGGGCCACACCTTATTTTGTTTTTGGCTTCCTATATACATACCATTCACCCCGCTCACAGCTTGTCCCTGCCGGTGGAGACATACCTCAGCGTCTCCTCGGTGCGACACCTGCTTCCGGCCCGGCGACTCGGCCCCACACGCCGAACCGATCCCGGCCCCACTCCGCCGAACCAATCACCAGCCCGTACCCACCGGCGGCATGGCGTCCCCTTATCCCTCGCGATCGCGCTCCCGACGCAGCAACGGCACCCCCCTCGACCAAACCAGACGGCACGGCATCCTACTCACCCACGACTTCCACCTCCCGACCGCCCTGACCCGGCACCACCGCTACCAAACCCACCACCAAACCACTCGCGATAACAACATCGACACCGACACCAGCTTCATCATCGACTCCACCCCCGCTGCATCCTCCTCCTCCTCGCAGCGCAGCCTCTCACCCTTCCCCTCGGACCGAAGCACCGACACCCTCACACCCGACTACCCCTCGCCGCCCTACTTCCCCCCGGGAGCAGGGTACCACCCCACCATCTACCCGGGTTCCCACCCTTCCATCTACCCCGGCTCCATCCCCGCAACAACAAACCCCTATACCTCCGACAAGGCCTTCCACCTGCTGGACATCAAGTTTCCAATTGAGATTACATTGTCTTCGCACGAGCACGCCACCTCCCTCTCGGCAGCAACCTCCTCAACGGCCGTAGACTCCACCGCCTCCGGCGCCCCCTCCGGCCCATGGGTGCGCGGCCCCGGTTTCTGGCGGTGTTTCATCGCGCTGTGCATCCCCATTCTGCTGTCCGCATTCGAAGGGTCCGTCGTCAGCACCGCCCTCCCAACCATCTCGCGCGACCTGGGACTCGGGCCGAACTCCTCGTGGGTAGCGACCTCCTTCCTGCTCGCGAGTATTGTCTGCCAGCCGCTGTACGGGCAGCTTGCTGACCTGTATGGAAGGCGGGGGCTGATGCTCCTCGCGGTGGTGATTTTCGGTTCCGGGAGTGCAGTTGCGGGGCTGGCGGGGACGGGAGCGGTGCTCATCTTTGGGCGGGTCGTGCAGGGCTTGGGATCGGGGGGGATTGATCTCTTTGCGGAGCTGATTTTGTGTGATATCATTCCGCTGCAGAGGAGGGGGCATTATGTCGCCATCAAGGCGGCGGTGTATGCGCTGGGCACGACGGTGGGGCCGATATTGGGGGGGGTGTTTGCCGAGACGAACTGGCGGTGGTGTTTTGGGGTGAACATCCCGGTGTGTGTGATGAGTTTGGGGCTGATGTGGTGCTGGTTGCAGGTTAGCGATGGGGGGAGGGGAGAGGCGAAGAGGGAGGGGGAGTTTGGGGAGTTGAGAGGGGCCGGCAGGGGCAGGGAGTTCCTGCAGGTGGACTTTGTGGGGATTGGGCTGTTGACGATGGCGGTGGTGTTGATTTTGTTTGCGCTCAGCTCTGGGGGTGCGGCGCACAGATGGATGGATCCGGTAATTTTGGGCACGGGGATTGTTGGGTTGGTGGGCGTGGTGGTGTTTGCGTTCTGGCAGAGATGTCGGTGGTGCCAGCACCCGATCATGCCGCCTTATATCTTCCGGAATCGGACGGCGGCTGCGGCGATGGCAGTGACGACAATCCATGGGTTTTTGACCTACGGGTTTCAGTTCTATCTGCCGCCGTTCTTCCAGACACTTTTGGGGGCCTCGCCGACCGAGTCGGGGCTGTTTATCCTGCCCTGCTCGCTGACCATTGTGGTCCTGGCTGCACTTGGGGGGCCGCTGCTGTCGAAGTTTGGCAAGTACAAACTCATGCATATTGGGGGGTTCGTCACCATGGCCATTGGGACAATCGCCTGCCTCTGCGACCACGGCGACTCGACTGGGAAGTACTGGATCCTCTTCACGCTTATCTTTGGCATCGGCTCGGGAATCATTGTTTCTACGACACTCCCTGCCGTCCTCGCCGAGCTGACCGACAAGGACAACGCCGCCGCCACCGGATCTTGGGCCTTCCTCAGAGGCCTCGGGTCCCTCCTTGGAGTCGCCGCCCCTGGAGCGGCCTTCAACGGCATGGCTGCCAGCATGCTCAAGCGCGAAAGCTCTGCCCTTCGACAGGCGCTCGGCGGCGGTCACGCTTACGAGCACGCGTCGGCAAAGTTCCTCGCTGATCTTTCCCTCCATGACAGAGGTCGAGCCAAGAACATCTTTGCGACGTCGTTCATGACCATCTGGGCCATTTGTGCCGCCCTGTCGGTTTTCGGCATTCTGATCTCGCTGGTCGAGAGGCAGGTCAAGCTACGCACCGAGCTGGACAGCGACTTTGGGCTCAAAGCAAAGATTGAGACATCCGAGATTTCTCTGAAGGGGTTTGATAAGGTGTAAGACATAATGGCGCTGAAAATTGGGGACCAAAGGTGGTAGATTGGTTTGGGTTCTTATGTGAGATGCATTGCGGCTGGCTGTGAGCATAGTACCTACCGGTGGTTTTTTGCAGGCATGGAGATTGGCGGGGGATTTTGCTTTCCATAATCGCATGGCTAAAATACTCCTATAAAAGATGATTGGTTCTACCCCGAATGAATACACTGAGTGTCATGTGACTAGGATGTGGCGAGCACCACTCAATTGCGCGAGGTGGCGATGCTTCGTCCTACAGTCTTGCGGTGCTCTCTGAGTTTTTTTTTTTTTTTTTTTTGGCATCCGGGAGTGAACAGGCACCATCTCGGCGGCGATCTAATTCCGCGAGGCATAAACAGTACACTCAGGTAAAATCAGCAGGTTCAAGTTTACGCCACGGAAAGATAAGGACCTACCCAGAGTCGGAAGTGGTCAGTTGTCACATAGATAGGATGAAGGTTGTGTGCATTATGGACGGTAGGCAACTTGTCCCCACTCGTGAGATGTGTGTGAAACAACAGCTGCAGTATCTGGTCAACTGTCCACCTACCTACCCATCCCTTGTTTCCTGGCCAATACTACCCACCCCATCGTCCTTACTCAAAATCCCCTTTGGTATCCTTGGCAATCTTGTCCGTGATATCCTTCATAGCTTTCTCTCGGGCTTTGATGTTGTCCGCGTTCGATATACCGCAAGAGAGCCGAGCAATGACATTGTCCACCGCGTAATTTTGAACGCGATTGATGGACAGAGCTGACAATTTTGCTGTACTATTGCCATTGCCGCCACTAATACCCGATTTCAGTGGATATCACGGATGGGGGATCACGACTTCGGAATGGGAGTCACCTGGTAACGGACCCGGCGTGGGCCACGGTGGAAAACGAGTCCGAATTGTTCATTTTGATGCAATTGAGCCAAATCCACAGGGGGACAGGATGTAGTAAACCGAGACAAGAATGGTTGATCAGGGCAAGGCGACAATATTTTTTGTACGCGGTAAGGAGACGTGGAAATCGGAACTGTGGAAAATCGACCCAGGAATATCTGCGGCGAGGAGTGCGGAAAGTCGAGGCAAGAATATTTGCGGTGAGGGGCAGCGGAAAATCGGGGTAAAAATATCTTTTTGCGGTGACCTGTTGGATGGATGCCACAAAAAGCGGACCACTAATGATCTGGAGGTGAGGCCGCAGTATGGCCACAAAACGTCTGAGTGCGCTAGGAGGTCTCGCCGCGTGGATGGGCAGAAGCACACCTGGGGCCCTCTTCCAGCTTCCTTGCCCCGCACGAAATGTGAAGTGAAATTCAAACCTACTGATATCCAGACGAAAATGAGCTCGATGGATTGTCTGTCATACCAGGTAGGTACTCTTGAATTACCTTTAGTTGCTGGTGTCATTGTAGTACCAAGTTGTAGGTAGCTATGTGTGCCTGGATGTCCAAATCTGAGCGTTTCTTCCCTTAAGATACCCCTCTACTACCTCCTCCCGGGACATATAGGTACCCCCAATGTCCATTCTTCACCAACCTTCCCGGATGCTACTTTGATGTCTTCGCTCCTATCTCAAGGGCCATACTCTGCACGTTTTCCTATCTAGGCTTGGTGTTTCTTGGGCCTCCAATCAGATCCACGCCTGCAGGCTGCAGCGTTCTCAGCCCGTCACACAGGGCGGAGATATCTCCGTCCCCTGAAAATTCGCTGCATTCTGCATACACTAGGCTGCAAATACTCCTCTGCCAGGGTCACAAACGTTAGCTTGCTCATAGGCCCACTGTTACTGATTTGGTGCCCTTCCTGCCGGGGGGTAACAGGGGGCCCTGGCCGAGCTTTGTAATCCCGGCAGAGGAGTAGGAAGGCTTCGGGGTGGTGTTTGGTGCACGGACAACTTTCCTGCAAGAGGTGGCAGGAAGGCAACCAAAACCATGCCCTCGATCGTCCACCACCACCCCATTTCTCTCCACCCTTCATCTGGCCGCCCGACACATCCTCACCTTGACCCCGGATCGTGAAACTTCCCCGGACCTTGTGTATTGAGCCCCATAACCGCTAACATCCAACAATTGTTTGTCACCTCACTTCCGTCGGCTAATTCAACCCACCTATTGAAGTTTTCTCTAACTCTAAGGACTAGCTACGGGCATGTATCAGTCAATTCATAAAATCACGACTGTCACGGGGATCGATAGAATCAACGTTATTCTGACCTTTATTGAAGAATAGTAGGTTGAAGAAAGAAGGAAACAGGCCAGATCTCGAGGCTCTGGGCTGCTTTGTGGCCGAAAACGCATCTTTCCTAATCGGGCCTACCGCCTATCGTCTGTCTTGTCACGTGGTACACGAGGCAGCAGGGCAGTCCTCGTGACTACGAAGTTTAAATGAACTGATCGTCAGGTCTGACATTCGGGTATATGGACGAACTCATGATGAGAGATCGTGATGAGCAGTTGGATAACGTATTTCAATCGTCACAAACTTTATATCCTCACCCCGCTCCTCATATCCCTCGCGGAGTCCCTGTTTGAACCCCAATCCTTCATTCCAATATATTCCCTCGGGTAAGTAGGGCTTGATCGGAAACCAGGGTGGCAACACAGTCCGATCGGGAACGGCAATCCTCTCACTACGGTGGCCGCATGGATGGTGACTTATTAGGAATGTTAACCAATCAAGCTATTGTTATGTGGTCATGGAAATAACTACGGCAGAACTTGGAGGTGAAAACCAAGGGTGTGCGCTCCCACGTTTGCTCAACACCACCCACCTTAGCTGACCGTGAGTTTTAAGAAGTCCCATTTGGGGCATGAGATTACTACGGTACCTGCATGTGACTCTATAGTTGTAGACAACCAGGCACAAAACAAAAGTCTCACCTTTGACTGACCCCACTCTTCGCCCTAGTCGTACACATGGGTATTCCAAGTCCCAAACCGCGAAGATCTCGCAATGAACTGGGCAATTACGAACCACGCTTCCTATATATTATGCCTCCATCAAAGGCTGCAGATGCCATTTGTGCAGAGGATGAGGTCAAAGCCGCAGTCGGCATGAGTTCGGCAGGAGACACCTAGTCCAAAATATCAGTATAATTTCTTCGAACTTCATCGGTGTCTTCTTCACTAACCTATACAGGCAATCGGACTATCTCCACAGCTCGGGCTCTGATTACCACCGCCACCGGGCTGGTAGGGAGTGTCGGGTACCTGGGTCGGCAGCGTAACAACAGTCGTGGTAACCACGGGAGTGCCGCGGGCAGTAGAGGAGGATCGCGTAGCTGTGACATACACAGTCGTGGTACGGGGTCTGCCGGTAGATGTGATACGGGCTGTCGTTGAAGTCATGCGGGCTGTCGTGCGAGCTGTTGTCGTGGGAAGTGGGAAGATGACGACAGTGCCACCACCAGTCGGGCGCCGGCTTCTCCATCCTCCTCCCCAGCCCCCGCCACGCTGCTGCCGAGCCTCGATATTCGCCCCCGAGACACCAAGGGAGAGTAATGAGAAGACGATAAAGAACTTCATCTTGGCGGCGAAGACACTCGATGATGTGGGGAACGGGAAATTCTCAACTGCGGAGCGCGTAGGGGAATCAAAACAACGTGTAGAGAGTCCCGGGAACGCGGTGTTGTCTTTATACACCCTTGCCCGTCTTATCAGCCCCACACGTTCCCAGACACGGCTCACTGACAGATCGAATATATCATCCGTGTGTCCACAAATTGGGTCAATCTCGGGCGAGTCGAGTGGTTCCCGGAATCAGCGAGGGCCGCCAGCAGTGACGTTGTGACGGCCTACCCTGGAGGCGTCTTGACACTTCAGCCGGTTGGCGAACGACGCCCACCCACACCAACACACCGGGACGCCCGTCGAGGATTTTGCCAGCGGGGGTGCCAAGACCCTGCAACACCGGCAACCCGTCTTTCGCTTCTAGGGTCAATTTGCCGGGCCGCAAATGTGGTAGACGATAAGGAAGACCTCGCAATCCGGGGTAACGGGCATGATCGACAGCGGACACTCTATGCCTTCATTTATTACTTTGTGGAATGCAGCCACGAACGCAGAAATAGCTTGCGAAATTGATAAGGGTAAGGTCATTTCCGGTTTGGGGGTGCTGGCACTTTGTCAAGACCGCCTCAGCATTGTCGGGTGGCAGAATGGAGCCGTCCACATCGGCGATGTAATGTAACACCGATCTTCATTAATCCCCGAGTCCTCTCGCCCTCAGGTTAACAAGTCATCCCGCGGACATCTTGTTCGCTCTTTGAAGCACAAATTTCAAGCTGCTTGTGCCTAGAATAGACGAACCCGAAGATCCATTAACTATGATTTCGCTTCCATCCCTTCCGCCAGGCAGTTAGTAGTGACAACTCTACCCAAACACTACCAATTCGCGATTCCGTGTTTTCCCTCCGAATACCTCCTTAAATGTATCACTCTCCACCGAATACATCTCCTCTGAGTCTCCTTCAATACCACTGCCAGAGTTTCCTCCACCCTCTTTTTGTTGCTCGTTCTGTATCCAACAACTCCCAAAGCCATGCAGGGCGGGGCATCTCCTGGTCACTGGCGTCGCACATGCCCAAGCAGCCCAATGAGACTCCGCATCATCACCACCCTGCCACCTCAACTGTGACGAATAAGAAAGGCGCAATTCGGGGTGGTGCCAAGGGCTTAGAGCACGGACCACCACCCCAAAAGTCACCAAGGCAGCCCTGACACACAGCCCTGAACTATCCTCCACCATCCCGTTTTTTTCCACCTTTGTTCAGCTGCCTGATGGTACTTCACGTCAATGGACAATCCTCCTAGTACTTTTACATGATGAACGGCAGACAGGCACTATTTAATCATCTCTGTCAAGATCCCCATCTGCCTAATTACCTCTATTCAAGTCAACATCGACCCTTGCTACCAGTCGCAACACCCTGCACTGGCCCCGAGCTTGGCTGGTCCGTCGGTGAAGCCACCATGGACACATTGTTGGAACCGCCGGCTCTGGCTCGCGAGACCAATCGCCCATGCTCATCTCTTCGTTTACATTTTGAACTTATCCTGGCCTTTTGGTTCATGGTGCTGCCGCCACTATATGTTGTATTCTTCCCCACGGGTCGCGGGTTGGGTGGGGAAACTCGCAGCGATCTCATCATATTGGTGGGGCAACCATTCTATACATTCGTTATCTTCACTGTGCTTTATTTCAAGAATTTCTTCGCCGACCCATACAATGTGGGACTGTTCATCCACCTACTACCATGGCAGCAAGACGATTCCCAGCCGACCCCGCTACAACAGACCAATGCCATCGTCGACCGGCTATGGAAAGCGTGCAGGGAAATATTTTGTCAGCTCGCCGCATACGCCGTCATATCCTTTCAATTTTTCTTCGAATTCCCAAGCGGCATACCGCATCCGTGTACGACAATGCCGTGGACGATATGGTCATCACTGATGGTCCTCTGGGGAGTTTGCTGGATGTTTCGTCCGCAAGGGGACGTGACAGATAATACAGGTATCTCGGATCAAGTATTATGGCGAGACTTCGAGGTAAATGCCGAAGGTGGGTGCCCTCAAATTTGCTTTCTGAGTCGACAGTTGGCCAATGACGCTTTCGCAGTGGCACGTGATCACCTTGACCAGTACCGTCTTGATCTCTCCGACATCATGAACTGGCCAACCGAGCCCCCTTTCAATCCAGAAGATGTTGGAACTGCCGATATTCCGGCACAAAGCGAAAGCCTTGCCTCTGGCCACTTTCTCCCTGCGTCAATGTCATACCCGGGGGTATTCCCAGGCGAGGAGGGTCCCACAATACACACGCTAATCGCAAGTTCCCCTGTCTCTCCTGAGTCCCTATCTCCTCTCGCAGACATCATGGGCCACAATTTTTTACCATGGCCTCCTCAACACGCACAGCCAGGTGCTTTCAGCCCGCAAGCAGCACTTCACTCGCCCTCCGGCTCAGCTCTACCTCAAAGCACCGCCGGTCAACATGAGCTAGACCAAAGCCCTCCAGTGAGCACATCGCAAATGTCGTAAGCACCACCACGCCCCCAGCCTTACTACACTAATCGCGTTACTGACGTGAACACATTCATCTCTAGGTCATCCGAGTCACCATCTGAATGGTATTGTTCAACCTGCGGCGGCTCATTCTGTCGAAAGGATACTCTTGACCGGCATATGTCGGAGAGCTTGAAGTGTCAAGGTGAGGGAGGTCGGTCTCCCAAGGACATCCTCTGCCCGAAATCGAGGTGTAGAAAGTCAACCACAGGAAACGGGTTCAAGCGTCCCTACAACCTGGCGAAGCATTTAGAGCGGGCGTCATGCAAGCCCTTGAAACGTAACGCACGGCGCCGCCGCCATCTTCCCGTGCCAGGTGGAGCTGCGGCGGGGGTTCTGGAACCTTCGTCACAGCGCATTGGGGGCACCGGTGTCGGTGCTAGCGACACGACCTCGGAAAGCAGCGCGGGACGCGAAGGAAGTACCCCCCAAGGACCTTTCAAGCCCAGCGGCGGAGGTCCCTCTTTGGATGAGAGGGCCATGTTCATGGAGAAGTGTCTGCAGGCTGACAGGGAGGAACTGCGTGCTGAGGATCAGGAGATACTCGCCATGGAAGAGAAGATTCACGCAATGGGTGAGGAGCTCCGTGCAAGGAAGGAGGCCCATCGGCTAATCTCCGAGCGTGTTGCTGTGTCACAGGGGAATCTCAGCATGCTCCTCAAGCAGCAAGGGAGGGTGTTGGGCTCGGATTTGTAGGGTACCACTTAATTTCCTTCGTGTGCTGCGCTGGTTTTTATACCTATATAGGCGGCGAGATAGTGCGGGAGCCAGTCATCGACATCGAGCCCCATTGGATCTGTCCCCGCCGTTATCAGAAGCTCCGCAATCATTCTGGAAATCTTTTCCCTATATTGCGCTAGGTGGTGCAGCGTATTCCAGCGGAAGCTGCTTGTGATATTTGAGTCGGCATTGGGCTCGCGCATGAGTGCTCGAGTGATCTCGAGTTTTCCCTTGATTACGGCCCAGATCAGCGCTGGATGCCGACTTCCATCCACTGCGTTCACGTCCACTCCCACGCCTAACAACATGGTTACTACTTCGACATGTTTCAACGAGTCCTCCCCAGATGAGCAGGCCATTTTTATGACAATGGTTTGGCCGCCTATGAGCAGCCGGGGGTCCACCCCGTACGCCAAGAGAGAATTAATGATCTCGGACTTCCCGGCCTCCGCTGCAAGCGCGAGAGCGGTTTCTTCGTCTTCGTTCCTCGCATCCACTATCGCACGGGACTTTAAGAGCAAGTCGGCCGTCTGTCGGTGTCCGTTTGCACACGACTTGTGAAGTGCTGTGCTGCGATCTTTGCTATCCTCGTAATCAACTAGTAACGGCATCCCGTCAACAGGTGCTCTGAATCCAACGCAAGACGAAACGACCCTGTAAAGGCCTAGCTCCGCTGCGAGAAGGAACACGTCGCTGGCGTCTGTGAATGCTTCCGCCGTCTCCATACACCCGAGGATATCTAATTCACTACCCGGGCGAATCGCATAAAACAGCGCTGTGTGATTTTTAGAGTCCTTAGTGTTACATTGGCGCCGGCATCCAGGGGTAGCAAGGTAACTTCGGTGTTTCCTGCTTCGCAAGCCGTCATGAGTGGCGACCTCCGCAGCGGGCATTGGCGGTTGATTGCGGACTGGTCTTGTGAATTTGGGGGTTCGGCCTCCAGGAGCAGCTTGGCGACGGCTGTGTGGCCGTGCTTTGCCGCAAGGTGGAGTGGTGTGCGCTCTGTCCCGTCTTATGTGGGACAGGTCACGTCTACCTGGGCCTCGAGCAGGTACCGAAGCACCTACTCTTACCCCTTTTCCGCTACGAGGAGTATTGCCTTATCTGCACCTAACCCCGATCTAGAATCCACATCTGCATCGTGTTGCTTCAGGAGTTTGAGCACAAGCGAGGCGTGACCATTACGGGCTGCGTACTGCAGAGGTGTCGTCTTGTCCGGAGCGGCATCTGCGTGGGCTCCATTCTCGAGAAATAGGGACACCTGTTCTTCGTACCCAAGCTCCGCCGCGCGGCAAACCAACCTTCCTAGGACATGAACCTGGAGGCCTTCGCTGAGCTTGGGCTTCACATACTGAAGTAGATGGCGAACAATCTCGTCGTATCCTTGCCAAGACGCAAGCTCAAAGGCGATTGTGCAGTCCGGAATCTCTCCTTCGGAGGCGCCGTTGACCACAGTTTTCACCATGTCGAGGTAGCCGCCCCAGCTTACTAAACTGAGGAAAATTTCGCGGCATGAGAGGTCCATGTCTTTACCAAAATTTTCAACGATACCCTGTAATCATAGCTGGGCGGCCAAAAATAACGGGTCGGAAACGCACAGGTCCGGGGGAGAAGCTGTGCTGTATAGTGTGGAGTTCAATCTCGACCAGGTCAGCGCGAGTTCGTGGCTTTGACTGAGCTCCCGTCGGTTGCCGATGTCTCCACCTGCTCGGTAGTGAAATGATAGAAAAAGAACCGCGTATCCCATCAAGTCGAGGAGCTGTCCATGGGGCTGCTTGAATCCGTTGTCCTTTCGCAACTCTGCATTGACGGGATCGATGAATTTGGGCTACGACAAATGGCCGAAGAGAATGGCCGTAATATCCTCTTCGCCTGGTATAATCGCTGATGCCCGAGATTTCTTTCTGCGGCTAGACCCGGGCTTCCCTCCCACGTCCTTTGCGATTTGGTCAAGGAGCTCTTCTCTCGCCATATCACTGCAGAATTGGATGTTTCCATTCTCGACTCTAACCAAGGGACCAAACACTGACCATAAATCAGCCGTAGTGTCCAGGGGTAGGTCCTTAGGGTCGAAGGGGTTGCTGTGAAGTTGCCCTCCTGATCGGTAATGGCCACCGCTGTTGCAAGCTTGCCAAGCCTCGGGGGTCGCTTGGAGTGAGCTATCCAGCTAAGCGCAATTCAACCCCAGTCTGAAAGCTCTTCAAAGAAAGAGGACACCGCATCTGTTATGCTCGACTGCTTCTCGTTCAGAGCCAATTCTAGCAACTGGGGCGTCCGGGGAGTTCGACCAGCACAGACGTGATCAAGAGAGTGTATAGCAAGGAGCATATCCGTGGTGTACTTGCAATTTCCCAACGACGACACCAGCTTTTCTTCCATCTCACAAAGATACGGCCTCTTGCTGACCGCCACCGTTGCTAAAGCAGCCACCATTGGCACAAGCGTGTCGGTGGTGAGCACAGGTCCCGGAAGGATAGTCTGCTCGTCCGAGCTAAGGAGGAGGTCTTGGATGTCCCGGTGCTGCTGGTAGAACAGGGCCACCTTGAGGGTTGTAAGGGAGTCCTTGTTCGGACAACGGCCAGTAGAATTTCTATCAGCCTTTTAAAGGACGATTCGCATCGATGAAGGCAATCGATGATGAGAACGAGCGGACCCACGCCTGTCTTGATGTCCAAAAGGGGCTGGAACAGAGCTAAGAGACCAGCTGTTGTCCAGGCACCAGAAGCCTCGATTGCCATGAAGAGACAGCGGACTCTAGAGAAGCGCGCCGGGTCTTGATTGAGGATCTGGAAGGCCACAGAGGCCAGGAAGGATGCAGCAGAGGCTCGGCAGATCGGGTGGTGTCCGGGGGTTAGGGTTTTGTATGGGCGTTTTGGTGGGGCTACAGTACATGGGGACGTTGCCTACAGTACATGGATATATTCTCTTTTTTTATGCCACCAACGCAAAGAACTAACCCAAATCTTCATCAGGGGTGCCAAGGACGAAGACCAATTGGATTCCATGGACATTGCGTAAGAATCGGATCTCGAGAACAAATAAGGAGCCCTGCTAACAAGGTTTCGCTCAGCCACCACAGTGTTACTCTTGCGGTTGACGGCGAACTCTACTCAGCTCCTCTAGAGGATGACAAGTTGAAGGCCAGCCACCAGTCATGGCCACTTCCGCCTCTGCTAGCTGCACGACTAACACGGCACAGAATGGGTCCCTGCCAAACTTCGGTTCGAAATCGAGGACTGCACCCAGGAATGGACCTTCCGTCCAGGTCTCTTCGACTACATCCACATCCGTTTCCTCGTCGGCTGCGTGGACGACTAGGATCTGCTCTTCTCGTGCGCCTTTGAGGCCACTGCACCCGGCGGCTATGTCGAGAGTATCGAACCTTCGGCCATTCTGCTCAGCGACGACGGAAGCGTGAAATCAACCATGGCCCTCAGCTAATGGGGAAAGGTCTTTGTTTCTGGGTGCCGCAAGTTTGGGCGGACGTTTGAGCTGTACGAGAAGGAAATAGTGCGCGTGGCTATGGAAAAAGCAGGGTTTGTTGACATAAAAGAGATCAACATGAAGATACCCATTAGTAGATGGGAGAAGGATCCAAAGCAGAAGGAGTTAGGTCAGTTTAGTAAGTTGGGATTTTTGAGGGATCCAAAGGGGTACATGTTGCTTTTGGCGCATGCCCTGGGTTGGACAAAGAGCCAGATTGAAGTGTTCTTGGCGCACTTGAGAAAGGAGTTAAGAGATCTCAAGTGCGTTCGTATTACCATCAGAGAATTATTTGGGGCAGGAAGCCGAGGCTTGAGAGTACGTAGGAACTAGGCATCACGCAAGAGGGGCACCTCGGTGTTAACCAAGAATGCTTCGCCCTTAGAAGTGAGGTGTCTGCCGTCGGGGTTGCAGTTCGTGTCAGGGTTTTTCCACCAGGGTGAAGGAGTTCAACAGAGGCGAACGCGGGGCTCAAGCGTAGAATAGTAGGGGGGGTAGGGGCATTGCATTGAAATCTGAACACCTAAAATACAGCGGATTCTCTAGCTTTTTATCCTCAGAACCTCAATAATCCGCCACACTATCTCCAGCGCGTACCCCGCGCGCGAGCAGCTCACGCCACCTTCGGTGGCTCCGTATAACCGATCTAAACAAGCTAAGCCACTGCAAAAGCGCTAAGCAGTTCGCCCTCGCCGTAAAGCCAATCACTCTAGCCGGTAGCCAGGCCCAGGCCCTCCCCTCGTAAATCAGCCCAATGGGGTAGAATTACCCTGACAGTTCGGCAATGCACCTCAGGGTCAATTTTGACCTATCACAAGCGGTGGCGGACGCAGAAACGGCGCCATAGCTATCAAGTGAATTCAGCTCTGCCTTCTTTTGCTTACCAGAATGCAAGTGGAAGCGGGGGTGTGAGTGGAACTGAGTCACACAAGCCATGACCGGGCACAAAAGCAGCAGTCTCGCCCCAACAGATCGCCCCCTGGATTTGACACCCTTACATCTCTTTGCTCCTGGAAGTCGACCACGATGTCAGATAACGTCCTTCAAACAGGAAACCCAGCTAACCAGTTCATCCGGTCGGAGAACGCCGGCATTCGTAACCTGCAGAATGTGATCCGGGATCTCCGCCAGAAGCTCCCAGGGAACCTCCAGCACAAGACACCGATTGTTTTGGGTGAGAACCCACATCTGTCCTCGCGCTCAACCGCTAATGGCTAATTCCATACAGTCCCCGGGTTTGCCGGCTGGGGCAAGCCGTTCCTGGGAGCAGTGAACTACTTCGGTGGCTTCTCAGACCTCGCATCGGCCTTAGCGGCTCAGGGGCATATTGTCATTTGTGCCCGGCTTAGCCCGCTGTCGAGCAACAAAGAACGAGCATGTGAACTCTTCCAGCAAATCAGCAGCGTCAAAGTCGATGCTGCTGGCAGTAAAAGGTAGGGGACTGGAGACCCGAATTGCACTGTCACGGTGTTGAATCTAACTATTCCAGCGGGTTCGATGAGCCGGGAGAACCATCGGTGCCAGTTGACGTCAACTTTGGAAATCTCCCTTTAGACCCTCTCATCGAGAAGAAAAAGCCGCAAACCTGGCCAGCTATTGTCCACGGGTGGAAACGCCTACCGAAATCTTGGCAGTGGAGCAAAACCAACAGACTCACCTTCATCTGCCACTCTCAGGGAGGCACAACTGTTCGATATCTCCTACATCTTCTATCTGGAAGAGCCCCTTCAGACTTGCCCCAATTTCCGCGCAATGACGAACAGGCGCGCGTGAAAGCTGTCATCACTTTGGGCACACCACACAAGGGCACCACTCTTACTGACGTGGCAGAGGTAAGAATGAACAACATTGTTCGCTGCCCGCTATGTGAACTTCCTTCTAACCAAGGCCCAGTCTTTCCTGCAAGACGACCCCAATATAAACCTAAACGTCATAGTCGACCTCATCACCTCCTGCTCCTTCGCCGACCGCAAAGAACGCATCTACGACCTCGGCCTCGACCACTGGGGCTTCACCCGCTCCGGCCAAGAAACCTACCAGGACATGCGTCAACGCATCACGCCAGCCGTCATTGCCTGGTGGCACTCCAAAGTGAACGGCATCTATGACAACAGCATCGCCGGCGCAACCGCCCTCAACACCCTCGCTGCTTCGCAACCCCTCCCGCCCCCGACCTATTTCTTCACCATGGCCTTTTGTGCAACCACGCACTTTCCTACTCGCACTCTCTCTCGCGAGGATATCGAGGGCTTCTTCGAGCTCTTCCCGGCCGGTGGGATTGCAAGCATGTTTGGAATTCCTCGGTTTGCGTCCTCCTTTCTCAACTTTGCCAACTGGGCGCGTATCAGTCCGCCGTTAGTATCCGTACTGGGATGGGTGACGGACGTGGCGAGTCGGCATCTCAAAGCGATGGGATATTTCTCGCAGATTCCGAGACCCGGGGAGCAAATTCCGCGACCGGACATGTTGTTGGTGCTGGCGCCGTTTGCGTATGCCATGGGGGGGGAGGTGGCAGGGGGGAGGGAGAGGAGGCGGAATGACGGGGTGGTGAATACCATTTCGATGGACGGGCCGGAGGGGAGGGTGAAGCGGGCCGAGGGGTTTGTGGCCGAGCTTGATGCAGTGAATCCACGGCCGGTTCAGGGGAAGTTTTGGTATTTTGGGGAGAATGGGACGATTGATCATGCTGATCAAATTGGAGTTTTTACCGATCTTGTGACGGTGAGGATTGCTTCCTGTGTGGTGATTTGGATCGTTTAGCTGACGTCAAAGCAGAATGCCGAAGTGGAAGTCATGTACAAGTTGTTTGCGGAGTTGACGGCTCGCATTCCGTAGAAACGGGAGTGTGGATGGAGGCCTGCCGGGCCCTCCCGCGAACTGAACTAGTTCCCGAGCTCGTAGTGTTCGGTGGAAGCAACGATACTAGATGTTGAGTGCATTCCTTCCACCAACGATATGACGGGGGTAACTGCAGAGGCATGCAATGCCTCAATCTTGTCTATCTAGTATCCGTTGGGCTTAGGTCTCTAACTAAATTGCCGATTGGTTAGAGCATCGGATCGCATCGCACTCAAATATAAGTTTGGGAACAAGACAGGGATTAAGCTGCTAAGTCACCTACGTCACATGTGTGGTTCTCCGGGCACATACCCGCCAAGTTTTAGCGCCGCGGTAGCGTTGAAGCCTGGGGATCGATGATGCATGTATCCAAGAACGGGAATCACCCAGTATCTCAACTAATAGACAGCGCAGTCGTGCGCCCTGTTGCAGATACAAAACACATTTGCCGTATCACTAGATGGTCACCGTGAACGATGATGGGATTGAAGTCAAGTTTGAAGCATTCGAAGGCTGGTTGTGGACACATGTGCATTTCCCTTCTGAACTGCAGCCATCCCGTTTTCCTCTGTTTCTCAAGAGCTCGTGGCAGAGAAATAGTTCAGAATGGTGTTTGCTTGGGCCAGATTGCTCTCCGCCTGGCATTCCTCCTCTGTTTCCAGCCACGATTCGGACCAACTGAAATCTTCAGTCATGACATCTCCATCGACGCGTACCTCAGGCTTGCCCTCAAACTCGTCTCGTGACACCGTGGGCGTGTCATACGACAGAAGTATCCCCATCTCTTGCATCTCAGACTTGAGACGATCCATCCTGTCCCAGGGATACACCTCGGGCCTCGACACCCCCCCCTCCATCTCCCACACAGACCAAGAAAAGGGCTGATACTCAATCTCTATCCTCCGCAAGGGCAGCTTTCTCTCCCAGGCACCAATGGCGAACGCCCGAAGCCAATCCTCGTGCTGCTGGCCAAAGTCAAAGAGGCTCTCGCAATCCTCGCCCTCACGGGCCAAGGACCAACGGAATACCTGCAGCCGAGTGACCTTGAGAACGTCCCAGGAGATGTCACCGATGAGGCACCCAGTCGCATATGCCGGCAGACTCAGCGACTGTAAGCTATCGAACTTGGCGAAGTCGAACCAGGAGAAGCCGCGCTGGACACACCAGCCGCCCAGGGAGAGGGTCTGCAGGGACGCCTTATGCTGGTGCAAGGCCGATAGCACCGTCGGTAGCGTCCAGGGCCCGAACTCATTAGAGTACATGCGCTTGAAGGAAAATGACTCGAGTCGGGCGGGCCAGCTGATGAGGCTGGCGAGGTGAGCGGGCGAGTCGGAGAAGTCGGTGATGGAGAGCGAGGAGAGCGACGAGGACCCTTTCTGGGGACATGCACGCCAAGACGGCATCGTGATTAGCACCGGGCCTTTGCTGTAGCAGTTCGCACTGTTGGCGACAGAATGGGCAGGTCTCACCTTGAAGGCTCCCCACGACACGCTATGAGGAGTTGGCGAAATTCCGCCGAGATGTAGAACCCTAAGATGAGCTGCGCTTCCCAGCGCCTCGAATACATCAGGGAGACGTAACCCCCGGCCCTCTCGGTGCAGGTGCACCTCCTCTAGGAGTGGCATGTGCGCCACGGCAGTGCGAATTACAGACCATGTCCCCTTCGCCGCGGTCTGAAACCCCCCATGAATAGACAAACGCCTCGTCTGCGTGAGCCGGTGGGCGAGGTCCTCGACGATGGGAAGTTGGATCTTGGGGTGCGTGGTATCACCGATTCCGAGGTGCAAAGCGCGGCAATGCTGTCGAAGCCAGGGGTTTTGACTGAGCGTCTGGTGGAGTTTTCGAGCTGCTATTGCTGACATGGAGGGGCTGTTGCTGGTGATAGAATTGATCGAAACGAATAGGCGGCTGTACATGACTGGAATGGTGAGGCGGTAGAAGCGGAGACAAGTCTTTGCCAGCGCGGCTGAGTCTGCGTAATTCTTGACGTGTCCGCCGAGTTGGGAGAGAATCGGATAACCCACGTACTTGACAACTTGGAGGAGTAATTCATCTGGGAGCCGCATGATACCCGCGTTGTTGTTCGGTTGGGTCGTAAGAGTGGATCTCGTCCCGATGGCTGGCGGCATGGTGATGACGAGTGTATTGCATCCAGAGCGGCCTAGAATTGCTTGTCTGGTCGGTATTTGGCTTGTCATTTTGGTTTCTCATTTCTTCTGCAGTGCGAGCGTGATCGGTGCTGTCAATGATCAAGGTACAGGATGAACGCTTCTGGCCTCGAATTTGTGACAGCGGAGAGAGCTTGAAGCTGAAGTCAAAAGAGCGGTGAGACCTCTGAACACCGCCCCCCCTTTTTTTAACCTTTCGCCTGGTTGCCCGATGCCTCTCCCCCGATGACCAATTTCTATGCACGTGCGTACATAACTGTTGCGACGATCAGCCCTCTGACCAGTCTTTTTCAAGTCCGTCAACAGCCCTCGCGGCTCACTTAACATTATTTTTCATTACGCCGCAACGTCTTTTGTGGCCTGGACTTTGATAATCGATGGAGTGATACGCACCATCTTAGGCGCGATTCACGGCTTTAGGTATATACATAGGATTATAGCCTAGACCTGAGTGCAGGCTTGATGTACTCTTCCCACCTCTTCATCCCCACCTCGGGCGTCTCTCTCTCTGCCACATTGATTGGCAGCTGCCGCGTCCAACTCATCAACATCGTGTAGACGTCTCCATTCCTCATGCCAATCGCACTTGCCAACCCAGCATCCGTAAAGTCCCAAGCGTCCGTCAGACCAATTGCATCCGGTACCAGCGCATCCAACAGGTTGTTAATCTGAGCTCGGATATCATCCACCTGTGCCTCGGATAGAAACCTGCCCTCCAACAGTGTATTTGCGAGAGGAGAAGTGCTGTCTACGATGGTGGACAGTGCAAAAAGGGAACGAACACGACGCATTACAGTCTTCTCCGGCGAGCCACTCATCGCCTCGGTGATGTCGATGAATGACCTCAGGACGATGTACTCGATGTGCGTCCTTGCCATAGAAATGAGCAGCATGACGTGTCTGTCCCAAGCTTGAACCGGCGGGACACTGTCCAATAATGACTTTTGCAGCATTTGGCTAGCTTTGGCGATCAGCCGTTGGGACCCCTGCTGAAAGATGGAAAGTTGAATGCTCGGGTCGAGGAAGTCGATGTCTCTGGCGGTGCAAGCCTCGTTGGTCGGGGCTGCGAGGTAGCTCAGATCCTCGGGGATATGAGAAACTGAACTTGGTCCAGACAACTTCGGCGCCCATTTCACCAGATATCGGGCGACCTGCTGCCAGAGGACGGAGTTCTCGCCTTCGACGGTGCAAAGCACTGTGACGGACTGCACAATCTCTGGGAGGCCGGAGATGATGAGATATCCGCTACCTCCACATGTCTTTCTCGCGTCCTCGGCTCCCTCCGACGCCGTGGTGGTTGCCCACGCCTTGATGCCGGACAGAAGGATGTGTGTTTCCGTCATGGTGCTGAAATCTTGCCTGTGCTGCTGACTGATGAACTTCTGAAACGCTTTCTCTCCGTGGCGGGATGCAAAAAGAATGGCGTATGCCTTTGAGAGCTGGACAAGCAACTGGAAATGCTGACTCCGGTACCGGAATATTGCCGTTTCTCCGGCCGGCGTTGAGGATTCCCCGGCCGCAAAGGGGGAATATCCTTGCTGTCTCACTGTCGAGTATCTCGTCGCAATCGTCACCGCCGCGGCAAGCTGCATCGCACACGCCCTCGGAATATTCGCCCTGCCCACAAGCATCCCGCCATACTCGGCCTTCTTGTGAACCCCCTCGCGACGCTTGTACTCCCCCTTCTCGGTAACCTCCACCAGACCCATCAGCATATTGCCCCTCGGAATCCTCACCCCCTCAAACCGCGCATACCCATTGTCGTTCTGGTTGTAGCTCATCTTCCCGCCCAAATCTCCCAGCTCAATCCCCGGCATCGCCTTGCCCGTTTCCCTGTCCCTCAACTCGACCACAAACGCATGCACCCCGTACCCAACCCCACGGATGACCAACTGCGCCATGACCACCGCATGCGTTCCTGAAAACCCCATCCCTCCAGGCCAAAACTTCGTGCTCGTCACCGTCGGACTGGTGATCACAAACCCACTTCCCCACTTACTGTCACCCTCCACCCACGTCGCCGTAGTCTCAACACCCCTTACAAAACTCCCATGCCCCAACTCCGTCTGCGCATAAACGCCATTGATCTCCCCCCTTTTCACCCCTTCGGCCCTGCATACACACACATATATATATCAGCAAACACCCTCCATCTCCGCCACTCAAAAGCAACCACCCCTGAAACAAAACAAAACAAAAACAGAACAAAAACCTACCACTTCTCTCTCTGCCCCTCCGTCCCCAACATCTCCACCGTCCCCTGAAACAAAGTCCTCGCCATCCCCAAAGGGCTGTAATTAAACAGGGTATACCTCGGGGTAATCCACTCGAAAAACCGATGGCCGTGGGTCGCCATGTCCTCCCACGCCGCGGCGCCCATGCGCAGGCCGTCGAGGTACAGGTCCTCGCGAGAGGTGTAGGCGTAGTGGGAGGGGAGGGGACGGCAAGCTGAGGGGGTGGAGGGGGTGGGGGATAGGGCGGCTTCGACGCGGGACCAGGCGGCGCGGCGGGCGGTGAGGAGGGCGGGGGGACCGTGGATTAGAGAGGTGATGATGGAGGGGGAGAAGGAGGTTAGGGAGCGGGCGGTGGTCATGAGGGTGATTTGAGGGTTGGAGAGGGGGAGGGAAGTGGATGGGTTTGGGCTGGCTTTGGCGAGCGGAGGTGTTCGAGGCGGGCTTGGAAGGGCGATTGCGGCCGCGGATGCTGGGAATGAAGGCTGGGACGGCATGGTGGGCGTGGTTGCGGGTGTTGTTGCCGCTTGTGGGTGGGTTTTGGTGATTGGGCGGAGGAATTCTGTGGCTCGTGGGCGGTATCGTAAGAACGCAACGATGACGGGAGTGATCACGGTTTGGCTTCAGGTCCAAGAGATCTCTGGCTCGGAGAGGGGATAAAGGGCGAGAAACAGAGCACCGGCCCTCAAAGAAGACTCGGGGCCCCTTTTGTTGATTGACTGGAACTGTCGAAACTGGACTCGACGGCCGCCTCGACCACGCTAGATCGAGTTCGGCCTCGGCTCCTCGCCTCGACTCTTGAGTACTACAGTGGGCCTTGCACATCTTTAGGTCACATCTCACTAAACAAGGGGAGGTACGAGCTTTCCTCCAAGAAGCAAAAAGCCCCATGTGAAAAGGAAATCCCCATGTCCCTCTTGCTGCGCAACAGTCTTGCAGCTAGGCATTGCTCGAATCTTAGCGTTGGGCAAAACTGAACGGTCACTTTGGTAGTGACTAGAGCGTCCCCGAGCAGAGATTATTTGTGCTAGTTACGTGGATACTTCCGTTAGCGGCGATAGAAGGGGAAGTCCTGCGGGGCGCCAAGCCGCGAGACTGATGATTGCGCACATCGCGGAAGGGATCTTGGAGGCGAATATGAGTTACTGGCCTGAACTTTAATGAGGGCTGGGTCCGCGGCACAAATGGACTCTCACGGAATGACAGCCACGCAGGAGACCCCAGGAACCCGATGGCACAGCCCAATGTTCTCGACCGACTTTCCTGTTCCGACCTTGGGACTTCGAGCCGGGGCCGGGGCCGACGGCGACGAAAACTGGCGATATGGCTCCTCCGCGCACCGTAACGGCCGTAAGTAGCCAACGGAAGGGACTGAGAAATCTCGAAGAAAACTGGACCCGATAGGTCTACCCATGATACCGGAACGGGGCGGTGAACGAGACGGGCCGACATCCGACATGGCGAGAACTGCTCGACAGTTAACTGTTCGCGACCCCTGAATCGGAACCGACATGAAGAGGCTATGGTGGCACAGAGCCATGAGGTCCAGTGGTATCGTACCACTATGCATCCAACGGTCTAGGCATCCGGTTTTCATCGCGAACCTTGCGCTCTCTTACCTGATTTTCGAGACTTGATCAGTCCTCGGACGAAATTGTCGGTGAGAAATGTCTCGAATGAGAGATCACCGATTCAGAGCGGAAAGTAGAATTCATTTAGGATGAGCCAGGGGTTGAGCGAGTCTCTGATGCCACTAACAATTTCGCTAGCGACTTGGCCCAGCGCGTGTTAGTGCCCACCAAAACTGTCGTTTTTGGAGGGGGGGCGTTACTTTTCGCTCAACCGCCAGGCGACAAGTGAACATGATTCCAGTTACCCTTCTGTCAGACAAAATCTTCAGCTGGTTGTGTCTTCCCACACCCTTCTCCAAATCGGGATCCCAACAACCACTCCCACATTCAGCACTGGTTCTTCCCATCTCCATCCCTCCGTCCCTACTAGGTAGGAGCTCACCGCTGCAATATGCCCGTCAATCTCGCCCCAGCCGTTTGCTAAATCTTGAGCGTAACCCTTGCTAATTCGTAGACTTCAATGGCCTCAGTACATCTCGCTTGGCGGAGATATCCCAGAACATCCCACATCCTCCCATATCTTCCCACATTTGCACAGGCCACCCAGCATCAAATAATACTTTCACTGGCACCAAGCCATATCACAACTCGTCCCCACACCAAGCCCATTTCAGGTGGGGCGCCGGGCTGAAGAAGTCCCCACTGCCCGTGAGAAGTGACAAGAGGAAGGTGACAGATCGAATCAGTGAGGGTCCAGTCTGTATTCAGATCCGGCGCTATTGAGGCCAGGTGCGGCTGAAAGCAGTCGTGGTCGGGGTACTCGATGCTGCCTCGTCTCCCGGAAAAGGGGAGTATGTCTCATTCCTGCTGGAGAAAGTGGCACGCGTTGCTAGCTCAAGGGGGTATGAGAGCGAAGGAGAACTAAATGATGGCCTGGGTTGGATGTCGGCATCATCTGGGGTCATAGCAGCTGCAGAAGGGGGCAACTCATCGGTTAGAGGGGATCTGAATCCTCATCCTGCGGGGCGTGTAAAAGTTGAACTTGCAGCATTGCTTGCACGGAGAGTTTTGTCGTGCTCGGTAGATACTTCACATCGGGACAATAGGCGGTGATGGAACTACCTGCTCAATGTGCGGGATGGGTGCGGGATGGGATATTACACAGGAAAATGAAAGTTCCGGGGGGCTGGCACAACTCTGAATGCACAGGCCAGTTTCACAGAGTGGTCGTGAATTTTGAACCTTGTTGATGGGATGATAATGCCAAACCTTGGCACTACGCTAGCCCATGAAATGTGGTGAGAGGCCTCTTTGAGGGCTAAAATTGCAGTGCAGAATGCAATTCTAGACATGTATTGTCCAGGACTACTTCCACGAGCAGCCATGGGCTCTATTAAAGCCAGCCGACAATATAAGAACTTGGTTACATCTGGTACCTCTGATCAAATGGCACTTTCAAGGGAGAAATCAGTACTTTTCCCACATGCCCCATAATACGCACGGGCCACATTCGAGTTCTGACAATATGGCCAATCGAACTCACAATTCAGAAGTCAAAAATAAGATCTCCCCGACAAATTTGTCCGACAAATTTTAGATAAAGTCTGTGAGATAAATTCCACACGCAGAATATTGTAGACATAATGGAAGGTCCAGAATGCACTGAGTATTGATCCGTCCATGTGCCCCACTTTCGAGGGTATCACTCTGGCCCAACTCCGACCAGTCATGTGCCCTCTTCAGGCAACCGTGACTGCAATGCACGCGACACTCTTGAGAGCTCATCCCATCTTCAATCTCACTGAGCGCCGATGGTAAGCTTTACCATCCCGAACATAACATCAGATATGTCACAGATCTCAGGCGGTCTCAGATTTCAGCAAGGCGAATTGCGCGCCCCAACATGCATCTACCAACTTACCAGCTAGGCAGGTGGTTCTTTAGGCAAATACTGGAAACACCGAATGAGCCGTCACCTCGGTGTACTCAGCAGCTGACACGGCAGACTCCGCTTGGAGAATAAGGATTGGAAATGTGATGCATCATGCGAGGCGTGTATGGTAAGGACATGAGTGTCTTGGTTTCAGTTGCAACTGTGTTCTCGAATACGCACTACTAGCACAGCTCAAGATGGAGTCTTTTGCAGCTATGGGTGGTGGGAAGAACTCACTTGTGAACCTTATTCGTTCGTGGCCAGTGCCGCACCAACTGACGCCCCTATCCCCCAAGGACGCTCCATTGTCTCGCCACTCCCGCGGGAGTCGACGAAGTTGGTCATGAGAGTCACCAACCCGGAAGCCATGCTCAATGAGAAAGTACGCGTACAGGGCGAGGCCATAATGATGAGGTTGATGGGGAAGGCGTTGGCAGGCCTCAACGATGAAGGCAATATTGCGGTCATGTATGGCTGAAGCCCACCCGGCGAGGAAAAGGGATGGCTGCTCATGAAGTTCATCCCGGGACAATCCTTGGCCGATACATTCTCCTCTCTCCACTAGGTTGAGAAGCAGGACGTGGTCAGACAAATTTCCCGGTCTTCAAAGCAATTCCGACCTTTTAGCTACCACCATCTATGAAGGGGTCTAGCGAATTAAACTTTGACAACGCCGGGAACATCGTCCGGGGCCAACCCCGATCCACGGCGGAGGACCTTGCGACACTCTCGCTGAGTTGTATACAGAATACTTCCACACACAGATCTCCTTCGCTAACTAGTGCGATGTCGTCAAGGGGTGGAACGATGCCTCCGTGCGTGGCCGACTCGACAAGTTTGGTTCGCAGAAGCTCCCACAACTCCTGTAAGACCTGCCGGTCCTGCCCCGTCCATTGGTCATGCAGACTTGGGTAACGGATCACGTACCCCGTCTGAGATCGCGACCGCCGGCTCTCAATATGCTGACGTCGTGACGAGACCTGCTTTGTTGTTCGATCCGTCCACGAACCGCCTCACGGGCCTCATTCACTTCGATTTCGGCCAGTACATCGCAAGCCGACGAGTACTTTTACTCATTCGGAAGCTTGATGCACATCGTGGTGCCGCCGAACATCGACGACCCCGACATGCATCTCTTCGCAGTTCCCTTATCCATGGACTTTTGGAAGAGCCACCAAAGCAGGGCGGCGAAGCTGTCTACTGGAAGCTGGCTGCCATCGTGGACAGGACTTTTGGTGAGGCGGGAGTCAAGAGGCCGAGCAAAATCGCCGGTATTGATGAGCTGTCGGTTTTGTATTGGTTCATCCAGGATATCAGCCCGCCCATGTTCTTTCTGAAGTGCTGGAGAAGCAGAGCCAAGCTGCATGTCATTGAGATGATTCGGGCCGGCGCCTAGGCTAATCTAGGTCAGAGCTTAAGCAATTGGGGGCCAGGGGTGCTGGTTGGTAGTTCCTTGCTTGAGACCACGCCTAAGGCGACGCACGCGCATCGGGCTTCTGGCTGCTTCGTTTCTGGGCTGCTAAGGTCGGCAAGGAGAGTGTTTGGGAGCTCGTCGGACCAGGTTCGCGCATGGAGCAGGGGAGGACGGATGGCTGCATCGTCTGTGTCATCTGCAGGCCGGTGGATCGGGATGATAGAATCCCCATACGGTGGCGATGCGAAGGGGCATCCATTTTCCCGACCAAAATCGGAGCCGGCGTGCGAGACGCATGCCACGACATGGCGGAAGGAGCGTGACAGCGACCCGACGGCAGTCAACGACAGTCACCACTGGCATGCGCGCACTTGGCGGATGGCCGAGCGCTGCAGGCCTGGGCTTCCATGTCGGCTACAGAGCCTGTCTATTTGCCTGCCAGGCGTTCCTGTGAGTGCAGCACAGGGTTGATGGCGTGTGTCTTGCAGCAATTAGTCACGACTGCCACGATAGCTCGGGAACGCCCAGGCCCAGACGTGGATCGACAACCGAGAAAAGCAGGTGGCAGAACCCCATCTCCTTGCATCTGCAACTGGCACGTCTTTCACGGTCAGTCGCTGGCTGCAGGCCAAGGTGGACAGGACGGGTAAGAGCGGCGACACGTAGCAAGCGGAGAAGCGGTGAGGCGCCGGACCCATTCGCTCATGCTCCGGCAAGTGCTGCTACTCGTCGCGCATGCGATCGTCCCTTCCGCGGCCGGGTCACTGCCGCGACGGCTCGCTGTCACTGTTGATGGATGATCTGTCGGTGATTTGGCACGCGTCGCTTGTGAGCCATCTCCTCTTCGCGGGCAGCGTCAAGATGAATCACAGCCAAATCAGCGTGAGCAGTCAGGCCAAGACGCGGAGATGGCGCTGGTTGTGGGGCAACCGTGGGAAGCGCTGGCAGGGGTGGGGTCGCCAAACGGCAGGGGCGGGGCAGGTGCAGGGGTGCTTGCCGGCGTGGCTGTCTTCTGACACTGGGGGCCATGCGACTCCTCCTCGGCCCTCCAACCACCACTCACGACTCTGCCACGAATGCGGATATGCCAGATCCTCTCTCTCAGCCATGCACGACCAGCGGTCAGGCATCGCCCAGGTTTATTACGCGCCTCGCTAGTGCCCGAGAAGAGGGGCAACACCGCGATGCATCATCCACGACACGCGGGCTTTCCGATTTCGGTCTGGCTCATGGTGCGCGGGGCAGTCCGCCAGACGCGGGGCATGTTTGTCACATAAGAGACGACCCCTCGCGCGGCGGGGGTCGAGGTCGTGCCCATCTTGCCAACCATTCTCGCGTCGTCTCTGTCTCACAATAGCCTCTCACAGCATCAGTACCCCAACAGTCTCCAACAAACACCAACACTCCCAAACAAACACCGCTGCCCCAATAGAAATGGCCGCTGCCGTCGCTGTGCACCACTCTGCCATGAACAACGACATCGGTGGCGTGCTCCCCCCCAGCGCCCTCGTGCACAACTCCCCTCGCCATGGCCGCAGCCGGGGCATGAGCTTCAAGGCCAAGAATGGCCCCAAGAACAACCGCGGCCGCGGCTACAGCGTCCACGAGGACCGCGACGTCAGCATCGCCAAGGGCCTCATGTTCGTCCTCAAGCGGACCATCACCGAGGAGGAGGTTGACGAGGACGACGAGGAGGACAAGCGCCTGGTAGCAGATGCCGAGGGCTGGGTGGACGTCGACGACGTGGTATGTCCCCTCTCTCACCACCCCACTACCTGACTTCACCTGCTGACTCCTCCCGCCCAGCTCGAGCATGACAAGCTCAAGTCCCTCGAGGCCGACCTCGAGGACATCCAGCGCGTTATCGCCGCGGCTTCCAAGCCGCGCTTCCACATCCGCGAGACCACGCCTTCCAAAACACCCTCCGAAGACCCCGCGGCCTACACCATCCGCCTCATCCCCACCAAGCGCAACAGCATCGCTGCGCCCATCCCCATCGGCGACAAGCTGACCCCCACCACCGCCGACCTCCCCGAGTTCATCGTCTACGAGACCTCCTACCAGCGCTACCCCCTCATCCTCACCACCGGCACCATCGCCCGCGCCCCCGGCGGTGCAGAGTACCTCTCCTTCTCGCCCATCGCCGTCTCCGAAGAGGGCGCCGAGACGCGCTCGCTCTTCCAGGGCGAGGGCGCAGAGGTGTCCATCTGGATCCACCTGCGCTCCGTGCTGGAGGCACACCCCAAGATTCTCTTCCAGCGCACCGAGGGCGGGGCCATCATCACTAGCGACGAGATCCCCAAGTCGCTGTGGAAGAAGGCCGTCGCGAGGCGGCCGGAGATTGGCGTGCTGTTTGAGGACGGCCAGGTCAAAAAGGAACTCCCTGCTGGGTTGAGGGGGAAGGGTAAGGGTAAGGCCAGGAAGGGCAAGGATGGTCGTAGCCAGGGGCTGGCGAGGGCTGGCAGTGCGGAGGAGGATAGCGCGAGCGGGAGTGCTGTTGAGGATGAGGAGGAGTAAACACTCGTCCAGAGTAGCGACTGTAGGTTCTTCATGAGATAGATGGGGCGACGCATTGCATTTGCATTTGCATGCACCCTACCCCGGGTTGGATAGGGGTGCTGGCGTGATATCTTGTCCATCACTGCATTCGGGTTTGGGATGGGAAGATGCCGAGACGGGAACGGACGAGCCCGCCGATGGAAAGATGTGCTGAGATACAACAATGTAATTGAAATTTTGTATTTAAGACCATTCATCCTTCCAAACAACCAATCAATCAATCAATCAATCAACTTGACCACACCACCCCACACCTCACTGCTGCAATGATCACCACTGCGCTAATATATCACGTCCAAACCCACCCAAAACCACTAGCCTTCTGCAAAGTTACACCGAACTGTGCGGACCCAAGAGGCCACTGGGCTTGCAATGTGGTTGTGCCACCTCACGAGCCATCGACACGTTGCTCGCATACTGTATGAGAAGCAAACATGTGCGCCAACCGGGGGAGGTGCAATTTCTCTTAGAGGAGGGGTCACCCCTGGAATATTAGTTTACCTTTGTTCCATGGCCTGGCGCCATGTTGTGAAACGATTGTTGGAGAGGAGTGTGGCGGGGAGGGGGGAGTTGCCTTGTAAGGACGAGGGGGGATTGGGATGGAGGGGATTTGAGATGTCATTTTGGGGATGTGTTTTGGGGAAGGGGCCAGGAATCCGGAGTTTTTAGGATTGTGAAGTGATACCACAATTCCATGCGACCAATTTCCTGCCTGTCTCGTCAATGGGCAATCCAGGTACTGCACGTGTGAGTAAAGCCACAACTCTACTCTATTAAAGGTTGCGAGTTCATGATGCTGTCAGCGGTTTATATCGCCTGTGCCGCACTTCCGGGGCGTATAATCTGCCTCGCTCAATCACCATCCGGGTCATGCGGGAGACGCATGGAGGTGGCGCGTGTCGAATTAATGAAGACGGCTGTGTGGGACCTCGAAGCACTTGCAAGCGCAAGTTGGTTCGGGACTCAGAGTCATGGTGTTGGTGGAGGGCGAGTGAACCCCCTGCGAGCTTGACGGTGGTTGGGTGTCTTCGACGTCATGCCGTGTATAAATCGGCCACGAAGTCCACATGCCTCTGTGATTCAGACAGCTCTTGTGTCAACCAACGTTTGTGGGACCACCTCGTTTTCGTCCACGTCCACTCTTTCAACATGAAGCTCCCCACCCTCGTTTCCCTCACTTCCCATCTGCTCCTGTCTTCAGCATGCCTGCTCGAAGTCGAAAGACACGACGGCCATATCATCGACCGTACCCAGCCTCTCAACTGCCGGCAGGCCCCCGCCGGCGACAGCATCTCCGTCGGCACCGGCGACCGCTTCAATAACGGCGCCCTGACCCCCCTCGGTCTCGGCACCGACCCCTCCCGCACCTTCTCCACCGTCTACAACACCGCTGAGATCAAATCCGCCGTCAAGGGCTTGTGCCGAGAATTCAACCTCCCCTACTTCGAAGCCCCCTACAAGACCTACGAAAACCGCACCATCTTCGGCTTCAAACTCGGCGGCCCCGGTCCATCCTCCTACTTCCCCTCCAACAACAACAACTCCTATACCGTCCTCCTGCAATCCTCCATCCACACCCGCGAGCGCGGCGGCCCCGACCACCTTCTCAACTTCGCCTCGGACCTCCTCTACGCATCCCGCCTCAACACCCCCCTGCACTACGGCGGCAGCACCTACCCGCCCTCGGCCATCCATTCCGCTCTCGCTCAAGGAATCATAATCCTCCCGCTCGTCAACCCCGACGGCGTCGCCTACGACCAAGCCACCAACCTCTGCTGGCGCAAGAACCGCAACCCTGCCTCCTCCACGCCGAGCGACCCCAACACCATCGGCGTCGACCTCAACCGGAACTTTTCCCCCGTCTGGAATTTCACAAAATACATGCACCCTAGCGCCGCTGCGGCGTCAGCCGACCCATCATTCGAGACATTCTGCAGGACTGGGCCCCTCTCAGAAGCGGAAAACGAGGAGTATCGACTGGGTGATGGAGAGCCACCCAAACCTGGGGTGGTTTCTGGACCAGCATTCTGCGATCCGCATGGTGATTCACGGGTGGTGCCATGATTCGAACCAGGCTTCAGATCCGGGGATGAATGCGTTGAATGCGGTGTATGACCGGATGAGGGGGGTGATTCCGGATGGGAGTGCGGGGGTCGGGAGTGCGTATAAGGAGTATGTGGGGGAGAGGGAGTGGGATGAGATGGGGATTACGGCGCATAGGATTGCGGGGGCGATGATGGATGCGACGGGACGGCAGTATCAGGCGAGGCAGGTGGCGCATTTTTATCCGACGAGTGGATGCTCGAGTGACCATGGGAATTGGAGGGTGACGGTGGGAGGGAAGGGGAAGAGGGTTAGGTTAGGGGGTTTGGGATGGAGTTTGGGGAGTTTAATGGGGGGCGCCAGATTGTCCGGTTTATCCGACCGTGGAGATGCATAGGAAGAGTATGTTGGAGAATGGCGCGGGGTTAATGGAGTTGTTGAGTGCGGCGAAGGTTAGGGAGTGAATGGTGGGGGTGGGGGGTGTTTATTTTCTTTTTGGGGGGGGCTGTGATAGGGGTTGGGGCGGTGTTTTGATAGGGTGTGATACTTCAAGTTATCTGCTTATATACCTGTGTACGTACCTACAGCGGTATTGGCTGATGAAAGAAGTCCTGTTTTGAAAAACGATGAGTGCCTAGTGCACCTGGCCCCGAGTCCTGTGCACCGTCAACAACAGGCCCGGCCGTTCTGTTTTCGAGTCATGGTGTCAAGTTGGGAAGCTGGCGTGACGCCGGGCTGCATTCAGCCATCTCGGTTGGGTGTATCGCTCACTGGTTGGGGAATGAGGTGTCTTCGACATCCAATGAGGAATTCGGCTTCAGTGTTGTGCGGCTTCAGAAGCATTTACAGTGACACTGGTGGTCTCGATTGCCTGGTCACCATAATGGCTTTTCGTGCACGGCAGAAATCACGTTTCAGGGTCAGACTGTCGCCCCAAAAAGCGGGGTCGTCGCATTTCCACTCCGCCGTCACATCCAGGGGAAGACTTTTCAGGTTTCCCATCGCCAGCTGCTCTATCATGGCCCTCGAACGGCAATTCTCATGCTGCCTTTTAAGACTCCTATGGTGGCTTTGCTGCCTGTTCAAAACTGTCACGGCAGGGGCAGGGTCGGACATATCTGTCACACGAATCCTATCCCTGAATAACCTCCATACCAGCCAACAGCCTCCATACCAGCGATCGGACTGACTGCGTGGTCCATTCCAGGCCACAACAACGGAGGAATGGAACTACCTCATTGTACGCAGTATTTAGAGTCACCGTTGGAAGCCCTCGGCTTTCAACGAAGGAGCAATTAACACGCTCGTTTTTCCATGACAGAGCCTTCGATCAACAACGCGCAACAATATCATCGGTTGAAGACTTCATTAGATGTGCCTACGGGCAGGTTACTGTCTTTGGCGACTATATCTACATTGACGGCGGATATATTTCACGAAAATCCGAGAATGGCGGCATTGACCTGTTTGACCCATTAAATTCGCCTGTTTCTATCCCGCTTAGCACCTCGTGGTCTACCATCAACGCTGTCCGCCGCTCCATTCCAAAACCCGCTCCGAAGACCTCCTGGCCTGCTGTACGGGCGGACACCTCAACCGGCGTCTTTTATTCCTGAGGTGGCGAATTCCTAGGCACCTATAAAGACATGGCGGCTCATCCAACCCTCTGGAAATTCACCACTGATGGCTCCGGCGGGGTCACCTAGTCTGAGGAGATCTCCTTCGACATCAACCCTGACCTAGTGTTTGAGCGGTTACACCCCACTTATCAAAGTGTGGTCGTCACCGTCAAGGATACCCTGAGCTTCCATATGGGCGGCATTACCGATTATCTGACCGAGCCGAACATTGCAGGAGGGAAGGCTATCCCCAGCATGGTGGAGTTTGACAAGAGCAAGACCTGGCATAACATCTCCACCTTTGGATTCAGCCCCAACAACACCATCATCAGCGCCCAAGCCGAGTACGTGCCCTCCTTCGGGTCCTTGGGTCTCGTCGTCGTGCTCGGTGGCTACAAAAACCTCGGAAAACCCGGTTATTACGACCTTGTCAACATAACTTTTTTCGACCCCAAGACAAAGCAAAAGTACTGGCAGCTCACTACGGGAGACATCCCTTCACCGAGGGACTCTTTCTGCACGGCTATCTTTGCTAATCCCAACGGGGGGTACGAAATATTTGTCTTTGGCGGCGTCTTTGACTTTAATGAGTTACAGGACGCCTATGTTTTAAGCCTGCCGGGATTTATCTGGAAGCAACTCCCTAATTCAGCTGCCGAGCCAAGGAAAGATCACAGCTGTGCGGTCATGGGGAAGCGCCAGGTTCTCACTATTGGTGGGATTGGTTATGCCGATTTTGACGACAGGGACAAGGCTCCATAGAGGTTGTAGGTGTTTGATATGACAAAACTGATGTGGAAGGATGACTATGACGCAAATGCTGCAGAATACGAAAGACCTGAGGAAATTGCCAATTGGTACAACAATGAGTCTCTGGGGAAGGTTGTTTGGTCGTCTGATGAGGTTAAGAGTCTGTTTGTCACTCCATCGTCGCCGAAGCCGACGGGAGTTGGTAAACCGGCAGATACCCCATCGTCCGGGCACAGTGACGTGGTTGGGGCGATTGCTTGGGGCGTGGTTGGAGGACTTGTTGAGCTTGTTCTGATCTGTGTGGGTGTATGGTGGGTTCTTCGACGGTGGAAGTCTAAACAATAGCAAGCAGCACCAGGAGCAGACAAACAGCCAGAAGCCGTCCCAGAGCTGCCATCCTTGCCGCCAAAATCAGTCTTCGAGATGCCATCTTTTCACCCAGAAGCCGCCTCCGAGACAAGGTCAGGACAGTACCTGTCTGACTCGGAGATGAGCGGGTCGGCGGGTCCTTATTACAGACAAACGGTCGAACCTGATGCCCAGCGGCGGTTTACACCTGTCGAGCTTGACGGAGCTTGCCACCATCAAGTAACGCAATCAATAAATCAGCAGAGATACCAGTAGTGGGCAGTTTCTATCACTTTAGGCTAGGTAGGGCAGCACCATGCTAGCAATGGACCGTAATGGCTTTAATAAACCCAAAATTAAAAAAAGCTGACGTTGCGGACACTTTCCCTGAAGAAACGTAGCAGTGCATGAATCTCAGCTGAACACGGATGTCTCCCTCTGCCAAGATGTGCCCCACGGCTTTTTCCCGCTCCCATCCCCCTCTCTGGTCCTGTTAAGGTATTCAGCCAAACTCGCGCACCCCAAAAAATCTTCCGGGGAAGCGGGGAACCAGTCCGCGCAGGTGTAGGTAGCAATGGACCACAAAAGTCGCTATGCAACCCCTCATTTTCTCCCAAGACGCTATTGCGAGTCACCAGCCAAATTCTCCAACCTCACCATCATCATGTCTCGCGCTTACTTTCACATGGTAGGCAGCGGCCTGAAGGGTATACATATTTCCACCTCTTACCAAACGACAAGAGCTTGGCACCCCCTTCATCGCTCCTACCATCCACCCTACTGCTATCTCTAGACCCCATCCCCATTGCCATCTTTACCTCTCTAATGACGTCGGTCACTCTTCAGTACCCACTTCAGAATGCCCTGCGGGTTGAACTGACTCATAAACATCATGCTACAACCTTGTCAACTTTCTGCTTGGACAATGTCCCCGGGATAATAGAGCGCTCCCTGAGGTGTTGCCTTGGAATACGGATGTCAGGGCCGTGCTCTTGGGTCTGCAAGCAAGCTCGAGCTGCCGAACTGCTGAAACGGCTGGCCCTCTTCCCCGCCTTGGTAGTGATTCGTCGAGTTTGTCCTGTGGAAGTTCTTTCATGTCGGCTTTACGAACAACCTATTTGAACGGGAGATCCGTTATTATCTAGAGAACTATACGCTCGACTTCATCAGTTGCCCGGTCTTGTTTGAGGATAATTTCCTTCTGTATTGGATTCGTGACTCTTGCGCAGTACCAAATACCAGTGCAAGTCTACGTAAGACTATTTGGAAAGTACACCCGTGGCGTAAATCTCCCAGGAGACAAGTGCTTGCACCATTCCTCTTCGTCTCATCTCTCACCGGCAGAAACACGCTGACCCTGAGAGTTCCCGAACTAAACCATCGCGATATGGCCACTACCCAAGAACACTCGGGATCTCATCACAACTTGGCCTTCCACGTGGTTGACGATCCGTCCTGGCACTCTGTGCGCCCATCGTTTGCTTGCTCACCCTGAGATTCGTCTGAACCCCGAGTTCCATCTGCCGAGTGATGCTTCTTAGCATCACTAGGCGCCTGTTGATTGTCTAGGTTGGCAGCTATATTCCCTGTTAGATCCCACTTCTCACTATCTACCCGAGCATGGTGCTGTTGCGCTGCATGTCGCGACTGCCATATTCTTTGTAGCTCCCCTAGTACAAGCGATTCTATCTGAGGACTGACCCTGTCGAACAGTCTTAAGAGTGTCTGCGAAGGAGGTGTTAGCGGAAACGGTGCGGAGAAATGGGCGAGGAATTGTACAGGAGAGCATCGGAATGGTTCCGTGGCGTCTATCCAGCACGCGCCGTCAGAGGTCGAGCGAGGATATTCAAGGTCTTGGGAAGAAAATTTCTCCGACAGTACATTGGAGCGTGAAGGACAGATGTTTGGTGCGGCCTGGCCGTTTGTGGATGGGAGGGCGTGATCACCGTAGTCGAGTGGTGGCCTTGGGAGGATCTCTGTAGCGAGTTCTGGGTAGATGTTGTAACCTTGCAAAAACTGATGGTCGATTGGATATTCGACTTGTGCTAAGCCCAATGTGAAATGTCCATCATTGTCGAGATGATCCCAGAACCCATCTTCCGGCAACTCCGGGAAGATGTCATGGCTGAAGGGGATGGCATCGCAGAAGGAGGGAACATGGTTTGCGTCTTGAGATGGCAACGACATATTGTTCGGTTTCGAGAATCGCAGAGGTTTATGGCAAGATGTCTTTGGGCTAGGTTTGGAAACTCGCATCATTTATAGAGCCCAACCGTCTTTTCGGTCGCGACCATAACGGATTCAGGTATTGAGCGGGCATTGCCCTAGGCATTGAGCGGGCATTGTTCTAGGCATTGAGCGGGCATTGTTCTTGGCATTGGGCCGACCTTGCTTTCTGCGCCACTGAGATATTGGATTATGTGTGATGCGCTGATTGGTTGTATCTGTTTAGGGCTTATGTCTGGCTTATGACCGGCTTGGAGCCCACGAATCAAAGCGTATGAGCTGCTTGGTACGAACAGAGGTGAGATCTGCCCCGCCAATTTTATGGCTCCGAGTTTGTGTAAAGCAGGCATCCAGTCCCAAATGAGCCTTAAAAACTAGCAGTGACGGTTATCCAGCTCGAACTATAGCTCAGCCCACCAGAGCCCGATAGCTCAGTGCCATCATGATGCCAGTCGATGGTCCTGAGATTGTAATTCACATATATCCTATCATCCGCACTCCATTTTGGTCTTTAAATTCTGACAAAGTTTGCATTGTCGTATTGCTGCCTGTTTAGGTGCGTCGCCCAATTTTCTTCTTTTGCCCTTTCGATCGGAACCTCGCGTTGGCGCTTTAGTTCACAATGTGGTCGAACCACCAGCAAGAGATGCCAAGGCCCTCGTCGCACTATTTCCAGGGTGTTCCGCTTGATAGCGAGGAATTTTCGATAAGTTTCGATAATTGGATAACCGCTCAGGAAACCCTCGCCGACAGCTCCGTCACAGAATCTCCAGTGACCACTTCCGCATATCGCCATGGTGATTTGCAGCCAGAAGGAACTGTCGGTTCCGGTCTGCAGCGGCCATCGCATTGGCCTGGTGGTAGTGTCCCTGCGACGCCTCAGGTAAGTGCAAGCCTGCTGTAACACAGTTTCCACTCACTGACTGATTTGGTTGCAGATTGACTTGGACTTCTCCAAAACTTCCCATGTCAACTCACCGCAATGGATTAATGAAGCCCCCCAACATCTTTCGGAACCTCACACGCAGCACACTCAGCCGGCCGTTTCAACACCCCCCTTCCAGCCCTTGCTTTCCCCTCAATGCGACCGCGCAGCGCCACCGCCACCATCCAAGGTGAACTCAGCGCGAGACCGAGCTGCGAACAAAACACTGATGAATCTGCGCAAAGCTGGCTGGCCATACAAGGACATCGTGCAGGAGCTTGAAAAGAAGCATGATGTAGTTGCCACTCCGAACGCCCTTGCCAAACGCCACCGCAACCTGCTGAAGAGCCAGGAAGAGTACCTCGAGCCTCTTCCCGAAGCTATCAAGAAGGTGATGCCCGAAATCATGGATTTGATCAAGAAAGAGGCAAAGCGGATGAAACTTTCAAATGCCGACATGGAGTCGTTTGACGACTTGCTTGAGGTGATCCCCAGCACGGTGCATAACAGGATACTGCGGAAGAAGAAGGCCTGAACACTAGAGTGCCACGTGCAGAATGACGGAGGACTATGATTAGCACAACGTTTCAGAGGCGGTCACTTGTGAGAAGGATTGCGACCTCCTTGCCTTAGGACTGATCACTGGGTTAGCTTTTATGTGATGTCCCGGGCATTATGGAGGCTAAAGGCTAGTACACTGACAGCTCCCGTACCTCCCTACTGAGAAGTATAAAGCCTTGTATGCTACATCCACGCTCTAGTAGATAGCCTGTAGCCTGCACACCTTTGTTTCCTTGTTTATTTCGCACTTTCTCGTGCTGCCATCCGTATGATACAGTTGCACCCTCTGCCTAGAATTCTAGTAAGAGCCTTTGCAGCACCTCACAATCATCAACTGTGAAGCAACGTGTGGCAACCTATCCAACCCGACAGTCTCGGCACGGCGCGGAACCTCCTAGCAGCGGCGATGTTTCAGCTCCATAGCAGATATTCCAAACGGTTTCAGAGCCTTGTGGGAAAGAGAATAAGGACGGCATCGGCGGGGGTGCATTCACATGTGCTGTGATAGGCTGGATGCATTCCTACCTGGGACCACCGCCGATCACGCTTTTGCCTATGCGATAGTGACGAGACATTTTGATGCGGACAAGTAAACCCACTTCCTCCAGCGACTGGGAGGGGCGTTGCAACAGAATATTCCGGCCAGCACGTATCAGAAAAAGGGTGGTTCTGGCCTCCGGCCAAGACGCCATTAAGGTTAAGTGTTTGGACGAAGGGTTTGGAAACGGCCAGAACAGTGGATTGGTAACAAGTCGCCACAGAACGCCACCACTCATAGTCTATAAGAATGAGCTCCTTAGCTTCGCCGGATAGCAAGACACAAGCAATTCAATCACATCTTTTGCAACCCATAAATTGACTGAACCTAGTGTGCCGTGTTCTTGACACCTGCCATGCTCGATAGTGATTATACTCGGATTTATCGCCAACGATAGATCGGTCGTTAGTGGTTTAGACTTGTTATTTAATAGAGGGCTTGTGCCATTTGCTTTTTTCTTTCCTGCTAGGCTGAAGCCGGTGCCACGTCACGGCAAAGCGCTCCCTATTGCTACATTTAGTTAGAGTATGCTAGACCGCACAGGTTTGACCGGGGCCACCCAAGGAACGAGAGTTGCTCGGGTTATGAGAGAGCGGCTCAGAGTGGGCGAAAACAGATGGCATTATCGATTTTCTTTGAATTTAAGTTTTAAAAAGGCGAGAGGGGTTGAAAGCGCGCCCCTCCTCCTCGTGTTTCTGTCTTTTTTTCTCTTGGGTTCCGGCGCTTAGTAGCAAACTCAGTACCGTTTAAACGGCGGAAACGGAGAGCGGCGAGGGGCCCCACTTTCACCGGCTCCGAAGCGCCGCCAAGTTGTACAGCTCCAGCTCTAGACTACAGCAATTTCCTTTTTCGTTCTTAATCCTGAGCTGGGTAGCGTGCAGCTGTGGCTGATTTGTCTGAGCTCCGACGAGAAAGATCTTGGCACTATTTCGATTGGATGAGATGGAAGCGGGGGCGCGGCGCGTTTAATTTCTAGGCCCGTTGGAGAAGGGCTCTGGTTGGGGCATTTCGGTTTGATGTTACCATAACTTCGGATAGAACCATGGAACCAACGTTCATGCATGTGGCCCGAGGGTTGGTGTGGGTGAAGCTCAGCCACATCTCATAAGATGACCGGAGAGGTGCATCTATCTCCCCCGCTTTTCAACACAAGTCTCTTGGTCGAGTCTTTTGCATCTGCAATTTTTGCCCTGGTTGGGTTCAGCTTCGACAGTTGGCGTCGCGACGTCGCGTCGTCTCGCCAGAGAAACAATGTCAAACCAGCAAGCCGTGGCGTGGTCCACGCTGCCAGAGGTCGTACCCTCGGAGGAGCACAAATCTCCAGATCCCGAGCTGGTGTTGACGCCCGACCCAGTCCCGCCCGAGGTCGTCAAGGTCGAATCCGAGTCGGAGGTTCATCCAGATATTCCCCCACCTCTATATCCCATTATTACCTACGAGAGAAGCTGGTTCCGACGAAGGCGAAAAGCCATCATTATTGGCGTCATCATCGCTGTGCTGGCCGTTGTGGCTATCGTGGTGGGCGTCGTTGTGTCTCAGACACGGAAAAACCAGTAGGCTCACGCACATTTCCACATGGCCAATTTTCAAGGGTCTTGGAGGGATTCCATGAGGTGGCTGCTAACAAAATCCCGAAATAACAAGATCCGAGCCGTCGAGCGCTGGACAAGTCTCACCACCAACCACCACCCCTTCCCAGCCCCAACCAGCATTCGGCACCCCGACGACCTTTCCCTCTTCCTCATCACCCAGCAACCAACTCTCAGCGTGCCAGGGAACCGTTTGTCCCCAAATCCTGGCCTCGGCCCAATTCGCAACCCCACCCACCACCTTCGTCTTCGCCCGCGGCACCGACAGCGCCATCTGGGTACGGTCCATCTCCAACGGCACGTGGCAGACTGACGACTGGGTCACGCTCGGCGGATCCTTCGTCAGCCAGCCGACGGCCTCGTCCCCGCGGGATGGGCGGATCGACGTCTTTGGCATCTGGGCCGACGACGACAAGGCGATGCGGCAAAAGACATACACCGACGGCGAATGGGACCCGGAATGGCGTGTGGTGGGCGGGACGTGTCTGACCCCGCCGGTCGTCTGCAGTGTCGAGCGGGACAATATGAATGTCGTTCTGCTGGGCACCAACCACGCCGTGGTGAACAAAAACACGAGCGATGGGAAGTCGTGGGAGCCGGCGCCGGCGGCCGACTGGAAGGATCTGGGCGGGTGGGCGGCAAGTTCC
>Ga0247760_1000466_pt1 | contig 44580 bp, 22 predicted proteins | sample UWRJL171409R4_FD_179936 | JGI IMG/M metagenome (GOLD analysis project Ga0247760, IMG submission 179936) | Plant litter microbial communities from Arlington Agricultural Research Station in Wisconsin, United States - UWRJ-L171-409R-4 | ecosystem: Environmental > Terrestrial > Plant litter >...
GCTGTCAAGCTGGGAAGCGTTCGTTTTGGGGGCGCTCGGGGGGTGGCCTGCGCTCAGTGGGGGGCTTGGGGGATGGTGCCGTAGCCGCCGGGGCCGGGGCCTTCGCGGCTGATGATGTGGTTGAGGGAGGTGTAGCTCATGGTGATGAGGGCGCGCTGGCCGAGCGCTTTGGGCAGCGGGCCAAATGAGGGGATGCGGCGGACGCCGGTGAGGACGTTGCCGTCGTATTCGGCGATGCCGCTGGGGCGGAGCATGCGGACCCGCTCGAGGCGGCCGTCGGCTAGGACGGCGAGTTCGAAGACGACGTGGCCGCTGCGGCCGGCTTCGATCGCCCAATCGGGGAAGGCGCGGCGCAGTTGGTCGTCGACGCGCTTTTTGAGGCCTGCGACGAAGCCTTGGATGCCGGGGTCGTTGAGGGCGTCGGGACCGGGACCGAAGCCGCTCGGGGTGGCGCGCGAGCCCATCCCTTCACTGCCGGAGCGGCCGGGGCGGCCGCCCACGGGTTCGCCGCCGACTCCGGGTCCGGGTGGCGCGCCGATGGTGCTGGCGTGGATCAATGCGGCGACGCGAGCGGCGACGGCTTGGGAGCTGTCGTCGATGTCGTTGGGGCGCGCGCGGACTTCGGTGGGCAGCGCGGGGCGCGCGCGCATCACCCACGGCCGCGCGATCAGGACCTGAGCGCCGCGTGAGGGCGCGGCGGGGTGCGCGGCGCCGGGTGTGCCTGGTTGGAGCGTGGCTTCGCGTCGGCCGGGGGCTGCGGCGCCGGGCGCGGTATCCACGGCGGGCCCGGCTTCACCGTCGGCGCCACCCGCGACTCCGCCGATCGCGGCCGCGAGCGTGCCCGCGACTGAGCCGGGAGCGTTCGCGGCCGGCGCGCGGCGTTCGGGGAGGCGGCCTTTGCCGGTGGCCAGGAAGGTGAGCTGCATGGGCGTGGGCGTGGCGCGGTGGTCGTCCCAGGAGCGGCGCGCGCTCGCCGTGCGCAGGCGCTGCACTTGGCTGCGGTCCAGATGGGTCAGCGTGTCGGTCTCTAAGCTGATCGGGTCGATGTGGCTGTCCAGATTGGTGGCCGCTTGGGCTGCGGTTTTGGAGCCGCCGCGGCCGGCTTGTTCGGTGTCCGGGTGGCGAGTCAGGGGTCCACCGCCGGGCAGCGCTGGCTCGATCTCCTCCGGCGGGGTTTCGCTCTCGCGTTCTTGATCGGTCGCCGCAGGGTCGAAGCTGGGCAGCTCGACTTCGATTTCACCCGCCGGGGTTACATGGGCGAGCTGGGCGCCGGAGCGCGTGCGGAGTGACTGAGAGATGAGCAGCGCGCCGCAAGCGAGCAGCAGGGCGTGCGCGATCAGCGACGTCGCGAGCGCTCCCGAGCCGACGAATGGGCGAGCCATGCCACCCTGAGTCTGACAGAGCCCTCAGCTGGCGGCCAGGGGCCCGGCCGGAGGCACGCGAAAGCAGCGCTCGGCGTTTGCGGTCGTGAGTGCGGCAAGGTGCGCAGGCTCGACGCCGCGCAGCGCTGCCACGTATTTGCCGGTGTGCACGACGAACGCGGGCTCACAGGGCTTTCCGCGCAGCGGCACGGGCGCCAAATACGGGCTATCGGTCTCGACCAGGATGCGATCTTCAGGTGCCCAGGCGGCCACCTCTTGAATCGCGCGCGCGCTCTTGAACGTCACGATGCCCGAGAAAGACAGGTAAAAGCCTAGCTCGAGCGCGCGGGCAGCGAAGGCGCGATCTTCACTGAAGCAGTGAATCACCCCGCCGGCTTCGCGCGCACCCTCGTTCTCCAAGATTTGCAGGGTGTCTTCGGCGGCGCTGCGGGTGTGGATGATCAGCGGCTTTTGCAAGTCACGAGCGAGCGCGATGTAGCGTCGAAAGACCTCCGCCTGCGTCTCGCGCGGCGAGTGGTCGTAGTGATAGTCGAGCCCCACCTCACCCACGGCGAGCAGCCGCGGATGGGCGAAGAGCGCGGCAAAATCCAGCGCTCCGTCGCGCGCGGCGTCGTGCGGGTGCACGCCCGCGGAGGCGTACACGTCCGAGTGACGCTCAGCCAGCGCCAGCGCTTGTTCGGCTTGGGACATGCCGCCTACGCCGACGCATAGAAACGCGCTCACCCCGGCCTGGCGCGCGCGCTCCAAAGCCGCCTCCGCGCCGCTGGGGTTGTGTTCGCTATCGAGGTGGCAATGGGTGTCGAACCAAGTCATCGGCGGGATCTCACGCGCACGAACCATAGCAGAAGCGCGAGCAGCACGATGCCCGACATGACCCACAGTTCGGCGCGCTCCACGGCGCGGGCGACCATGACCAGCGCGACCAGCGCGAGCGGCGCAGACAGCGCATCGCGCGGCGCTAGGCCGTGCGCGCGCTTGAGCGCCAAGCAACCGAGCGAAAGCACGCTGACCGAGTATTGAAACAGCACTGCCACGCTGGACAGCACGAACAACCGACTGAGCGCGCCCCACGAGAGCAAGATCACGATCAAGACCAAGGTCACGAACAGCGCGCGACGCGGCACCTGCTGCCGGGACTCCAGGCTAGAAAGGGCGATTTCTGCGGCGCCGGCCTGGAGCGCCGCGAGGTAGCGCGGAGTCATGGCCAGCATGCCGAAGGCGATGCCGATGGCCGAAATGTTCGTGCCCGCGCTGACGAATTGGGCCAGCCGAGCGCCACCCAACGCGCCCGCCGCTGCCACCAGCGGCGCATCGCTCGCGGCCAAGTTTGTAACCGAGCGCACGCAGGCCCAGTGGAGCAGCATGTACAGCACGGCACACAGCACGAGTGAGCCAATGGTGGCGAGCGGGATCGCGCGCTTGGCCGAGCGCACGTGCGAGCCGGGCACCGGAACGATCTCGAAGCCTTGCATCGAAAACACGATCAAGAGCACGGCGCGAGACCAGGACACGGGCTCGACAACTGGCGTTGGCGTCGACGCGGATCGCCCGCCGCTCAGAAACACGGCCACGAGCAGCAGCAAGGGCAGCAGCTTGAGTACGGTGAGTGTGGACCAGAGCCACGCGCTCGGCTTGAGGCCCGCCGCCACGACGGCCGCGAAGAGCACGGCGGCCAACCCAGAAAAAACCTGCTTTTGTGCGCCAAAACCGAGCAAAGGCGCGGTGTACTCAGCGAGCCCCGCGAGCACCGCGGAGGTGCTGAGCACGGCCGAGGCGTACGCCGCAAAGCCCACCACGAAGCCTGCCCCCGGTCCGAACGCCGCACACGCCCAAACGTACGGACCACCGTCGCGATCGAAGCGCGAACCGAGCCGCGCGTAGGTCATGGCCACGGGCAGCAGCGCAAGCAACGTGAGCGCGTAAGCCCACACGCCCGAAGTGCCCGGCACCAGGCCCGCAACCAGATTGGGCGTGAAGAAGATCCCCACGCCCACGATGCCGTTCACGCCCAGGGCCAGCAGCGACCAGACGCCCAGCGCGCGCCGGGGCTCGAGCTCCGGGGCGATCCCGGCGTGCGCCTCGTCTGCGCTGGGATCCGCGCTCACGCTCCCCTACCCGCTCAGCTGTACACGTCGAGGAAGCGTTCGCGCACCAGGGCTACCGCGGCATCGCCCGCCGAGCCGCGCTGGTAGCCGAAGCGCGTGATCAGCACCTCGAGCGCCTTTTCGGCGGCCGCGCGGCGTGCTTCGTTTAGACCGCTGCCCTCTTCGCGGAGCAGCGCCACCAGATCTCGGCACAGCTTGGCCACCGCCACGCGTCGCTCGGCGAAGGCCGACTCGCGCAGGCGACGCAGCTGCGAGCCGAAGACGCGCGCGTTGTCGAGCGGCTGGTCCGGGTGGTCGATGGCCCAGGCGGCGATCGCGCCGATCAGGCCATTTCGGATGTCTTCCGCCTTGTCCGGAGAGCCGAGCAGGGCTTCGACTTCGCGCATCATCCGTTCGTCGGGTTCTTCGTATTGGCCGGTCAGGGGGTTTCGGAATTTTTCTTTCTTCACCCAGTAGTTCACGTGGATCACGTAGCGATCGAACAGATCGCTGTAGCGCGTCTCGTCGACCAGCCCGCTGGCGATGCGAAATTCGTCCTCGAACGAGTCGAGCAACCGCGCGTGCAGCACTTTTCGGAACAGCACGTGGTCGTGATAGCCGCCGGCCAAGCGCTCTTCTTGCAGCCAGTTGTACTCGCTCGTCCGCTCGCACAGGCGATCCAGCTCTTTCAGCACGGCCAGCGGCGACAAGCAGTCATAGTGTGGGTCTTGCGCGGCATCGAGCAGCACGGTGCGCATCTCGCGCGGGCTCGCGCCGATGCTGCCCTCGTAGATCGGGTAGGCCTCACTTTCGCGGTACAATTGCCCAATCGCGGAGCGCAGCAGCTTGGCTGATTCGTCGTCCAAGCGAGTGGGCGGCGTGCCGGTCGAGTACAGATCGAGCTTTTCGATCGCGGTCAGCTCGGTGACCAAGTCTTGCAGCGGCTTTTCGTAGCGATCGGTCGTGGGGCGACGCATGCGCGTCAGGACCGCGAACATGGCCGCGATGCGGGTAGCGTGGGGCGCGACGTGTTTTTGCACCTGGGAGGCGATTTGCGCGTCGTAGATGCGTTGCTCGTCCAGCCAACTGAGCAAATAGGGCGCGCGGATCAGCTCCAAGCGGCCACGGAAGCTCTCGAATTCCGGGTGATCGCGGAACGCGTTCAGGTGCACTTCGTTGCCGCTCGCCAGCATCACGCAGTTGACCTGCACGTTCTGTGAGCGCAGCGCGACCTCGCCGGTCTCGGCGGTGATCTGCAGGTATTTGAAGGCATCCAGCGGACGCTTCAGCAGATCCGAAAACTCCAGCAGGCCGCCGGCTGCGTCGACGAGCTCACCAAAGGCCTCGAACAGGGTCATCGACTGCAGCGCGGTGGGCAGCGCGCCCAAGCTGCGGTCGGCCGTCACTTGTCGCTCGCCCGCGTCTACGGACAGCTGCGGACCGAGCGTGACCGCGCCTACGCGGTAGCGGCGCGAGATGAAATAGCGTTCGACCTGCACGTGGCGCAGCACCTCTTCCAGCGAGCCGCCGTAGCTGGTGAGCAGGGCTTCGTACACTTGCTGGCTCTTGTGCGAGAGCGTGCCGCGCAGCATCCACGCGGGCGGCGGCGCGCCTGATTTGGCGTCGGCAAATAGCCGCCCGAGCAGCTCTTTTCGCGCGGCGATCGGGATCAGGAACAAGGGATGATCGCGCACTTCAACGAATAGGCGCGAGTCGATTTGTTCGTCGGGCAAGTGCGCGTAGCTGCCGTCGTCGGCGGCGCCCAGGGCGCGTTTGCCGCCAAAGCCGATCGAGCCGCGCAGCGTGGCCTGCGTCGGGAAAACCCAGTGGAAGCGATACAGCGCGCCTTCGTCGAGCAGCGAGTAGTGCTCGAGCGCGCGCGCGATGCAGGCAGCCACGGTGCTTTTGGCCGAGCCGTTCGGGCCGTGCAAGAGCAGCACACGGTTGGCGCGACCTTCGCGCGCGAAGTTGCTGAGCGTGCGATAGATCTCGGCCTGCACCGCCTCTTGACCGACGAGCGCGTCCGAGCGCGCTTCGCCGGCATCGAGGAACGGCAAATCGAACAAGCGGAAGCGCGACAGCTCCCCCCAGGGCCGCATCACGGTCTCGCGCCCGAAGTGATCGAACATGTCACGCAGGTAGCGTGATGCGTCACGCGAGTAGCGGACGCTATCGGTCGCGAACAACGTCAGGTATTCGCGAAACGAGAGCAGGCGGCGTTCTTCCTTGAACTCCTTCTGCACTGAGAGCGCGATGCGCTGCAGGTCCTCCAAGATGCGCTCGGGCATACGGACAAGCGTACCATGCCTCGAGCCTGGTATTTTTCGCCTGGATCAGCGGGCAAAGCCGCGCGTTGTCTTCGGAGACCCATGTGGTATTGAAACGCCATGGCGCGTTTGCTCTCGGTTTCCCGCACGCCCCGCGGCGTTCGTCTCGCTGGCCTGATCGCTTTGGGCACCCTGTCCGTATTGGCTGCCTGCAAGAACCAAACGCCGCCGGCCGCCGAAGCCACGGCCGAGCCCGCAGCGAAAGCGCCCGTCGCCGTGGGTGTTGCTGCCGCAGCTCCCTCGCCCGCCGCTGCCGAGCCGCCCGCCACCGCGGCTGCCAGCAAGTACAGCGAGGCGGCCTTCGATGTCGTGCTTCAACCCAAGGGCGCGTACACCTCCGGCCAGGCGGGCGCCGCAGAGATCGTGGTCTCGGCCAAGCCGCCGTTTCACGCCAACGACAAATATCCCTACAAGTTCAAGCTCAATGAAGCGCCCGGCTTGAAATTCGCGAATCTCGTCGTCGACAAGGACGCCGTCAAAGTCGAGAAAACCAACGCCACCTTGTCGGTCGCACTCACGCCGGAGCGCGCCGGCAAGCACACCGTATCCGGCAAGCTGTTCTTCTCGGTCTGCAATGAAGACCAGTGCTTGGTCGAGAAGCGGGACCTAGCGCTGGAAATCGACGCCAAGTAAGCGCTCGAGCGCCGCTCAGCGCAAGAGCACGAACACGATCACCAGCGCGATTCCGACGAACAGCGCGCCGCCGCCGACGGCCAAATAAAGCAGCGTATTCGAGCTCTTCGGTACGCCCGCGATGGACTGCGGCCCGTATTCCTCGCTGGGCGGCGCGGCATAGCTCGGAGCGGGCGCAGTGTACGCGGGCACCGCCGCTGCTGCAGGCGCCGCTGCTACGGGCGCCGCGGCGAACGGATCGCCCATCGCGTCTAGGCTGTCGGATTCCCCGAAGAAGGAGTCGGCGACGTTGGCGGCGCGCGGCGCGGTCGCCGTGGCGAGCAACGCAGGCATGGCGGCGTTCACTCGCGCGCTCAGCTCGGCCTCGTTGGTCTTGGCCCACTCCAGGTGCGTACCGGTCAAGCCGTAGGCGGCACCCACCGCATCGGCTAGCGCGCCGACGGACGCAATGCGATGCGCCGCGAGCTTCTTGAACGCGTGCGCCATCACGCGATCGAGCGTGGGCGGCACCGGATACTTTTGGCCCTTGCCCGCTTCACTCGGAGGGGCAGGCTCCTTGGTCAGGATCTGGAGCAGAATGCTGGGCCCGTTGTTGCCGATGAACGGCACGCGGCCCACGACGCATTCGTAGATGATCGCTGCCAGCGCCCAGACGTCCGCGCGCTGATCCAGGGTGTCCAAGCCCTGCGCTTGCTCGGGCGCCATGTAGAACGGCGAACCGATCGTGGTGCCGAGCACGGTCAGCTTCTTGGCCGACTCGCCCTTGTCCTTGGCGGAGCCAAAATCCAAGAGCTTGGCGATATCGCCATCGTGCGTTTGGCACAAAAACAAATTGTCCGGCTTCAGATCGCGATGCACGAATTTGCGCGCGTGCGCTTCATCCAACCCGATCGCCACCTGGCTCAGCATGCGCACCATACGCGCGGGTAGGATCACCTGCTCGCGCTTGAGCGTGGCCCGGAGCTCCTCACCGTAAAGGAACTCCATCGCCAAAACGAAGCTCTCGTCCGGCGTGGGCTGGAAGTCGAGCACCTCCACGATGTAATCGTGGGGCAGCATCTTGCTGACCTCGAACTCGCGCTTGAAGCGCTGCACCGCGATCTGATCGCGCGAGACGTCCGGGTGCAGCACTTTGAGCGCGACGTTGCGGCGCGCCTGCATGTCGAGCGCTTCGTACACGCGCCCCATGCCGCCATCGGCGACCACGCGCCGCACCTGATAGCGATTGCACAAGAGCTGCCCGATGCGCGGATCTTGGCTGTCCGCAAGCACTGGAACTTGGGTCGGGCTCGTGAGCTGCGCCCCGTCGACCGGGCAAAAGCCCGCGTCGTCCGGGTACAGCCGTCCGCAGGCCGGGCAGGCTTTCATTCAGACCGACGCGCCTTCGGCGAGTCGCTCTCGTTGGGGCTCGCGATCGCGATCAAGGGGCGTCCGACTCGCTGCTGTCACTGGTCACGCCGGGCCGGTAGTACAAGATTCGGTTGCAGCTCGGGCACTGCTCGAACTTGTTTTCGCGGGTCAGCCCCTGAAAGAGCATCGGCGGCAAGCGCATGTGGCAAGCCGAACAAGTACCGTCGGTGGTGGAGCTGATCGCCGTACCACGACGACCGCGGATCATCTCGTAACGCCGGTACAACACCGGCGGAACGTTGGCGACCAGACCGGCGCGAATCGCTTCTTTCTCGGCAACCGCTGCGTCCCCTTGAGCCAAGCGACCCACGGTGTCGCCCTCGACCGCGCCGAGCTCCGCCAAGAGCGCGTCGCGCTCGCTGGTGACTTGAGCCATGTCGACGCGAGCTTGCTCCAAGAAGCCGTCCAGCTTCTCCACTTCGATCTCGCGATCTCGGTATAGCTTGCGTAACTCCTCGATTTCACGCTGGGCTGCGTTCGCCTCACGTTCGGTTCGGCAGCGAGAAAGCTTCTCGCGCGAGCGTTCGACTTGAATGCTCATTTGCCGAACCTCCCCCATCAAATCACCACGCAGCTTGTCCATATCGCCAGAGTTCTTCTGGCTTCGGGCGAGCCGCTCTTCCAAAGAAGCCAAAGTCGAGCGCTTGGCATCGAGCCCTTGCCGCTCTTGTTTGACCGCGTCGCGGAGCTCCTTGAGCTCCACGTCGAGCGCCGCTAGATTTTCGAGATTCTCGATTTGGGCCTGGATTGTCACTGTCTAAAACGGCTCCTCGCGTACCTCTAACCAATTACGTTCGCCACGAAAGCCCGCGAAGCGGGCGCGGGGTCCGGGGCAATAGCCCCGGTGAGACAGCCTAGTGAACCGCTTCCCGCGTAGCGGGCAATCACTTGCGATTGTTGATGGAACATCACAAGCGGTGCACTAGGGGTCAGTGGGCCCACCTGGGTTCGAACCAGGAACAACCCGGTTATGAGCCGGGGGCTCTGACCGATTGAGCTATAGGCCCAAGCTTGTGCACTCTTCGAGGGCCGGCGGTTCGGGGCCCGGCCTCTCGATGTCTTCATGGGCGCCCCAACGCCGGGCCCTGTCTCTGACGAGTCCCGGACGGTGTTGAAAGCAAGCTCCACGCCGCGAAAGCTAATCGAAGCGGGCAGGTAGGGCAATGCCATGCGTCGCCGGCCTTCGGGCAGGGCAAAACACCCGCCAGCGCGGCGCCCCGGCCCGTGATCCCGGGCCCGAACCGCGCCGGGCGACGAATATGTTACACCTACAGGCTCCCCGCTCGCGCCCCGCGGGCCGGCCATTGCCGTACATCCCCTGCAGAAATCCATGGATTCCCTGGTCGTCCGCGGTGCCACGCAGCACAACCTGAAGAATGTCAGCTGCGAGCTGCCTCGCAATCAATTGGTAGTGATTACTGGGCCCAGCGGCTCCGGCAAATCTTCGCTCGCGTTCGACACCATCTACGCTGAGGGGCAGCGCCGCTACGTCGAGTCGCTCTCGGCCTACGCCAGGCAGTTCCTCGACCAGTTGCCCAAGCCGCGCGTGGAAAGCATCGAAGGGCTGAGCCCGGCGATCGCCATCGAGCAGAAGGGGCTCGGCAAGAGCCCGCGCTCTACCGTCGGTACGGTCACCGAAATTGCCGACTACCTGCGCTTACTGTACGCGCGCATCGGCGTTCCCCACTGCCCCAAATCCGGCAAGGTCCTGCGCGCATACACGGTGCAGGAGATCGTCGACTCGATCTTGTCCCGCGGCGAAGGCGCGCGCTTGGCGCTGCTCGCTCCGATCGTTCGCAAACAGAAGGGCGACCTCAGCGCCGAGCTCGAGCGCTTGCGGCGCGAGGGCTTCGTGCGCGCGCGGATCGATGGCGAGCAGGTGGATCTGGGCGATGACCGCGAGCTCGACCGGCAGAAGACGCACGATCTCGACGTGGTGGTCGATCGCATCGCGGTGCGCGATGGCGCCAAGGGCCGCGTCACCGATTCCGTCGAGCTGGCCTTGAAGCTGGGTGACGGCACCTTGCTGATCGACGCCGTCGACGGCAGCGAGCCCGTGGTGATGAGCGAGCGCCTGGTCAGCTGGGAATTCGGCATCACCTTGCCGCCGCTCGAACCGCGCCTGTTTTCCTTCAATAGCCCGCACGGCGCGTGCCCCAGCTGCGACGGCCTAGGCGTACGCTCGGCGATCGATGTCGGCCGGATCGTGCCCGACGACAGCCGCTCGCTGCGCGAAGGCGCGATCGCCGCCTTCGGGCGACGCGGCTCGGTCGCCACCGCCACCGAAGTCTCACGCGCCGTCGAAGCGCTTTCGTTGAACCCGGACGTGCCCTGGTCGGAGTTGCCCGAAGCCGAGCGTCAAGCCTTGCTCTATGGCAGCACCAGCAGCGGCAAGCGCAAGAATTCGCCGCCCAGCTACGAGGGCATCGTCCCGCGCCTGCAACACATGCTCGACACCGGCGCGTTTGCCGAAGGTGAAGATCACGAATCGGACGACGGCGGCATCGGGCCAGACGATCTGGGACGCTTCATCGTCACCCAGACTTGTGAGGCCTGCGGCGGCGTGCGGCTGCGCCCCGAGGCGCTGGCCGTCAAGCTCGGCGGGCGCACGATCGCCGAACTGTCTGCCATGCCGCTCCGCGCTCTGCGCGAATTCTTGTCGGCCTTCGCCACGGAGAGCGCGCTCGCCCCGCGAGAATCGGCGATCGCCCTGCCCTTGATCAAGGCGGTCACCGAGCGGCTGGGCTTCTTGCTCGAGGTTGGGCTCGATTACTTATCGCTCGAGCGCACGGCGCACACACTGTCGGGCGGCGAAGGGCAACGCATCCGCCTCGCTACGCAGATCGGCGCCTCCCTCGTCGGCGTGCTGTACGTCCTGGACGAGCCCAGCATCGGCTTGCACGCGCGCGACAACGCGCGCCTGCTTCAGGCCCTGCGTCGCTTGGTCGACAAGGGCAACAGCGTGCTCGTCGTCGAACACGACCGGGACGCCATCTTGTGCGCGGATCACGTGGTCGACATGGGGCCGGGCGCGGGCGCGCTCGGCGGGCAGATCGTGGCGCAGGGCACGGCCAGCGAGATCATGAAGGACCCGAGCTCGATCACCGGGCCGTATCTATCGGGCGAAAAGCACCTGCCGATCCCAGCGCACCGCCAAGCGCCGAGCGAATTGAAGCTGCGCATCGTGGGCGCCAAAGCCCACAACCTGAAAAATATCACCGTCGAAATCCCGCTCGGCCTGATCAGCGCGGTCACCGGCGTCAGCGGCTCCGGAAAAAGCAGCCTGATCGTCGACACTTTGCTGAGCGCGGCGCGCGCCGAGTTGTACGGCGCGACGGGCTGGGTCGGCCCCTGCGAGCGGATCGAAGGCCTCGAGCACATCGATAAGGTGATCAGTATCGACCAAGCGCCGATCGGCCGCACTCCGCGCTCGAACCCCGCGACTTACACCGGTATTTTCACGCATTTGCGCGAGCTGTACGCCGGCCTGCCCGACGCCCGCGCGCGCGGCTACAAACCGGGCCGCTTCTCGTTCAACGTCAAAGGCGGACGCTGCGAAGCGTGCCAAGGAGATGGCGTGCTGCGCGTCGAGATGCACTTCTTACCCGACGTGTACGTCACCTGCGACTCGTGCGCGGGCCGCCGCTACAACCGCGAGACGCTGGAAGTGAAATACCGCGGCCTCTCGATCGCGGACGCGCTCGATCTCACGGTCGACGAAGCCGACGAACTGTTCGAATCGATCCCACGCATTCGTCAGAAGCTCACCGCGCTTCGCCAAGTCGGCCTCGGCTACATCCAGCTCGGCCAGCCCGCAACCACGCTCTCCGGCGGCGAAGCCCAGCGCGTCAAACTCGCCAGCGAACTGTCGCGCAAAGCCACCGGACGCACGCTGTACGTGCTCGACGAACCCACCACCGGCCTGCACTTCTCGGACATCGAGCTCCTCACGCACGCCCTATTCGGCCTGCGCGACGCCGGCAACTCCGTGCTGCTGATCGAGCACAACATCGAGCTGATCGCGTGCGCGGACTGGGTGATCGACATGGGCCCCGAGGGCGGCAACAAGGGCGGCGACATCGTGGTCGCCGGCACGCCCGAAACGGTCGCCAACACGCCCCAAAGCCACACCGGCTTTTACCTAAAACAAGCCCTCGCCGAAGTCGGTAAGCCCCCCGTCAAAGCCGGCGCGCCCAAGCGCCTAGCCAAAAAGTCCACCAAAACGCGCTGATCACCAGGAGCCAGCGCGCATGCCATTGGGTGGGCGCTCACAGGAGCGGCACAGCAGCTCATCGTGCGCCACTCCCACTCGCGTGCCGCCGCAAATCACTCCCGCTCGGCTGCCGCCGCAAATCACTCCCGCTCGTGCCGCTGCAAATCACGCCCGCTCGGCTGCCGCTGCAATTCCACTCCCGCTCGTGTGCCGCTGCAATTCCACTCCCGCTCGGCTGCCGCCGCAAATCACTCCCGCTCGGCTGCCGCCGCAAATCACTCCCGCTCGGCTGCCGCCGCAAATCACTCCCGCTCGTGTGCCGCTGCAAATCAGTCCCGCTCGTGTGCCGCTGCAATTCCACTCGCGCTCGTCCGGGAACACGGCGCGCTCTCGAGGGCACCGTTCTCCGATGAAATAGTACTCTGTTCGCACAGTATGTTTCGATGCCGCGAGGGCTGCCCTCGTCGGACGAGCGTGATTCGCGACAATCGCCGAATTCCCAAGCCGATGTTTCGCGCGCACTAACTACCGCGCAAGTGAGAAACCAACTCTCGCGGACAAGCGACACAACTCGACGCGCAGCCAAGCCGATGCTTCACGCAGCCAAGCCGATGCTTCACGCAGCCAAGCCGATGCTTCACGCAGCCAAGCTGATGCCTCACGCAGCCAAGCTGATGCCTCACGCAGCCAAGCCCGATTCACGCAGCCCAAGCCCGATTTCACGCAGCCCAAGCCCGATTTCACGCAGCCCAAGCCCGATTTCACGCAGCCAAGCCCGATTTCACGCAGCCAAGCCCGATTTCACGCAGCTAAGCCGATGCCTCACGCAGCTAAGCCGATGCCTCACGCAGCCAAGCCCGATTTCACGCAGCCAAGCCCGATTTCACGCACGAAATTCCGGGCCAACGCGCGCCGAGTAGCACGACCGAATGAGCACGCGCGACGGACAAACACGCGGCCTCGCGGGGTCATCAGCTCAACAGCGACGCCACAAAGACGACGGACCCCCGTGCAGGCCGAGGGCCTGCGCTTGGGGGTCCGGACGCGCGCCAAGCGCGCACTCGAGGCGGGCCGCGACGCGACTGGTGGGATGTCGTGCGCCTCGCGGCGCGCGGCCGCCGCACTGCGTCGCCACGTGCGCGGGGCACCCAAACTTCAGGTGAAGTCTTTTTCGACGCGCTCTTGGTCCTCTTTGCAGCGGATGCAGAGCGTGGTCTCCGGACGCGCTTCGAGGCGCTTGACGGAGATTTTTTCGCCGCAGTCGTCACATACGCCGAAGGTGCCCTTGTCGATCTTGTCGATCGCTTTGCCGATCTTGTCCAAGAACGCCTTTTCACGACCGCGTAGGCGAAACTGGAACGATTGCAGATACTCGCTCGATGCGAGATCCATCTCGTCCGGCAGATCGTTGGCGTCGAGGGCCATGTCCTCATCAAGCGTCTGCTGGGCGCGCTTGATGATTTCTTGGCGCCTCGCCTCGAGCATGTCCCGGAATTTTTTTAGCTGGACTTTGGTCATCGGTAGCGCACTCGACTGGCTGTCTGACTACGAAAAACGCCCCCAAAACTGGGGGCCGGTTAAGATAGGGACCCATCTCGCTTCAGTCAATAGCCGGCGCCGATAATCCACCCGTGGGGTTTTTCTGCAAATCGCCGAGCGTCGATCGCTCCTTTGGGGGCCGGTCTGTCTGTGGGCAGGGCACCCACGTCGAGCTCGAGCCGGCGCCTGGGCTCAATGTCATCTCCGGCGCCTGGGCTCAATGTCATCTCCGGCGCCTGGGCTCATCTCCGACGCCTGGGCTCATCTCCGACGCCTGGGCTCATCTCCGGCGCCTGGGCTCAATGTCATCTCCGGCGCCTGGGCTCATCTCCGACGCCTGGGCTCAATGTCATCTCCGGGAGAACGGCCAGGGCAAGATGGCCTTCCGTTCTGCTCGCTCCGTTTGCTGTTCCGTCGGCTGGGCCGGTCAGAGGCCATCCCGATAGGCGCGCACGGCGTTCACGATGGCGTCGGCGATTTTTTGTCGAAAGTCACCCGTGTTGAAGCGCGTCTCGCCAACTGGACTGGAGATGAACGAGGTCTCGAACAGCACCGCGGGCATGCGTGCACCGGCCAGCACGTAAAAGCCGGCGCGCTTGATGCCCGAATTGGGAATATCGCCATAACTCGGTGAGAGCGACGCGATCGCGGCTCGTTGCAGCAGCTCCGCAAAATGATTGGAGCGCCCAGCGCTCGGGTTGCCCACGCCACGGCTCAGCGCTCCGGCCAGCTCCGCCGCGGCTTCCGCCGAGGCGTCGTTCTCGCGCGCAGCCAAGCGCATCGAAGCGGGATCGCGCGAATCGTCCAGCACGAACGTCATCACGCCACGGCCAGCGCCATCTTCACTGGCATTGCAATGAATCGACACGAACAGATCGGCTTGGAACGCGTTGGCGCGCGCGGTGCGTTCGTCGAGCGCCACGTAGTCGTCGCCGTCGCGCGTCAACAACGTGGAGATGCCGAGCTCGCGCGCGATCAGCGGCGCGGCGCGATGAGCGATGTCGAGCGTCACGTCTTTCTCGCGCAGGCCACTCGGGCCGCTCGCGCCCGGATCGTGCCCTCCGTGACCTGGATCCAGCACGACGCGCCGTACCTGGCGCGGGCCGCGCGTGACGTCTTGGCTGCGCTGAGGCGGATCTTTGGATACGTCGATCACCAGGCGAAACGGCTCGGGCATGTAAAATACGTGCCGATAAGCGAGCGCGTTCAGGTCCAAGACGACCCGCGTGCGTGTGGCCTCGGCTCCGATCCGCACGCGCGCCACGAGCCCGCCCACGTCGAAAGCCTTGGCGCCCTGATAGGTCGCTCCTTCGATGTCGACGAACAGCCGCGGGCTCTTGCTGCCTTCGTCCAAGAACCCGACCTTGTAGGTCGAAGGCTGTGTCACGTAGACCACGACGCGCGCAGCGTCCGCCGCAGCGTAGCGCTCGATCTTCGTCACGCGCGCTGCACCGCGCTCCGCGCTCGGTCGCGCCAATGTCGGCACGATCACGCCGTCGTTTGCTGGTGGCTCGGCGGAGCGCGCAGGGAGCGGCGCGGACGCGCCGTGCTCGTGGTCGATCTGCGCGAGCACGGTGGGCAGCGGACGGTACGCGCTCAGCGTGCTCAAGATCAGCTCCGCGCGTTGCTTGCACGCCTCTTCGGAGCCGGGCGCGAGCCCGGCGCGATACACCGCTTGGAAGGTGAGCGCGGGATCGGCCCTCAGCTCGCCTTCCAGGAGCGCGGCGGCAGTGGTGGCCGAGCAGCGCATGGACGGCTCCGCCCGAGCAGCCTGGCGGTACATTTCGATCGCCTCGAGCGCGTCGGGCTCGCGATGGTCAGCGCGGAAAATTCGTTCCCGCAGCTGCGCCGCGTCGAGCAAGAGCTTCGCGCCTGCTCGGCCGCCCTGCTTGCTGCCCAGCACCGCCCAGGCATCGGCGCGCGCAACTGCATCAGCCCGCTCGGGAATCGCCGCCAGACCTGCCGCAGAGGCGCTCGGCGCGGGGCTCGATTCAGCGACGTTTGGGGCACTCGAGCGACAGCTCGACGCACACAGGATGGCACCCAGCAGGGTCAGCGAGCGCTGAACGCGCGGGAAGCTTGGGGATCGCATGCCGCTTATGCCTGCTCTTAGCGCGCCCTTGGCGAATCGGGCAAACCAGCGGCTGGCCCGCGTTGCGCCGCTATCAGTCGCGATGCTAGCCTCTGACTCGCAATTGATGCCCGATCTACCTGATAAAGGTCGCCAGTCGTCAGCGCCGTTGAGTATCGAAGACGCCGACCGACTCGCGGATAGCTTCACCCCATTTTGGGAAGATGCGGGTGCTCCGGCTACGTCTGACCTGGTTGCCCCGCCGAACCGCACCTCCCACCCGGGCGCCGTGACCGTGCCGATGCCCGCAGTCGCGGCCATCCGCAATCCGGTCGGCAAACAGACGCTGCTCGGCATTGCGCCGATTACCATCGAAAAGCCGCCGTCCGCTCCTCCGCCGGCAGCGCCCGTTTCGGCACCCGTCGCGCTCACGCAACCTCTGCCAGCGGTCGCCCCTACGCCGATCACGGCTCCCCCTGCGCCGATCACGGCTCCCCCTGCGCCGATCACGGCTCCCCCTGCGCCGATCACGGCTCCCCCTGCGCCGATCGCGGCTCCCCCTGCACCGATCACGGCTCCCCCTGCGCCGATCGCGGCCGCCCCCGCGCCCGTTGCCATCGAAAGGCCCGCGCCGTCTGAACCGATTCAATCGTCGCCCGAGGTCCCCGGTTACGCGATTGCCTACACCCCGAAGGACCCGCCGAGCACTCCCGCCGTCGTGATCGCGCCCGAGGCGCAATCATCGCCGGAGAACCCGCCAGCAGAGCGGAAGAGGCGCGAGTTTTCGCAGACGATGCCGTCGCGCGTGCGCTCTGCACCCAATGCGTCCAGTGCGCCTCTACCGCCTCCCCCGTCGGACGATTTCAATCCGTACGCGCCAAAAAAGGGCAAGGGCAAAGTCATCGCGTTGGCTTTGAGCAGCGCGTTGCTCCTGCTCGGCGCGATCGGTTTTCGGACCCTCCGCGGCAACAACCATGAGTCGACTGCGCAGGCTGTCTCCCAATCGGATGTCGTGCCAAAGACCACTGCCGTCGCCGCTGCACCTACTCTGTCACCCGCAAAGCCAGCAGAAATCACCGAACCGATCCCGACGCCAGCTAGCGCAGCTGCTGCTGAGCCTGAAGCCGTACAAGCCGCAGAAGTCGCCCCGAAGCGAGTCAGTGGCGCTCTCGCACCCGCAAAGCCAAAAGTAAAAGCAAAAGCAAAAGCAAAAGCAGAGTCCGCTTCGGCCACCACGCGGCCGGTGACTCGCGCCCCCGCTCCCGAGCCGAGCCCGCAGCCGACGAGGCCTGCGAGCAAGGGCGTGATCGTTCGCGACGCGCCTTTCTGAGATGCGGATTGCCGTTTCGCCCCCAGAAAATGCCACTATTGTGCGAGGGACGATGACCAAATTCAGGGCCCGCGCGCTGCTGTGCTGTTCGCTGTCGTGCATCACACTCGTGGGCGCGACAGCGTCGTTCGCCGCGCCAGCAGGACGCCCGAGTGAAGACGATACGACGGTCGCGATGGCGCGCGAGCGCTTCAAAGAGGGCGTCGCGTTCTTCGATCAGAAGCAGTACGACAAAGCGCGCGTTGCATTCCTACAAGCCTACGCGCTCAAGAAGCACCCGGCCGTGTTGCTCAACCTCGCGCAAAGCGAGCTGCGCAGTGGCCACGAAGTCGACGCGGCCAAACACTTCTCTGCCTACCTTCGTGAATCCACCGCGGTCAGTGATGCCGAACGCCAAGCCGCCGAAGCGGGCCTCAGCGCAACGAAGTCAGCGGTCGCCCTGCTCGACGTGAACGTCGACGAGAGCGGCGCGGAGATTTACGTCGACGGTTCGCTGGAAGGAATTTCGCCGCTCCCCGGAGCGCTCTACGTGAGCCCGGGCGCGCACAGCGTCGAGGCCCGCAAGGGCGGCAAGACCAGGACCCAACAGGTCAACACCAGCGCCGGCAGGCAATTCATGGCCGACCTGAGTTTTGCGCCCAAAACCGTGCCGAGCGCGGCAGCTGTGCCGAGCGCGAGCGCGGCCGCCGCAGAGGAACGCCCACAGCCCATCGCCGATCCCCCGGAGCCGAGCGCGGGGCGCAAACCGTTCTTCAAATGGCTGGTGAGCTCGCCGGTCGGCCTCGTGGGGGTCGGACTCACCGGCGTCGGTTTGGGCGGCGGCATCGGTTTGGCGATCGCCTCCAAGAAAAGCTACCAAGACGCGGACTCGGTCGCCGATCAGATCACGAGTGCTGCCGCGATCGACAGCATGAAGGCCAATCCGGACACCAGCGAGCTGTGCGTCTCACCGAGCGCCTGGCTCCTGAGACAGGACAATCCGCCGCCCAACGTCCCGAAGCGCGCGAGCGAATACAGCAACGCTTGCTCCAAATACCAAGACAACGTGAACACCGGCGACCAGCTGAAGACTTGGTCTACGGTCGGCTTCGTCGTGGGCGGCGTGGCCGCGGTCGGCACCGTGATTTACTATTTCGTCGATCCCAACGCGCGCGAAGAGAGCTCCTCAGAGGCACGGCGCGAGCGACGACGCATCGCGATCGTGCCCAGCATCGGCCCCGCGCAGACCGGCCTGACCGTGATCGGCAGCTTCTAATCGCGGCTTTCGGGCTCATTGCTGGGGCCGCTCGCGCCGGCCAGCTCCGGCGCTTTGGCGAGCCAGGCACGGAAGGTACTGCGCGGCACACCGGCCGAGCGTGCGGCGCGACTGACATTGCCCTCACACAACTCGAGCAACGCGCGCGCGTCTTGCACGGGTCGGCGCGCGTGCGGCGCTTGGCGGCTCGCTTCGTCGATATGGCGCGCGGTGATTTCGTACTCCGCGCTGGCCGCCGCGCGATACAGCACCGCGCCCAGCTCACGCACGTTGCCCGGCCAGCTCTGCGCCACCAAGCGCGACAAGGCCGCGCTGGAGAGCACGCGTTCACCGACGTCCGCGCGCATGCGGCGCAATAGGGAGTGGCTCAGCTGCGCGATGTCGCTGCGGCGCTCGCGCAGCGGCGGAAGCTCGACCACCACGGTCGCCAAGCGGTGATAGAGATCCGCGCGAAAGCGCCCCTCGAGCACGCGCCGGTCGAGCTCGGCCCAGCTCGCAGAAACCAAGCGCACGGCCACTCGCAGGGCCTGAGCCGCGCCCACGGCGCGCACCATGCCGTCCTCCACCACGCGCAGCAGCTTGACCTGAATCGACAGCGGCAATTCCGCGATCTCGTCCAAGAAAAGCGTGCCTTCGTGGGCCTGCTCGAAGGCGCCCACGCGGCTCGTCACCGCGCCGGTGAACGCGCCACGACGATGGCCGAATAGCTCTGCGTCAGCCAGCGTCTCTGGCAGCGCCGCCATGTTGAGCGGCACGTACGGGCCACCCTGCCGCCCGAGTTCGTGGATCGCGCGCGCCACCATGTCTTTGCCCGTGCCCGACTCGCCTTGCAATAAGATCGGTACGCGCGATTTCGCGTGCCGCCGCACCAGCCGCGCCACACGCAACATGGGCGCCGAACTGCCAATCACGCCCGGCAAGGGCTCACTCGGGGCGAGCTGCTCCTCGCGCTCCACCGTGCGCACGCACACCGCCGAGCGCCCGACCACGAACGCCGCGCCCGACTCGGAGAGCAACGCCGAGTCGACCCGCGCGCCGCCCACGTACAGCCCATTCTTCGACGCCAAGTCCTCGACGAAGATCCCCGAATCCAGAACGCGCAGGCGACAATGCAAGCTGCTGACCGCCGGATCGTGGACCCGCATCAGCGCCGCGCGGCCGCTACCGAGCGTGAGCTCCTCCCCTTGGCGCAATGTCACGCTCGTGGGTTCGGCTTCGACGCCGAGCTCGACCCGCCAGGGGCCGGGCAAAAGCGCCCGCGGACATTCGAGGGTTTGAGAGGTCGGATCGACAATCGGTGGCGGAGTAGGCATCACCTGCTACCCATCGGTCGCGCCCGCGGCTGGTTGCGCCAAAGCTCGACGCGGGGGTTTCGTGAGCCCGCTGCCGATGCTAACAAGGCGCCCATGCGAACCCCCGTCGCGCTCCGCGCAGCCCTGGGCCTGGTATTTTTGGCTCAGCTCGCCAGCGCCGAAACTTCCGCCAGCGCCTCCTCCGAGCCGACCGCCGCACCGGCCGCTGCAGCACCCGCCGCTGCTGCGCCCGCTGCCGCCGCGCCAGGCGCTGCCACCGACCCGCTAGCTGCCGAGTCTGGCCCGGTCGTCGTTCCAGCGGAGACCGATCAACCGGCCTTGGAACCGATCCCCAACGCGCGCGACACGCTCGGCAGGCACTTCGTGCTCGGCGCATCGGTCGGAGCCAAATGGGGGTTCGGCAGCCTCGAGCAAGACCGGAAGCTGAACGATTTTCTGGGTACGGCCCTGTCGCTGAAACTAGACCTCGGTTACGGGGTCAGCCGCAACGTCGTAATCGGCGCCTGGGGCGAGTTCGACGCTCATTCCACGCCATCCGATTGTCGCTTGTGCGACGGCGGCAAGAGCTTCGCCGGCGGCCCGTTCATTCGTTACCACCTCGTGCAAGGCACACGCTTCGACCCCTGGGGCGCACTCGCGCTCGGTGTTCGTTCGACGACTGTGGACACGGACGTCGGCAGCAAGGACTACTTCGGCGTCGATATCCTGAAGCTCAGCCTGGGCGGTGATTGGTATCCGACGTCCAACTTCGGCTTCGGTCCGTATGTCACCTTCGATTGGGGCACGTACGGCAGCTCCGGTGGCCACACTGGCCTCGGCACTGGCCTGCGTCTGGTCGTAGATCTTCCCGGCAAATAACCGATCGCTCGCGGAGCGGCCCGGGCGCGAAACGGCCGGGCCGCGGAATAGCCCGAGCGCGGAACAGCCCGAGCGCGAGCGGCACAGGCGGTCAGAGCGCTCAGCGAGCGCCTGACCCCTCCTCCGTCAGACTCAGACGGCGATCGCGACGCCCAAGGCGCGTCGCACGGTCGAGTAGTCCTCGCTGACGAAGTACAGCAAGACTTCCTTCATCTTGTCTGCGGCCGACAAGTCACCAGGGGCCTGCGCCTCGGCACCGATCAGCTTCTTCGAGATCTCGAGATCTCCGCAAACGATCATGCCCGCTCGGCAGGCCGTCAATTCGACCGCCTGATTCCAACGCTTGATGTTGGCCTTGGCGCCCTCTTCGATGAAGCGCTTCACGACCAAGCGCAGGTGCTCGAGCTGAACCGGTTGCATGTACTTGGCCAGCTCTTGCGCCGTGGCTCGGATCTGCGCAGCCATGTCTTGCGGCATGGGCGTGCTCGGCGCAGCCAACATCACGCCGGCAAACAGCATGATGGTGAGCTCCGACTGCGTCGGGAACAGCGTGCGGATGTAGTGCTCGGGCCGGTAGTGCGCCAAATGCTTGCCGCACATGAACGTCAGCTCTTGCGGTTGGAAGCCAGTGAGCACCGTTTGACCGGCGACGGACGCCGGAGGGTTGGCCGGCACCGCGACGATCGCACCAGCCACGTCGTTGCGCACGTACAAGTCGGGCGCTTGCACGCCCAGCACCTGCGCGGCCCAACCGAACGTCTTGGCGAACGTCACGGTCGAGGTCGCCGGATCCTGCCGGAACTGCTTGGGCAATACCGGCAGCTTATTCGTGGCTTGTAGCTGCGCTACCTTCGCGGCCAGCGCAGCCGGCGCGATCATCATGAAGATCTTGGAGATGTACAGGTTCTCGTCGGCGTGGAAGACGTGCTTCGCCCACAGATCGTCCGACAGACGGCCCTTCACGGCCAGCATGCCCTGCGGCCGATAGTCGTCGAAGAAGCGTTGCTCTTCCTCGTCTGCCTTCTTCATGAAGGCCATCGCTGCCGCCAAGCACCAAGCCTCGTCGTACGATTGCTTCTGCAGATACAGGCGGTAGAGCGCGCGGTAGGCGTCGATCTTGAGCGGCTCGGCCTCCAAGATCACGCGCTGCTCGGCGATCGCCTCGTCCCAGCGCTCACCGACCTCGTACAGCTCGGCCAAGATCTGCCGCACCACGACCGCATCCGGCTTGTTGGTGGCCGCCATCTTGAAGGCCTCGATGGCCGAGTCCGTCTGCTGCAGACGATCGCGGTAGATCAAGCCGAGCTGATGCCACAGCGTGTGCTCGAGGTCCGCGTTGCCCTTGCCCGCGATGCGATGCAGCATCTTGCGGTAGGCGCGCTCCAGCTGCTTCCAGTTCTTCTGCTGGGTGAGCACCTTGTTGATGCGCTCGAAGGCCTCGAGGTAGCTCGGGTTCAGATCGAGTGATTCGTTGAAGAGCTCGACCGCGCGGTCCAAATCTTCGATCTTGTCGCGGTAGATCTGCGCTTGCGTGAAGATGTAGCGCGCCTTGATCTCGCGCTTCTCTTCGTGCTCGGCGATCGACTGCAAGGTGTCGACCATCTTCTGCCAATCAGCCGCGGACTGGTACAGCTGCAGGAGCTTGTGCAAGAGCACGTGGTCTTGCGGCTTCAGATCGCGAGCCTCCTCCAAGGCGTCGATGGCCTTCTGTGGATTCTTCTCGCGCTCGCTCCAGATGTCCCCGATATCGTTCAGGATCTTGAAGCGCTCTTCACCGTCGAAAACGCTGTCCAGGATCTGACGCTTGTAGGCCGCGACCTGCTTCCAATCATTGCCCTGGGCGTAGGTTTCGACCAAGGCTTCGAGCGTGGGGCGGTGCTCGCCGTTCAGCCCGAGCGCCTTCTCGAAGTTGTTGATCGCTTGCTTGGCCTGGCCCTGCTCGCGCTTGATGCAACCCAGGCGATAGTAGACGTCCGTGCGCTCTTCGGTGTCGTCCTCGGCCAGCGCCGTGAGCACCTTTTGATAGTTGGTGAGCGCGCTCGGCCAATCCTTCAACTGGAAGGCGACGTCGGCGATGCCGCGAATCGTTTCCTGATCCGTGAGATCGAGTTGGTTCGCGTTGGTGTACGCCTTGAGCGCTTTGTCGTTGTTGCCGAGCGAGGCGTGGACCTTACCGAGCAGCTTGAACAAAGTGTGCTGTTCGGACTTTTCCTTGTTCTTGCTCTTCCGGACCAGCATCTCCGCCAGCGGCTCTGCGTCTTGGAAGCGCCCCACGCGGATGTATTCCTGGAGCAGGGGCAGCGCCGCCTCCTCGCAGTCGGCGTCGCACTGCATGGCAAGCTCGTACGCTTGCACCGCGAGCTCGTGCTCGCTGAGCATGTCGTCACGAAGCTTCCCGAGCTCCACCAATAGCTTGGCGCGCGCGCGCGGCGTCGGCGTGTTGAGCTGCTCCTGCTCGAGGTAGCGCGCCGCGCGATCCCAGTCGGATTCGTCGATCGCGATCGTGCGCAGCGCGGCCAACGTCGGCAAATGCGCCGGATCGAGATCGAGCGACATTTCGAAGCGCTCTTGCGCTTGGCGGCGGTCGCCCAGCTTCTCTTCCAGCGCCTTACCGATGCGGTAGTACATCTCGACGCGCTGGTTGCCGTCCGAGGTCAGATCCGCGACGCGCGTCATCGCTTCGATCGCTTGCGCGGCGTCGCCCTGCTTTTCGTACAGCTTGCTCAGCGCTTCGAGCGCGGGCACGTTCGTGTCGTCGATGTCGACGATGTTCCGATAAGCGTCGATCGCGCGGTCGGCATCGCCCACTTCTTCGGCGAACACCGCCGCGATCAGCCCGTACAGCTCCACCTTGGTGCCGCTGTTTGCGGCTTCGCTGATGTGACGCTCGTAGGTGTTGATCAGCTCCAGCCACTGCTTGAGGCGCCGATAGCAACGCTCGAGCGCGACGTACGCGCGCTCCTCACCGGGCGAGATCTCGAGCGCTTGCTCGAGGCGCGTCGCGGCGATGTCGAACTTGAGGAAGTGCTCTTCTTGAATGCCGGCCAGGCGGAGCAAGACCTCGACGCGCTCGCGCTCGGTCTGCACCACGTCCAGCTGACGCTCGAGGATGCCGATCAAATCCGACCAGGCCTGCAGCGACTGATAGATGCGCTCCAACCCGCGCAGGGCGGCCACGTTGCCGCCGTCGATCTCGAGCACTTCGCGGTACACTTTGCCCGCCCGATCGAAGTCGCCCAAATTCGCTTCGTACAGCGCAGCCAAGCGCAGCTTGGTGACGGCGATCTGCTCCGACTCGGTCAAGGCCTGCACCTTGGCGGTGAGGATCTCGGCCAAATCCGCGTGATTGGTGCGTTCTTCGTAGATGCGCTCGAGGGCCGTCAGCGCGGGCAGGTAGAGCGGGTCGACCTCGAGCGCGCGCTTGTAATACGCGATGCCTTGATCGGCTTGGCCCATGTTCTTGAACAAGAGCTCACCCATGTCGACCAAGATCGCCTTGCGGTCCTCGTTGGCGGCCGCCACGTTCATGGCCAAGGTCAGCGTCTCGCCGACCTTTTGCCACTGCGCGCTCATGCGGTGAATGGCGGCAATCTGCCGCATCACCTGCACGTTGTTCGGGTCCAACGCGACGACTTGCTGATAGTACGGCTGGGCGTACTCGGCGTGGCCGAGGTCCTCGCCGTACCACTTGCCTAGCCGCAGGCAGAGTCGGATCTTTTGCTTGTTGTCCGTCTGTTCCGGCAGCCACGCGTTAGCGGTGTTGATCAGCTCACCCCAGCGGCCCGTGGCTTGCGCCATGCGCTCGAGGTAACGCGCCGTCTCGTCGTCGCCGAAGTCTTCGCTGAAGGCGTTGACGAGCGCGTCGAAGGCTTGGTTCTTGTCGTCGAGACGTTCCTCGAAGACGCGCGCGATGCGGCGCAGGAGCTCGTTCTTTTCCTGCACCGACTCGCGCGTTTCCAGGCGATTCAAGTACAGCTCGACCAGCGTCTCCCAACGCCCAGCGGCCGTGTGCAGGCGCTCCAAGGCCTCGAACGCCTCTTGGTGCGCCGGATCGATGCTCAGAATCTGTTCGAACGCGGGAGTGGCCTGATCGAAGTCGTTGGCCTCCTTCTTCCACAGTTCGGTGACCTCGAGCAGCTCGCGCACGCGCTCGTTCGGGTCCTCGATCGCGCTCGCGCGCTGCATCTTGACGCCGATCACTTCGACCCAGCGCTCGTCGCCGCGGTAGATGGCCTCCAGCTCGGCCATGGCTTCGAAGTCCGTCGGGTCGACTTCGAGCAAGTGTCGCCAGGCTTCGGCCGCGTCGAACGGCTGAGACAGCACCGCGCCGTAGGTCTTGCCGAGCTCGCGGTAGATCCCCTTGAGCTCTTCCGCTTCGAGCAGAGCAGCCGCGCGATCGATCGTCGCGTGCAGCGCGCTCACGAGTTCGTTGGGATCTTGGCGTGTGCGCGCAACTTGGGCCGTCGCGCGCAAGGCCGCGACGTTGGAGAAGTCGATGTCGAGGACCCGCTGCCAGGTCTCCAGCGCTTCGTCGTCACGGTTCAACTGTTCGCTGAACAGCCGGGCCCGCCGCGTGAGCACGTTTACGCGGTCTTCGTCCGACTCCGCGATGTCGAAATGGCGCTCGAGCACGTCCGTGAGCTCGGCCCACTTGCTCTGCTGCTCATACAGACCGGCGAGCGCGCCGAGCGCCTCCGGATCTTCGCCGCGCAGATCGAGCACGCGCTTCCAGCCTTCGATTGCGCCGTCGACGTTGCCCAGGCGCTCGGCGGCCAAATGCGCCATTTTTGCGCGAATTTCGGCTTCCTGCACGTCACCGACGGCGTTCTCGAGTTCGCGCTGATAGACCGTGTTGAGCTGGCTGTAGGCTTCGCTCTGCTCGTAGATGCGCCCGAGAGCGGCAATCGCCTCTTCGTTGGTCGGCTCGAGTTTGTCGAAGATCGCGCGGTAAGCGCGCACGGCGTCTTGCGTCTGTCCGAGGCGCTCCTCGTACACCTGACCGAGCCGGGTGTAGAGCTCGACGCGCTCGTGATCGTCCTCCGTGGAGACCGCGCGCTGCTCGAGCACGCCGGCCAGCTCGGGCCATTGCTCGAGCGAGGTGTAGATGCGATCCAAGTTCGCCAGCGCCTCGCTCTCCTGCGGAGCGACGGTCAGCACGTAGCGATAGGTCTCTTCTGCCTTGGCAACGTCCGCGAGTTCTTCCTCGAAGACTCGCGCCAGCCGCTTGCCGACCACCGCTTGGGTGGGCGCATCGATCCCCTCGATGCCGAGCACGTCCGCGTAGGCGTTCGCCAACGGCTCCCAGCCGCCATCGAGCATGCTGGCCAGGCGTTCGATCTCTTCACTCGTGCGCTCGTCGAGCGGGCTCTCTTTGATCGCTCGTACGTGCACGTTGAACGCGAGCACCGGATCGAGCAGGCGCTCTTCGGCGTCTTCCGCGATGCGGTGGTACATCGCCACGCGCTCGTCCGGATCGATGGTGTGCGAAAGCTCGGCCTCGCGCACCCGAATCAGCTTCTCCCACTCACTCGAGGCTTGGTACAAAGGCTCGAGGATACCGGCGATTTCCAGCTGCTTGGTGCCGTTCTCGAACAGCGCTTCGAGCGCACGGAGCGTGTCTTCGTGCTCCGGTGCAGCGCTGATCACCTCACGGTACGCAGCAATGGCGCGGTCCAGATCACCCAGGCGAACCTGGTAGACCTGACCCAAGCGATACTTGAACTCCAAGATCTCGTCCGGGCTTTGGCCGACCTCGGACTCGCGCACGAGCACCTCGGACAGATCTTGCCAACGTTCCATCTGCGTGAACAGGCGATCCAGGGCGCGCACCGCGCTTTGGTTCTCCGGATCGGCGGCGAGCACGCGCCGATAACGACTGACCGCGTTCTCCAGGTTCTCGAGCTGCACCTCGTAGACCTGCGCCACGCGTAGCCCTAGGTCGACGAAGCGCTCGGGATCGCTCTCCAGCTTGTCCAGCTCGGCATCGTAGAGCGACGCCACCGCGGGCCAGCGCTCGATCATCATCGCCAGGCGTTCCAGCGAACCGAGCGACTCTTCGTTCTGACTGTCGACGCCGATCGCTCGCGCGTACGTCTCGAACGCGCGCGAGTGATCGCCCAAGCTCTCTTCGTACAGCCGCGCGATGCGGTGGAGCAGCTCGACCTTGGCGAAGGCGTCGTCAGAGAAGCGGACCTGCACCTCGAGCACGCTGATCAGCTTCTCGTACTCGCCCGTGGCGTCGTACACCGGCTCCAGCACGGAGGCGGCGGCGAGCGGCGCCTTCTTGCCGTCCTTGATGCCTTCCAACGCGTTCAGCGTCGGCAAATGATCCGGCTGAATGTTGAGGATTTCCCGATACAACTCGACCGAGCGATCGATGTCGCCCAAGTGCTTCTCGTACAGCTCGGCGATTCGATACTGATAGCTGACCGCTTCGGTCGGATCGGGGGTGAGCTCGGCTTCGTGCTGCAGAATGCTGAGCAGCTCCTGCCAGTTGCCCGCCGTTTGATAGAGCACGTCCAAGCGGCTGAGCGCCGTCAGGTCGTCCGGATCGAGCTCGAGCACCTTCTGGTAGGTGTCGATCGCACGCCGCACGTCCGAGAGCTCTCGCTCGTAGACCGCGCCGACTTGGTAGAAAATCAGCTTCTTCTCTTCGGTATCGAGGACCAAATCGGCCTTCTTGGAATACACGGAGAGCAGCTCTTCCCAGCGCGAGAGCCCGAGGTAGAGCTTCACCAGCGCGTCGATGCTGTGCAGATCTTCGCCGTCGATCTCGAGGATCTTCAGGTACACGCCGATCGCGTTTTCCTGCCGCTCGAGCACGTCCTCTTCCAGTTGCGCCGCCTGGTAGAGGGCGCCCTTCTGCGCCTCCACGTCCTCCAGGATTTCGGCTTTGCGCTGCAAGATCAGCGACATGTCGCCGTAACGCTCGGCACGCTGGAATAGCGTCTGCAGCGACTCCGCGGCCGCCAGATTCGTGGGGTCGATGCTGAGCACCTTGCGATACAGCTCGATCGCGCGCTCACCGTCGCCGACCAGGTGCTCGTACACGCCAGCCGCCGACGAATACAAACGGCTGCCCAGCTCGGGGTCCTGCTGCGCGACTGCCAACTGTTCGAACACGCGCGCCAAATCCGTGAAACGGCCGGTCACGCGCGCCAAGCGATCCAAGCCCGCTTGGGTCTCCTCGTGCGCCGGATCGACCGCCAAGGCGCGAGCCAAGGTGTCGAAGGCGGCGTTCACGTCACCTGCCGCGTCTTCATGCAATGCGGCGACTTGATGCAGAAGTTCGACCTTGCGCGACGCTTCGTCCGCTTGCGCGACCTGCACTTCGTGCACGCCGATCAGCTTCTGGTAGTCACCCTGCCCTCGGTACAGAGGCTCCAGAATTTCTGCGATCGACAAGGAGTGCGCGCTGTCCGCCGCAAGCCGCTCCAGGGCGGCGAGCGCCGCCTGGTTGGTCGGATCGCGATCGAGCACCTGACGGTAGCCTTCGATCGCGGCTTCCGGTTGGCCCATCTGACGTTCACGGAGCGCCGCCAAGCGCAGCATCAACTCGCGTTGGGCGTCGTCGGTGTCGGCCAGACCCAGTTGCGTCTCCAGGTTGTCCGCTAGCTCGTTCCACAGCCCGCGGCGCGTGAACAGGCCATCGAGCGCATTGAGCGCGACCTGGCTGGTCGGATCGAGCGCCAGCACCTCGCGGTAGGCCGCGATGGCTTCGTCGGGCTTGCCCAGCTTCTCTTCGTAGACTTGCGCCATCTGCGAGTAGATGGCTTCGCTCTCGGCGCCGTCCTGCGCCAGATCGATGCGCCTTCGGAAAACGCCGATCAGCTCTTCCCAGTGGCCCGTGCCGCGGTAGAGGGCGTCCATTGCCTGCAGCGCTTCGGCGTCCGCCGGATCGAGCTTGAGCACCTTCTCGTAGCTAGCGGCGGCCTGGGGCACTTTGCCCAGCCGTTCTTCGATTGCCGCCAGACGCATCCAATACTGGCGCGCCAAAGCAGGCTCATCGAGGGAACCCGCGACATCGTTGTAAATGCCGCGCAGCTTGTCCCAGGCGCCCGCCTGCCCTGCCAGCTGTTCCAGCTCGAGCAAGGTCTCGCCTTGCGCCGGATCTTCCTTGAGCGCACGCGCTTGCGCATCGAGCGCACGATCCAATGAGCCGAGTTGATTGGCAGAAGTGGCGGCGATCTTGCGCAGCAAGAACACGCGCCGTTCAACTTGCGAGTCACTGACCGCTAGGATCTCTAGCGCACCGATCAGCTTCTCCCAATCACCGCGGGTCTCGTAGATCGTCTCGAGGATCGCCGCCGCTTCTGCGCTGAGCGATTCGCTCTTCAGCATGCCTTCGAGGGCCAGGCGCGCGCCCTCGTGATCGGCGTCAATCAGCAAAATTTCGCGATAGTTCGCCAGCGCGCCCGCTTCATCGCCCAAATACTCGAGCTCCGTTTCGGCGAGCCGGAACTTGAGATCGACGAGTACGTTCACGTCGCCCTCGAGCTCGATCCGCCGCCTGAGCACCTCCGCGTACGGCTCCCAGCTCTTGGTCTTCTGATACAGCGCGTCGAGCGCCGCCAGCGTCGCCGAGTCGGCCGGGTCGTCTTCGAGTACGGCTTGGAAGGTTTCGATCGCCGCCTTGGGATCGCCGATCTGCACCTCGTACAACTTGGCGATCTCGTACAAGATGCGCTTGCGCTCCTCCGGCTGATCGGCGAGCTCGCGCTTCTTCTCGTACACGTCCAGCAGATCTCGCCAGCGCTGCGTCTGCCGATACAAACTCTCGAGCGCGCCGAGCGCGATCTGGTTGTCCGGATCGCTCTCGTACACCGCGCGGTACTCGGCCAAGGCGTCGTCGACGCGTTTGGCCTCTTCCACGAACACGCGCCCCAAGCGCAAGCGGAGCGCGTTGGCCGTAGCAACATCCCGCTCTTCGTCCGCGGTCAGCACGGCGGAGCTGTAGGCGGCGATCACGTCGTCCCAACGAGCCGTGACTTGCGCCACGCGCTCCATGTCCGCCTGGCTCTGCGCGTCGGCGGGCGCCAGCTTGAACGCCGCCAAATAGCGGTCGAAAGCCTTGGCTTTGTCGTTGATGCGCGACTCGTAGAGACCAGCCACTTCACGCAAGAGCCCGAGGCTGTCTTCGGCCTCTTGCACGTGCCCGAGCTTGACCTCGATCGCCGTGGCCAAACCCTTGGGGTTATTGGCCGTGGTGTAGATCGGGATCAGACGCTCGGCTGCGGCGAGGTTGTTCTCTTCGAAGCTCAGCACCTTTTCATAGGCCTTCGCGGCGCGATCTGGCTTGCCCTTTTGGGTCATCCAGAGCTCGGCGATCTTCATCAGCATGCCGATGCGCTGCGCCGTGTCGGTGGCACGCGCTTCGTTGCTCTCGAGCACGCGGATGAACTCGTCCCACTTGCCGGTGTCGGCGTAGAAGACTTCGAGATCGTCCCAGCGTCCGAGCGTGACGTAGCGCTTCTTGAGCTGTTCTTGCGCGCGACGGTCATCGGGCGAGAGCGTGAGCAACGCGCGGTAGGCGTCCACCGCTCGCTCTTCGTCCTTCAGGCGATCGCCGGCGACCTGGCCCAGCTTGTTCAAGAGCTCGATCTTGGCGGCGGTATCGTAGGTCACCTCCGCCAGACGGCCCAAGACGTCAGCCAGCTTTTCGTAGTCACGCGAGCGCTCGTACAGCTGCGACAGCGCGTTCAATGCGTCCACGTCGTCCGGATCGTTGTCCAGCACGACGGCCCAGAGATCGATGCACACCTCGGGCTTTTTGACCTTGTCGGTCGCGAGCAGCGCAATCTGCTTGTACTTGGCCGCGCGCTCCGCGCCGGACGGAAGCGAGCTCGCTTCACGCATGCTGAGTTGAATCAGCTTCTCCCAATCACGGCGCTTCTCGTACATCTCCCGCAGGTAGCCAATGGCCGCAGGTTGATTCGGGTCGACCTCGAGCACCTTCTCGTAGGCGCGCACGGCTTCGGCTTGATTGGCGAATTTGTTCACGTACAGATCCGCGGCCTTGGCGTAGAGCTCCGCCTTTTCTTCGGGATCCGACACGGCATCGCCCAAGGCGACGAGCGTCTTCACGTACTCGTTGAAGCGCTTGGCCGCTTCTTGCTGGGCGAGCTTCTCACGCAGCGAAGCGATCAATGAATCGTCCGCGGCAGGCCCGGTCGAGGCAGGCGCGGCGGCGGAAGCGGGAGCAATCGATCCCGCGGGAGCGGTGGCCGCAGCGGCCACCGCGGCAGCAACGACGACGTCCGGCGCGACCGGCGTAGCAGCGGCCTCGGCTTTCGGCGGAGGCACCGACGCGGGCTCCGCGGCGACCGCCTTCGCGGAGCTGGTTGCGGCCTCGGCGGCTCGCGCGGACGGAGCTCCGCCGATTTTTTCACCGATCTGGGCCTCGAAGGCCAAGAGCGCGGGGTGGCTGGGCTCGATGCGGCTGAGCCGCTCGAAGAACTTGCGCGCGCGGATCAGATCTCCGCGCTCGCGCCAGGCCATCAGCCCACCGGTGGCGAGCAAATAGCTCGCTGCAGGCGACACGCCCGCGCGATCGGACAGCTCGTCCGCAAGGCGGATGACGCGTTCCCAGTCCGCGCCGCGCACGCCGATCGCGTCTTTCAAGAAGGTGAAGGCGGGTTCGCGAGTCGGATCGAGGCGCAGCGCCTCCTCCAGGAATTGGCTGCCGACTTCCAGGTTCTGATGGCGAAGCGCCCAGCGCGCGCCGAAGCGGAACGAAGCGTCCGCCTTGGCCACGGGGGCCTCGATTCGCTTCAGCGATTCACGCTGCGTCTCGAGAATCGTCTCGGTGCGCTGCGCGTCGACGAGCAGCCCCTCATACAAGGCTGCGGCGCTGGCGTTGGCCGGATCGACCGAGTACGCCTGGGCCAAAATTCCCTCGTATTCGCCCGGCGCGAAGCGGCGAGCGATGCGCGCTGCGCGCAGGAAAATCTCCGAGCTCAGGGCGGCAGTCGCGGCCGCATGCGCTTCACGTAGCAAGGTGGCGATGCGCTCCTGCCATTCATCCGCCCCGACCTGGGCGTCGAGCAGGCGCTCGCCGATATCACCCGGCTTGCCTTCGGCGCTCTGCAAGGCCTTGGCGTAGGTCTCCGCGGCGCGCTCGTATTCACCGACGTCACAGAAGACGTCGCCGAGTTCGCGCAAGAGCGCGCTCTTCACGCGCGCGTCGGGGGCGCTCTTCAGCTGCAGCTCGAGCAGCTTCTGCACCATGTTGAGCTTGCCCAGCTCCCAATAGATCGCGCGCGCCTCACTCAATGCGTCGAACAACGACGGATTGAGTTTGTACGCGTCCTGAAAGTGTTTCAGCGCTCGCACACCCTGCAAGAACTGAACGTGCAGCACGCGGCCGAGCCGCAGATGAATGTCTGCCTTCAGCGTCGCGTCCTGGGTAGACCCCAGGCCCTGCTCCAATGCTTCGACGATGCCGTGCCAGTCGTGGTGGCTCTCAAGCTGTTTCAGACGCTGCTCTAGATCCATGCTCCCTCGGGCAAGCTACTTAGCGCTGAGGCCCGCCCGGCGATGACGCCAGAGCGAGCCTCTGATAGTGGACGCAAACACGGGGCGCGCAGGTAGCACGCGCCCCGATCCAGTACGGCCGCTCGATGGCGGCACAACACGACATTCGGCAGTAAGAGTGTCGACCAAGGCCTTCGCTGCACCTGCCCAGCCGCTCTCCGGCGGGCACTCGTCGAACATGCAGCGATCGGCCTTTACGACACGAAACAAAATCAGGATCCCAGCTTCTGAATCAAGGACTGCGTCTGTTCGCACTCGTCCTTGAACTTCATCGCCTGTGCGCCCTTGCACACGCGTTTGGTGAAGGCGTTCAGCAGACGCAACCCCTTCTCCTTTTGCGGAGGCTCCTGAGTTGCGTAGGTGCTCCCGAGCATGAACGAAAACTCGGGATGCGCGTCGCCGGCAAACGGCTCGGCTTTCTCGATCGCGGCGATCTGACCCGCCGTGTCACGCTTGGCCAAGGAAAGGGTCGATTGCAGGATGTACAGATTGTAGATCTTCCCCTTGTTCTTCTCGATCGGCGGAATCAGCTTCAAGCCTTCGCTGATCACCTGCTCCGCCTCCTTGTAGAACTTGAGGTTGATGTACAGGCTGGCTAGATCTGCGTAGAAATAGCCCTTGGTCGGATCGTGATCGATCGCCTTGGAGTAGTTGTCGAGCGCCGACTGCTCGTCGTCCGTCCAGAGGTAGGTCTCCCCGAGCTCGTTGTAGCAATCGGCGGAATTCGCATCCTTCTCGATGCACTTCTTCAGCGGCTCTTGAGCCTGCTTGTACTGATCGCGATTGCCGGCACGCGCCTGCATGATCAGCGCGTGGCCGCGTGCGCCCCAGTAGTTCGCGAAATCCGGAGCGACCTGGACCGCGCGCGAGAGGGTGGACGCCATCTTGTCCCAATCCTCTTTCTTCTCCTGGGCGTTCGCGAGCTTCCAGAGAATACGGTGGTTGGTCGGATCGAGGCTGAGCGCTTGCTCGTATTTCGTGATCGCGCCCTCGACGTTGATCTTGACGGACTGATCACCCTCGTTGGCGAGGTTGATGGCCTCGATCTTGTCGCGGCTGCAGCCAGAGACCGAGCCCAACAGGCCCACCGCAATCAAACAAATCGTAGAAGACTTCAGGAGTTTCATCGCAAGCTTTCCCTCTTTCCAGTCAGTACGCATAGGGAGACTCACCAGCGGAATCGTAAATTCGCAGGCGGTAGGGCCACTGCTAGCAGCCAAGGCTGATTCGAACGCGGCGCGAAACGAAGCACTTTGGTAATCCCTCGACCTTTCTGCGCACATCGCAGTCCGGTCAAAGAGGCTTGCAGCATAGGCGGATGGGCCCCAAGGTGTAAAGGCGCTTCGCACCCGAATTCGCGTGGTTTCGCGTCTCAGCGTAGACGCGCACCTCAGCCCTAGACACTCCGAGCATCTGCTCGTGCGTGGAAAACCGCGCTAGATTTCGGAGTACCACAAGGCCCGACATTCCTTCGGGGTACGTGACTTTGCGGACACGAAGCGCGTGCCTACGTAAAGCATGTTGCCAAGGTCGGACGCCCACGATGGCGATGCGCTTCAGTGCGCGCGTTCGAGCGACCACAAACGCAGAAACGCGCGGCAAGTTCGCCCTGCCGCGCGTCTCTTACGCAACACCCGACCGAGGCCGGGATGCTGCTCTGTCCGGTTTCAGCCCGGAGAGAGCATGATCGGATAGACCACCGTGACGATGCCACCTTCGGGCTGCGGGAAGCTCAACCCGTAGAATGCCGACACGACGCAGCTCACCACGCCGCTGTCCGGAAGATCCGAACCGCCGTTGGAAGCGTTGGAAACCGCGCCATCGCGGCCGATGACGAAACGCGCAGAAACGCGGCCTTCGAGGTTCGGGTTGCGACCGAGCCCCTGCTCGTAGCACATGCGGAAGCGCCCGTAGTTCTGACGAACGATGCGCTGGATGACTTCCGGAGGTAGCCGACCGCTGACGGTCGTTGCGCCCATGCGGACCTTCGGGGCTTTGGTCTGATGCGAACCGCCGAGGCGGCCGTGGCCAGCGCCGAAGCCTTGACCCGTGCCAGTACCGGCTCCGTGGCCCAAAGTTCCGATGTTGCCTAGGCCGATGCCTTCACCGCGACCACCGCCGCCCTCGCCGATGCCAGAGAGGCCGAGGCCGCCCGCGCCGAACGCGTCGCCGATTTCGTCGCCCCACATGTTACCGCGGGCGCTCACGTCGTCCGAGCCGAGCGAGGTGTCGCGGCCCCAGGGAGCCGTCGGCGCATTCGGGTCACCGGCCGCGCCCGTATTGAGCAGGCCGATCATGCCGAATTCCGCCGCCTCACGCAGCGCTGCTTGGCGGGCGATGTGTGGATCCGGATTGTCTTTCGGGCCCTGCACGGCGTAGCGCTTGTTGACGGCTTTGGTCGTGGGGTTACCCATCGACCCTTCTTCGCCCTTGGCGCGGGTACCGGTGCCACCCTCTTTGTTGTCCGAGTTGTCTTGGACGACTTCGGCTTCTTTTTCTTCTTGTTCGCGCTCGGCAGCCGACTTCAGGTACTGCTGCATCAAGTACAGCGCGTCTTTGTCGAGCTCCTCATCGTCCGTCAAACCCATGGGCGGGACGAAGAAGGCCATGGCCGCGACCAGGCCGCCGACGGCAGCCAAGGACAAGCCGAAGTACATCGCCACGTTCCAGTCGAAGCCGACCGCGACGCCGTGCTTGATCGGCTTGCCCGCGTTGACCGCAGCCACCTGGAACACGAAATCACCGATCTCGACGCGAGCCTTGCCACCGCTCGGCAGGTTCAGCTGATGTCCACCGCTGACCTCGGCCGTCGGTTGCGCGCGCTGCCGCGCCTCATCCATCGACATGCGCGGAAAACCCGGCAACTCGACCGAGCCGGTCGCGCCCGGCGGAATCACCACGGCGACCGAAGCGCGATCACCAATCACCACCGGCAGGCGCGTGGTGCCCAGCTTCTCGCTCGGGATGAAAAAGTCACAGGCAAAATTCTTGCCCTGCTCTTCACCGACGTAGAAATTGCGCGGTGGCGTCAGATGGGAAACGTGCAGCACGTTCGCCCCCCACAGCACCATGACCTCGACCGATTGGAGATGCGCGATCTCCACTTCGTCCGAGCTCACGTCGGGGCCGCTCTTGATCATCGTATAGGTGTAGGTGCCCGGCGCGGCGTCGTCCGCCACGTGCAGCGCATGAGCGCGCGCGGTGGCAGCAGCACCAGCAGCGAACGGATTGGCCGAGCGCACCTCGAACGGATTGCTCGCGGCTGCGAACGGGCTCGGCGCAGCGGCGGCGAACGGATTCGGCGCGGGCGCACCGTAGCCAGGCGGCGGCGCAGCGACGGCCTCAGCACCAGCAGCGTCGGCGCTCTCGAGCACGATGTACGTCTGACCGACCTGGATCTGGTCGCCGACGTGCAGCTTGCACTTGTTGACTCGCGCACCATTGACCATGGTCCCCGGCTCGTTGCCGAGATCGATCAGCGTGATGTCTTCGGGGCCGGCGACCTCGATCACCGCGTGCATGCGGGACGCGAGTTCGTCGTCGACGCGAAGATGGCTCTTCGGGTCCTTGCCGACTTTCACGATGTCCTGCGTCACGGTTTCCCGGCGCTGGAGAGCATCACCCTGATAGAGCGCAAACGTCAGTACAGCTTTTGCCATGCCTAGTATTTCCTGATTGCCAGGGCCGCTACGCCCCATAGAGCCGTGTCTCGAGAGGCCCGGCACGCGAAGCGTGCAGAGCTTTCACGATCAAATATTTTCGACAGACTTGAGCATCTCCGGCACGAAGGTCGTGCGGGGCCGGATCAGCGTGGTGCGCGCAGCGCGAGGGCGAACTTTGATCGTTGCGTCGTTCGGGCCGAAGCCGCCGGCGTTCAACGGATCATCGGAGAACTCGTAACCGTAGCCGTCTGGCTTGTCGCCGCCGGCTTTTGCGTCCTGGGCCAGCGCCGCAGAAGACAGAGCAAACGCAGCAATCCCGATTGAAATCGCGACGATTTTTGAGCGCTTGGGGGCCATTTCAGTCTCCTCGGAATGATCTCGTGGTATTACAGCCAGATTGTAACTTCTGACTCTTCAGTACGTCAACGCAAAAGAAGAAGCGGCGTCCTTTGCATACGGACACCGCTTCCCTCTCAAGGTTCCAAAAAAAGAACCTGACTCGTCACTTCTTCGGCGCCGCTGGTTTCCCAGCAGCTGGAGCGGGTGCCGGTGCGCCACCCTTGGCGTCCGCGGGCGGAGCGCCCTTACCGTCAGCAGGCGGAGCGGCACCGTCAGCTGGAGGAGCCGCGCCATCTGCCGGAGGCGGCGGTGGCGGCGGGGGCTGATTGGCCGCGTCCTTGGCCGCCTGCTCACCCTCTTGGATGAACTTGACGGTGTCGGAGATATCCGTGCTGCGATCCTTCGAGCGCTTGACCGCCGCGGCGAAGCTGCTGTCAGAGCCAGCCTTGTCGATGAACTGCCGATACTGCTCGGCGGCCTTCTGCAAGGTCGGTACGGGGTTACCGCGCTTGGCCCGGAACTCCTGCGTCAGGATCGCTTCGTTGTAATAAGTCTCGGCGCGATCCGGCGCGATCTTCTTGGCTTCGTCCAAGTGCGATTGCGCCTCGGCGACGCGCTTGTCGAAGTTCTGGTCGTTAATTTGACCGCGGATCGCCAGCGCCAGGCCCAGCTGCGCCTCGTAATCCTTCGGCTTCAGCTTGAGCGCGTCGCGATAGGCCTTTTCCGCTTCTTCGTAGCCGCGGAAGGAAAGGTTCACCGCGGCGTAGTTCATTTGCGCTTCGAAGAAGGTCGGATCGAGCTGACGAGCTTTACCGAAGCTCTTCACCGCGCCGTTGAAGTTCTTCAGCTGAACTTGGATCAAACCGGTCGTGTTCGAGATCGGCGCGTAGTTCGGGTTCTTCTTCTGCGCCTGCCCTGCGACGAGCGCCGCCAGATCGAGCTGCTGCGAGTCGACGCTGGCCTTGGATGCGCCCGAGACTTCCATGCCGCGGCGCCCACGCTTGCCGGTCTTTTCGAGTTGGCCTGCTTTGGCTTTGGCCTGCGTCAGGTAGTAAACCGCGAGCTGATTGAAGGCCGGCATGTAGCCGTCGTCGATCGCCAGAGCACGCTGCAGGTTGCGCTGTGCGCGCTCGAGATCGTTCTTGCCGTCGCCGTCGGGCTGGTCGTTGCCGCGCTCCATTTGCAGGGCCGCGAGGCTGACCAACGCTTCCACGTTCTGGAACTTGGCGTCGTGAATGATTTGGTCAAGCTTCGAGATCGTGCCGTCCAAGTCGTTCGACTTGGCGTAGTCGTACAGCGCGATCTGAGCGCGTGCGCGGTGGAACGACGGGTCGCTCTTCACGACCGACTCGAACTCCGAGCGCGCCTCGGCGTCTTTGCCGCAGCGTTGGTAAGCTAGCCCAGCGTTGTACTGAGCCTCCGGAAAGGGACGCCCGGTGTCCGACTTCTGCGAGTCCGCCGCTGCGCCGAAGGCTTTGGCGATGGCCGAGCAGCCGGCGTCGTCCCAATCTTGCTTCTTGTCGTGCGCCGCGAATTGCTCCAGCGCCGAGTCGAAGTTTGCCGCGGCTTCTTTGCTCACGGCGTGACCTTTGGCGTCCGCCTTGCCACTCGCCTTTTCCGGGGCGAGCACTTTCCCGGAGCTGGCCCCGCCGCCGCAAGCGGCGGACAGGGTGGCGATACTCACGAGCAGTAGTGCTTTGAAACGGGACATCACTTCTTGCCCTTCTTATCGGCCTTCTTGGCGTCATCAGCTGCCGGCGCAGCGTCGCTCTTCTTCGCCGGGACCGGCTCTGCACTCTGGGTGACCATCGGCTCACCGCCGATGCGCAGCGGGTTGCCCTGTTCGAGCAGCACGCTATTCACGCGGTTCGGGGAACCGCGGAACTCATCGACCAAGTGGTACTCGTTCTTGTAATTCTGAGCGAGCCACTCTTCACACGTACGGCTGAACTCGTCGAAGTACTGGTACTTCACCGAGTAACCCAAGCAGATCTCGAAAGCGCTCTTGGCTTGTTGCTTCTGAGGCTCCGACGCTTCGTCGAGGCTTGCGTAGTAGGTCTGGCGAATTTCCACGTCGCGACGGAAAGCGTCCGGAATCGGTGCAGCGCGGAACTCTTTGACGAACCCGCCCCACATCTCACCGACGCGCGAACCGGCGGCGATGACCCAGCGCGGCGGAGGCACTGGCTGAAGATCGACGATCTTCTTGTACTCGCTGCTGGCCTTCTCGATCAGAGGGCGCTTCTTGACGATCCAGTCTTTGACCTTGGTGCCGATGTGCTTCAGCACATCTTCCTTGGAGTTGTTCCCGCGATATTCCGGGAACTTGAGCTTGTCGACCTTCGCCTTCTCCTTGTCGGCGAAGTAGAACATCGCCTCACCGACCGCTTCTAGCGCGCGACCTAGACGACGCTGCTTCGAGCCTTCGTCCTCACCGGGGATGCCCTGGATTTTGGCGACCGCAGCGTTCGGATCCGCCCACAGGCCAACGACGGCCTTGTATTCGCGGACCGCTAGGGTCTCCTTGCCCAACTTGATGTCGGCGCGGGCCAGGAGCGCGTGCGCCTGGGCGACGATATCGAGCGTGGCTTTGCTGTCGATCATCTTCATCGAGCCGCCCAAGCGCTTCTCGACGTTGTTCCAGTCCTTCTTCTCGCCGTAGTGCGCCGCGATGGCGTAGGCGATCTGAGCGGTCTGGGCAGGCTTCCGAGCACCGAAGTACTTATTGAAGTTGTTCGAGTCGTCGATGCCCTGGTCTTCTTGACCGAGACCGAGGCGCAGCACCACGGCGTCGCTCAAGGCTTGGTCGGCGAACTCACCCTTGTAGGCCGTCTTCTTCGCATACAGCTCGAAGAAGTCGGAGGCCTTGTCGTACACGGCGATCGCTTGGTAATTGCCGCCGATTTCGTAGGTGGCCTTCATCGCCAGCGGCGAGTCGGACATGCCGTACTTTTGGCTCAGCAGAATCAACCTGGCTTGAATCGACTTCGCGAGCAGGCGAGCGGCTTGGTAGCCCCGCGCCATGTTGTACACGATTTCGTCGGCCTTCTCGCACTGCTTGGGCTTCTCGCCCCGGCCCATCGGCTCTTCGCAGTAGGACCGCCACAGGTCGAGGTACGAATCTGCACCCTTCTTGTAGTTGTCGAGCGCGTTCTTGTAGTCGCCCTTGTCCTGCTGGGTGTCGGCGAGCTCGATTTGCTTTTGGGCTTTGAGCCGGCGAATGTCGAACTGGATGCGATTCAGCGTCTCGCACTGTTCCTTGTTGTCCTCGGCCTTGCTGCCCTTGCAGTAGAGCTCGAGGAACACCGGCACGTCTTTACCCATCTCGTCGAAGCAAATCGGGCGCGGCGGCTCGGCGCGTGAGCCGAGTACGTTGATCGCTTCGAGGTAGAGTTGAGCGGCGTAGATGCCGGCGTCTTTGTCGGCGTGGTTGATGGCCACGTCGCGGAACGCGATCGCCGCCTCTTCCCAGTGCTGCGCCTCGAAGTAGATGCGGGCGCGGCCGTACTTCACTTCGACGTACTGCTCTTGGGCGTCCTTGTCGTCCTTCTGCGGCTTGACGTAGCAGACGTAGCGATTGAAGGCGTTGACCATGCCCTTTTGCATGTCGGTCAGGGGCTTGGGCTTGAACTTCTCCCACTCACCCTTCTTCGCCTCGCGATCCGACTCGTCGGCGCCCTTCGGACCCAGGCCTTTGCCCTTGCGGTCCGTCGCGCCCTTGTACATCTGGTCGTACATCTTCTGGTAGCAGAGGACCGACGCGTAGGCGGCTTCAGCAGCCTGCTCGTTCTTCGGATCTTCCACGACCACGGCGTCGAACGCCGGACCGCACTCTTCCCAGCGCTGCTGGAAGTAGAGCAAGTCCGCCATCGCGTACTTGATCTTGTACATCGTCGGCCAGTCGGACTTGACGATGCGCGGGAACTCGAACTTGGCGAAGTCACCGGAGGTGAAGTTGTCGGCGACCTTCTTGTACAGGTAGGCCGCGAGATCCATCGTCTTCTTGTCGCCGGTGCCGCGGACACCGCCGGAGCCGACGGCTTCCAAGTGCCAGCTCATCGCCGTCTCAGCGAGTAGCTCGGCCGTCTTGTTCGCGCACTGGAGCTTCGCCGGATCCGCGTGCTTGTCCTTGATGAACTCGTTGTAGACGCGAACCTGGTTGTCCATCTCCTTCTTGATGGCCTCCTTGTCGCCCGAGTTGATCGCCGACGAGGCGGTCGTGATCTGGCCCTGGTAGAAGCAGCTCTTGTCGCCGCCATCACGGCTCAACAGATCGCGATAAAGAACGATGCCTTCTTTGTAGTGACCGGTGTCGAGATAAGCGAGACCGAGCTCGTTCATCATGTCGACGGTCTTCTGGGTTTCGCCGCCCTTGTCACCGCTCAGCGGCTTGAAGAAGTTGAACGCCTTGCCCGGGTCACCGCTCACGGCGTAGACCGGGATCGTGTCGCGACGAGCAGACTTCTGCAGCTGCTTGGCGTTCGGCAGATCGCCGTACGTGTCGCCGTACTCGATCACTTTCTTGAACTCGTTCAGGGCGTTGGCGTACTCACCCTTGTTCCAGAACACGTAGCCGAGCTTGTAACGAGCGTAGCCGTACACCTTGTTGTTGGGCGGCGGGTACTTGATCACTTCCTTGTAAGCAGCAGCCGAGAGCTCCCACTTGGATGGATCGCCCTGAGCTTCTTGGAAGAAGAGCTCGCCGAAGGCCAGGTAGGCGTTCGGGATGTAAGCCGACTTGGGCGCCTTCTGGATCAGCTCGAAGTACGTGGCGCGCGCGTTCTTGAGATCGCCACCCTGCTCGTACTCGTACGCGAGGTAGTACAAAACCTCGTCGATCTTCGAGTAGTCCGGGTAGTCCGTCTTCATCAGCGTGTAGTACGCGATGGCGCTCTTGCGCGCGGCGGCCAGGATCTTCTCCGCCGCGGCGGCGTCCTGACGGTGCTTGGTGGCGCTCTGGTTCTTCTTCTTCGCGTCCTGCGCCGCGATGTCGGCCGCGATCTTGTCGCGTTGCGCGGCGCTCTCGAGCTCGACGTAGCCTTCCGCCAAACGGCGCGTCAGCTGCGGACGATCGGGAGATTTTTTGGCCGTGCGCTTGTACAAGCGCTCGAGGCCCTGGATCTCCGTGATCAACAGGGCGCGAGCGCGAGCTTGCAAGCGGTTCTTGCGCGTGTCGCGCTCGGCGTACTTGGTCAGCTCTTCCGGATTCACCGGCTTGGAGTCATCCGTACGCTTCTTCACGTCCCGCGGGGGCGGTGCGCTGGAGAATGCGGCCGGGCGCTTGCTGTGCACGTCCGCCATCTTGCCGGCGGGGCATTCGCTGAGCGCCTTGGCGGCGTCGGGGGAAATGCACTCCGTGCTCAGATCAGTCGGTTTGGCTTCGGCCACGGCGCCCGCGGTTGCCGCGCTGAGCAGCAGTCCGAACGCAACCGTGACGCCTACGAACGCTCTTTTGGAGCTCATTTCCAATTACCTCCCACACGCGGAAACAACGCGCTGGCGATAGAAGCCGAGCTCGTCACGCCAATACTCACCGTCGAAGGGCCAAATCACGTGCTCTTCGTCGGGCTTTACATCACCGAAGGTCTTCGACTCCGCCGCGCTGACTTGGCCGGTCGAAATCTTCTCGTCTAGCAAGTTTCTCTGCGCGGCCGTGATGTCGATCAAGATCTTCTCACCGTCACGCAAGTGTTCGTTCAGCTCGTCGACGTTGCGTTGGTAACGCGAGAGCGCGAGCTCCCCCGCCTGCCGCACCGCGAGATCGCGCGCCAACTTCAACGCGTCACCGACCTGTTGCCCGATGCTCGAGCTCTGGAAGCCGGGCGGTGACTTCTTGAAGCGCTTGTCTTCCTCTTCCAAGAGCTTCACGTAGTCGATGTTGCGGAGCAGCTGGCGGTCGCTGAGCGCGTTCTCCACGATCGGGCGAATGCGCTCGTCCAGGTTGCCGCCGCCGGAGCGAACCTCGAGCAAGAACTTGAAGAACGGCTCTTCCTTGTTCTCGCCCTTGTAGTTCTTGAGCACCTTCTCCAGCTGCTCTTTGATCGGCGTGTACTTCTTGTTGAACTGCGCGACGACCGTGGTGGCCGCTTCGTAGTTGCAGTTCGAGAAGTAAATGACCGCCTTGAGCACCGCGGCTTCCGGATAGAACGAGTTCGGAAAGTACGGCGACTGCAGGGTGTGGATGTTACCGAGCGCGTGCGGGTAATCGCCGGCCATGAAGTAGGCCCACGACTCTTCGAACAGCGCGTCGAGCCAGTACTCGCTGGCCACGTCCACCTGGTTCCAATACTTCACCGCGGCGCTCAGCTTGGTGCTGTCCACCGTCGGCTGATTGGTCTCCGCGTCGGTCTTGATCGAGGACGAGTAGTAGGTGCGCGCCATCGAGAGCGAAGCCAAATCGCGCAGGCGGCTCTCGTCTTCCACGCCCTCGACGCCTTCGTCGAGCGCCTTTTGAATGCGCTGGAAGGCTTGCACGGCAGGAATCGACTTCCTCACCTGCACGTAGCTGATGCCGGTGAAGAACTGCGCCTTGACGTAGTACTCGCTGCGACGATCGACCTTCTGGAACAGGCGGATCGCTTCCTCGAACTGGCGATTGCGGTACTTGTACCGACCCAACATGTAGTTGAGCTGCCAGTACAGATCGCGCTGCTGGTCGTTGTCGAAGCGGGCCACCTGCTCGTCGTTGTACTTACCGACGCGCTCGATGATGTCCGCGGGCTCGGGGAGCTGCGTGGCAAGCTTCGCCAGCCAGAGCAACGTCTCCTTGAACTTCACGTGGTTCGGGTTGTCCGCCACGACGCTGAAGATGGCGTAGCTCGCCTGATAGAACTTGAGGCGATAGAGCGAGATGGCCAGGAAGTACTCTGCCAGCTGCTTGTTGCCCGGATCATCACCGGTCTCGCCATTGACGACCCGGTGCAACGCCTGGGCGGCCTCGTTCCACTTCTCCTTGTCGAAGAGTGCTTTGGCCGACGCCGCAGCTTCGGTCATCTGACCGGCAACCACGGGCGCCTGAGCTCCCGGTGAGCCCTCATCGAGATCGATGTCTACCTTGCCACCCTTCTTGGCCGGGGCGCCGGTAGCCGGTGCTGCGGCCTTGCCGGGCTTGGCCGCACCCTTCTTCTTCGCCGGGGCTGGCGTATCAGAATCCAAGTCGATGACATCCTGTGCTCGCGCCAGGCGAGGGACCGCGAGGCTCGGGAGAGCGACGGATGCCAGAATGCAGACCGCAACGAGGCGCTTTCGAAACATGGATCCTCTGTAGTGGGGTTGAGATCGACGCCTTTACGGGCGGCGCCGCGACCGGGTGCGGGGGGCCTACTCGGCCGAATCGGGAAAAACCTAATAAGTACCGCTACATACCACCCGCGGTCGTGGGCATGTTAGAGATCGCGATACAAGCTTGTCAAGTGTCGTCGGAAAGCATCCGCATGTCGCCCTCCCGGGGGGCCGCTCGCGCTAGGGCTGCACTTCAAAATTGCCGCTCTCTGGAATTTGCGGGCGTGGGTCACGCGCCGTTTGAAGCGGAGTCGTGCGCCGCGAGTAACGTGGGTGTGTGTCGCACTTTGGTAACGCGCGTTGCTCTTCTTCGTCTACGCCAACGGTGCGAGCTCGTCTACGTGAGCGCTGCGAGCTCGGCGCGCTAAAGTAGAAAGCGGTGATCGGAGCGGTGCGCGGCACACATTGAAAGTCAGGAATGCTCGTCAACACCAGCCATCCGACACGCGCGTTGGAAAATTCCTTGGGACTATGGGGTGTTCGCGTGCCCCGCAGCTTCTTTCGCGTTGACTGCGTTGGAAGCGCTGAACTAGCGTACGCGCGGTTGCACCGGCGCGACAGCGACGAGCGATCGATGTTTAGACCACCAGTCGAACGGGTGACGGTCAGGCGATGATACGTAAAATCACGGGCTTCTCTCTGCTGGCCACAGCACTCTTGGGCCTCCTCCCGCTGGCGTGCCAACCCGGTGGCGTCGGCGATCCTTGCACACCTGAAGATGAGTACGGTGTCACCTTCCCCGGCTACGACGCCAAGGAAGTCAACGTCGAGAGCAAGTCCTTCCAGTGCGAGACGCGCGTCTGCCTGGTCAATCACTTCCAAGGCCGCGTGAGCTGCAAGTACGGGCAAGCCTCGCCAAACGACGCCAGGTGCCACGTCCCCGGTGACGACAAGAAGCCGATCAAAGCAAAGGTCGAGCCGCAACTGAAAGAGCGCACGGCCGACAAGGCTGTGTATTGCTCGTGCCGCTGCGATGGCGAAGACAAGAACGCCCGCTACTGTAAGTGCCCCTCGGGCTACGCCTGCACCCACCTCGTGGACGATCTCCACCTCGGCGGCGGGCAGCTCGCGGGTTCGTACTGCGTGCGAGACGGCACGGGCTACGACCCGGACCAATCCACTACCTGCGCTCCGGTCGGCTATGTCACGGGCAGGGGCGACAACCCGCCACTCAGCGCCGACCAACCGACCTGCGGCGAAACCGACCAAGGTTGAGCGGCGCGGGCTAGGCCTCGCCGCGGAAAGAGCAGTTCGTGATTGGCTCGAAGCACGCGGCTTGCGCGTGCTCGCCGCCAATCTGCGCGTGAACTATCTCGAGATCGACTTGCTCGTGCAAGACGGCCGCACGTTG
>Ga0247760_1000469_pt1 | contig 44415 bp, 31 predicted proteins | sample UWRJL171409R4_FD_179936 | JGI IMG/M metagenome (GOLD analysis project Ga0247760, IMG submission 179936) | Plant litter microbial communities from Arlington Agricultural Research Station in Wisconsin, United States - UWRJ-L171-409R-4 | ecosystem: Environmental > Terrestrial > Plant litter >...
ATGAAGAGAGCAAGGGTGAACATGATAATCACGATGACGAGAAATCTGAGCACGGAGATGGTGACGAAAACGATGAAATTGAAGAAGAAGACGAAGAAGAAGAAAGCCATTGGAATGAAATGGACGCCCGACCAGCCCTAAACGTCCTGCGCGACATCGCCCGCTGGTATCGCCAACTAATCGAGGTACCAGTGGAGGCGAATACAGCGGTCTTGAGTGGTACGAGGAGACCACACGACCGCTTTACATCAAGCATGGATGGCTCAGCGGCGACTTTGACGGCGATGCATTTCTCGCCGAACAAGCCCGTGCTGTTGCCATGGAACACGTGAACGATAAGGAAAACCTCAATCAACGAGACTTGAACACTACATCAAAAAGCACGAAAAGGAAGAGCTCAATGCCAAAGAAGAGCGGCAGAAGAAGCTGGCTGCGGCGAATAACGCTGACGAGGAATGGGCGGTGCGTTGGGAAGAGTGGCAGCAGAAATGGCGGAGCAGAAAACTCAAGGAGAAGCTCAAGGCCGCTGAGCAGAAAGTTGCAGATGGAGAGCCAAAAGCTGAGGAACTGGCAGTTGCGGAGCTGAAGTACTTTGAGTACAAGGTTGCCAAGCACGGAGAGGACTCAGATGACGCAAAACCTCCCGTCCTGAAGAGGGCGTATGCCGCGTGCCTGGCCGATTTCGAGCGCCTGTACCCGGACAGCGACCAAGGTGTGTCAAAGCGTAAACTTTTTGACGACCAAGTGAGAAAAATCGAGGATTGCGAGGGGCAGGCAGATGAGATTAGGGCTTGGATTGCTGAGCTTCCGGAAGGCGCAACTACGGCGAGGAAGCTGGCCGAGGGCAAGGTAGCCGAGCTGGCCGAGGCTGCCCGTGCCATGTCTGGGGAGCGTCGAATGTGGCTTGAGAGACTGGAGGCTTCGAAGCGCTAAGATCTGGCAACAAAAATTACTCAATGGCAATGTCTGTTGTGAGAGGCAAATCTAGGATCCGGCGCCAAGGGCAGTGGGGACACCTGGTGACGAGAAAGTCGAAGAAAGTGGAAGCCGGCCGGCAGCTACCTATTTCGTGGACGACTGCAATTGCGATCGAGGGACACACTGGCATTACCACGACGGGTCAAACACCGATCTCGAGACCATTCAACAGCTGCACCTAGTGTGCCGATCATTTTGCAAGGTCGCATCGTCGTTGCTAGCACTGGTGCTGCGAGTGGAACTGAGCGCAAAATCTCTGGATCGCATCGACCGGATCACTCAAAACCCGCACATTGCCGCAGGCGTCTGGTCCATCCGGATTTGCACCGCCTATAGGCCCAAGCAACTCGCTGAGGATGGTGCGGCCTATAGATCTCTGCAGGTGAAAGCGTTGGCCAGTTTGGAGGGAGCGTGCGACTGGTATACCGAGTTCATGGATGAGATAACACCAGATGAAATCGAGGGCGATGAAGAAGCGATCAAAGAAGCCATGGGCATATATTGGCACATGCACGATGCATGGAACGAATGGCCCGACGTCTCTGGTGATCCTACTCGCAACGAGATTGAGACTGAACTCGAGGCGAACGCCGGGGGGGAGGGGGGGGGGGGCGACTTCGAAGGACAGGGATCACCACCACCAAGATGACGAGAGAACCGTGGAGCAAACCTCAATCTCTCTATCGAGAGCGATACCCGAGTTAAGTCTAACACCTGACGAAAATCTAAACCCTGCCCGCTAATTGTTAGAACACCGTCTAGTTCCGATCGACCGCGAAACCCGATAATGTTACTGTCGAGTATTGATATGTACCGCCCGACTTCCATCCCGTTTAATATTACGGCAGCGCTAACTCCTCAGCTCTGAAATTCTCAGCCACAGCCCACTTCAGCGCCATGCAAACCACATAACGGCCAGCTGAACATGGACGACTTTGGTATGGCGTCTCTGCGCGCCTCGGCATTGTGCAAATGGCCAGCTGAACATGAACGAATTTGGTATGGCGTCTCTGCGCGCCTCGGCATTGTGCAAATGGCTATTGTTCTCGGCCGGTGGTCTAGACTCTTGTGTCATGGATGTTTGGGAAATAAGTTCCTGGCGCAATCCGCCCTGTCCACGGTTGTCATGGCCGGTCCTCATCGGATCAAAAAAAGTCCAACACTTTCACGAAAAATCTTTACCAATGCGGTTCCACACGACAGCATCCAATTTTCTCCCCCTCCTGGCCGCTGTCATCAGCGTTGCTTTCTGTGCTTGCCCCAATCAGCCATGGCCAACCGTCACGCTTCCTTGGGGGACATACGCTCCGGAATGTGACCCGAAATATGATGTGAGTATTCCCTCCATCCTAGCAGATTGTAGAAGACGCTTGACGCCAAGATGTAGATGATGTTTGTCTTCCGCAACATCCGCTTCGGCAAGGCTCCGGATGGTTCGGCCGGCGGAACCGCGCGCTTCGCTGCATCTGAAGCCCCCGATGCCGTCAGCAGCCCAGAAACAGTCTTCGTCAAGGCCCCTACCGCCCCTACCGCTTGCCTTGGGGTGGACATGAACCAGAAGGTGAACTGCAACGAGACCAAGGGCAGAACCCCCAACTGGGGCGGACCCATCCTTTCGCCGGGACATTCCAAGGCAGACACGACCATGAGTGAAGATTGTCTCTTCCTCGACATCTTTGTTCCCGTGTCAGCCATTAGCAGCGCTGCAACTCTCCCGGTGGTCGTCTGGTTTTACGGCGGAGCTTATGTTTTTGGGTCGAAGGATACCGGCCTTGCTAAATCGGCTCCTCTCTATGACGGTAGCGGGCTCATGGAGGCCGCAAAGGGCATGAACGGAAGCCTTATTTACGTCGCTGGAAATTATCGTCTAGCCCACCTCGGTTGGTTAGCAGGATCAACCGTGCTCGGCATCGACGATTCCAAGAAGGCCACGGCCAACGCGGGCCTCACGGACCAGCGCCTCCTCTTGAAGTTTGTGCAAGACCATATCGACAAGTTCGGAGGCGATAGCTCGCGGGTCACAGCCTTCGGCGAGTCTGCTGGCGCTGGGAGCATCCTCCACCACCTTGTTGCCATGGACTCCACAGGCATGCCCAGAGATCCCATGTTCAGCCAGGCCGCCTTGCAAAGCGCCGCCTACCAGTGGATCTGGGACGAGATGCCTGGAAGTCTGTCTGACATTACTTTCGACAAGTTTTTGGACTATACAGCCCCGTGCAAGGGCAAAACAGGCATCGATGGCCTCAACTGTCTTCAACAGACTGCAACAACTGACGACCTCGCCAACGCCCTCAGACTCTACTGGCACGACAACAAGTGCCTTGCGATGCCCAACCTTGGGCCTGTGGTTGATGGCGTCACCATCACAAAGCTCCCTGCTCAAATTCTCACAGACCCGAGTAAGAATAGGTCATCGGTTCATGACAGAGTTACCCACTTACTGAGACCCAATTCCAGGTTTCAAGCTCCACCCCAAGGTCACTGCTCTCATCGCCTCTCATGTGGACGACGAAGCCGTGAACTTCATACCATCCTATGCTCATTCGACTGACGGCTTCAGTCAAATGCTAGACGCATTTCTGCAAGTGGGAAATTCGACAACTCGCCAAGCTCAAAAAACTTGCATCACCACTCGTTACCAAAACGCAGGTGGCGGCGATCCCAAGAAGATGGCCAAAGCCGTCATTCAGGACTCCATGTTTGTTTGCAACGCGCGATTCCTCTATAACGCGGCCACCAACTCCGGGACGACTACACCCATCTGGCTCATGTGGTACGCCTTTTTCGCCAACTTCAAAGTCCCCCTCAAGGGGACCTTTGACTTTGCAGTACACGCATCGGATCTTCTCCCGACCTTCTGGAACAGTGAGTTCGACCCGTCCTCGTTCAGCAACTTGATATGCGATCTCGCCCTCCCCAATTGGCCAAAGGTGTGTCGAGATGCCGTCGACCTGTTCTTTATTGCTCTCAAAGCGATGCGCCCCACCTATCAGAAATACTTTGCCTCGTTTATCCTCAATAGTGACCCGAACCCCAAGTCGTCGGGAGCCCCTCCATGGCCCCATCCAGTCAACACGAACGGGGTGCTTTCACAGGTGCAGAAGATCACCGGTAAGGGGCAGTACGCGGCCCCGCAAACGGATCCTTTCCTCGACGATGCGGCGTGCGGCTTCTGGGCTTGCATGGCGGACGCGGTTGTGAACAACGAGATACCGCAATGCAACTGTCAGCCGATGACGGAGATGGATTTCGTGGTACAGGAGTCCGATGGGAAAGATGAGCTGTAGACCGGGGTAGATGATTATGTGTCTCTTGTTCCTTGACTTCCCCTTCTTGGTAGCGATGCATGCGAAGTACAAGGCAACCATTTGTGGGCGCGGAGTCATTTTCTCAAAGGCGAGCGGTTTACTTTTCGTCGGGAGGGGTGGATAATATCGGCAAATCTGGATGCAACGCCCAAGACTTTGGGTCGCGGCTGATATGACCGTCTTACCGCCTATCACTTCTGCTCTTGGATTTCAGCTATACTGCCAAAATCGTTTCTTTAGGAAGGCCACTGTTGCGGAGGTTGTACATGTTTGTCAAGGTCACTCTGAGTGCGGCTTAGAAACTTCGAAACATCAATCCTTTCTCCGTCATCAAGTCGCTTATACCCGTCTCAGCGTTCAAGGAGAAGCTGCCCGACTCAGGCTTTACTCTTAGTAACATGCTCTACACTAGTTCCGCTCAGAACATTTAAGGTGGTAGCTTATGTAATCTCGAACAACTCCCCTGATAGCTGCGACCACGCGGAAATCTACAGATGGGTGACGAGTTTTGGGGCATTCAGCCCCGCCATTATCAAACTTCTCCGAGATCCATCAAATCAAGCCCTTCTCCAAGAACGCTTAGTGAAGAAAGGAATAGCTTTTAGGCGTATAATTGGTTATTTAGCTACTTATGCTATTTTTACGCAGCGCTAGTGTATAGGGGAAGCTGTAAAGGAGCATCACTTTAAGGCATAAGCCGGCCCCTCGAGCTTTTATATTCTTAGGATTCTCTAGATTTCAATGTGATGGTTTCCTACTCCCTACGTTTGCGCTACGCTCGCCCTACTTACCACTACGCCGTTATTCTCCTTCACTCTGGATAAAAACACCTAACAAAAGTTAAGCCAACCTGAGTAAACCCTGATCAAGGCCTGAGCAGAGATTGAGCCAGCTGAGCAACGTCATGGGCGCGAGGTACGAAAAAGAAATTTTGGTGAGCCAAGATTCGTCGCACCAAACAGATTTACCACTTTGGTCCGCAGGTTCGGTGAGAAGTAGTCATAATCGATCACAACATTGCACGCATCTACATAGACAGTCACGGGGATGACTCCGTGATATGAGATATTCCACTGCATTTTGAAGAAAAAGTCCTCTTGGTCAGCAGAGAGCCAGACAACACGAAAGCGGGGTATTACTCACAGAACCCATATGCCCTTGGGTCAACTCCCTCTTCACAAGGCCACCAAACACCGGTCCGGCCCGGGCGAGCAGCTCTTTGGGAAAAAAAAGCGGAAAATTTGAATTGATGTAGCCTCTCGACACGCTGATGATATCCCGAGATGCGCCGTTAAATGTCTTCAGGGTGTTGTCGACCAACCCTTCTTGGGTCGGCGTAGTTGAACAGCGAGGAGGCAAGCCCCCCCTCAAAAGCTTTTTCAGAACATTCTGGATGTTGCACCACCTTGATAACCGAGGTCTGGGTTGATCGAAGCGGTAATATCAGGCTCGAGCGACGCGGGGACCAGCAAAACCAAGTGCTTCTTTGACCCAACGAGGACACAAAGTGTCCCCCAGCCTTGCAGTTTCTAATAATGGAATAATGATCGCCACAGCACAGACATTCGCTCGCCGTGACGAACAAAATCTCGAGGACGCCCTCCGGCCGACCGTTTGCGGATTTGTGATGACTTGTTGCTTCCCTGGTTAATAAATTTCTACAACCGTAGAAGCGCCCCAATGAAAAGTCTTGGCACTGACCCCTCCGGGGGCAAGCTCCCCGTAATCAATAGACGGAGCATTCTGAACGTAGCTAGTAGGTAGGGCCGAGCACGAAGGACCGTTTTTCCTTTCAGTGGAGGAAAATCTTTCATCGTCATTTAACTGAGTAAGACAGCCGCTTATTAGGCAAGTAGACTCACAGATGCGGCGCCAAGATTAAAAGACGAGGCATTGCGAGCCACCTTGGGCCCTTTTGGGGGTTTTGTGCACTCCACCACCTGTTTGCTCACCTAACTACATCTACCTCACAGACTACGCCAAGCATCATGAGACCACTTGAGATCAACGGTGGCCTGCTGTCCACCTCTATCACGCTGCTCGTGGTAGCGTCGACGGTTTTGGCCCAGAACTCATCGACGACGTGCGATCTCCCGTCGACTTACAAATGGACCTCGTCGGGCGCCCTTGCGCAGCCAAAGTCTGGATGGGTGTCGCTTAAGGATTTCAGCTCCACAATGTACCAAGGCAAATACCTTGTGTACGCCAGCAACGTCGCCGGCTCGACCTATGGCTCTATGAATTTTGGTCTTTTCTCCAACTGGAGCGACATGGCGACCGCTCCGCAGAACGGTATGTCCTTCGCCGCTGTCGCTCCCACCGTTTTCTACTTCGCGCCCAAGGACGTCTGGATTCTCTGCTACCAGTGGGGCCCGACATCCTTCACCTATCGGACATCCAAAGATCCCACTAATGCCAACGGTTGGGGCGCTGCCCAGGCCCTCTTCTCTGGCAAGATCAGCGGGTCCAGCACAGGCGTCATTGATCAGACAGTCATTGGGGATAGCACCAACATGTACCTGTTCTTTGCGGGCGATAACGGCAAGATCTACCGGGCCAGCATGCCCATTGGCCAATTCCCCGGTAACTTTGGCACTACTTCAGCTACCATTATGAGCGACTCGACCAACAATCTGTTCGAAGCAGTTCAGGTTTACACCCTCAAAGGGAGTCAGTCAAAAAAATATCTCATGATAGTCGAGGCTATCGGTGGCCAAGGCCGGTATTTCCGCTCTTTCACTGCCACGAGCCTTGATGGCACATGGACCCCTCAGGCTGCGTCGGAAAGCAACCCCTTTGCTGGAAAGAAAAACAGTGGCGCCACCTGGAGCAACGATATCAGCCACGGGGACCTCATCCGCAGCAACCCCGACCAGACCATGACCATCGACCCTTGCCATTTGCAGCTACTCTATCAGGGCAAAGCTCCAAGTGCGGGCGGCGCATACGATAAGCTGCCATGGAGGCCTGGCGTGCTTACGCTGCAGCGATGATTTTCCTTCTTTCTCTCTCTCTATTTTTTTGGGTTAGCTTTCTCTTCCTAGGGTAGCCACATTATACGCACGTCAAGGTCATTCTTCACTTTGTGTAGACTCTGTTTCCAGGCGACTCCCGAAATTTGTTGACTTGGCGGTCATCCAGATCTTTAACTCCATCCAGACCGGTCAGAAGCCACGTTATGAATTCCAACATGAAATATCCTTGAAAAATTACGCCACAGTTGTCAATAGAGCTCCCAATAATGGCCGAAAACCACCGACTTGCTGCACCCCGGTGATCACGTGAGTGAACCTCACAGGATCCGCCCTCTGAAACAGCAGCGGCAAAAAGGTCAAATTGTAGATTTCCATAGGTGATATCGTGACACTCGTCCTTTCCATGGTTGTAAACCGAGAGAATATTGTTACAGGAGACTCGGAAAAATGGATAATCGTCATAAACCAAGCTTATGGCCAGGATGAGACCTTATAGTTGATCGGAGAGCTAGATAAAGACGTGTGGGGAAACAGCCTGGTTGTCTGCGACGAATCTGGGCGCACGAAATTTCCTTTTTCGTTTGTAGTTCTGAGCTAGGGTGAGCTGTGGCTGATTTATCCTGAGCTTTCCCTGATCCTTCCCTGAGCTAGCCCAAATTCTGGCGAGCAGGAAAGTATAACCTAAATTCGGGGCCGTTTGTCGAATACACCATTAAATGGGATAGGACGGTATGCCATGCTAGTTTAATCTAGAGTAGATGTCGGGGCACCCCCCCCCAAAAAACTTGGGGCACCCACCACCCCTGCAGGCAGCTGTCTGGCAGCTGCCATCGAAAATCTGCATTCTTGGCTGTAAAACCTGGAAATTTGAATGTTCGTTCCGCCCCCCAACGGACAGGCTAGGTGTTACAGGCGGGCGTTAGTAGGCACCTAACCTACTTCACAGAAGGGGCTTCCGGCAACAATCGCTTTCTGACAATCGCTTCTAACAATCGCTCCTAACAATCGCTTCTAACAATCGCTTTCGATAATCGCTTCCGACAATCGCTTTCGATAATTGCTTCCAAGGACAATTACTTCGACAGTCGCGTGCATAAGTCGGGCAAAGCAGCTTCCACCAGGATTTCGGGAAATTACGACGGAATAGTGGAGCTTGACTTGTCGGCTGGCTAAGACAGGGTTCGGGTTTTGTATGGTGGATGATACTAGTATATTCTTGGATGACACATCACATGCTGCTGGTACATTCCGAGACATTACATCACATACTAGAATATTCTCGGCTATCATATCATGTACCATCCCAAATTCCGAGCTAGGACGTTATGTCCTACCCCAGGCATATACTGGTTAACTCTGGGCCTAAATTCGGGGCTCTTTGGGCCAAGATCTGGGCCGACGATGAAAAACGGTGGGCCGGCGACGATGCTGTCCACGGCCGACGCTACAATTTGCCACATAAGTTGCCCTGTGAGAGCAGCTGGGGCTCGGTCTCGGTGTTTCGTGTGCAGTGGACCATGGAGGTAGGCTCCAGACTGGCCAGTTTGATGTGATGGCATTTTCGAATCCTCTGTTCGCCGACCAGGAACGCTCCTTTTGTTCTTATAAGTCAAAATGGTAACTTTTTAGGGGTTGGGGCGAGATAGCTTGTTTTGATGCGGAAAGGGGACCGCGGGCTCGCGTAGACTGGCGTAACGACAAATATGGAATTGTAATCTGGCTAACCACCGCACTACCTAACGTAGGCAGAATAATATAATTCCAGCACCCTCTATCTACACTTGCGGAACTCCCTCTTGTGGCCTACCTAAGCTTTTCCATCATAACCAAACGGCAAAGTCGTCCTTTTTGCACCAATCAACTCTCCGAACCGCAACTGACAGGATCGCGAACCCAGTCCTTCGCGTGTAACACAAAGGTCCAACGCGAGATGACAGTATACATCTCAGATTCACAATAAAACTACGCCATGACCCAAGTGCCGCGCTGGGATTCTGGGTGTCTGAGATTTCAAGCCGATCTTTGCGTTTTCAGATTCACGTGAGGGATCATTACGACAATGGCCGGCCGGATCGCGTCGCTGGGAGCGCTCCTCCTGCTGGCCGCATCAAAGCTTCAAGTTGCCAGTGCGCAGACCAAGACGGATTGCAATCCGACATCACACTAGGGTAAGTCAAAGTATCTTCCCAAGCGCAACTGTTCACACCAACATCAATCCCCCTCATCAGATTGCCCCCCCGTCCTAGCCCTAAGCCGCAACATCTCCGTCGACTTCACCCAAAACAACCTAAACACCAGCACCGACCTCGGCCCCTTCGCCTCCTCGGCCCAAGGCACCCTCGCCTTCGACTCTAACGGCCTCATCCTCCTCAAAACTGAGCCAGACAACGCCCCCACCGTCTCCATCTCTAAATCCATCTTTTACGGAGACGTGACGCTGCGCACCGCGCCCGGTGTCGGGATTGTCACGCCCATTGTGCTGCAGAGTGATAATCTTCATGAGATTGATATAGAATAGGTTGGCAGTGACATTTGAGGACGAAGACGAATTATTTTAACAAGGGGTGTACGGAGGTTTATAAACGGACTGAGGGGCATACGATTCAGAATTCGACGGTGGAGTTTCACACGTACAGTGTACTTTGGATGTCCGGCTGGCTTGAGTGGCTCGTTGACGGCAGGGTACAAGAACTGCACTAGCTTCTACAGCAGACTAGTCCGAATGTGGGCGGTTTCCGCAGACGCCGATGAGGATCCAAGTCGGAAGTTGGGTTACGGGGAAACCGACGGCTGCGCCGGGGACGATTGAGTGGGCGGGTGGGTTAGTGGACTTCAGCAGGGTGCCGCTGACGACGTACATCAAGTCCATAAACGTAACGGGTTTTACGAATGGGGTGAAGGATGCGGTGTATCATGAGGATGGGGATCGGAGTGGGACGAGTGAGAGTATTGTGGTGGATACGATGGATATGATGGTTTTGGAGGGGAAGGGGCCGGACGAGGGGTTGTCGAAGGGGGCCATTGCGGGGGTTGTGATTGGGGTTATTACGCCGCCAGCTGGGGAACTTGATGGGAAGGAGACAGACGCCAAGCGCAGTGGGTTGGGGGTCAACGATGAAGTTGACTCGCGAGGAGTCTCTCCGTTGAGCCCGGGCTTTAAAGGGCGAGCCCGATTCAGGAGAAGGAAAAGGGCAGTAAGGTTGAGGTCCATGAACTGGCTGACAAGGAGAGGGGCGAAGTACACGAACTTCTTGGAGACATGCCGAACAGGTGATAAACAGACCTTAGACTAATTCTAATAAAGCGCTTTTATACCATGAAGCTGATTAGCTACACGAGACGAATAAGTATCATCCTAGGCTGGCGGGTATAGCTGTGGCATGCTAACTGAGGCATACAACCCCTAAATGGGAGTACTTCGAACTTTTCTTCACTTTCCACTTCAAATAAAAGCAAAAACAGGTAGATAGATGGATACTCTCTGGGAAATTGCGTGTCTTGGCTAGTTAACGTAAAAGCAAAGGAAAAACAATCCACAGACATCGACGCTATACCCAGTGTCGGAAAACAACATCCCCGTGACAAACAGGCCCCTTCTCTTTAGGTGCCCACTGCTCAGCAGTTCGTCACTCTAGGCACAGCTTCCTACACTCGAAAGACTCGGCCGCATCAAAGGCGTCGACATGAATCTTACCAATCCCCAGCCGCACCCATCGGTCACCACTTGGCTTGACCATCATGACATTGTATACCGGCCACTTTCGATCACAGTCATACTTATCGTAGTTGAAGAAACCATGAAGGAGGTCCTTCTTTGGACGCCCATCCATATCAACAGAATTGCTCGCCTCATTCTCCAAGTCCGGGTCATCAAAAGCCGGCCAGTGTACGTCATTCAGCCAATCGCGACCTGGTCCAGTGACCGTTTCGGAAAAAGTTTTTTGGGTCTTGAATGAGGTGCGCGCTTCAGCCAAAAACGTCTGTGACAATTTGACAAGAGTCACTTCGCAAGGCACTTTTAGCTCCTCAATCTCCTCGTCGTCGTATACCACACCACAGTTCAACCCAGTCTTGCCATCAACAACAGCTAGGGGGTAGCCGAGCTCGCCACCAATCACCCTACTCGCGTCGGAGAGCAGATAAAAACCCCTCTCTCTCGGAACCGGGCTGATGTTGAACCGGCGACCTCGGATTGGAAAAACCGCGGTATCAGCTTCGAGATGCAGATAGCGCCCCGAAGAGAACACCTGATCCGGCCACCTGACCCTTGAGATAAGAGAGGTATCCGGGTTTTTGTTGTTCAGAAGCCAAGTCGAGTACTTGACATGACCTTGACGACCCACCCACGACCAGCTAGGGGGTTGTTCCAAATAGCCCGCTGAGTTGGTCACAAGGACTCTCCTCGGCAAGCCAGAACTCAGATTTCCACAATCGCACCCAAGGCACCGCCGCCAGAGCAGAGCCGCATCGAGACAAGATGAAAACATCCCCCAGCTATACTCTGAGTCGGGGAAGCAGTTGCGCTTCGTCACCGCCATCGCAGCAGAAAACGCTGCCATGGCATCTTCCTGGCTGGTCAAGTTCTTCGTTGTATAGGTCGACACCAGCTCGGCGTATATTTCCCAGCCCAACTCCGTCCATATGATCTGATATCCCTCCAGCCTATTATGCCAGCTCAACTCATCCGGCCACTCAAACCACCCCACGTCTTTTTCTGACCGGTGGTGCTTGACATGGTCTTCCGCAAAGATGCCGTGGTTGCAGACGAAAAAGACCTGGTTGCTGGAAAATACAAGTCGCTTCGGTGCCAGTAAGAACTCTTGGTGGGTCCAGCCTCTTGTGGACCATTGTGTGGACTGAAGTACCCCCTTAAGGCCCATCTCTTCCAGGATTAAGTCGAACCCTTGAACCTTGATTCTGGCCTGGCTCTCCCTCGACCCCGGTGTTACACCAGCAATTCCCGCCTCGGCGTTGGTGCCACTCAGAGCAACGATAGTGACGATGGCTTGCTCGTAAACCTGGCGCATGTTGCCAATTTGGTCCGTAATTTCGTCGTGGTTGTCCTGTTGGATACAGAGGGCATCCACCCACAGAAGCGGGATTTTGATGTCCCTGCAAACTCTGATGGCGTCGCGGATCGTCTGCGGAATGTCCAAATTCGTTTGAGAAATGAATCCCGGCTGACGTAGCTGTGCGATGTAGCTATTGGTGCATGTCACCTTCTGTTGCATACCCCAAACGTAGCTCAATGCTGCAAAGATTGGTGCGCTGGGAAGGGATGACGCCTCTACGAGACAGTCCTTCTGAACATCGATGAATCGTTTGATCGATATCGTTTGTGGCCCAGCACTAGCTAGACCAGGGGCCTGACCGGATCGATCTGCTTCAAATCTATCACACTTCCTCATCCACTCAAGGGCTTTGGTCGGGTCGAATTTGGTGTCCAGTTTCTGCACCACATCGCCGCGACTATCATGAAGTTCCAACGTACGAGCTGCCCCACTGATCTTGTTGTTTCCGGCTTCGGGGCCTGTGTCCAGGGTGGTCTGCCAGACCGTGATCGTTATCACCATTCCCTAGACTCTCTCGCCGCGACTACTTTGTCTTCGTCGTTCGGGGGGGGGGGGGGGGGGGGGGCGTCATCGAGCTGCCCCACGGCTTGCTCACTATGAGCTTGCACAATTCACATCGTTGTTGGCGTGAACGTGCTTCGGAATATGTGCCCAGACAGATTTCGATTCTTTCTGGCTGATTTGGCCATTCCCAGTTCGCTTCCAAAATGTAGGAAAAGTTAACTTGGCGACACACATCACAGAGCGGGCTTTCGCCATCCGGATCGAAGTCAGTGCGAAGGAACGGGAAGTCTTCTTGTCCAGCCGCCGTATCATTTGGAAGGAAAGTGTACCTCTTGTCGTTCAGCAGCATTTTGAGCGAGTCTTGAGTGAGTCTTGGTTTTGGCCGTTTGTTGTCGCAAGACCTGGCTTGGGTTTGTGGATGAAAAAACTGGCCCGCTCTGTGGGATTGTGTGTAATAGCTTATCACCGAGAATGGCCCTGCTATTAGCCGCGGTGTTTAGATGTGCAAGTCGACTTGAAGCTGAAGGTCTCGCAGTGTACTGATTCCAGTCGCAAAATATGATTGAGGCGAAGATCGATGATCACCCACTCCGCTTCCGTCTTGGTAGCTGGTTTGGATAGTTACTCAGTCAGGAGCATTGGTGGACGCCGAGGGAGCGTTTTTGGTAATATGGTGCAGGATTTCCGGCCCTTAAAACTAATGGCGATGGACGAGAATTACCGAGAAAGGCGTGGAGAGAGGAGGTGGGTGGGTAGTACTGGACCGGGTCACCACCAGGCAGCATCGTTGCACAACCTCTCGGAAAGCGCGGGGAGTTTAGCAAACAACCTAACTAGCTTACCAGTAGCCAATAGGAACCCTGATGCTCTCGATGCATGGATGCCGGTCGGCCTCGGCTGTTAAAGGTAGCGTGGCCGCTCACTATTGGTTGTCACTTTGCTCTCATCAACAGCTGAGGAAATAAAATACGTTTCTCCAGTGGGCCGTCAAAGGCAGCGTTGACGTTCGCCAAGCTTGCCAACCAGGGCCGCGACCCACTCAGTGGATCGTTCCCTCCCCTTTGACATGCCACACCTCAAGTGCACGTGAATAGCAGTTTTTGCTCTTACTGCATAGTAGGCCTCAGATTCCTGCGAACCGCAACGAAGGTCGATCTTGGTGCGGTCGGCTGTAAGGCCTCTCCTTGCCGTCCCCTCAATAACAGCATCTCCTGATTTGAACACCGTTGATACGAGCTCCATATCTTTGCGTTCTGTCGAGGGTAGTGAAAAGTTCAAAGGTACCTCTAGAATAACAAAAGAGTATATGCATCTAGCTGTAGTTAGGTGCGAGATATCGAGGTAAAAGCTAAGTAAAGGCGGAACCATTCGCTTTCTGAAGACGGAGACCAGGGTAGCCATTTTTATGGATGGGACCAATTCTAGGCTCGCTCGGCTAGAGTTGAAGTGGTTGTGGATGCTGCGACGCAGTCTTCCAGAAATGGTTCAGAGGGTGAGCAAGACTGAGCAAGACTGAGCCAGTCCTGAGCCGGCCCTGAGCCGGGGTGAGCGACGTCACGTGGGCACGGTACGAAAAAGGAAATTTGGTGTGCCAAGATTCGTCGCAGGAAACACCAGTTACATCTGCAACTGACATCTTTTATATTCGAGCCGCCTGACAATACGTTACCGACGAAGTCACAAGTTTTGTCGAAAGACACGGCTAGTGAGATCTGCGCCAACTGCGACATCATAATGCGGACTTTATCGAGGTCTTGTTCAAACCTCCCCCAGTGGACCACGCACAAAAGGGGTCAGTTTTCGTACTGCTCACGTCGGGGGCACTATTCCCAGGCAGTACCAGCGTTCGAGACGAGTTTTCATCGTCATATAACTTCTGTCTCAGTCAATCGAACGGCCAAATGATCCACCTCTCTCGTAGCTGGGGACGTTGGACGCAGCAGATGTGAAGCTCTTGAATCCGGTCTGCTTCGGCCAACTCATATCGAAGACGCGGCATCCTCGCGGCCCATAACTATTGTTGCAGCAGCCTTTGCCAGAGATAAGCCGAAATGTAGCGATACTTGGTGCATCCGAAAATTATGCCGACCTGTGTTGGAGCTGACTGGTATTCCATCTTACACGCGGCGACGCTACTACCAACCAACACTGCAGGTTTCCTCATTGCCTGCAGTTGCAAATTTAAAGACTGCACATGCCGCCAACATCTGACACGCCTTGTCATCACTTGCAATTGCCTTCCTTTCCCGATGCACAACACGCCACGATTGCCATCACGAGAGATCTCCATCGCAAAAGCGGTTCCAGAGTCAACTCTTCTATTTCTGCAGTTGAATCCCATGGCTTCATGGAATACGTAACCCAAATGCGGTATCCCGATCGGTTGAGTTCGATTGATTCTTCCGCCCTGGGGTTGATTGCTCTACCAGACGCTGACGTTGAGGCCCAGAACTCTCTCCATGTGTCTGTGGGGGATAGTTTTCTGGAGTCGCGCTGACTGTCTGATGTGGGTCTTGGGCCACCCTCGCCCTCGCCATCGCCATCAGCATGTTATCTCATACCCAGGCATCGTCGTTCGATCAATCGCCTATACGCTTCAACCCGTAAATTTTACAGATATTAACCGAGGACAGCGACGGCGACAGTGACAATACGCCACCCTGGCGTCTGCATGTGTGTCGGTGAGTTGGTGTCTGGTGGCGGTGAGATGCGAGATTCGGTGAGGTCTTGTCCGTTTGTCATGTCGCGCGTTCTCGCCATGATCCGTTTGTCGTGTCGCGCGTCCAGTCGTTCGTTTGCGCTGGGCTTTGTTTACCGCCCCCATTCTGAACCCTTTCCGTCCCCCTCACGCTCTCTTCCTCTCTTCCCTTCTCTCTATTCATCAAACATCAATTACATCAGCGGGCCATACAGACGGAGGCATCCATGGCAAGACGCGGTAAACGGTCCAACCTCGAATGGGTGGTGGGTCGTCAGGCTTTGTCCATGTGCTCGTGTCATGGCCATGGTGGCCAGTCGTCTTTGGCAAAGGAGAGGTTCGTCAAGTGTCAGCCGGCCGCCGAGTCTAACCTGGAGATCAATCTCGGAATCGCCTTTGGTGATATGGCATCCCACCAGGGTGGCAGTGGTGGTAGAGCCAGCATACGCGACAAGAAGCATGTGTTGTGGGAGGCAGCCCATGCCCGCGGCGATGATGGTCATGGCCGGATACATGCGCCCATCTCAGCAGCCCATGTCTAATGAGTTCATCTTTGGCGAGTGGCTTCGTCTGATTAGTCTCGGGGCCAACCGAGAAGGAGGGGGAGAAGGACTCGTTGAGTTGGTTGTGCCGACGACGACATCGCCAATCTCAGCCATGGAAAAGTATGCCAACTTTCAGCATGACAGGGCAATTCAGCAATGGCAACAACTGGGACAGAGGCCACCAAGCAAGTTGCAGATTGGCGAGCAGGACCTGTACCAATACCAGGATCAGAACGATGACGACAACAGCAACGACGACGACGACGACGGCGGCGGCGGCGTCGACAAAGGGGCACTGCAGAGACTCAGCTATGTCGGCATTGCCGATAGCTTTCAGCGCCGACTTAAAAAATCCGGAACCAAGCTGCACAGTTGGGTATCGCTGCCGAATGGCCAAGTGATCAAGCCGCACATGCTGGAGATCAACACGGACATGCATGACTTCCACAAGCTAGGACTAGCTGCGCAATTCGCCCTCGTCAAAGAGCAGCTCGACAAACCGAACCACGAAAAGGCACTGATGGTCTTGAACATTCCCGTCGACAACGTCAAGCTGCATCCTCGTGTCTATGCCGCGGCCCGAGTCGAGTTGGCCGAATGTTGGCCCGATAGCTCGGTGGAACAGCCAATGCTTAATTTGACGACAAAGTTCAGCGGCGTCAGGGTTCACCACGGTGAGTTTCTGTCCTCAACACCTCGGCGCCCCTCCCTACTGTCTGCGTTAATACCTATGAGGCTATGCGTGAGATTGACAAATGAACAAACACAGACATGGGCGCGTCCGTCGTCAGTTTTTCCGCACTGGGCTGTCGCAAGCTCTGGGCGTTTTGGCCCCCCACCGATTACAACTTGTCGCTCTTCACGGAGCGGTCGGTAACGCTTTGTCAGACCACCAAACGGCTGGATAACCCTTCACTTTTTGACGTGCGTGGTCTGAAGGGAGGCTTGTATACCGTGACGGAACCGGGTGAGGGCGTGTACATGCCCCCCATGACGCTGCATGCTACCTATACCTTGGAAGGAGGCGTGATTATCGGCATTAGCGCTGTGGCTCTGGATGGGATGCGTTGGTGCGAAAAAGCCTGTGAGGTGGATGCTGCCGTGTGCTTGGGTAACAACGACAACAATCAGCAACAGGACTCCTTGCTCATTAATGAGCGCGCCTATCGCCATGCTTTTGAGAGCATTGCCTTGGGCCTGCGATCCCCCGAATATCGCGATGAGGCGAAGCAAATGTGGTGGCGTCTGATGGATGAAAGTGGAAAGGTAAAATTACAGCGTTTTGTGGACGAGCACGCGGCAGCTTGGGAGGCTCATGAACAGGCGTACGCCGAGATACGGGAGTGGCTGGACGGGATGGAGAAAAGTCATGATGGTGCATCTTCGGGTTCCAAGCAAGTGAACCGAAAGCGGAAGCGCTAGTTAGTCAGGCGGTCAGTCAGGGAGTCAGTCAGTCAACTAGCCAGTTAAGCAACATGAAGCAGTCAGTCAGTCAGCCAGCTAAGAGATGCAACTTGGGCACTCGATAACAACCAAGGGTAGTTTTATCCGTCCAAGTCACAGTAGCGCAGGGCGAGGCAAGTGACGGGAATGTGCATTTCTGAGAACATGAATGCGAGCCATGGTTGAACTTGGATACAAAATAGCTTGGGTATACCAGATTTCTATTCATTCTCCACGTTAACTCAAATTTTATGTACCCTGATTGGATATACAATAACTTGCTTACTGTTCTCGTCTTCGTACACCAGATACCCAGGGTATTACTAATTTCGGTAACATTTACGGTTAAGGGGTCCAAGATGGGTCATGTATGTTAGGCCCGTCAACCGGGAGGGTGATGGAGTTCACCAGCTTTTACTCAGTAATACCTGACTTGTTAATAACTAGCCAATTCCTGAGCTGGCTGCTAACCCCGGGCAGTGTTGGTGCCTCTTGCACCGGACGCATTCTGTCTTTGTGCAAGTTGGTAGCAGTGCCTAGGTACTTTTGCGAGTAGTTTGACGACTTGTGAATGACTGAGACATGGGTGGTGCCTGTTGACCTGGTAAAAGACTAGAAAACACCAGAGCTACGAGGATACCAGTTGGCTGTAGCTTGGCAGCCTGCTGTCTGGTGGTCAGATGGTGTGTTGGGACCGGATGGGGCTTTGTCTTCCGGCTCTGGTGATTTGAATGTCCGGTTATTCATGTACAGGTACTCGCAAAATTTCGAGACCGGGTCACGGGAGTTGCCAGGATTGGATCGAGTCTGGCATTGGAGACAACCGCGCTGAGGCGTGGTAGTTAAGGGCCCAAAGGGCGGTTGGCGAGGGTGGGAGCATGCCCTCGGACTGTATGCCGTCGTTGGTGCTCGCAGGCCCCTACCTTCAACGTTTCTTTGCCTGGGTTTTTTTTTTTTCTTGTACCGCCCAGTATCTCTGTTCCGGGGATCCGTCCTCATCAAACTTAATATCGTGTCTTGGCTTCATCAGCAGTTGTTTCTCTTCGTACATATAGATAATGCCCGCGGGAGCTAACCCCTTTCGGGTGCAGGCCGTAACATAAAGCCATATTATAAAATAGTGATGGTGTATTTATCGCTCCCGTTATACTCCTGATACAACTCGCTTCTAATCCCCCCACCTAAAAAAAGGCGTTTATGCAGCCTGCTCTTAGGCCGAGAGACAGTCTTGCCGACATCAGCCCGCTGAGAGTATTTTAGATAACGCGTCGTTATGTTAAAGTAGCCGATGCGACGAAATTCACCCTTGCAGTACCTGTTGTCGGTGCCAAAACTAAGCCGAAATTCGCTCCCATCTCCCCCATGATTTTCAAGAGGACGACACATGTACGTAGAGGCGGGAAGGGCTCGTCAAGAAAGACGCCGACCCCATATGCGTACTTCCTAGTTGTAGACCTTTGCCAGGAAACAGCACGTTATCGCAGGCCTTCAAGGGTTTCCAAGAGTAGATGGAGTACGACTGAAGTTGCCCTCCCCAGAACATCTTCTTGTAAAAATTCGGTGATATCGCCAGCGGTCCCCGGCCATTGCGGGTCAATCGCCGGACCACACGGCCCTCGCAGAGCTGACAGCTGACAGATATAGCCCCTGACGTAGGTGAGAGGCCTAGGATCTCGATGCAGTGTGGCATCGAGGAGTATTTGGGTGGGCCCATGTACTCAACTGGGGCGCTGATGGATGCCCAGGACCACGACGGCGCGAGCGCAGCCAGCTTGCGAGGGCCGCTAGGTGAGAATAGTCGGTTCCAGTAGCTGCGCCAGAGAAGCAACCATGGCATGAAGTCACGCCATAGACCCCAACAGTAGCCATCAGCAAGAGAGGAGCCCAAACCGGAGAACTGGCTCGCGACGCCACTGATTGCTACGAGGCGGCCATCCTCGTACGTTAACCGACGGCGGCTATAGTCCTCCACGATGTTGCACAACGCATGTCAAATATTCTCCATAATTCCCTGCCGTTGCCCGTAGTTTGGCGTATCTGTCCTGGATCCGCTCGTTCTTCCGGAAGAAGTAATATTCAGCCTTAAGGTCGAGCCGATCATATTTTTTATCCCAGGGTCCCCCGCGTGGGAATACCTCAGACGCATACAGCTCGCCGCACTCCCAAAACAGTTGGTTCCTTGCAAAGAACACGGTCCGAGACGAGAGGAGGCGCTCTTGAAAGACCCAAGTACGGCTCATTAGGGTTGAAGAGACGACTTCGGTCAACCACGGATCATGTTGGACGCAGAGAAAGTCGCCCTTGGATACCCGGGCCAGTTGACTTGAAGCTTGAAAGGGCTGATGAGAGATGGCCGGCGATGGCGAAAGAGACCCCTTTCACCGTCTACCGATGCAGCCGCCGCGAGATTGACGAACGCGTACGAATAGACCTTGGCCATGGTGACTGACTAGGCATCCCGGTCTGCTTCTTCCCGGATGATGCATAGAGCATCGATCCAGATGAGCTTGACGCCAATTCTTGTAGAGGCGGCAAATGCATCCTGGAATGTCTGGCAGAGTCTGTTGGCAGCCCAGCCATTCTTAAGCGACTGAACAGAGCTTACTTCAAGCTTCCTAAAGGTGGATGAAGAGCCCCAATAGTAGCTCCGCGAGATGTAACGTCGGTCCGAGGGTAGTGGGTCGGTCGCCGTCTCTACAAGTCGGACAACCAATGAGCCGTCGCCGTCCACAAAGGTGCTGAGGTCGACAAGTCTCCTGGGAAGCCATTTGTAGTCGGTTGAGGGTCTTTTGCGAGACCAGCGGCAAATCCGGTGGTTTTGGTCACAGCCTCTAATCCAGGCTGAGAGTTGGCCCATCCTCGCGTTGGACCCAGTGTTCGTGGACAGGCTGTCCGGGAGTTGGAAAAAGCCCACCCTTGGATCTATTATGCCCAGTAAAGCACGTTAGAAGACCCATGACGAGCCATGACAATATTTGACTTTATGCTACTTACATTGGACGTGAAAGATCGCAGTGGGTTTGGAGTATGAGAATTCAGTTCTATCAGACTTGCAGAAAAGCTGATAGTAGCTTCGTGCACCGTCGGTGTGAGGCGTTTCATACGAAAGATCCGCCACCAGGCAATGGTCCTTGCCGGCCATACTTGAGTGGTACCTCCAGCGGCTGCCACGAGCAAGCGCTGACATGGCCGCACAGACGCAGCAGTCCTCGGACGACTAAGGCACAGCATCTCCGCCCACGTCATCCTCGACAGTAGCCGCCGCCACAGCGCCTGGCTAAGGGGGATGTATACCCTCCTACCATAGCAACCCTTTGCAACTTTAGACCCGGGCGAGTTGAACATGCGCGCACAATCATCGCAGAGTTGTGCGTGCGGCATCTTCTTGCCCACCGGCTCTTCCGTTCTCGACAATGTCATCTCGACGTGTTTTGTGGACAAATGTGCGCGTTGGCTGGATAGGTCTGAACATTACTGCCAGACAGAGAAATGGTTTTGTGCAGTCGCCTCTCAAAAAGCCCATGTTTTGTCACCCCTGTACGCATGCTCCTCCCCCCAGCCTAGCCGTCGCGTATTCCAAATGCGTAAATGCCTTTCAGGCCAAAATACTCCGTACCCCACCTCCAAAATCCAGACCCAGCTCAGTTCCACCACCCCAAGTCAGTATAGATAAGGACCTGCGTTGTTAGGAAAAGTAGACGAACAAGCTGTCTGTAAGAAGGGGTCGAGAGGCATAAGTAGCCTGGTGAGTATAGCAATGGCTTCGCTGCGTCCGCTCAGCACCCGCTAAATTTTAGTGTTTACTCGGGGGATCCCCGGTTGTTAAATCTCCAGCGACCCCCATCTCTCTACCTGTGCCAGTGCTAGACACCCGGCCATTGGAAAGCTAAGGTTTTGTACTGGAAGAACTCAGAATTACAATGTCTCCCTGCCAGCCTCGGTTTCGCGATCAATCCAACTGCACGATCAGTCCAACTGCGGTTAATTGCGCAATTGGTTTACCCGGTTCATGACCTTGGTTGGATGCTGGGTGATGAGGTGCTGGTACGATGCAGCCTGACCTGGTTGGTGTATCGAGATATCCCCGTTTTGTATGGGAAATTCAGTGTTTTCAATGCAGGTGGCAGGTGTGGGTTTTAGGTGGGGAGGGGGGTCGCTGGAGATTTATCGGGTGTCCGCAGGCAAGTTCGGATCGCCGGCAACCCGGCAGCCACCTGTGACCCACCCTGCGCCGAGTATATAGACACTAAGGACAGCACTGCTCTTCTTTCTCTCTTCGAGCAATAGCAAGTCTTATTCCCCGGTCCAAGGTCCGCACCGTGACAGGTGGTATGATAAAAGACAGTCAAACTCATAAGTCAACTGTTAGTGCTGTCAGCTGGCTCCTCTCTGGATTTGGCACACTGGATCAAGGCCGGGCAAATAACCCTCCGGAAAAGAGAGGGAATCGCCTCGCCCAATTTTGGGCAAAAAGGTTTCCCTCTGATCAGAATCACATTATTCTGAATTGATCAAGTTCCTGCCCGTTCAACGCTTTTGCGCTAACTTTTCATTTCTGCAACTGCGCGGCTCAATCGGCGAACTGCGCTCGTCGACAAGTGCAAGCGCCCAGTGCTGAATTTTAGTGTCTTTGTGTCAACCGCTTGCGCCAGTAGCGCGACGGCGAGCCGCGCGGCGCATGCAATGTCGCGATAAGCTTTTTCTCGGCGCTCCTTTGCGCGGCTCGCGCGCAGCGGCAAGGCGGCGGCAGGCGCTTAGATCGGCCGTTAACTTGGAAAACGGTAACTTGGGGCGTTAGAGTGGTGGGGGTGCTGGTGCGGGGTCACCCATCGCCAGCCTCAGAAACCCCCACCATCCACCACACCATCCCACCAATGGCGGCCGTGGGACTTGGCATCCATCCCCTCAACCAGCACGACCCCCACCCTCGCTTGACCATGGCGCTCGAAACTCAGGTGACGTGAGCACAGCGCACAGCGATGCCATGCGACAGGTATGGGGCATCGTGATGTTCATAGTATTGGGATGGTCACATTGTTTTTTCTGCGCCAAATGCCACGTGCGCGCCTCCGACAGTAAAACTTTTCGCCCGCAGGATGCATTCTCGGAAGCCATCAACCTGCAATGGGGCCATCCTGAATTTTTAAACGGGTGTTGTCGAGGACTTAGTTGCTCTGGCGCGACAGACCATGTCCATGCACGAGGCTGCGATGGCGCCGCGGCGCAAAAGCGATTCATCACATGCAGTGGGGGCTGTCTGACTCTGACGGCTCCCGCAATGGCGAAGCCTTTGCGGTCCAAGCTGCCATTTACCATCCCATGGCTCAAGTGCAGTGTAAACTGCCACGCTGCATGGCACGACGGGACACGATCCACCCCCACGTTTGACATGCATGACAGGACATGACAGGAAATGACGCGCGCATGCCCACGGTGCTTGCCACGTTCGCCATGCAGTGCAGCATGTACCCGCGGCAACCTCAACAGTCACTGCCACTGCCATGGCAGGCCGCTGGCATCATGGTGGCCTTGGAGCCTCCACCAAGCCCACCGGCAGCCAGACCCTGTGGATACCCGCCATCGCGGCTGCAGCGCCCGAAAAAGCTGCACCCTGCGCAATGCATCGCCGTAGCCACAGTCCAAAACAACTAGTCGCCCACTAGACAGATGTATCGCATCACTACAACCGAACATGACGATGCGACAGCAATTTCGCTTGCCTAGACCACAGTTTCCCATCCTAGCTATCTTTGCTATCGGATAAATGCTAGATGCCTTGCGGCCTTTTGCGCTTTGTGGTTGTGCACGCTGCAGTTGACGGCGCAGTGCTGCGCAGCGGTGGTTTGTCAAAACACCAAAAGCTCGGCATCACCACTGCCGCCGGTTGGGGTTGGGGTAGGGGGCAGGTGCGGGGTGGGTCCGCCAGCGGTGGCACACCCCACTGGCCATGGCTGGCTGGCGGGTCACGAACATCTGCGTCAAAACGTGTCAGCAAAACCGCCACGTTGTGGGCTGCGTGTCGCAATGTGCCCGCAAAATGCCACGTCAGGTCAATACATCAGCCACTTGCGCTCCGCTTGAGCGCGCCCCATGGAATGGCGCAGGTGGATTGAGCTGCCATGGGTCGCCGGCGAGCGGGCTCGGAGGACGGGCGGGCTTGGACATATAAGTGGGGTGAACCGGCCTGAGTCAACGTTTGTGCCACCGCTGACTGCGCGATAAATCCGGTGGCATGGGGGCCTCCAAATCTCATGCATTCACGGCCTTGGTCTCAATTTGCAGCTACGCATTGCCGACGTCACAGGCTTGCCGGTGCCCTCTTCAACCTCAGCAGGGATTGAACACGGTGCTGGCCACGACATCCATGTTACCATCGCATATCTGCCCGAATGGCCCGTTAACCCCCAGGTATTCTGCCTGCTTTTCCAGCTCTAGGTTTCCCATTTTCATCAGAACCTGAAAGTAACGAGGACTTGCTCAATATCCGCCGTCTGGTGCTTTCCAAGGGGAGGAGAATAGACAGCGCCAGTCCTTATCGCGCTGTCACATCTCTCAGTAGATCTAGAGTAACGACAAGCGTGGGGATATTAAACTTGGATTAAAATTCTAAAATCGGTGCCATTATTGGATAGAGAGATGTGACATGAGCTTGTTCGGGGGCAGGTTGTAAAGCAGCTTACCGATCCAGGGCTGGAACTTGGTTCAAGCAGGTTAATATTTTTCTCTGGCCTCAAGGTCCTTGATCCCACCAGGCTTGTTCTGTTGACTTTCTTTAAAGGCTTCTTCTAGCCAAAAGGCCAGCCGTGGAAAAGAGGTTGCTTCGGCCTTGTTGGTTTGCCAATCAGCACAATATATCCAGTCCGTTGAGTGCTTTTGGTCAGGTTATCTACTTGTTCTGACTGGTGGCCACCTGGATAATCGCAAAGGTGGGCTGTAGTTTGGGCCACCACACCCAATCCGAGATCCAGTGGTTGTCCAGGCCTCTCAATGGCTTGCGGAGCTTTACGTGTGACCAGAACATGGGAATTTCATGTTACGAGGATTGCAAATACTGCGGGCAGGAAAACGCATCTTGATCTACTCTAGCGGTATTCTTTGCATGAGATATACCGGCCTCTGACCGGCTTCATCTCAAGGCAATCCACATGCAGTTCCAGACGCCAATATAGCTTATTTGAGATACCACCACCCCGCCACAGCAGCCAGCGCTCGTACAAGCGTGACGGTGGGCGCAGACAGTAGGGTATCTCGACTAAGGAAGCGTGGTGAAAGGCTAGACCCAACTCAGTTTAAGTTTCTCACCATCAGCGGCTCTTTTACAACACTACAATGACATGTCTGCAGATCCCTTGGAAGCGGTGGTGCCTATGGTTGTATATATTGCCAACCCCATGACTTCGGCTATCGATGCCCTGAGCATAACTCTATTAAGCAGTAGTAGCTAGTGAATAAAGGGAGGTCTTGAGACGTTATTCAAACTGGCACAATAAGCCGGACACCTGGTTCAAATCCTCCAGGGATATGGGGATAATATTCAATGTCTGGTTTCTTGCGTTCTTTCATTTTTCTCTCTCCTCAGGGTCTCGTCCTCTTCTGCTCAAGCATGGATATTAAACATTGAAGAACGCGGCACAATGGCAGGTGTACGCCTTTGAGTACCATTGCATCTGGGTTGACTTTGCCAATATATATTCATGTTCCTATCAACAGACTTTCCCGGTAGCTCATTGCCGTGCCGTCAGGTGCACTGTCACATGGGCCACCGCAACACCTAAACACCGTCTAGGTCTGTATGGTCTGCATTACCTACATGCGCGCAAGAGCGCGGCAGCTAGTAAATAAGAGAACGTGCTTTTCGACCATCCACGTATCAATCACTCAACTCGCTCGGCCAAAGACAGGTGATGCCACATGGCTGACATCCTTGGGGAAAGGCAAATAGCAGATTCATTGCTGTTGGGTAAAACTGAGGGGGAAGCCAACTAATGGACGAGATGGAATGCTACATCCAGGATTCGTTTTACTTTCCCGGGAGACGGGAGACGAGTTCCTGTTTGTTAAACCCAATGCTGGAAAGCACCGCCTAAATCAGGTGTCTTTGGGCTTTATTGCTACTCCTATTTTCGCTTGGAGCTCTCCCAGACGTTTGGTAACCTGTCATCTGCTACCGACTGCGCCCGCGGCTGGAGGTTGCCTAGCAAACCCTAGACGTGCAAGATGCGTTCCAACGACACCTGTAACTAGTACTACCGTTGCTGCCCTTGCTCCAGGCTTAAGTCCAAGCTCTCGGCCAGTCAGTCGAGACAGCTCGCCATGTCGTTACGCCTCAAGAGCGGATAGGTTAGATGTTTCTTCATCCAAGAATCCCGCATATTAGACTCCAATCACGGGCAAATTAATTTCGACGTCAGGTTTTTCAGTAACATTGGCGCAATTATCTTTCATGAGTTAACCATCCCATAGCTCGTTATCAGCCGTCCCTCCAGACATTCTCCCGGGCCGCATGTTCTATCCGTTCCAGCGAGGACTGGGCTAGCGCGGCTCCGGTCACTCATCTCACCATGTATGGTGCGTCGTCTGGCGTCCTGCTTGACCACATCTCGTGACGTGACAGTTCGGAGTCATTCCAGCATGGCCACCACCATGCTCCACCATCCGCAGGTGCCACATGTGGCCACAACCTTCACCTGCCACGTTTTGTTATTACCAATGTCGGTGTTACACCTGCCATGATCCAACACTTTGACCACGGCCTGCCACAGTCTACCACGTTCGGTACGATCCGCCATGATCGCCACGACCTATATGTCTACGACGTAACACGGGCTATGACTTGGCATGGCTATAATCGACTACGCTCGCCACAGTCCGCCATGATCGCCACGATCTATCACCTTCACGGTCTGCCACGAGCTATGATATGCCACGACCCTACATTGCCACGACGTAACAGGAGCCATGATCTGGCATGGGGGGCTATGATCTGCCACGACCAGCAAATCTCCACAATGTGCCACGGGACATGGTCTGCCACGAGCACACGTTAGTGCAACGATCTACCACGCCATCTAGTATGCTAGCACACCCCAGGCCCGACAAGCCCGCCGCCTCATAGGTAATTACTTCAGTGCTGGAAAGATGATAAATGCACTTCACCTTGGCTGCTACCTTGCTGGCGAGCTCAACGCTCAAGGTGACATTGGAAGCAGCTGCCAGGGTCGTAGGCGCTCGTCCTCATCCCCAGTAGCCCGACGCCCTTCCACGGAGAGACCTAGGATGAGAGGAAAACAGAAAGGCTAGGTTGACGCTGAAGAGCAAGACAAAACAATCGAATTTGCTCTTCTCTTCTGGGACCTGCGAGTTTCCGTACTGGGCTGTCTATTCGCATGGGCGAGATTCTCGATACAGTTTTATTCAGAATACAGGCGGATTTAAGCACGCCCAATACAAAAAAGGTTGCATAATCCCGTCCCGAGATCGATTATCTCTCTACCTGTTTGCCAGAACGTAACGCTCCCGCCTAGCTTCTACAAAACTTTTAAATCGAGGCAACGTCAACTGAAGCTTGTTACGAAGATCAAATCGGGTCCCTGATGACAAGTCTAAAGTTGCCTAGTATTAATCATATCAAGGTTGGCACTTTGTTTTGGCAAAGGGTGCCTTGTGCGCCAAGGATACTGGGAGTTTATTAACGTTAGCCATTACTGTCTCGGATCAAGTCAGCTTTACCAGACATGCCACAGCGCGTACATCTCTCTCTCTCTCTCTCTCTCTCTCCAGAGCCGTCACCCGACAAGCTTGCCCAGAGAACAAAAAGGCCAAGGCAATCTGGCTGGAATGTTGGCATTTGTGGAGGTGCTTTTAGTGGGCTACTATGTTAATCTGCCGTCTTCGGGATTTAGTGGACTGGAGCTTCGGGGATTGCAATGACTCGTCACGACATGCCTTTATGTTTTCATGCTGTGATTATGTTCCATCTTGTGTGTTGTTTTAGAACAGAACCACAATTCAACAAGTCTACTTTTGGTATAGCACTACCATGGCCGCATGAGTCTTGGGGCCTGGGCGAGGATATAATAAAAAGACTTGAACTATAGCACAATGTCCATTTTCATGGCTGTGCATCGCATACCGGGACAAAACCTTGTCTCAACTTGATAATCTCGCACATCATCCCCACGTACAGCAACATTGACGGAACTGTTCACATACAGTCGACCCGAGCAGTTTTCTCAGTAGCTTATCCGCATCCTGCACGCCCGTCCGGCCTAATCTAGAACGGCAAGAAATACACGGACGAGAAGAAAAGTTCTGGGAGGCCCTATCCACACCGGGACAGCCGTGGAAGAACAGGCGGACATTTATACATATACGTGTTGACTGGAAACTCGAACGGGAGATACAGTAGGGTGGGCTGACTGTCTATGTCGTTCAGTGTGCATGTCTGTTGTTTTCAGCCCATGTACATACCTACCTCTTTAGTCACCCCCCCACCCCCCCAACAACAATTTCTGACCAAGTCCGCATTAGTCGCAAAACCTGAGCAGGGTGGTGAGGTAAAGTGAGTATCTCCCTGAGCCGAGGCGAAGCCACTTTTTGGTCCAGCTGTACATGTAGTTACCGTGATTTGAAATTCGGTCCCGCGGGCCCAGTTGTGGGACACCAGTCCACTACCAAATACCACCGTTTCCCTTTGCCCATACAAGCAACCGCCGTTTACAGACTCAGCAAATACCGCCCATTCTCAGAACGTATAGACAGACAGGGACAGAGCAGTAAAGTGGGGTTAAGAAGCTTGCTCGTGGGACGAGTTGAGGGGGGCCTTTACTTCCAACTTGACTGTAGCAGAATTCTGCCTAGATCTAGACCACATCCCCACGGTAATGGGCGGGTAAGTGGGTGATAGGTAGCCGTAATACCTATAATTAGTTAGCTGCGGAGCCCGCCTTAACACAGCTCAGTAACTTCAACAGCCGGACTGCTGCCCAAGCTTTCTCCCCATTCATCAGACCTTGGACGTATGCCTCGCCAACTAGCCACAACCGTCTTTCTGCTGCCCCTTCTCATGAGAAATGGGACCTTGGCTCCTACAACCACGGCAGCAGCATCTCCCACTTTTTTGTGTCAAGTGGGCCAACACCGAGCAAGCCATCCCTTAGAAGTCACAAATGCGGTACCGGTTACTACAATACGTATTTATCACACAGCTCAGCGGGCAAATACAGATATTCGATTCCCTGCCTAAGCAAACCCTCCATAATCTCAGATACTAGGCAGCACAACGTCCCCCGGAGTTGTCCCCGGGGAGATGCCTAAGCGAGATGTTGTCTGTTGAATGTCGTGGCCAGTCATTGCCGCCCTGGCGATTCTTGAGGACTGGTACATGTATCCATCCTCTTCGCACACCGAGCCGGCCGGCAAAAAGTCGACGGAGCTCGAGCAGCCACAATTGAGTCCTGGAGTCCGGGCGTCTCTTTTCTATTCGCTCACCTTCGAGCCCTAGTTCCGAGTGAGTAGCAATTCCCGACAGTTGCTATCTCATCCATGAACACTACACTACCTTCAACTCTAGCAGCCTCGGGCTCGGGCATGACGGATACCCGCTGGCCGAAAGACCGCGGGAGGCATCAAAATCTTGGTCATGCAATGGCGGCGCGGGATGATGGATTGGCGATGTGGAAAACATCGAGGTTGTATCGGTTATTCGAGACCGTTGGAGCGCCACACAGGGAGATGCCACTGACCAGTCAGGTACCCAAGAGGGGAGACGCGAAATGGCCTTTGCATGGTCGTTAAGTGACAGAACCCAAGCATGATGCTGTGTGGTGAGGAGATTCGGTGCGAGGTTGGAATATAGCTCCGAGTCTGAGAGCGAATAGTCCGGCGAGACGCCTAGTTTCATCCATGTCCGAACTGAGACTAAGGAGCGCGCATACACGAGGTCGCTCCGGTTCGTCGCAAAGAAGCGCGCCGACCGCAGGTAGACTGCGCAATCTCCTGCATCCAAACCCGGGTCCGGTAATCCCTCTGCCGAGGCTTGCAAAGAACCATGGAAGGAGCCATCTTTGCCAGAGTACAGCTCACTCTCGCTCCCAGACCCTTGGATAAAATACGGCATTACTCTCCAGCTGTCCAAAGTCTCAATATGAATTTATCTTCCAGCTATAGAATCCCCAATGCCCGTCTGGCAGGACATGGGAGCAGTCAAGGGTCATGTGCAGTAAGGTCGCCAGACATGTAATGCCAACATGGGGTCGATATGAGGCTGGCGAATGGCAAAAAAGCTTCCATCTCGTTTTTGTTAAGCCGCAATACTTCATGCCAATGCGTTTGTAAAGCGGCCGTTACAAAAGGTCCACCCCAATCAAGTCCTTATGTGTGGACATGATCAAATTGCAATTTACGCTTTAGTAAAATGAACAGCAGTAGCTTTTCATCCGATGGTTGGCCATAAACTGGAATTTGACATGGAAACCCCCGTCCAGTATAGATTTATGCTTAGGGTAGCGGAGAATCCAGATCGCGCCGGGATAGTCAGTTTCAAATTTCATACCGGACTCAGACTTGACTTCGTAGAGGATATAGCAAATCACGCGTAGGTAGGTTTTGGACGTGACTAAATATAAAAGAACCGTTAGAAATGGGACACGTACAACATACAAGGTCTAGTACATGTAGCGGGAGTTAAATAACAAACCGACCTCCAGTTTTTATTATTATCTCGGGAACCTACCAGCCATAACATGTTAGCTTGCAGCACCGAGGGGGTAGAAGACAGGGACTCATGTCGAAATGCAGCCAGTACAGGGAGGGACTGGATAGTGGATACTTGGTCATCAAGTGTCACGCATCATGTCCTGTAACTGCTAATCCCCCCCAAAGACAAAAAAACACCAGACGGCTCCCTCCACTTCCAGCCAGGTTGTGATTAATGTTGATGATGCAATCCAATCAACACCTCGCTGAGGAATCATTGATATTTTAGCCGTACTGGCCCTTGACAATTTGCTTGAGCAAATCTCCATTTCCAATCTTTAAACGGATATAAACTTGGCGTTGGTTGGTATCTGCCCGGCTGGGAGACCATACTTTTTTGATCGAGACCAGAAAGAAAGCATTGTGAGCACAATGTTGTGAATTTCGAGGTCTGAGCTCACAGATATCTCTGTGGAAATTACGTCTCGCGAGAGAGTACTTGGGTTACGAGATTCCCACAGAACCGGACGAGAATGTCCCGAGGATAAAAAGCTGCTGAAAATAGTGTCTCTCTTTTATTTCTGTAGGTTTTTCCAGGTCAGAGGCCGCCTACCCCTTGTTAGCAGTGCAATTTGAGTGGCTATATGTAATACGGGGCTGGGTAGGTGGAAACGTCGCTCACATATGTACATGTAGGTGATACTAAGTTGAAGCCTGGAACGGCAAATTTTTAGATACAAGGGATGGCCCTCTTACTCCCTTGTTTAATATCAATGTACTGCCAGATTAAGGAATCTAGGCCAGAATCAGTTTACATGTAAATGCACAAGTTTGATGTTTTGACATTGATATTTGATTGTGCTCCCGCAGACAGACATGGACGTATTCCAACTCAGCTACGTGCAAGCAATTATAGAGATGCCCTGACCGCGTTAATGAGCTAGTTACTTGGAAAAGACGGGAAGGACTGGGCTAGCTCACCTACGCTGCGACTTGGAACGGGTCCCAGCATCTACTTGGGATTCTACCCAAGTGGTCCTAACCCGACGCCCAAACCCGAATGTACGTAACCATATATAAAGTCCATGTTATAGCGTTAACCTTGGTTCGTTCTGTCAGCCGTACCGGGATCGGGCCCTATACATATAGTTATTGGAATCACGATACCGACCTCTACGCTTTTCTCACTTGCCGTTACATGATATGCAATCGTATTATTTTTGCTGCTAACCCATCAGTTCACATACCACATATTTAAGCATTTGGAGTTATGTATTACAGTAGTCTGGGCGGGAGAGAGTCAGTCAACCTCCCTGTCGACATTTTTGGTGGTGCAAATGCTTGACTTGTTTTTAGCCGATAGGAAATTTGGCCTCAAAAAGGCCCTTCTGCTGAATCTGCTGAATCCATGTCGTGCAGTCAAGGATTTCCATCCCCATCTGTGGACGGCACTGGTGACGACGTGATGCCGGCAGGTGCTTGAAGACAAAGCAGTCTTTTTTCTCAAAGGTATTAATCTTTATAGCTACGGCCTCGTACGAGTATCAAAATGTCCGTTTTGATATCAAGTTTAATCTTTTCCAGCCAGCTTACGCCCTACAGTAAGACCGCCCGCTGCTTTGTCGAGTTTAATAGAAGGGCATTATTATCCAAGGACCGCTTTTCAAAACCTTTTCCTTGGTGCATGTGAGCACAGGTAATGAGGTAGGGTATATAAACTGTTGTGGTGAGTACTGGAAAGATATAATCCTGTGATGGTAAAGGCTTTATACGTATATGTAATATTGAGGTTTCAGAGTTTTTTTTTTGTACTGGTGCTACATAGCGCCAATATTAAGTTAGAGAGCAGAACGTCTTATCTAGCTCGAACCTAATTCATTTACCCTCACGCCGTGCTTTGTAAAAGGCCGAATCGAGTATTGGGTGTTTCCGATGACGGTGTGATGGGTGGGTGGCTTGATGTTATGAAAACTTGTCCCAAAACTCATCCCACCCCAGCCATCTCACAACGCAAGTTGAGGCTCAGCATAGCAACTGCTATAACTACACGTCGAAATACTCAGGCTTTTACAAGTGTATTCCAAAGCCGTGGCTGTGTGTTTGCTCACAGAAACCGCAGCTTCTCAAAATTCAGTAGTATGCCCAAGTCCAGTGTCTCGCCCCAGACCATGGACAAGCGCGGTGCTGCAACCCGGGGGCAATGTCAACCCGTAATGGTGGCTGCTGCTAGCCCGCATGACACTCGGCAAGGAAGTTGAGGTCAGACAATCACGATACAGGAGCCAGGTTCAAGCCTACCAGGACTGGAGTCGATCCGTTGAGATCAGATACAAGACTCCCCGCGATAAAACCTGGGTGTTTTAGTGGCAGCAGGACCGAAACTGAAGCCGAGTTTCCATCTGGGATAGATGGTAGTGGCTCATGTGTGGGAAGGCCCATATACCTACCTTTGTAGTCGAATTAGGAACGCGATATTGAACAACGGCGGGACGTGGTCTCTACGGGACTGGAAGCGTGATATTCCACAGGACAAAATAAGCGGCTTTCAGCAAAGCAGTTGTAAACATTTGATACAAGCTTGCCTGCCGGACTGGACCCCAAAACATGAAGTCACACGGGCATAACAGGGACCGGACCTTTCGACTGCGGAAAGTTCCACAGGAGGCTTTATCGAGGAGAAAATGCTGGCTGGAGTCGTTTCTTGTTAGGCAGAACAGGTAGTCAAATTAAATGAATTTAATAATAAAGGGACCACTTTTGACCTTATAGACTGGCCCGGGAAGAGGGGGCAGACCAAAGCACTGGACGTTGGGTCCCGACAACCAAGATATCTACCGCTTAGGGTTGAATCGCACTTGCAGTGAAACGAGCGACCCCATATAGTATCCGTACATCTAAGATGAAACAAAGCCGCTGAGGTTAATCGGCGTAAGGAGTTGGTCAGGTCCATCTCGTACTGGAAATTCCGATCTATACATGTATCTGTAGCTTTGTTTCCCACCTCACTAAACTCTGCCTCTACATCTTTGCCTCTGAAACCAATCTGTTCCCTTCTCTTGACCCGATTGGTCATCTTAGAGTAGGAGACCAGTCGTAATGCTGTCCTAGGTAGCCTATGGGCAAGGTTGGATGAGAAAATGTCAATTAGCCTCCGTTGACGCGTCTCCAAGACCCCAGCCCAGTTATGCCTAGACATATTTAACATGGATAGATACCCTTCTACCTACATTCAATGTGATGCCGTCGCTGGAGGAACTAGAGGCATGAGCTTGATTATTAAAAGGTATATTGTTCTATATGTGAGCCCCAGCGGGAGCTGGGGCGAGTTGTGGTTTTTATATACAAAGGAAATAGCTCAGCCACAGCTAAGAGCAAGCTCTTGGTCACAGGTGGCTCAGGTGGCTTAACTAGCTCCTTGGCACGACACACCCCCCATCCTTACATAGGCCCCATAATTGGCCTGGGCGAGGATAACTAATCGTACTTTCAGAAGCTATTACCGCCCTTTTTTACCCGAGAAATTTTCCACCCCTTTACTCCAAAAATCTATTCTTAGCTTAGCCCAGTTTTTCTCGTACCGCCGATCTCAATTTAGTTAAAAATTAAGGTTAAACCCAGCTATTAACGGTTTAAAATACCTTTAAAGTAAGTAGAGTTCTCTTTTCTTATCAATTCTCAAAGCGCGCGAGTATACAAGCGCGCGCGTAGTTTTCTGAGTTTGCTTTAGTTGTTAAATTAATTGCCCCAATTTCCCTAATCGTTAGGTTAATTTTCGGATCGCAGGATTAGCTTGTTTTTTATAAAGTTAATTACCCTAACTATTTAGTAGCTTATACTAATACGCGTATAGATCCGGAAAGAAATTATTTCAGCTGGCGACCCCTAATAAGTATACTCGCGGCAATTATTTAAACGTAGGAGTATACTAGTCCGAGGCTCCCAAGTCTGGCTTAAGGAAACGTTTAGCCTTTAGTAGCGATTTTAACCCTGCTACGAAGCGAATTTATATTAATTTTTTCGCTCCTACTCCAATTACTAAAAGCTTTCCCTTCTTTCGTATTAACTTTACAAGTATACTCGAGGCTTCGGTCCTACCTCGCGCTTTAGTATTTACGAATACTCCGCGCGTTCGGCTACCTACTTTTAATTTTACCGTTAGGCTTAACTTCCTCGATTAAAAGGCTTTTAAGTAGCGAAAATAAAATATTAAGCGGTTTCTATTTTACGTTTAGGAGGAGTTAAACTCCCTTAGTAGCGGTTCGTTTTCGCAACGTATTTACTTTAACTTTGCTGTATACGCCTAATTTTGTCTTTGTATATTTAAAGAGAATTTTACCGTAGTCTTCTTAAACCTATTTATCCGTTACTAGATTTTACTCCAATTAAAAAAGTTACGAGTTAAGAATTATATACGTTATTTTAATTCGCTTATTTATAGTAATATCGGGGGCTGCGAGAAGGGCCCTAAAAGTAGCGAAAGATGCAAATTTTGTACTACGGGGCATCCGTATCGCCCTATCCCTTTGGAGTTTATTTTTGTAGCTAGGTAATATTACGACGTTTATTTTAAGTCTAACCTTTTTATTAACGCACTGTTTAAAAATAGGCTTAAAGCTATCCTTGGAGCTTTATATAAGTTACTTAAGGAGCTTACTACCTTTCTTTCCTCCCGTAGTAGTAATAGTTCGGGTAGTACTAAATATTTAAGTAAATTTACTACTTTCGCTATTACTTAAAACGCTTTTAATTATATTAACGTTTGGGGATTTGGATAGGAGATAGTTAATTATGCTCTTAGGTCTCTTCGGAAGTTATATCGGCTTTTAGTTCCTAACGTTAATACTTCCGTAGTTAAAGCTAAGTTGGATAATTCGGATAGTAGTAACGTTTTAGGCTAGAAAGTTCCGCTATTTACGATAGTATTTATAGCGAAGTAAGGGCTATACCCCGGTTTTACTAAGAAAGTAAAGCGTAAATTTAAGGCTAAGTAATTAAAGGGTTATAACGAAAACGATAACGAAGGAGAGGAGCTTTGGGATAAATTAGGAGATATTAATTAGCTTAACTAGTTTAAGCCTAAAATTAGGTTTTACAATTCGTATCTTCCCCCGCTCCAGTTTATAATAAATATAAGTAACCTTAACGATACTTATCGTATTAGTATTATCGCTTAGGCAGGTTAAGATCTCTAAACGTAGGTTTTTAAGGAGAATTAGAAGAAAATAGATAAAAATCTTAAATAGTTAAGGCGTAAGCGTTGGTATTATAATTAGCTATTTACTAAGGAGTTTGTAAAGGTTATAAAAGTTGCAAAAAACGCCAACTTGGTACTTTTGGAGCTTATTAAACGTTAAGTTATTAAGTTAAATACGAAGGTTTATAAGGGGTTATCGTAATTATTAATTCTTAGAAAGCGTATATATACCTTTATTTACTCCCTTTAAGCTCTTTTTAAGGAGGAGTTTACTTTTACTAAGAAGGAGTTAAAGGGGTTATCCGAGAAAGTTATTAAAACTGGGGGTAGTGGTATTATTAAGGAGGTTATTTAGTTACAAGTTTGGGTAGATATTATAAAGGAGCTAATTTAAGGTAATAAATAGGCTTACCTTGCTAGGATTAACGAAAAGTTTTAATAAAAGCGGAGATTTATTTAGGACTTTATTTGTAAAGGGTTTAAGGATTTATTAAAGAGTTTGGAGGGTTGTTTTATTTTAAAGTAACGCTTTTGGGGATATTTTTATATATATTAGTTAAGCGAATTAGTTAGATCGGTATAGAGGAGTCGTAAGCGTACTTATTAGTACGCTTCGCTCCTTCGCCTTTTAATTCTTTAAAATAGGTATTTTATTCTTTATACTTACCTTAATTTTGTACTATACGTCCTGAAAATTAATAAGCTTAATAAAGTACTTAAATTTTTACTTTAATAAGCGCTTAGTTAACCTATTTATTAGTATCTTATCTGTTAAGAGGTATTTAATAGTAAAAGATTCTCTTTTATATTCTTACCTTAACTATAGGTTTTATATATTTACGTATTTAAACTTAATATTAATATACTTTAAGGTATTTGTAACAAGCCTAATTATTTGTATATTATTATAGAAGATCGTTAGAGGGAAGGAGAATACTTCGCCAATATTCTTAAGGAGCCTTTTAAAAGCTATATTTTCTTTAATTATAGTACCTAAAGCGTAAAATTCTATTTTAGTTAATAAGGTAGTAATTATAGCTTATCGAGCTGCCTTTTAGTAGACTAGGCCTCCTATAAGCAAAAATACGAATCCGTAAAATAATTTACGCGTTTCTTCGTTTAATATAAAGGAGGCGTCTTTAGCGATTAAAAGCTGCGGAATTCCTACTTAGATAGGTACGTATTAAATAAAGAGGAACCTTATAGCGTAGAGGTAGCTTAAGGTATAGTAAGCGGCCTTAATATAATCTTGGCTTAGATTAGTAAGAAACTTTAAGAGTTAGGAGACTGTAAATGCAATATTTAGTTTTATTATAATAGCAATATAAAAAATACTACTAACGAGCTTTTAAAAAAGCTTGATTTCCTACTTTGATACCTTCCCCAAGTTTTTAACAAGCTTTTCGGCTAGTAGGGGTATAGAAAAGTATTTTCCAATATCGTTTACTCCGAACCTTTTCGCGATTTTTTCGATATATTAATTGTAAATAAGCTAAAATTTCTTACTCTCCCGGTCTCTAATTACGCGTATACCCAGAAAGGTATTAACGTTATCTCCCCTAGTAAGGCTGTACTTTTTTTTAATCCCTTTTACTATCTTAATTATAGTTTATTTATAGCTTTTAGGGTATATAAGGAGAAAGTTATCTACGTAAATTACTAAATACGTTATACGTTTTTTATTATAGAAGAGGTAAAGCTCCTCCTTTAATTAGAAGAAACCTACCTTCTTAAACGTAGCGTAAAAGGTTTTATACTAAAGTATAGGAGAGTCCCTTAACCTATATAAAATTTTGTCGAGTAGTATTATAAAGCCCTTTTTCTTAAACCTATTAGGGAATTTGTAAATTACCCCCGGAAGGTCTTTTCCCCGAATAACGTTTAGAAACGTTTATTTTATATCAAATTACTTAACCTTTTAATCTTTAACTACTATAAAGGTGAGTATAGTATGTAGAGTCCGCGCGGCTAGTATAGCTACGTAGGTATTTTGTAGCGTATAATAATATTGGAGATTTCTTCGTATAATTATACGAGCCTTAAACGTAAGGATCCCCCTAATTATTTTTTGTAAAAATACTTATTTAAGTAAAAGCGGGTATTATTCTTATACTTTTGGATTAAACTTAAAGATCTTTTTTTAAATCTTCCTATTAACGAGCTTACTTATCTTTTAGGTAGCTGCTTCCAGGAATTCCTTTCCTAAGAAATAGCTTTTAAGCTCTTTTTAATTTTTCGGGGGTAAAAGTATTATAAGCTCTTTGTAAATTGGGGTTCTTTTACGAATTACTGCTATTACAATTTTATATAATATATAGTAAACGTAGTCTCCTCCCTAAATTACCTTTTACTAATTAGGTAAATAGGTTTCCATAAAGTTATATTATTATTAATTACGGTTAATTAAGATCTCTTTAAGCTTATACCAATTTTCGAGAAAAGTAAAGACTCCCTTTTCTACACTGGTAACCACTTTAACCTCCTTTTATTTCTTTCCCTTTAAGTTATATTTATAAGTAGGAGACCTTATACTTAGGCTGGACGTTTGCTAAGTTAGCTTAAGTTAAGCTTATTTTTATATTTATATTATTACTTTTAATAGTTTTTTTTATAAAGGTCTCGGGGTTACTTTAGCCCCTAATTACGGATTTCCCCTAAATCCTTTTTGGGAAACGCCCCCGTTAGCTTTATATTTAGGATTTTTAATATAAATTATAATTATTAAACGTATACTCGCTTTTAAGTTTAATTATATTTATTCCGTACTATTGGGGTATTTATTTATCTATTTATCTTTATAAGCGGGATCTTTTCCGGACGGCTTATATATACCCGGGCCTTATTGTCTAAAGGTTTTTAATACGTTAAAAAAGTCTTTATTAGCTTTTAAACTAGTTTTTTACTTTTAAGTATCTCTATTTCCGCTTTCCTACGCGTTAAAAAAGTTAATTTTAACTTTTAAAACGAGATCTTGCTCCTAGGCTTCCGTAGCTTCGCTATTTAACTCTTCCTATTGTAAAGCCTGTTACAAAGCCGAACCTTTAATACTTACTTCTTACTATTTAGGTAAGGAGTTTATTAATATTAGAGTTATAAGTCCTTAGGTTGGGGTTAAAGGCTTATTAACTAATTTGCAGTTTTTTAGGTTTCCAGGTAGTTTTACCCCCGAGCTTGGTTTTAAAGGTTCCCTGCTATTTTACGACTCCCCTTCCTTAGGTTTATTTGGTAGATTGGGGGATAAATTTATCGTTAAAAACTTATTAATTAAATTAATAATTAAAAGGGGCTTACGCGTTCCCTTAGTTAGGTTTACGTATTTTACTATACGATTAATCTCCTTTACGTTTAGGGCTTCCCTCTCCTCCTTTTTGGATCCGAAGAAAAGTTCCTTATTAAACGTTACGTTACGCGTAACTACCACTTAGTTTAGGAGCGGCACCTAGATTTTATAAAGGTTGGAACCCCCGTAACCAACCAGATACCCTAGGTAAACGCGCTCCTTGGTCTTAAAGGTATATTAATTAATATTCTTTACCCTTTTAACTAGTAACGGATATGCCCAGTATCCGTATACGTATACCCCAGATTAGTTTAGGCGTACGTTTTTTATCTGAGCTTCCTTCGGACCTTGCTTTGTAAGGTATTAGCGGTAGTACTGCTTAAACTACTAGTAGAGCTTTTCGTTCGGAGACATCTAGTTATTACGCTTACTTAAACTTATTTTGTATAAGTATACTGCAGTAGTAATAGATTCTGGCTATATGTATTCCGGGAGCCCTATTTTCGTTAGTATCTTTAGAAACTTCTCCTATAGCTCCTTACCAGCGCGTTTAATACCGCTGTTAAATTCGTAGTAGGTGGTCCCGGTTGTCTCGTACTTGATACCCTCCTTTACAAGCTACCTTATAAGCTGTATCTCTTTTTTAGTACTGTACGTGCTTGTATTTTAATTTTGGCTGATAACGTAAATCCTAAGCCCGTACTACCTTTATACCTATCGTTTAAACCGCTATAAGATCGTAGTAACGGTTGGCCTAACTTTATCCCTTGTAATATAGATAAAGGGCTTGTTACTAAACTTGTTTTTTATAAGTACGGTATAGTAAACGTTTCCGATCCCCCGGTTAAATTTAAAGATATCCTACGTGATTCTTTAAAACGGTTTTTTGGATTAGTAGGGTAAAGGCTGGTAGTTGATTACGCTTTTGGTATAAATTTAAACGTAATTTTCGCACTTTTAACGTAAGGGACCGTTTACGTTCCCTCTAATTTTAACGCCCTTTACGCGTTTTATTAGGTAGTAGAGAGTGTCCCTTTTAAGGTACCCTAATCGTAGATATTATAAAGTAATAGTGTCTTCCCTTGGGTAATTGTACAGTTGAGGTCTTACTCCCCTGCTCGTAAACGCTATAATTATAGGGCCGAGTATATAAGCGATTTACGATTTACTTAAAGGTACTGGATTAAATTAAAGGTAGGAGGAAAGAGGTTTGTATTTAAAAAAGATAATATTGTAGTAACGAACGAGCTTACGTATAATTTTATTATATTTTGGAGTTTTATAATGTAGGGTTAAGTTATAATTATAGTATTATAAGCTTGTTACTTTTTTAAGTTTTCCTTTAAAGATAATGTTAATATAAAAACTGGAAACTATAGTAACGTTTTATAGTAAAAGATTCTTCGTATTCTCGCCTTTTTGGCCGTTTAGATAGTTTTTAAATATATACGATTTATACTTAAAGATGGGGAAATACCCAGTTCTTACCTTAATAAACCTACCTTACCTATTAACTATAAACGAGCCTAAAAGGAGAAGCTCCTTTTTATTAACGATATAGAGGGCTTTGTAATTATTAAGAAGTGTACTATTTAAAAATTAATATAGAATTTGGCTTGTAACCGCGTATACCCTTAAGTTTTTATCTAATTTCTTAAGTAGAGATAGATTAATGATTATAGCGTAGGGATACTTTATAGGGAATTTAATAGGATTGGATCCTTTGGGGGTAATTAAAGTAGGATTTTTTTAATTACAGGGTCCTAGTTCTATAGTTTGGGGACCTAATTAGGTATTAAAAGCGGTATTTGTAACTAAATCTGGTTACGTTCCTTTAGCTAGTGGCTTATAGAGACTAATAGGATCTCGCTCCAGGGGCGAAAAAAGAATTACTATAGCGTTAATAAACCTGGGCTAGTTTCCTCCTCCCTTTACAAAATTAATTTTACCCCCGGAGGAAACTTACTTAGGTTCTCCCTACTTAACGCGTAGTTCCTTTTTAAGCTTACTATATACTGGTTTGTTAAGGATAGAAAGGATTTAATTACGCTTCTTCTTATTAAGGCGTCTTTTCGAATAAGTTGGGGCGTTGGGTACGAAATCTTTATTGTAAGCGAAACGGAAAAAGTTGCAATTGGTTAGCTTCTACTGGTATTTCCGGAACTTATAAGGGTAAACGTGCTTGGTTTTAGTAATTTTACTCTTCCTACCGGAGCTACTTTATTCCGTAATAGTGTAGGATTTATTATAACCTTTCCCCTTTTTCTCCTTAGTGTTAAGCTTAATTTTTACTTTTAAGTTACGAGTAAGCTTATTTAGGGTTGGGAACTCCTCGCTTTTGTTGAGTAGTTTAGTATACTCGGATCTCTGCCTTTTACCCTACTCGCTATTAATATATTTAATAACGACGGTAAGCTAATTTAGGGTGGCTAATAATGTTTTAACTTCTTGTATGCTATAGGCGAGAGCTTCCTTGTAAACCCTCTTCCAGTTTTATATCCAGGTAATTGGGTTAACTTTTCCAATTTCGATTAACTGTATTACGTCGTTATAGTTGTTACGAGTGTATATTCGGGTAAGCTCCGCTCCTTTGTTAAATTACGTGTAAAGCTTAATAACGCGATTTCGAACCGTAATGGGTTTATTTTATTAATTTAAAAGCTAAAGGTTAATTAGGTAGAGGATCTTCGCGTTAATTGTACTTTCGATTTAGGCTTAGATATTTGTAAAGTGCTGGAGCTGGTCTTTACGCCTGTGCTCTTTGGCGACCTATTTTTTTATTCGAAGATTATAGTATTTGAAGGGATTAAGTACTGTTTTAATTAGTTTCGTTTTTGTAATTTTTTCTAAATTAGTAAGCTTTTCGTACTTAGCGAGTTTTCTTTTAAAACCCGTATCTTAAAGCTGGATTTTATTTAGGGTTCCTTGGAAGGTTGGAGGATTGGAAAGGTTATAATAAATTACTAAAGGGGCTTTAGTAAGGGGATTAAGGAGGTATTAGATCTATTACTTTTTGCAGTAAAGCTTTAGCGCGATATATTATTCGTTTTACTTATTGCGCTTAGTAAGCTTAACCTTAGTTACAAGCTTGTTATTGGTTAATATGGTAACGAGGTTAAAGTTTAAAGATAGAAGATTATTAGAGGTATTTAAAAAAAGAAGTACAAATGCTTTAGAGTTTATATAGCGACGGCTGATTTATGCGCTTTTGGATACTGCTACAGCTTGTAGAGCGCTGGGCTTATAACTATAATGCCGTTGCTGGAGGAACTAGAGGTATGAGCTTGATTATTAAAAGGTATATTGTTCTATATATGAGCCCCAGCGGGAGCTGGGGCGAGTTATGGTTTTTATATACAAAGGAAATAGCTTAGCCACAGCTAAGAGCAAGCTCTTGGTCACAGGTGGCTCAGGTGGCTTGACTAGCTCCTTGGCACGACATTCAATCATTTAAGGTACGCCCATCTTCCACATGCAGCCGAGATACCAGTTTTTGGGACATGGAGCCTTTGGGGTCAATACCAAGAGACCAGAATATTGACGAGCCATAGGACGGTTCGGATCTCTCAAAGTGCTCCCAACTGCTACAGCTCACCTTATACAAGTACTTTTTAAAAGGGAAAATTGCCAGCTTCTTGTGTAAATATTGTATAAAGCGTAGTGATATTAAATTAGATACAGTTCCCCAAACATCACATTTTCCAGTAGAAGCGAGTAGAGAGATCAACGTTTTAGAACAAGTTTATGTTGAAAGCTCCTCTCTAAATGGCGGCTACAACACTGTGCTAAGGACAGCCAAAAACGCAGTTTCGTATATAGATAACATTCTTTATTGCGTACAAGAGGCATCTGTTGGTTTCAGCCCACCTACATGTCGGATCTGGTGTGTAAATGTCTAGTCCCTAAAGACGCAACTGGGAGACTTTTCCATTCAATACATGTACGCTAACAGGGAGTGAAGGTATATATCATTTCTAGGCCCGGTTAGTCCAAAACTAATCAGAATAGCTCTCATCAGGGCTGAGAGGAGGCTTATAGATATAAGTTGGAATTTGAAAAGGTGGCTCAGGAAAGCTAGACGGTGGGGGAGAAAATGCAGTGGCCTCAGAGAGTACTTCTTGGAGCATATATGTAAAGTATCTGTGGTTGTGATATGGTGGTTGCCGTACTAAGAAGAGGATACACAGTTTTATGCTCTACCGGTCGCAGCTTGACGCCAAAAACGTTTTCTACATACATAATTCGTGAAATAATCCAAGTGGTAACCCGCCCCAAATTTCAGTGGACATGCCTTTGGGACAGAGCCATCAGTCCAACTCAAACTCCTAACACAAGCCCCCCACACCCGAGCGTCGAACTTTCTCCAGTCTTGTAGCGAGTTGCTTCCTTACTCAACACTCGACAGCGGGGTCAGGGAAAGGCCCAAGCTCAAGAAAACGAAGGGGAGCAAGGGTCTTTTGGTGGGGTTGCACCCTTGGAGGTGTATGTAGGCAAGGCGGAGTTCGCTGGCAGAATCCGGAATCCATGATTCCCAGAATGAATGACGACGTCGCGCAACATCAGACTTAAGCCGCCGTGGACGGGTTAGGGTCAGACCCAAAGTCGGACTGGAGACTGCCCTGCACTTAAACGCCGTACTAGTGTTTCCGACGAGGTTAAACGTCTGGCTCGGCATCTGGAATTGAAATGAGCAGAGCCCGAGCACAAACCAGCCGTTAATTCTGCAAAACTGCATTTTGTCGAGTTAACGGCCCGTGCGGCGTCCCCATTTTTTTCCCGGCCACCGCCTCCGGATTCCGGTTCAGAGCTCCGGGGGGACATTCGACACCGGCCGGCCGGACGCAGGATGCACACAGGAGTTTTATTTTTTTTTCCCTTTGCAACGACGTTGATGCGCGATAGCATTTCATACGTAAAAAAGTCTGGCAAAAAAATTTGTTTCGCCGGGGGATGGCTAGCCTATGCGACGGCGATCAAGTTCAATTGCCGGCCCCAACCGACCGACCGACTCGCAATGGCGTTTCCAAGGTTTGTCGTTGCGGCCGCGCTCGCGCCCCTACGCAGCGTTCGCCAACCTCACCGAGCGTGGCTGTCGGCCAGCAAACGGGCATGTCCAGGGCGATGTGGCGTTTAATAGGCCGGTGCAGCCTTGGTGGCGTGAAATTGGGGGTGCCGTTCTCTACCCGCACCGACCGCCGAACGGGTGCAAAAGACACAATACACTGCGCCTTACGTATTAGCTTGGATTTATTCAGTGCACACTAAACGGCTCCGGTGTATGCTGGGTCAAGACCTGTTCAGGTTACGTTTTGGCTTGCGCCAGGAACATGGTTATTTCCCTTTTTAGAGTTTTAGTCGTTTAATTCTCAGCCAAGTTCAGTTGAGCGTAGCGCTTGGTGGATAACTGCCTGGATATCCACATATAGCTTAACCTATCAACTAGTTAGCAAACTGGAAACCCATAGCTCCCGACACAGCCAGCCACCCTACTACTACTGCTACCACTACTTTGGTTACATCTCAACTATAATAGCGCGCCTCCAGTCATCCTTGTTCATTCTGTCACGAACCGCCTGTCCTGCCCTGCCCAACCCAGCCTGCCTGAACCTAGCCTCTCTCAGGGACATGTATGTCGTTGCAGATAACCAAAAATCTAAAGTCATTTACGCTAAAGGGGGCGGGCGATGGTGATTATTAAATTCCAAAGAGAACCCCCCCCCCC
>Ga0247760_1000470_pt1 | contig 44169 bp, 32 predicted proteins | sample UWRJL171409R4_FD_179936 | JGI IMG/M metagenome (GOLD analysis project Ga0247760, IMG submission 179936) | Plant litter microbial communities from Arlington Agricultural Research Station in Wisconsin, United States - UWRJ-L171-409R-4 | ecosystem: Environmental > Terrestrial > Plant litter >...
CAGGCACGAAAAATAGCGTGGTCAGCGTGGCCAGCAACAAGCCGCCGATCACCGCTCGGCCGAGCGGCGCGTTCTGCTCGCCACCCTCCCCCAGCCCGAGCGACATCGGCAGCATGCCGATGATCATGGCCATGGCCGTCATCAGCACCGGGCGTAGCCGTGTCATGCCCGCAGCGAGCGCCGCGTGCTTGGCATCACGCCCGAATTTTCGCTGATCGTTGGCGAAGGTGACGACCAAGATGCTGTTGGCGGTGGCCACGCCAACGCACATGATCGAGCCCATCAAGGCCGGCACGCTGAGCGTGGTGCGCGATAAAAACAGCAGCCAGACGATGCCCGCGATCGCGCCAGGCAAGGCCATCAAGATCACCAGCGGGTCGAGCCAGGACTGAAAATTGACCACCATCAGCAAATAAACGAGCGCGACGGCAAAAATCAGCCCGTAACCGAGGCCGGTGAAAGACGACTCCATGCTCTCGACTTGGCCCTTGATCTTGATCGTGGTGCCGCGCGGGAGGCTCGGCTTGATGCGCTCGACGATCTTCGAGATGGCCGAAGAGACCGAGCCGAGATCGGTGCCCTCGACGTTGGCCTGGACGTCGAACGTTCGCGCCGCGTTGTAGTGGGTGATGTTCGCCGGCGCGACCGTGCGAGAGATGGACGCGACGTTGGACAAGAGCTGCGGGCCGTGGCCCCCCGGCGTCGAGAGCGGCGTGCGCTCGACCGCATCGAAGCTGTTGTTCTGATATTGCGGGGTTTGCACCGCGACCAAATATTGCACGCCGCGTTTGGCATCGAGCCAGTAGCTCGGTGACACCTGCGAGCTCGAAGACAGCGAGACCAAGAGGTCGCTCGCCACGTCTCTCTGGGTCATCCCGGCCTGTGCGGCCATGGTCCGATCCACGTCGATGCGCAGCTGGGGTTTGCTCATCACTTGCGCCAAGTGCACGTCGACGGCGCCCGGAATGGCCTTCATTTCAGCCATGATCTGGCGCGCGATTTTGAGCGTTTCGTCTTCTTTCCCTGGCACGCCAATCAGCTGCACGTCGATCGGCGCGGCCAAGCCGAAGTTCAAGACCTGCGTCGAGATGTCCGGCGCCAGGAAGAAGATCGTGGCTTCCGGGTATTCTTGGTGCAGCTTCGTGCGGATCTTGCGCACGTACTCGGCCGTGGGCGCGTGGTCCTCCTTGAGCGCGATCATGATCTGCCCGTCCGAGGGTGAGATCAGCGCGCCTTCGCTCAGCGACAAATTGAGCCCGCTGTTCGGCACGCCCAGGTTGTCGAGCATGGTGGCGATTTCCTCGGGCGGGATCACGGTGCGGATGGTCTTTTCGATCTCTGCGAAGCGCCGCTCGGTCTCCTCGATGCGTAGCCCGGGTGCTCCGCGAACGTGCAGCTTGATCAAGCCCGCGTCCACGCTGGGAAAGAAGTCGCGGCCGAGCAACGGCACCAAGATCACGACGCTGGCCAACACGAAGCCGAGGAAGCCGGTCACGAACGCCACGCGGTGCTCCAAGGCCCAGGCCAACCATCGGCCGTAGCCCGTGCGCAAATGCACGAACACGCGGTCGAACGCGGCAAAGAAGCGCCGCGCGAGGCCGGGCGGACCGTGATGACCCTCGTTGTGCACCTTGGCCTCCTTCTCGAGCAGAAAGCGGACCAACGTAGGCACCAACGTGCGCGACAAGACGTACGACGTGAGCATCGCGAACACGACCGCCAAGGCGAGCGGCACGAACAGCGACTTGGCCGCGCCAGTGATGAACGTCACCGGCACGAACACGATGCAAATACACAGCGTAGAGACCAACGCCGGCAGCGCGATCTCTTGGGCGCCGTCCACGATCGCGCGAATGAAGGGCTTTTTCTGGCCCATGTTGCGGTGGATGTTCTCGATCGCGACGGTCGCGTCGTCGACCAAGATGCCGACTGCGAGGGCCATGCCGCCCAGCGTCATGACGTTCAAGGTGTGACCCAGCGCGCGCAGCACGATGATCGAGACCAGGATCGAGAGCGGGATCGAGACCACGACGATCAAGGTGCTCCGCCAGCTGCCGAGGAAGAGCAAGATCATCAGCGCCGTCAGCGCTGCGGCGATGGCAGCTTCTTTGACCACGCCGCTCACGGCCGCGCGCACGAACACCGACTGATCGAAGAGCAGCGAGGCCTTCAGTTCTTTGGGCACCTTGGCTAAAGCGGCCGGCATGACCTCCCGAATGTGGCCGACGACATCCAGCGTGCTGGCGTTGCCGTTCTTCAAGATCGACATCAGCACGGATCGGCCGCCCGAAACGTGCACCATGCTGGTCTGCGGCGCGTAGCCGTCACGAACGTTCGCCACGTCCCGGATGTAAACCGTCGTGTTGTTGACGGTCTTGATCGGGATGTCGCCCAACTCACTGATCAACTCGGGGCTCGAGTTGATCACGATCGGGTACTCCTGAATGCCCATCTTGGCGGTACCAGTGGGCAAGATCACGTTCTGTAAGCCGAGCGCGTTGTTCACGTCGCGAGGCGAGAGCCCCCAGGCGTACAGCCGCTGCGGGTCGATATCGACCATGATCTGGCGTTGCTTACCGCCATATGGAAACGGGATCTGCGCGCCAGGTACGGTGACAATCTCGGCGCGAATCGAGTTCATGCCGTAGTCGAAGATCTGCTGCTCGCTGAGGGAGCTGCTCTCCAACGCAATCTGCAAAATTGGCACATTCGAGGCGCTGTAACGGATGATGAACGGCGGGGTCGCGCCGGGCGGCATCTGGCGGACCACGGTTTGGGAAATCGCCGTGATCTGTGCGGTCGCGCTGTCGATGTTCGCCCCGGGTTGGAAGAAGACCTTGATCACCGCGATGCCGGCCAACGTTTGGCTCTCGACGTGCTCGATGTCGTTGACGGTGGTGGTGAGCACGCGCTCGTAGTTCGTGACGATGCGCTTCTCCATCTCCTCCGCGGGTAGCCCGCCGTAGTTCCAGACCACCGAAATGACCGGGATATCGATGTCGGGGAAGATATCGGTCGGCATCCGCAGGATGGTGAACACCCCCAAGATGACGATCAGCATCGACATCACGATGAACGTGTAAGGGCGCTGAAGTGCTACGCGAACGAGCCACATGGGAAAAACGGGGCGTTTTCGTGCATCCCGAACTGGTCCAGGGTGCTGCGAAAAACGGCTGAGTTACGTCCTAGGGTCGTCGCCAGCGATCGTCCAATAGATTGTTCCCGCCGCGTGCTCCCCGGTTGAACATCATTCCGCTCTAAACGCATTTAGAAACTCACAAAACCTCGGTATTTACAGCACTTCGTAGCAGCCAGCGAGGAGCTGCATCGAGCTCGCGAGCGCCTCATGCTTACACATTTAGCAACTCCGCCCAGCACAGATCCAGGGCTCCGCGCACACCCGACACTTACACATTTGGCAACTCCGCCCAGCACAGATTCAGGGCTCTCCGCCGCTCTTACGGTGAACGTGCCCGTGCCCGTGGCCGAGCTCTTCAGAGTTCGGAACTCGATATCGATGGATCCGTTGCGCCAATGTCCCACCCTTCGGCGTCCGAGGGCGCTCCCAGAAAGGGGCGAGAACTCTGCGTGACGCGAGCTGCGATGCGGGGCCGCGATCGCCCAATCTTCAGCAGAAGAGTGGCAAAAAGAACCCGGCGCGGGCACGTTTACGGGCAGGAACACGCAACGCACCTAGATTTTTCGGGCTAGACTCGTGCTTCCAAGAGCCGCCGGGTCCGGACTAGAGTGGGCGGTCATGTCGTCCCCCGTCGTCAGCTCGTTCGCCCTGCTCAGTTTGGTCACGTTGCTTGCCGCGTGTGACGATCCGCCGAAACCTGCCGCGGTTGAGAAGCCCGCCGTGTCTGCGGCGCCGCCGCCCACGGTCGCGCCGATCGTGCCGCCCGTGCCAGCGCCGGTGGAGCCGCTGCCGCCGCAAAAGAAGCTATCGGAATGCGCCAAGGGACCGAACGTGGTGTTCGATCAGCCGGGCCTCGAAGATGAAGTCCGGAAGAAGCTGCAGAAGCCGGACGGTACGATCACCGTCGCCGATCTCGGCAAATTGCACTCGCTCAATCTATCGCAGGCCAAGCGCACCGCGAGGCTCGACACGTGCACGCTCGCGCGCCTCACGGGCGTAAAAGACCTATTTCTCGCCCCCGGCGAATACGACGATCTGTCACCGCTGGCGGAGCTGAAAAATCTCGAATCGCTGAGCGCTGCGCATAGCCGCGTGAAAGACACGGCGCCGCTGGCCAAGCTGAAGAAGCTCGATCGCTTGGATCTGGCGCACACCCAAGTTGCGGATTTGAGCACGATCGCCACGTTGACCAACCTGACCGAGCTCACGCTCGACGATACCCAGATCACGGACGTGGCGCCGCTCGCCAAGCTAACCAAGCTGGAGAAGCTCGGTATTCAGCACACTCAAGTCAAAGATGCTTCCCCGCTCAAGGCGCTGAAGAATTTGAAGACTCTGTACGTGGCCGGCACGCCCGCCGACGAAGACGCGGTGACCCTCGCCGGCGTCCGCGGCAACGGCACCAAAGTAATCAATTAGTCCGTTCGCCACCGCTCCCGGGGTGAAGACCCGTGCCGGAGAGTGCGGACCTTCGTGACCTCGTCGTTCGTTACATCTTTGGCACGGGTCGCCTTCGGGAGACTTGCCTTTCGCCGTCGGAATTTACTGTGTTTGCACAGTATCGTTTTCGGTGGCGACGGGAGGGTCCCAGATGCGCGGTGCCCGCCGTCGCTTCAGGTGTGCACGGTCGCTTCAGGTGTGCACGGTCGCTTCAGGTGTGCACGGTCGCTTCAGGTGTGCAGGCCGCATTCGCGCTTGGTGGCTTCTTCCCACCACCAGCGGCCGGCGCGTTCGTGCTCGCCGGGCCGGGGCACGCGCGTGCACGGCTCGCAGCCAATGGAGATGAAGCCTTGGTCGTGGAGCTCGTTGTACGGCACGTCGTTGGCCCGGATGTAGCTCCAGACCTTTTGCAGACTCCAGGCGGCGAGCGGGTTGAGCTTCACCAGCGGTTCTCCGCCGAGGCCGCGGTGCGAGTCGAACTGCAGCACCGCGACGTCCGTGCGCGTCGGGCTCTGATCGCGGCGTTGACCGGTGATCCAAGCGCGCTGCTTGGCCAGAGCGCGGCGCATCGGCTCCAGCTTGCGGATGCCGCAGCATTCGCCGTGGCCGTCGTTGTAGAAGCTAAATAGGCCCTTTTTCTCGACGAAGGCTTGCAATGGTTCGGCCGCGGGCGACATCAGCTCGATGCTGACGCCGTAGTGCGAGCGCACCTTCTCGATGAAGCGGTACGTTGCAGGATGCAGCCGCCCGGTGTCGAGCGTGAAGACCGAAAACGGCAAGCCCGTCTTTGCGGCGATGTCGATCAAGGCCACGTCTTCCGCGCCGCTGAAGGCGATCGTCGCTTCGCGGCCGAAGCGCTCGAACAGCCAGCGGATCGTGCGCTCTGGGGGCGCCTTGTCGAACTCGAGCGCGAGCGTTGCGAGCTCTTCGGGGCCGAGCGCGGCAGGCTGCGTGCCCTCTGTCGCCGCGGGGACGACCGCGCTGCCGCCGCCGAGCGCTTCCTTGATGAACTGCAGCGTGCTCGTGTACACGCGCGCCTCGCCGTTGTCCGCTTGCACGACGAAGAACGGTGCCAGCTCCACTCGGTGTTGCGCGGCGAGCTTCATGCCGGCGGACTCGGGATCGCCCTCGATCGCCCACACCACTTCATCGATTCGTGACCACAAGCCGCGGCTCTTGAGCAACGTTTCGGCGTCCAGGCATTTCTTGCAAGGTTCGCCGCTGAGCAGTCGCTTCTTCACCATCGTGATGCGCATCGATTATCCGTTCTGGGTCGGGGGTAGCGGCTCGAACACCGGGATCTCGGCCGTCCGCTCGACGCGATCGCGCGACCAAACGTCGAGCTTTTGCAGATCTTCCCAGACCTGAAGCGCCGAGGTGTAACGGTATTGCTCCTGGCGGCGCAGCATCACACTCACGATGTCGCCGATCGGTGTGCCCAGCGCCTCCGCCTTCGCGCGCGGCACGCCGTCTCGGATCTGCGCGATGATCCCGTCGTAACCAACGGTCGTGTCGATCGGGTATACGCCGGTGTGCATCTGATAGATCAAGAGGCCGAGCTGGTACAAATCACTTTGCTTGGTGGAGTAGCCGCCCGCAGCGACCTCCGGCGACATCAAGCGATGTTGCACGATCGACGGCTTGGCGCCGCCGTAGCCATACAGCTCTTGCGCGATGCCGAGATCGCTGAGCTTGGCGGTCAAGCGTTCGCCCTGCACGACGAGCACGTTGCCGGCGTGCAAATCGTTGTGCACGAACTCGTTGTCCGCCAGGTATTGCACGGCGAAGAGCAGCTGCCGCGCCATGTCCACCACCAGGCGATCGGTGAACGGCGCTTGCAGCATCTCGTCCAAGCTGTGATCGCAGCGTTCCAGCACGAGGTAGAACAGCCCCGCCGCCTCGAAATAGTCGTGCACGTAAACGATGTTCGGATGGCGCAGGCGATACAGGCGCTCGGCCTCCTTCAACCACTCCGCGCGCACTTCCTCGTACGGGCGGTTGCCGGGCAAAAATACCTTCAGCGCGAAGGATTGATCGAATGGGCCCAGGCAATCGAAGACCGCGCCGAACGCGCCGCTCCCGAGGCGCCGGCCGAGCAGATAAATCGGGCCGCGAGGCGAGCGGACAGCGCCGCCGCTGACCGGAATGGCTGGAATCGGGCTGGTCATTCGAGTGCGGTCTAAGTGTGGGGACGAGCCGCGCGTTTCTGCCATAGGTTTGCGATTTTCTCGAGAAATTTACGGTCACCCGCCCGAGGCCGTGGTCAGAAGCGCACTTGGCAGGCGATTTCTCGACTTGGTGGGGTTGCACAGACGCGCAAGGTCGGGTAATTGAGCCGCCCACATGTCGAACCGTGCACTCTGGAACGTCCGTCGCCGCCACGAATGGCTCACCACTCCCCTCAAAGCCAAGCGCCCCAAGCTGCGCGCGCGCAATCGCGTCGGCCTCGAAGCCGCGATTCAGCGCAAGGCCGCCCCGGCCGGCACTGACTCCGCGCAATCCTGAGCTGCCCGCCGGCGTCCGCCGGAATTTGGCCCGACCGAAGGCCAACTGTTAGCAGATGCGCATGCGACTCAGCGTCGTGTGCGCGTCACTGTTTTTGTCTGCCTTGGTTTTGTCCGCGGGCTGCGTGGGACACGCCCAAGACGCGCACGAGCCGGGGGATCGGCTCGGCACGTACCACGCGACCGGCAAATTGGTCAGCGATAGCTGCCAAGCAGCCGTATTGGGCGTCAGCAGTGATTGGCAGTTCGACGTGAAGCTCTCGCGCCAGAGCCACACGCTCTATTGGATCAACGGCGAAGAGGCGATCCCTGGCACGATCGCCAACGACGGCGTGTCCTTCGGCTTCCAGAGCGGCGTCGAGGTGACGCTGCAAGCCGCGCGAGGCACGCGGCCCGGCTGCGTGATTCAACGCACGGACAGCGCCAGCGGCGAGCTCAGCTCGAGCAGCACGACGGACGTGCCGCGCTTCGATCTGGACATGAGCTTCAACTACGCAGTGAAGAGCGGCAGCGAGTGCGCGGGCTTCGTGGGCGTCGAAGGTGGCTTCGTGGCGCTGCCGTGCAAGGTCTCGTACACGCTCAGCGCGAAGCGCACGGCCCTGCCCCCGAGCCTCGACTGACGCCCCCTGACCGGCCCCGACAGTCGCCGAAGCTTGACCGAAGTTGCTGACGGCGCCACGAAAACGGCCCCAGGTCCGGTTGTTACACGTCACTGAAACGTCCCGTAAGTACGAAGAAAAGCCTGGATTGCCTCAGGAGCCCGTGCTAGTTTCTAAACCAACGTGCAGGCTGGAATTATCGTTCCCGGGCTTGTCCGGTGGAGGAGCACCCCCGCGCCTGCACTCTTGGGTCGAGACCGCTCTACGGTCTCCTTTCGGAAGCGCCCACACCGCAGCTTACCGAGCGATTGAGTCTCTATCTCGGTCGCTCGCTCGAGTAGCGCGCGGGCGTCCGGCTATGGCCGGAGGAGGACAGGCATGATTAGTAGTTGTACCTTTATCCCGGAGGTGGACCCTCGAGGTTAGCCGAGCGAGGTCGGCCGCGCCGTTCGCAGCGTGGCCAGGGCCTTGTTATCTACGGCTAGGTACCGTCTGAGGCTGCGCGTCGATCGCGCAGCCGCGCAGTGCCGCCGCCCCTCACCCCCTCCGGGATTCTGGGGCTACGACAACCCGGGTGATCCAACGGATTGCCCGGGTTGTTTTTTATTTTGCGCCGGTACCCCTCCTGACAACAGGAACCTACTGGTGTAGACCCTCCCCCGTGATGACCCTGCTTTCGACGCTGAGCGCGTCGCTGGACCACTTTTCGCTGTTCGCCCCCGGCCAGGATTTCTTCTGGCAGAACGCGATCTTCGACAAGTCCCGCTGGGAGCCGTTTACCAAGGGCACGCGGATCTTTCTGACGATCGCGACCGCGCTGCTCCTGATGTACGAGATGCGTGCCGCGCGTCTGCGTGAGCGCATCTCGAAGCGGACGAAGCGTTGGGTCGCAGTGACGCTGACCGTGGTCGCGTTCTTCACCTACTTCGACTTCTTCAATCCGAACGTTCGCTACAGCGAGTACTACCACCGCCACGAATTTTATCACTATTACCTCGGCTCCAAGTACTTCAAGGAGATCGGCTACACCGAGCTCTACGAGTGCACGGCGATCGCCGAAGTCGAGCTCGGCCGCGGCGCGGCCGTCGCCAAGCGGGATCTGCGTGATCTGCACGTCAACCTGATCAAGCCGATGAAGGACACCTACGTCCTCAACCATCCCGAGAAGTGTAAAGACAAGTTCACCGCGGCGCGTTGGGAGTCCTGGAAGAAAGACGTCGATTGGTTTTATCACTCGTCGGTCGGTAGCTACTGGGACAACATGCAGAAGGACCACGGCTACAATCCGCCGCCGGTCTGGGGCATGACCGGCAAGCTGTTTGCGAGCCTCGCGCCGGCTGGGGACACCTTCTTCAAGCTTTTGTCGATGATCGACGTGGCCTTCCACGTGGGCGTCGTGCTGCTCTTTTATTGGGCCTTCGGCTTCCGCATCATGGCGATTGCCACGGTGTTTTGGGGCTGCAACGCGCCGGCCAATTTCTATTGGACGGGCGGCGCGTTCCTGCGCCAAGACTGGCTGTTCTTGCTGGTCGCCGCCGTGTGCTGCGCCCGCAAGCGCAAGTTCGCGCTCGCTGGCGCTGCGCTCACCTGGTCCGCGCTGCTGCGCGTGTTCCCGGTGATCTTCTTCGGCGGCTGGGGGATCATGGTCCTGTTCGAGATCATCCGCCGGATCCGCTTCGGCACGACCGGTGAAGTGCAAGCCGCGACTGGCAAGCTCTCGATCAAGCGCGAGCCCGGCCTGCTCGGCTACCTGCACCCCGACCACCGCCGACTGCTCGCGGGCGTTTTGGTTGCTGCGGCGGTCCTGGTTCCGGCCAGCATCATCGTGTGCGGCCCGGACTCTTACAAACAGTTCTTCGGCCACACGATCAAGGTGCACGGCACGACTCCGCTGACCAACACCATGGGGCTCGAGACCATGCTCGAGCACACCTGGGACAATCGCATGCGCTTCATGCGCGACGACAACATGGATGATCCGTTCAAGGGCTGGAAGCAGGGCCGCTTGGATCGCTTCAAGCAGGTCAAGCCGCTGTTCTTGCTGATCATCGCGGGCGTGTTCGCCTGGACCGCCTGGGCGCTGCGCCGAACGCGGCTGCTTTGGGTGGGGCTCGCGCTCAGCGTGTGCCTGGTCATCTCGATGACCAACCTGACTTGCTATTACTATTCGCTGTTCCTGGCGGCGCCTGCCTTGGTCAAGGTGCGCCCAGCGCTCGGGCCGCCGCTGGTGATGACCAGCGGCATCAGCACCATCCTGCTCTACGCTCCGAGCGGGTTTTACTGGGTCGACGATCGCTTCGTGGCCCAAGCTTGGCTGTTCTTCGCGCTCAGTGTGATGCTGCTGTTCGTATATTCGCGTCCGTTCAGCGTGGCGCGGCTCAAGGCCTGGTGGGACGGCAAGCCCGAACCGAAGACGCCGCGCGCGCTGCCGCCCGCGGCGCCCGCGGCCGCAGCCGAGTGAGCTAGCGACCGTTACAGCCGAACCCGGGAGCGGAACTCCACCGTTCCCGGGACCGACACTTTGAAGCGGTACAGCGCGCCGTCGTCGGGCACGCTGCCTTCCCAAGTGCCGCCCGCGGTAGTGACGTACAGCGTGTCGAGCTCGGGGCCACCGAACGCGGCCGACGAGACACGGCTGACCGGAAGGGCCGCGCGCTCGAGCACGTCACCCTGAGCGTTCAGGCGCAGCAGCGCGGAGCCGTCCCAGCGCGCGCTCCAAATCTGGCCCAGGCGATCCACGGTCATGCCGTCCGGGATCCCTTGTTCGCGCGCGGCACGATGAAATATCCGGCGATTGGTCAGCGCGCCCGACTCGCGTTGGTAGTCAGCGACGTAGATCAGGTACGTCGTGCTGCACGTCCAGTAGAAGTGGCGCAGATCCGGGCTGAAGCCCATGCCGTTCGCGCAGCCCGTGCCCTTCCACATGGTTTGGACCGAGCCGTCTCGGTCGATGCGATAGAGCCCGCCGCTTTGGTCGGTCTTGCCGATGCTGCCGGCGAACACACGCCCTTCAGGGTCCGCCAGCGCGTCGTTGAAGCGAACCATGTCGCTGTCGATCTGTTCCGCAATCACCCGCCGCTGGCCGTCTTTACCGAGCACCGCAATGCGGTCCACCTCGAGCAGCAAGAGTGAACCATCTTCTTGAAAGGTGAAGCCGCCGATCTTTTCCGAGCCGCGATGAAAGCACTCGTGCTGGCCGCTGTCGTGGTCCACGCGGAACAGCCGCCCAGTCTCGATGTCCGCCCAGTACAAGCGCCCTTCGCGCTCGTCCCAGAGTGGGTTCTCGCCGACCTGACACTGGTAATTGGCGACCGCCTCGACCGTGAACATGCGCGGCTGGTCAAATCAAGCTGCGCACGCGCGCGATCACCTCAGCCACACCATCGGGGAACGGACGCAGCGCGACGTCCAGGTGCTGGGATTCGGACTCGATGCCAGACACCGTGACCAGCGGAGCAAGCAACCGAACCAGCCGCTGAGCACTTTCGTTTTTGGCAAACTTGGGATGGCGCATCAAGTCGATCACGATGCGGTCGTCCTTGGCGTCGACCAAGATCGGCGGACGCTTGGGCATGTAGGCCGCCAAATTTCCAGGCTTGCTCAGATCCAGCGCGCCCGACTTGAGCAGCGCTGCGATCGGCGTGTTCGAAGTGTCGTCCGTCACCTTCAACGACACCTGCGCTAGGCGGATCTCCAGGCACAGTTCGGTCGCGTTGGCGCGCACCCGCTCGATGTACACGACCGCCGATGCGCGCACCGGAGTGCCCATCAAATCGAGCGAAGCTGCCACACGCACCCCGGGCGGCACGGCTTCGAGTTCGACGTCTTTGGGCGCCTTCTTGCCCGCGCCCTTCACCGCCAACCAGCGCAGCGCGGCCAGCGGCACACCGAAGCGCATGGCTAACGCATTGCGTAGCAAGCGCCACAGCTCCTCCGGGTGGTCCTTCAGGTAGTTGCCGACTGCGCCCGCGATTTCCCGTACGTCCATGAGTTTGCGCTCCGGAGTAAGCCACAGGATTGTGTGGAGGCCAACGCGCACCTTTTTCAGACCTTTCGCGGCGTGCGTGAGTGCGTTCGAAGGCCGCCCGGTTCCGTGATTTTTGCGAAATCGCTGCTAGTATTCTGTGATGGCAAGCCACGTGCGCATCCCGCCCGGGGCGGTGCACGACACGCTCCGTCGGCACCTGTTGGCGGTCGGCTACCCGATGGTCCTCGACCTCGAAGAAAGCCAGGGCGCGTTCGCCGTCGACGCCTTGACTGGCGATAGGTACCTGGATTTTGCCAGTTTTTACGGTTCGAATCCGCTCGGCTATCGACATCCGAAAATGCTCGAGCCGGACGTGCAAACGCGGCTGGCTCGCGCCGCGACGGTGAAAGTCGGCAATCCGGATTTTTACACCGCGTACTATGCGGAGTTCGTCGAAACGCTGGCTCGCACTGCTGCGCCCCCTGAGCTGCCGCATTACTTTTTCGTCGAAGGCGGCGCGCTCGCGGTCGAAAACGGCATGAAGGCCGCTTTCGATTGGAAGGTGCGCAAGAATCTAGCCGCGGGCAGGCCGGCGGGCGGCAGCCAGATCCTACATTTCGAACAGGCATTCCACGGTCGAGCCGGTTACACGCTGAGCGTCACCAACACCGATCCGACGAAGACCCTCCATTTCCCGAAGTTCGATTGGCCGCGCGTGCCAGCGCCCAAAGTGTCATTCCCGCTGGCCCGCCATCTGACGGAGGTGGTCGAGAGCGAACGCGCGTCGCTCGCCGCGGTGGAGCGCGCTTTCGATCAGCGCGGCCACGAGATCGCCGCCATCTTGATCGAGCCCATTCAGTGTGAGGGCGGCGACAACCATTTTCGCCCGGAGTTCTTGGCCCGGCTGCGTCGCATCGCCGACGAGCGCGAGGCGCTCTTGATTTTCGACGAGGTGCAGACCGGTGTCGGGCTCACCGGCGCATGGTGGGCGTTTCAAAAGCTCGGCGTGCAACCGGACGTGCTCTGCTTCGCCAAGAAGATGCAGGTCGGCGGCATCCTCGTGTCCCGTCGCATCGATGAAGTCGAGAGCGTGTTCGCGGTGCCCAGCCGGATCTCCAGCACCTGGGGCGGCTCACTCGTCGACATGGTGCGCGCCACGCGCATCCTGGAGATTGTGGAAGAGGATCGGCTGCTCGAAAATATCACGCTGCGCGGCCTCGAACTGCGTCGTGGGCTCGAAGCGCTGGCCGAGCGATTGCCGGAGCTCCGCAATGCGCGCGGTCTGGGCGGCTTGTGCGCGGTCGACTTACCTTCGACCGAGCTACGCAACCGAGTCCTCAAGCGCTGCTTCGCCGAGCAGCTGATCATCCTGGCCTGCGGGCAACGCTCACTCCGTTTTCGCCCGTTCCTGAACGTCGATTCCGAGAGCGTGGCGGAATGCTTGTTGCGGCTCGAGCGCGCCGTGCGACACGAACTCGATACGCCGCACACCAGCGCGGCCTAACGCGCGCTACTCACGCTTGGCGGAGGGCAGCGCGTTGGCCGCGGTCGCCTCTGGCGCCGCGGCGATCTCGCTCGCGGGCACGCTGCGCGCGTTGAGCTCGGTCCGCATGCGCTCGCCCACCGACTGCGCGAGCCGACCGAGAATGTCCGGCACATCGCGAAGCAGCGCCGACCAAGCACTGCTTTCATCGCCCTCCACGGTGAGGAGTTGCGCGGAGCCGTCTTTGCCAATCGCGATCACGGCCACCGGATCGAGCTCGACGGCGCCGCCCGCGCCGTGGCCGCCCGATTTTCCGCCGAGCTTGGCGCTCTTTCCGCCGGCCGTGGCGCTGCCCGCGCCAAAGGCGATCTTCAAGCGGTGCACCGGAATCACCGTGGCATCGCCTGCCTGCTGCGCTTGGCCGACGATGGTCTCGGTCTTCGAGATGCCATGTACGCCCGAGAGCAGACTGCTCACGATGTCACCGATCTTGGATTCGCTCATGGCGTTCGAGTCATTCACTGGCGGGCACGGCAGAGCGCCGCGCGACGGACCTTTGTTTTAGCACGAAACCGAGCACGTCCACGAGCAGGCGCACCGGCCAAATCCGGAACCGGCCGTCAGCCGCGAGCGCCAGGCGATCCTCCGAATTCCAGGAGGGCGCCTGGTTGATCACGTAGCGCTCGGGCAAAACCCCGGACAACATGTATAGACCGGCCAGGATTTGGCCGGTCAACGCCACGTCACGAAATGAGTATTCGACGTCCAACTCGAGCGAGCGGACCTCGAAAATTCGCTCTTTTTCCCACCAAGACCAGAGCGCCTCGAGCGGATCGAGGTTCAGGAAAAAGCGCGAAATCGCCCGTTCGATGCGCGTGAAAGTGACCGCTTGCGCGGCTGGCTCGAGCTCTTCCGGGGTGGGCTTTGGGCGAGGCTTGCGCAGCCAGCGCGACAGCGGCAAACGCACGAGCTGCTTACCGAACAGGTGGCAAGTCAGAAACGGCTTCACGCCGTGCGCCGCGATCGCGCTGAACGCGATCGGCCCGATGCCGATGCCGAGCGCCAGCGCCCAACTCCCCGTGGGCTCTGCGCGCGCTTGCAGGTTACTGCTGAGCGAGACCGGCAACCAATACGCGAGCAGCCCAATTGCCCCCAGCAAGAGCGCGCACAGAGCCAGCCAGAGCATGAGCTGCGCGCCGCAGCGCTATTTCTTGTCGCCAGTGCCGAGCGCAGGAGTCGCAGCGGGCGGCAGTGCGTCCGGCGCGCTCGCCGCCTTCGGAGCTGGCAAAATTTGAATGCCCTTACGGAGTACGGCGGTCTTGCCCGCGTGCAAGGCCAACATGTGGGGCACGCCATCTTCACCGACCACGACGAACGCGCGCGGCTCGACCACGATCGCGCCGCCGGCTCCGCCGACCTCGGCGCCCGCGTCCTTTTCTTCATTTCCTCGCTTGGCCGTCCCGCCAACGTCACCAATCGCGGTCCCGAACGCGATACTGATCTTGCTCAGGGGCAGGACCTTGGCTTGACCGGCGTCGCGCACGGTTCCCACGACGCCATCCGCCTTGGAGACGCGACCGAGCTCGCCCAACAGTTCGCCCATCAAGTCCTTGAGATCCATGCCTGAAACCAACCAATCACGGGCCGCGGCGTTCGTCAAAGCCAAACTCGGCCGGGCAATAGCGCGACGCGACGCTCTCGCGCTAAGGTGCTGAGCGATGAGAGAGCTCAAGCTTGGCACGTTAACGGCACATGTCACGGGTGGAACCGACCGCGAAGGCGGCGGCACGGGCCCGGTGGTCGTGCTCTTGCACGGCTACGGCGCACCAGGCACGGATCTGGTGCCCTTGTGGCGTGAACTCGCGGTGCCACACGAAGTCCGCTTCGTTTTCCCGGAGGCGCCGCTGGACCTCGGCTTCGGCGGGCGCGCCTGGTGGCCGATCGACATGGCCCGCTTGCAGGACCGTTCCTCGCAGGCCGCGCTCGAACGGCTGATCACCGAAGTGCCGCCCGGGATCGACGCCGCGCGCGGCGCGCTGCTCGACCTGCTACAGGTCTTGGAGCGCGACTTCGGGGCTGTGCCCGAACAAACCGTGCTCGGTGGTTTCTCGCAAGGCGCGATGCTCGCGACCGACACCGTGCTGCGAACCTCTCGTCCATTCGGCGGCCTGGCGCTGCTGAGCGGCACCTTGATCTCCCACGACGAGTGGTCGCCGCTGATGAGCGCGCGCCGGGGCCTGCCCGTCTTGCAGAGCCACGGCCGAGCCGACCCGATCTTGCCCTTCGAGGTCGCCGAGCGCCTGCGGGCCGAGCTGGTCTCCGCCGGGCTACCCGTAGAGTTCATCGCGTTCAACGGCGGGCACGGCATTCCGGGCGGAGTGCTGGAGGCCCTGACTCGATTGATTCGCCGGTTGACCCCCGAGCCTGCATGAAAATCGCCGCCATCGATATCGGCACCAACTCGATCCACATGGTCGTGGTCGAGGTGAATCCGGATCACGGCCTGAGCGTGATCGATCGCCAAAAGACCATGGTGCGCCTGGGTCAGGGCCTGTTCGAGACCATGCGCCTGAGCGAGCGCGCCTTCGCGGACGGCCTGGACGTCCTGCGAAGGTACGTGAAGCTCGCCGAAAGTCGCGGCGTCGAAGAGGTGCTCGCGGTTGCCACCAGCGCCACGCGCGAAGCCGAAAACGGCACCGAGTTCTTGGACGCGACGTTCCGCGAAACCGGCATTTTGCCGCGCGTGATCTCAGGCACGGAAGAGGCGCGGCTGATCTTCTTGGCGGTGCGACACGCGCTCGATCTGCAGCAAGAGCGCACTCTCGTGCTGGACATCGGAGGCGGCAGCGTCGAGCTTTCCCTCGGCACGCAGAACGCGGTGTACATGAACGAGAGCCTGCGCCTAGGCGTGCAGCGCTTGCTCGATCATCACGGGACTTCGGCGCCGCTCAGCATGCGCCAGCTGTACGAGCTGCAAGGTTACGTGCACGGCGCGGCCGCCGAGGTCATGTCGCAAGCACACAAGCTCGGCTTCGATCGCGTGGTCGGCACCTCGGGCACGATTCGCACGCTGGGTGAGGCCGCGCACCTAGCCGTCAACGGCACGCCGTTTCGCTCGTTGAACGCTCAAACCGTGCGTAGGCGTGACATCCGCGAGCTCACGCGGCGCTTGGTCGAACTCGACCCGGTCAAGCGCGCCAAGCTCGAGGGCATCGGTGAGGCGCGCGCCGACACCATTCATCTGGGCGGCGTTCTGCTCAGTGAGCTCTTGGAAATGGCCGAGGTCGAAGAGCTCACGCTGTGCGACGCCTCGCTGCGCGAAGGCGTGATCTGGGACCACCTGGAGCGCCACGGCCGCGCGCCGACGACTCACGCGCCCATCCCCGATCCGCGCCGCCGCAGCGTCGTCGAGCTGGCGCGTAAGTACGAACGAGACGACCCGCGCGAGCATCACATCGCGCGCCTCGCGCTCGAGCTCTTCGATCAAACCCTGGAAATCCACGGCTTCGGTCCGTACGAGCGCGAGCTCCTCGAGTTCGCAGCGCTGGTGCACGGCGTGGGCCGGCAGATCGGCTACGCCGACCGCCACCGTCACTCACGCTACATCGTGCGCAACTCCACCCTGCGCGGCTTTACGGACGACGAGATCGAGTGGCTCGGGCTGATCGTCTTTTATCATCGCCAAGAGCGGCCGAAGAAGAACCACGATCGACTCGTGCATTTGACCCGCGAACAGCAGCGCTTGATCAAGGTCCTCTCCGGCATGCTGCGGCTGGCCGTTGCGCTCGACCGCGGGCACAGCCAGCTCGTAAAACGCTTGCGCTGCTACGTGTTCCCGACGCGCGTGGAGATCGTGGTCGACGGCCCAGGCGATCTCGAGCTCGAGTTGCTGGCGGCGCGCGACAAGCTCGAGCCGCTCGCGAGAGCCCTGAAGCGCGAGCTGGCGATCGAACGCACCGCGCCTTCGTACAGCGCAGGCGAGCCCGCGCTGCGCGGCTAAATCGTGAGCACCAGCGCGCCGCTCACCGAGCCGTTGCGCAAGTCGTCGAGCGCGCGATTGGCCTCCCCCAGCGGGTACGATTGCACCTCGGTGTGGATCGGGATGCGCGGGGCGAGCTCCAAAAATTCCAAGCCATCACGGCGCGTCAGGTTGGCGACGGAGCGCAAGCTGCGCTCGCCCCACAAGAGCTCGTAAGGAAACGAGGGGATATCGCTCATGTGGATCCCGGCGCAGACCACGCTGCCGCCCTTGCCTACCGCGCGCAGCGCGCGCGGCACGAGCGGCCCAGCCGGCGCGAAGATGATCGCCGCATCCAGCGTCTCGGGCGGGGCCAGATCCGAACCGCCGGCCCAGACTGCGCCAATTTTCCGGGCAAATTCTTGGTTTTTCAGATCCCCGGGCCGAGTGAACGCAAACACCTTGCGACCTTGGAACACGGCTACCTGAGCCACGATGTGGGCGGCCGAGCCGAAGCCGTACAGTCCCACGCGCTCCGCGTCGTAGGTCAGACTGAGCGCGCGATAACCAATCAGGCCGGCGCAGAGCAGCGGAGCCGCCTGCAGATCCGAGAACGAGCCGGGTAGCGGCAAGGCAAAGCGCGGATTGGCAACAGTATACTCCGCGTAGCCGCCATCCAATTGGTAGCCGGTAAACTCGGCGTGATCGCACAGGTTCTCGCGATCGGTCAGGCAGTAGCGGCAGTCCCCACAGGCGCCGCCCAACCAGGGCACGCCCACGCGTTGACCCTCGGTGAAGCCTTCCACGCCCTCGCCGATTGCCGCCACGGTACCGACGATCTGGTGGCCCAAAATCAGCGGCTGCTTGGGGTGCAACAGCTCGCCGTCGCGCACGTGCAAATCCGTGCGGCAGACTCCGCAGGCGCGCACTCGAATCAACAATTGGCCGAAGCCAAGACGCGGGCTCGGAACTCGCTGTTCCAGCAACGGCTCGCGCGGTGCCTGCAGCACCATGGCGCGCATTGAATTTTCCAAACGTGCTCCCTCTGACGCTTGGGGGGCGTCAAAAGAGCAGCATGACACCGGCCGCAGGGTGGGAAAAGCAAACCGCCCGTTGCGTCCTGCCACAGCGCGTTAAGTCTCTGATATCACAAGTAAAATATGCCGGTTTTCGGACGCGCTTTTTGGCTCGTCCGGGAGCCCCCAGGCCTGGTTCGGGCGTCGACTCCATACGCCGCGCGTGGTACGCGCCGGGGCCCGAATTTTTCGCTGTGACGTCCCCAGCCCGATGGCCGAACTACCCCCTCTCGCCGAAACCGACCCGGATCTCGTTCGCATCACTGGCGAGGAGGAGCGCACGCTGGCCAAGGTCACCGAGCACCTCGGCCAGCGCGTGCAAGAACAGCCGCGCCAGACCACGGACTACGACGCGCAGCTGCTCGATCTCCGCGATCAGATCGCGGCCGCGCGCATGGAAGACGTGCCGCCTCTGCTCGAGCAAATGGAGCGCTTGCACATCCTTTCGACCCGCAAGCGCGAAGCCACCGAGGTGCACGTGGACGCCAAGTCGCCCTATTTCGGCCACTTGGCGTTGGAAGAAAGCGGCAAGCGCCGGGATGTGCTGATCGGCCGCGGGACGTACCTCGATAGCAACTCCGGGATTCGAATCGTCGATTGGCGCGACGCGCCCGTCAGTCGCTTGTTCTACCGCTACGAAGAAGGCGACGACTACGACGAGGTGTTCGGCAACCGCGAGGTGTCCGGCACGGTCGTCACGCGCCGCAGCCTCACGATCGTCGACTCGACGCTGCGCCGCGTGAGCGCGCCGCAGGGCTCGTTCGCCCGCAAGAGCACGGGTGAGTGGCGGCGCTTGGAGAACAACAGCACCAAGCTCGCGGGCGGCGCTGGGACGGCCACGCGCGCGGCACAACACCACCGTCCGGGCAAGCTCGGCGTCGGCCAAGAGGGCGGCGACGACAAACATTTGAAAGAGATCACGCCGCTGATCGATCGCCGCCAATTCGAGCTGATCACCAGCCCGGATTCTGGCTTGGTCGTGATCCAAGGCGGCGCCGGCAGCGGCAAGACCACGATTGGCCTGCATCGCTTGGCGTACCTGGCCTTCCACGACGCGCGCCGCTTCCGCCCGGACCGCATGCTGGTCGTGGTCTTCAACGACGCGCTGGCGCGCTACATCTCGGAGGTGCTGCCCGCGCTGGGCGTCGGCGGCGTGGCCATCCGCACTTACGAGAATTGGGTGCAGAAGCTGCGGCAGAGCCTGTTCCCTCGCCTCCCTTCGCGCTACCACGACGACACCCCTTCGGTCGTCACGCGGTTGAAGAAGCATCCGGCCATGCTGCGCGCGATCGACGCCCACGTAGCGGCGCTGGCCAAGCAATTCGAAGCCGAGATCACCCTTGCGCTCGGGCAAGATCCGGAAGCGCCGGCGGTGCTCAGCGCGTGGCACGCTTCCCAAGAGCGGCCGCTCGCTCATCGCCTGCATGCGCTGATCGCGCTCAGCGAGCCCAACTCCAACCTGAAGCTCGCGCGCGACGCGCGCGTGGGCCTCGAGCGTGTCGCGCGCGCTGCCCTACGCGACGCGCGCGACGTGACGGCGAACTGGGCGGAGCTGCTCTCGGATCGCCAAATGCTGGGCGAGTATTTCACGACCTTCGCGCCCGGCGCGTTCAGCGTGGGCGAGCTCGATCGCGTCCACGCCTGGTGCGTGGCGCGCACGGCCGAAGCCGTCGCCGACATCGAAAACAAGAACGACGAGCGTACGGCCCGGCGTGAGCAGCGCAAAGAAGAGGGCCCGCAATCGCTCAAAAACCTCGACGAGCAGCAGGAGCCGGAAGCCGAGAACGAGGACGACGAACACAGCGGTCGCCGCCGCGGCGTAGACGGCGCAGAGCTGAACGAGGGCGCCAAGCTCGACGTCGAAGACGACACGCTGATCTTGCGCCTCAGCCAACGCCTGCGCGGTCCGCTCACGCGCGGCGCGACCAACAAAGATCCCTTGGTCTACGAACACATCTTGGTCGACGAAGCCCAAGACTTGAGCCCGGTCGAGCTCGCGGTCGTGCTCGATTGCTCCAGCAAAGCCCGCAGCATCACGCTGTCCGGGGACGTGCAGCAGCGCTTGCTGATGGACAACGGCTTCTCCGACTGGAAAACCGTGCTCGGTGATTTGGGCATGAACCACGTCGAGATCGAGCCGCTCAAGCTCAGCTACCGTTCGACCTCCGAGATCATCGAGTTCTCGCGGCACGTGCTCGGTCCGCTGGCGAGCAAGGACGAACCCGTCGCGGTGCGCGTGGGAGCGCCGGTCGAGCTGTTCAACTTCGGCCACAGCGGTGACGCGCTGGCGTTCTTGGCGGAGGCCCTGCGCGAGCTGATTCAGAGCGAACCATCGGCCTCGGTGGCCGTGGTCAGCCGCTACCCCGAGCAAGCCGACGTCTACTACGAGGGCTTGAAGCGCGGTGAGGTGCCCTATTTGCGCCGCATCGCCGAGCAAGATTTCCCGTTCAAGCCCGGCATCGACGTCACCGACGTGCGCCAGGTCAAAGGCTTGGAGTTCGATTACGTGATCGCCGTAGAAGTTTCGGACGCGGCGTACCCAGCAGAGGACGAAGCGCGCCACCTCTTGCACATCTGCGCCACGCGCGCGGCGCACCAGCTCTGGATCCTGACCACCTCGCGGCCTAGCCCGCTCATCCCTGCGGAACTGCGCGATCGCGCGTATTGAGTCAAATCATGCGTGTTTTGTGGCTCTCTGCGTTGGCCTCGCTGGCCCCGCTCCTGCTTGCGTGCGGCTCTGCCGCGAACGCGCCGCTCGGCTCGACGCTCTACCCAGCCACGCCGGATCGCGCAGCCGAGCCGGTGAAAGCCAAGCCCGCCGAGGTCCCCGATGACATCGTGGCTCGCTCGGCGCAACCGTTCCGCGGGCAGCGCAACGCAGATAGCCAAGCGCTCGACCAAGCGCAGCTGTTCGACGAGCTGGCGAAATTCGACGTGATTTGCTTGGGCGAAGCCCACGGTACGCCGCGCGATCACTTCGCCGAGCTCGCGATCGCCGACGGCCTTGCGCGCCGGGCGCGCGTCTCGGGCCGCGCACTCGGGATCGGCTTCGAGATGTTCCAGGCCATCTACGGAGCCGCCCTGTACGCCTACAGCACGGGCCACTTGGACGACGCGGGCCTGCGCAAGCGCACGAACTACGACGAGCGTTGGGGCTACCCGTACGCCTACTATCGCCCGGTCTTGGCCCTGGGACGCGCCAATGGCCTGCCGCTGAAGGCGCTCAACGCTTCGCGTGAGTTGACCCGCTCGGTCGCAGAAAAGGGCATCTCCGAGCTCAGCCCGCGGCTGCGCCGACAACTGCCGGCGCAGTTGGATCTCGACGACGACGAGCATCGCACACAGTTCGAGAAGCTGATGGCCGACCACCCCCACGGCGAAGGCATGGATCTCGACAACTTCTACGCCGCGCAGGTGGTGTGGGACGAGACCATGGCCGACAAGGCGGCGAGCTGGGTGAGCGCGCGCGCGCCGCTGCGCCAGCTCGTGATCTTGGCCGGCAGCGCGCATTGCCGACAGCCAGCGATCCCCTCACGCATCGAACGCCGCCAGCGGCTACGCGTCGCCAGCGTTCGCCTCAGCGCGGAGAGCGCCAGCGATAGCGAAGGCTTCGACTACACGCTCGTCTTCGACGGCAAGTGATCGATTAAGCCACCACCGGCAGCGCCACGTGGTCGAGGCGCGAGCGGCGGACGAGCATGCCCGCGTCGACGCCGATCACGTCGCCTGCGGCCAGCGGCTCCCAGACGTTCTCACCCTGCAGCGGCTCGCTCGAGACGATGAAGTGGTTCACGCGCCCACTGACCGACGGCGCTTCGCAGGCGAGCGATAGGCTCTGACAGGTTCCGCGGTCCGCGCACCGGGTTTTGTAAGTAGAAAAGTACAATTCTTTGCCGCCGTGGGCGGCCACCAAGCACTCACCGTTGGTGGCGACGACGGTCAGCAGCGCGCGCGTGCCGTCCGTGTCACACAGCGCGCGCGCGCCGTTCACGGCTTCCTTCAGCGCGTGGTTGATCGCGTCGATATCGTGATCGTCCCCGAGCGGAGCGAGCCGCTCGAGCGCGCTCAGGAACACGAAGAACAAGACTTCACTGTCGGTCTCACCCAAGATGAAGCGCCGAAAGCGCGGCGCAACCAACGTGAGCAGCGCCTCACGCTTGGCTTCGAAATGCGGGATGTCGCCGTTGTGCGCAAACACCCAACGCCCGTGTTGAAACGGATGGCAGTTGAAGATCGTGCTCGAGCCTTGCGTGGCCTTGCGTACGTGCGCGAGCACGGTTTCAGACGAGACGACGCCGCTCAAGCGATGAAAGAGCGCATCACCCAGGGCAGTGGTCGGGCTGCGCGTCACGTGCGGCGAACCATCGACGTAGAAGGCAACACCCCAACCGTCCGGGTGATGATTACTCTGCACGCCGAGCGCATTTTCGGCGGCAAGCAGCGAGCGGTGAACTTGGCTGGGGATAACGCTGCGAAAGCCGAATAGGCGGCACATGCTCGACCCTTGATTAGTACCATTCCTGTCACGGCTTGGGGTCAGCCATACGTCAGGTAGATGTCTATATTCTCGCGTGCTTGGAATTGTGGCCCCATCCCCGTGGTGCACTAGCGGTCAGCGGGCACTTCCCACGCCGGGAGCAGGACAAGCCCGGCGCCAAAGAAGCCCGAGAGGAAGCCTGAGAGCAAGGAGTCCAACCCATCCGTATGTGTGTCCAGGTGGACTGATCTGACCCACGTGCCCGACCTGATGATTGGGGGCGATCGCGATCCAGCAGCGCAGCCCACAACACGGCGCCGTGCCCGCCCAGGACGCCCGCTAAGAGACGCTCAGCCGTGCAGGCTAGGTTCTTGAGCACCCGATCCGCCTCCGTCACGGAGCTGGCTCGCTTTCGGTGCTCGCGCAGCATCGGCAACAGATCGAAGTAATTCCAGGCATTTCTGGAATTGGTTGGCGATGAGTCGTTCGCCCAAAGCGGTGTCCATGGCGTACGCTGACATCATTCAAGCAGCGGCGTCGGCATCGAGATCGCGGGTCTCGACACCCACGCCACACAAGATCAACACGACACCGATGATCGGCGCGAGCGCGACCCAGACCAAGACGCTGCCCGGGTTCTTGCCCGAAGAGCGCACGATGCCGATGATCGCGGGAAACAGCGAGGTGATCACGCGGCCGGCGTTGTAACAGAAGCCGGCGCCGGTGCCGCGCAGGCGCACCGGGAACAGCTCGGGCAGGTAGAACGTGAACGAGCCGAACACACCAAACACCGTCAGCCCGACGGTGAACATCATCAGGAGGCGTGTCTCCGCGCTGAGGGGCAGACCGAAGGTGCTCAGGATGGAGAGCGCGCCAAGCGCGTAATACAGCATGAACATCGGCCGGCGGCCGAACCGGGTCGCCACCGGAATGGTCAGCAAAGTGCCGATCAGACCGCCTAGGTTGAAGCACGTGGTGCCTCGGGTGACGTAGCTCGCCTTCAGTTCGGCGAAGGCGCGCCCGCTCAGCCCTGCACCCGAAGCGAGGTAATTGGCCACCATCGGGATGAACGCGCTGCAGCTCCACCACGTGACCAACGCCACCAACGCGAGCGCAAGGCCGCCCCAAGTGCGACGCCTGTACTCGGGCGTGAAGAGTTCGGCGATGCGCGGCGTGGCTTCGGGCTTCTTGAACACCTCGGGCTCGTGCACGCGCAGGCGAATCACGACCGCGACGACGGCCGGTACCAAGCCCGTGAGGAACACGACGCGCCACGATAGGTTCGGGTCCGAAGCGATCACCGAGAGCTTGCGCGTGAACAAATCATTCACGAACGTGGCCAGAAATAGACCCATCGGCGCGGACGTGTAGAGCAGCGCGCCGCCCATCACCCGCTTTTGGAACGGCAATGACTCCGCAACCAGCGCCGCGCCAGCCGCCCACTCACCGCCGATGCCGAGGCTAGCCAGAAAGCGAAACACGGCGAGCACATAGATATTCGGCGCAAAGGCGCAAGCCGCGGTCGACAGCGCGTACACGAGCATGGTCAAGAGCAGCGTTCGGGTTCGCCCCAAGCGATCGGCGACGCGTCCGAAAATCACCCCGCCAATGGCCCAGCCAATCAAGAGCAAGCTGGTCAGATAAGCCGTCACCGACCACACGATCTTGCCCGTCTCGGGCGCCGCTGGATCCAAGTGCAGCAGGTTAGGCACGCAGATCGGTGACACGTAGTTGAACAAGAGACCGTCGAAGATGTCGAAGCCCCAGCCCAACCAGGCCGCGAATAGAACCAACCACTGATAGCGAGTAAGACCGAACATTTACGGACCTCGTATACTACGGGTCAGCGTCCCTTGCGCAGCCGGACATCGCCCGTCGACCTAGCGAGTTTCGGTCAACAACCGCTCGATCGCGAAGACGTGCGGGTCATCTTCACCGAGCAGCCGCAAGGCCTGCGCCAGCTGCTGAACGTAGCTCGCATTGTCGCCGCTCGGTCCGCGTGCAGAGCGCACGATCGCGGCGATGCTCTCGTCGTCCGCGTGGGGCACGAAGCCCGGGTTTTCCGCGCGAGCTTGGTACACCAGCGCGCGCGCACGACCGAACGGCGCCTCCGTGAACTCGACCTCGATGAAGGCCCGTTCGTAGCCGGCGCGTTCCCGCCGATCGAGCTCTGTCAGCACCGCGTAGGATTGTTCTCGGGCGATGCGATACGCCACGCCCAGTACGCTGCTGGCTTGGTTTTCGATCAACGTGACCACGCGTCCCGGTGCCTCTGGCGTGCCACGATGGTCTGGAGAGCTCTGCCAGAAGCGCCGCGAAAAGCCCTGGACGCGCGCGACGCGCCGCTCCACGAACGGGAACTCCGCACGAAAAATCAGCGATCCGTAGCCAAATACCCAGACATCGGCGGTGCCGACAGGCTCGGTTGGGTTCATCGGTATACTTTTACAAACGGGACGGTATCGTGTGTTCGCCGCTGGAACGCGCGTGTGGAACCGCTTCCACATTTAGCTTTCGGGTCTGTTTCATCTCTGATAGGACTGGAACGCGAACGGACCCTGGCAGTTGGCTGCCACGATACCCTACGTCCCGTCACGCAGGAACGACGCCCCCGATGATGCGCAAACTCCCCCTGATTTTCTCCGGTCTTTTCTTCGCACTCCCCGCCGTCGCGCAGGACGCCGAGCCGACTCCGAATCCCCCCCCGGCGGACGACAAGGTGGAGATGAAATCGGAAACTCCGGCCGTCAAGGAGGGAGGGCCGGCCTCGCAGTCCGTGCCGACCGCGATTTCCCAGCCGAACGCGGCTGAGCCGGCTCCGGCCGCCCCAACGGTCAAAGCTTCGACGACCAGCCAGGCAACCTCGGTCTCCGGCCCGGCCGTGGTCGCCGCCGACAGCAGCTGGAAGTTCGAATACCACGGCTACATCCGCGCTCCGATGCGCGTCGGCATGGGCAAGCGGGACAACCCGGGCGAGGGCCAGAGCTCCACGACCCTGCACTCGCCGATCATCCCGGACGATCAGTACCTGAGCTGGCAGAGCTCACCGCACAACAAGTCGGACTGGGCAGAGCTCTACTTGTCGTACGGCAACGCCTTTGCCAAAGGCACCGTGTCGATCCAGGGCTACAACTTCGCCGAGGCGGCGTTCAGCAACCCGACCACGCAGCTCGGCATCGCCCAGGGCTACGTCGACCTCACGCCTGACATGGGCTACGAAAACATGCGCCTCGCTTTGCGCGTGGGTTCGTTCTCGAACAAGTACGGCTCCGCCGGCAAGTACGACGCAGGCGAGTACGACACCTACATGTTCGGCCGCGTGCACAACGCGGGTGAAGCGCTGCACGTCGAGTTCGACCTCGACGAGAACAACACGTTCTGGGTCGAGCAAGGCGTCGGTTTCAGGAAACCTGATCCGAACCACTACAACAACTCGCGCTTCACGATGCTCCACCACGAGCACATCGGCTTCAACCACACGGAAGCGATGAAGTTCAGCGCCCATTACCTGAGCTCTTGGACGCAAGAAGAGGAGCGCAGCGCGGACCCCGGCGTCGGCGTCGGCGCGAATGGCGAGTCGCTGCAGGCGTATACGATCCCGCGCTCCGCCTCGACCTCCATTACCAATGTTCCCGATGGCAAAATGTGGGTTGCGGGTGTCGATGCTCGCTTCGACCTCAGCGCCTTCGGCTACTTCTACGCGGCATATTCGCACGTCGGCATGAGCAACGCCGTGACCGTAGCCCGCGCGATTGAGGTCATTCACTCTTCCGGCGGCGGTGAGTTCGGGCTGGGCGTCGTGGACAACTACCTTGGCCCGTCATGTGTCGATAGCCAGCCCGGCGGCGTTCACGGCCGTGCGTTTTACCCGCAGCCGGCCGGCGACTTCGACTCAGGCAGGCCGTGCAGCATGGGCAACGGCAAGGTCGATACGCTGCTGGCTCAGTATGAGTTCAGCCTGACCAACTTCCTGCAGCAAAGCTCGGGCGGCCAGAAGTTCTGGGGCGACGGCAAGGACCTCTATCTCAAGCTGTACGGCATGTACAACAAGGTCACGAGCGACGACGCCAACTACAAGGTGAATGACGGCGTCACCAAGCTCAAGTTCGGTGCGGACTTGTCGACCTCTATCTTGCCTTGGCTGAGCGCTGGCCTCCGCTTCGACCGCTTGCAGCCGAACAGCAAGGTACCCGAGCAGTCGTTCGCGATCCTCTCCCCCCGCATCGTGTTCAAATCCAATTGGAACACGCACGAGACGATCACCTTCCAGTACTCGCGCTACATGTACAACCAGCGCGAGTGTGCAGGCGGAGTCAGCCCGGCCGATGGCGTGCTGCTCAGCCCCGGCGAAGACAAGTGCGTTCAGCCGCCGTCCTCGCCCGTTCCGCCGGACGGCTTCGGTGCCGCTTGGCCCGCGCAGACCGGTCAACGCGGCGCGCCCACCACGCGCCCGGATGTAAACGTGTTCAAGATCGAAGCCACGATGTGGTGGTGAGCTCGGGCGGCTTCGCCGGGCTCGTCAGAGCCTAGCCAAGCCACCGACGCTGAAAAACTCGGCCGATCCCTCGCGGGGTCGGTCGAGTTTTTTCATTTCTGCGTCGGAACGGCAGACCAACGACGATTTGGACCACGCCTGCGTGGGGACCACGCCGCTTTCAAATCACTTGACCACGATGATGTCGCAGGGAAAGTCGAACTTGAGGTTAGTCTTCGTCGGGTCGTCTTTCCAGCCGGTACACGCGCTGCCGACGAACTCTAGCTGAGTCGGGCTGTTCATCCTCCAGCCATTGTCCGAGGCAAGCGGCACCTGATCGCCCTCGATATAAACCTTCGCTTTATCGAGCAGGTCCAGATTGACGTAGATGTCGCCCCCGAGATCGAAGACGCAGCTCTTGATACCAGACACGACGCTCGAGATTTCCTTGGTGAGCGCTTCTTGGTCGGTCGGATCGGGATTGTAGACTTTGGCGTTGGTTGCGGCCGTTCCGTACGCGCCGAGCGTTTGCTGACCTGGCGTGGCGCAATCAGGCGTAGTGCCGGTGGCCCACTGTCCAACCCAGGGTTGAACACCCTTACAGGCGTAGCAAACATCTTGCTCTTTGCTGGTCGCACCGAAAGGAGTCGCTGGCGGCAGGCTCGCACCAGCGTTGGCCAAGGCCTGAAGAAAAGCGCCCGAGTCAGCGATGATTGAAGACCCGATTCCGAAGACGAAGGTCTTGATCCCGGCGGCGGCGAGCTTTTGCACGCCGCCGACGACTGCGTCCATCGCGCACTTGGAGTCACCGTTGTCGCAAAAGTCCGGCTCGCCATCAGTAACGAAAAGCACGTACTTGTCGCCGTCGTTGCCGGGCTGATCCAGCAGAGCTTTGACCAGCGGCAGCACCTGGATCACCGGTGTCTCGCCCGTCGCGCCGGGCACGCGCCCCGCTGGGTACACACCGGCAATCGCCCCAGAGTTATCCAGTGCGGGCGCGATGGACTCGAAGATCGGACACATGCCGCCCTGCTGTCCGGTGAAAGCACCGAAGCCAAAGCGGACCTTGGACTCCAAGTCCTTCACGACTTTCAGTACGCCCGTTTTCAACGGCTCCCAGGACACCACCTGGGTTTTGCTGTCCGGGACGAACATGCTGTCCGAGCGATCGACCAACACGAACACGCTGGGCGTCTTGGGCACGAATTTTCGTTCGACCTCGACGCAGACTTCACCCTGGCTCGTCCCGCCTCCGTTGTCAGGCAGGATGTTCCCGGTCGCTCCATTGCCGGTGTTGCCGGTGTTGAGCGAATTGCCAGAGCCGGCGCTGCTGCCCTGTCCCGTGCCGGCATTGCCGCGCGGGCCGCCGCCGGGCGGGTCACCGCCGGCACTGCACGACACCGCAGCCACCAGCGCGGCGCTCAGACCAAAGAACACTGAGAAACGCCGCACTGGAAACCTTCGCATCACTTAGCTTTCTGAGGCTGACTACGAGTTAGCTGGCCTCACACTCAATGTGAACGGTGCTGCCCGGCTTGGCAAATGGGACGATGGTGCCTTCGAGCGGCTTGCCGTCGACCGTGAGCTTCACCGTGCCGGTGCCGCCCGTGCTCTTCACGTGGATGCGGTAGGTGGCGCCCCGACATTTGCGGGTGACCGTGAATTCCGGCACTTCTTTACCGATGCACGGTTTGACGCACAGGCCGTCCCACTCCGGGCGAATGCCGAGGAGGTACTGGGAGATGGCAACGAAGTTCCACGAACCGGTGCCGGTCAGCCAAGAGTTCTTGGCTTCGCCCTGACGCGGCGCGTCCTTGCCGGCGATCATCTGCGAATACACGTACGGCTCGGTGCGATGGATCTCGCTGATGTCTTCCAGATAAGCCGGCGCGATCTTCTTGTAATACTCGAAGGCTTGTTCGCCGCGACCAATCATGGTCTCGGCGATCATGACCCACGGGTTATTGTGGCAGAAGATGCCGGCGTTCTCTTTGTAGCCTGGCGGGTAGGAAGAGATTTCGCCCAGTTCGACGTGGTACTCGCGGTACGGGGGGTTATTGAGCACGATGCCGTAGGGCGTATCGAGGCGTTCTTTCACCGCATCGAGCGCCTTCTTGGCTTCACCGGTGGCCACGCCGATGCCGGCCATGACGCAGTAACCCTGCGGCTCGATCAGGATCTTGCTGTCGCCTTCGGGGCAATCTTTGCTGCCGATTTTGTTGCCGAAGAAATCGTAAGCGCGCAGGAACCACTCGCCGTCCCAGCCGTGCTCGAGCACGGTGCGCTCCATCTTGGCAACCTCGGCGCGGGCGCGTTTCGCCTCTTCGGGCTGCCCTTTGTACTCGCAGATCTTGGCGTATTCCGGACCGATATGCACGAACATGCCGGCGATGAACACTGACTCTGCCGTGCGGCCGGTGCGGTTGCCGGTCGTCTGAAACGACTCGTTCGGATCTTCGGAGAAGCAGTTCAAGTTCAGGCAGTCGTTCCAATCTGCGCGCCCGATCAGCGGCAGACCGTGCGGACCGAGATTGTGCTCGACGTGATCGAACGAGCGCTTCAAGTGCTCGAGCAAGGAAGCGGCGTTGTTCGGGTCATTGTCGAACGGCACTTGCTCGTCCAAAATGCCGTAATCACCGGTCTCCTTGATGTACGCCGAGACGCCCAAGATCAGCCACAACGGGTCATCGTTGAAGCCACTGCCAATGTCGTTGTTGCCCCGCTTGGTCAGCGGTTGATACTGATGGTAAGCGCTGCCATCGGCGAATTGCGTGGACGCAATGTCGATGATGCGCTCACGCGCGCGTTCGGGCACCAGGTGCACGAAGCCCAGCAGATCCTGATTCGAATCGCGAAAGCCCATACCGCGGCCGATACCCGTCTCGAACAACGAAGCGCTGCGCGACATGTTGAACGTGACCATGCATTGGTACGGATTCCAGATGTTGACCATCCGGTTCAGCTTCTCGTCGCCCGACTCGACCGCGTACGTCGACAGCAAGCCTTGCCAATGCTCACGCAGCTTGGCCAGCGCAGCACTCACCTGCTCTGAAGTGGAATACGCGGCAATCAGCTGCTCGGCGCGCTTCTTGTTGATGATGCCGGGCTTTTCCCACTTCTCGTCGCGCGGGTTTTCCACGTAGCCGAGTACGAACACGAACTTCTTCTCTTCGCCCGGGGCAAGCGTCACATCCAGACCGTGCGAAGCGATCGGCGACCAGCCGCTGGCGACCGTGTTCTTCGATTCACCCGCGAGCGGGACATCCGGCTCGCCGAAACCGTTGTACAGACCGATGAACGACTCGCGATCGGTGTCGAAGCCCGACACTTTCGCGTTCACGTGATAAAAGGCGAAGTGGTCGCGGCGCTCGCGATATTCGGTCTTGTGATAGATGGTGCTGCCGACGATCTCGACCTCACCCGTGCTGAAATTGCGCTGAAGGTTGGTGCCGTCGTCCGCTGCGTTCCATAGGCAGAACTCGATGAACGAGAACAGCTTGAACTTCTTGGGGCTCGAGCCTTCGTTCTTCAGCGTGACTTGATGGACCTCGCAGGTTTGCCCACCGATTGGCACGAAGTACAGCACCTCCGCGCGCAAGCCGTTGCGGGTACCGGTGATCTGCGTGTAGCCGAGGCCGTGGCGGCACTCGTAGAAGCTGAGCTCCTTCTTCATCGGCATGAAGGTGGGCGTCCAGGTGTCGCCGCCCTCATTGATGTAGAAGTAACGACCGCCCGAGTCCGTCGGCACGTTGTTGTAGCGATAGCGCGTCAGCCGGCGCATTTTTGCGTCGCGGTAGAAGCAGTAGCCGCCGCCCTGGTGCGAAACGAGGCCGAAGAACTGCTCGCTGCCCAGGTAGTTGATCCACGGGTACGGGGTCTTGGGCGTCGTGATGACGTATTCTCTACGGGCGTCGTCGAAGTGACCAAAGCGCATGACAGGAGTGCTCCACGATGAGTCGCGATTTTGGAGCCGAGCCCCGAAAGGAGGCTCGGCTAGGGGAAACAATGATGCGGGGCGAGGCAAAGTGCCCGGCCCCGCAAAGGTGTCGGCGAGGCGCCGCCCCCGAGGGCGGCCGTCAGCTCGCGCGACCGCAAGAACAGAAGACGAGCGGAAGAATCACGGACAGCCAGTGAACTGAATGTCGTCGACCCAGATATCGAAGGGCGCGCCCTTTTCGTTGACCTGAAACTGAATCGCATACATCTGCGAGGAATCGATGCCCGGGGTGTGCGGCGAGCCCCAGCCCTTGAGTTGCTTCAGGCTGGTGTACGGGAACACGAACTGCCGCCACTCGTCAGTCAGCACCAGATCGGCGCCGAAGTCGTTATAGCACTCTTTGCATACCTTGCCGTCCGGATCGGTGTTGGTGTCTGGCACCTTGAGCCGCACCTTTTGCGTGGAGCCCGGGCCCTTCTTGGCCCAGAACGAAATGCCCTTGTAAGCCGTGCCGTCGTACGTGCCCTTGGGATCGACGAAGTTCATGGCCATGCCGGCGTAGACCGTCTCGGCGCTGCCGACCTGACCGGTCATGCGAGCCGCGTACTTGGAGCCGTTGGCGCCACCCGCGGTCATTGCAAACGTGCCGCCTTGCGAGCCGGCAGTGGGCGTAATCGAGGAGCCGTTGCTGTCGACGAACGTGTACCAGTAACCGCCGCGGCCCTTGATCGTATTGATCTGGTTGCTGTTGTTCTCGCCGTCCGAAATCACGCCTTCGCTCGCCGGACAGGCTTTGCCTTCGGGTGAGTTCTTGGTCTCGGCAGACGTCGGGTCGACGCGCTTGACACAGCCGCTTCCCAAGACCAGCGCAGACACAGCAATTCCGCACAGACAAACGTTCATCAACAGGGTTCGCATCATTTCTGCGAGCGTAATCTGGAACCGATTTCATATCCAGCGAAACTCGACGATCACGCTTGGTTAACCGTACGCTCTCGCCGCTCCCAGCTGCGCCCCCGCGCGCTGTTTCTCTGCGCTCGCGTCCACGCCGGAGTCGCGTCCGCGCGCCTCGCACCGCGTCCTCGCCGCGCCTCGTTTCCCCGCCCGTCGCGCGCCCTCGCGAACGCGCCGGTACGTCACTGGTGCCAGGTCAACCCCCGGTCATCATTCCCGAGTACCTAGAAAATTGGCACTCTGCTGGCGTGGCACTAGTTCCACATTTTGCCCGTTTTTCAGGCTGCTTTGTGCAGCTAATGGACTACACTGACGCCGGATCGAGCCGAGCCGCACTTTCTGCGCGCCACGCCGGTCGCGGTTTCCGAAAGGTTCGCGCGTTTGATGAAGACATGTCATTTGTCTCTGGCCACGGTCGTCTTGGGCGCCCTCGCCGTCTCCTACTCGGCGTGTAGCGCGCAGGGCCAAGACAACACCGTCCCCGGGAGTGGCCCCAAAGGTGAGGCCGGCAGCATTAGCAGCAGCGCGGGCACGCCCGCGACTGGCAGCGCAGGCACGCCCGCGACTGGCAGCGCGGGCACCATGGGTAACCCCAGCGCAGGCGGTCCCCCCAGTTTCGCTGGATCGTTCAACACTGGCGTCGGCGGGGCCGTGACCAGCGGTGGAACGTCGGGCAAGGCTGGAGGGTCGAGCGCGGGCGGCGGGCCCACGGGCGCTGCCGGCGGCACGCCAGTTGGTGGCTGTCGGGTCGCGGCGGGAGTAGCCGCAGAGTTGCTCATCGACGATTTGGAAGACGGCGACAACACAATCCGGCCGCTCGGCTCGCGGGTTGGCTATTGGTTCACCTTCAATGACGGCACGGCGACGCAGGTGCCGAGCGGGGCCATCTTCATGCCGCAAACCGGCGGCCACAGTGCCATGTACTCAGCGCACACCAGCGGTCCAGCGTTCATGACCTGGGGCGCTGGCATCGGCTTCGACTTCAACAACACTGCCTCGAAGTCGTGCGCTTATGACGCGACCGCGTACAAAGGCATCAAGTTCTGGGCGAAGGGCAACGTGGCCATCAAAGCCATGGTCAAAATCCCCGGCACGACGGCGAAGAAGCCCGACGGCTCAGACGCGGGCACCTGCAATTCGACGACGATGTGTGACGATCACTACGCCCTGACTCCCTCACCGGTTTTGACCGCGACGTGGAAGGAGTACACGATCGACTTTGCGGGTGGCACCACGTTCGCCCAAGAGGGTTGGGGCATCAAAGTGGCTTTCGACAAGGCGAGCATCCTGGCGATGCAGTTTCAGGTCGCCAAAACGCTGCCCTTCGACTTCAGCATCGACGACATCACGTTCTACTGAGTCGAAGCGCGCGTTCAGAAGCCGTGCGTGTGACCGATCGATACCGGACCCCGTCCCCCGCCGCGCCGAACATTTGCGGCGCGTAACTCGGGACTCCTGGGTCCGCACGTCGATGGCGATGATGAAAGCTCTGCTCGCGAATTGCAGCGCTTACCGACACCGGAGTGTCTCACACGCGCGTTGGGTACCCGCAATTATGCCTCACGACGTTTCAAACATTTCGATCTCACAAATCTGGTAGCCGCGATCGGCAGCGTGCTTCCGCTCACACGCGAGTGCACCAAGCGCAGGCTGCGCTAGGTTATGAGCTCGAGTTTCGAGGCACCCCGCCCTTGCGTTCTATTGGCGCACCGTGTGGTTGTCGGCAACTCGATGTCGAAAGGGAGAGCCAAATGCGGATCGCGACATTTGTCATGGCGAGCGTGGGAGCAAGCGCGGTGTTGTTTGGGTCAGCGAATGCGGGAGCAGCGTACAAGCAATGCGCCACGTCCGCGGACGATACGAACTGCTGGCGACAAATTACCTACACAAACTTCAAGGACTTTGCTGTCGGAGACAATTTGGTGTGCATGGTCGGAGGAAATTCAGCTCCGGCGAGCGGTTCAGACCCGTACCTCAATCCCAATTCGTACAGCCAAAACCTGGGCAACGAGGACGTCGTGGAGTGCCACAATCCCTATGGGCATTCTGGATTCGAAGGCCGCCCGATCTACCTAGGGACCGGAACTGACCGAGACGTGCCGACCAGAGTTCCGGGCGGCGTTTACGACGACGGGGTGTGGCAAGGCACTCCGACCGGTGTGATTGCGATTTTCGGCGACCGCGATGATGTCGCCGTTCTGAATAGCCAGCAACAGGTGTACGTCTCTCGCGGTGATAGCTACAGCCCTTGGAGCGGCGCTGGAAAGTATTCCGAGTTTCAGTGGTACAGACAAAATGTCGACGCCAACACCGGCGCGACCATTTGTATCAAAGGCATCTTCGCGTTCGTTCCGTGGCTGAGTTCTTACCGCTTCACGCTGATGGCTCACGGCTGCAACGGGCAAACATATGTCGAGTATGACCAAACGTACGCCGGTTGGCTGTTGTACGACTCCACACCGTACAAAGACGTTGCGGGCGGATACGCTTGGCTGTACTCGCTGACCACCTCCAATCAGGTGCTGCAGACGTCGTTTATGACCAATCGATTCATGCCAGCCCTGCCGTCGGGCACGCCTTCGTTCCTGGGTTTCCGTTACGTGATATCGAGCACATCCAATCAGATCTATGAGGCTATCAACACCGAGCCTCCCAGTTGGACGTTCCGCGACGTGAGCTTTCCGGAATCACTGGACCCGACGAGCAACCTCCGGCAGATCGATAGTGGCGAGCGATTTCGAGGCAATTCCGGTGAGTTCTTCGTGTTTCAGACGTTCGGTCGTGTTTACAGTTACACACCCTAGCGGTCATCACGCCCCCCGAAGCCCAAACGCTTCGGGGGGAAGCGCGTGATCGCCAGATGCCTAAAATTGCTCGAACGGGCGCTAGGAAGCGACATAGCCATCAGCTGCGGTTAGAAACCGCGCGCGTAGCCGATCGAGACGTCGAATACCGTGCCCGGAGCGCCGAACATTTGCCGCACGCGTAGCTCCGGGACGATGCCATTGTCGCCCGCAAAAGGCACCATCAGGCCGAAGCCGAGCCCGGCGAAGCCTTTGCCGGTCTTGCGATAAGCGATAAGTTCCCCCTTCTGCCCGTTGGGGTTGAAGTACTCGACCGGCACGCGACCATCTACCTCGGCGAGGCCGCCCGAGAGCGTGACGAACGGGCGCAGGCCGGAGCTCTCGAAGGGCGCCGCGCCGAACCAGTAGCTGCCGCGAAGCTCAGCGTGAAATGGGAAGAATTTGTCCGTGCTCGGCGGGCGACCGCCGAAGGCATAACCGAGCCGCAAGCCGAGGCTCAGGTTCGCGCTCAGCAGCCGATCGAAGCCGATCATCAGCCGTGCCGTGGCGCGGCCGAGACCGCCGGAAATGTGATTGCCCGGCCCAGGGGCAATGTCTTGACCCGCGCTGCCTCCGAACGGAGCGCTGTTCTGAAAACAGCTATAATTCTCGGCGCCATCGCTCGGCGGAGCGTTCGACGCGCACACCTGATCCTGCGCCGAATAGAGCATGAAATCCTGCGCAAAGTGCAGGCTGAGCCAATTCTTCGCGCCTTTGCCGGACGCCGGCTCGTCGTCCTTCAGCTCGATCGTGTCTTCTTTGCAGCCGTCCTTGCCCGGCTCACAATCCTCGTCTTTGTTCTTCGGCTTGTCCGAGTCTTCGTCCGCCGCTGGCTTCGGTCCATGCCCGCCCGCCTCAGTAAAGGCTTTGCGCAGTTCCGGTGTGGCGAAGTCGTCGTCGAGTTCGAGATCCGGGTTGGCGCGCAACGCTTGCTTCAGCTCCGCCTTGCCTTTCGCGCCCTGCTTCAGGCCAGCGATGTAGACTGTCGCCAGATCGCGATGCAATTCCCCCACGACCTGATTCGAGCAACCCGACTTACCGCACTGGTTGACGGCCTTTTTCAGCTTCTGCTCGGCCTTCTTGAAGTTGGTCTCGGCGTAGTCCGTTTGCATCGCCTCCTTCCGCAGCTGGCTGGCCGCCTTGTCCTTCGGCGCGGCCAACGCCACGCTCGGCAGGCCGAGCGCGCAGGCGAATACGAGTACGAGTCCACGGGGGCCGTTCACGAGAGAGCGAAATTCAAGCATGTTTTTGGGCAAAATGCGCGCCTACCCGCGGCGCTAACAGCCCTGAACCATAGTCTGCGCCGCGCGAACAGCGCAATCTTCGTCGCAGCTTTCACGCTCTTGGTCGGATGCCATGCGCAGCAGAACTTTCCAGGCACTGCGCTTGGCTCCGCGTCCGCCAGCGCGAAACTCGAACTGTTCGAGCCCGCACGCGCCGTCCTCGACGCTCAACCGACGCTGACTGATTTGTCGTATTTGAACGCCGAGCCCGCTGGTGCGCACGGCTTCGTGCGCGCTTCGCTCGGACACTTCGTCGATGATCGAGGCAGCCGGCTCCGCTTCTTTGGCGTGAACCTGAGCGGCATCGCTTGCCTGCCCGATCACGAAACGGCGCTGCGCTTGGCCGGGTATTTCCGCAAGCTCGGCATCAACGCGGTTCGCCTGCACTCCCTGGACAGCCCAGGCGTGCTGCTCACTGCCGACGCTCAAATCGTCCCCGAGGCCCTGGCGAAGCTCGATCATTTCACGGCCGCGCTGAAGGCGGCGGGGATCTATTTCAGCCTCGGGCTGCACGCGAGCAGCGGCTACGCGGGCCTCGCGGCGGAGGCCAAGCAGCGCTTCCCCGAGGGCAAGGTGCTCGATCGATTTCATCCACCATTCCTCGACGCGCAACGTGATTTCGCGCGCCGCTTGCTGCGCCACCAGAACCCCGAGACACAGCTCGAGTACCGCGCGGAGCCCGCGCTCTTGTACGTAGAGCTCAGCAACGAAGATACGATCTTTCCCTCCTCCGGCGGCAGCCCCGACGACTTGCCGGCTGATTTTCACGCGGAGCTGGCCAAGGGCTACGCCCCTTGGCTCGCCGAACGCACCGCCGATGGTCTGCGCGCGCCCGGCCCCGCCGACGAAGAAGCTCAAGCCGAGCTGCCGACGTTCCGCGCTTCGCCCGCTGCCCGCGCGGATCTCGCCCAATATCTGCGTGAAAGGGAGCGACGCAGCGTGCTCGCGCTGGCCCAGTTCGTGCGCGGCGAGCTCGGCCTGCGCTCGATGTTGCTCAGCAGCCAGGTCAGCTTCGGTGGTTTGGCCGGCGTGTTGCGTGAGGCCGAGGTCAGCGACTTCATCGACGTACACGGGCACTGGTCGTTTCCAGATCGCTCGCAGATCAACGCGCCCAATGGCAGCATTTTGGGCCAGCTCGCCAGCTACCGCGTGTTCGGAAAGCCGTTCATGGTCTCTGAATACGGAGTGGCCGCGGGCAGCTACGTCGCAGAGATGTTCCCACTTTTGCTGGGCGTTGCGGGGCTGCAAGATTGGGACGCGGTGTTTGCCTTCGCGTACGCAGATCACACGCGCGAGTACGAGCCCCAGCGCATCAACGACTCGTTCAGTCTCGCTGGGCACCCGGCCAAGCTCGCGTTCTTGAGCACCGCGGCCGCCGCCTTTCGACGCGGCTTGGTGGCACCCGCACAGAGTCGCGTCGAGCTCAGCGTACCGGAGCAGCCGAGCGCCCTGCCCTACGCCGAAGACGCGCTGCCCAGTCTGTGGCGCGAACACGGCGTGCCCCTGTCGACGGCGGCGATTCGGCAGCTGGGCATCACCCTCCGACCAGGCTCTGGAGACGTCAGCGCCGGCTTCGCGCCGCGCGCGAGCGGTGTGCTGGGCAGCGACACCGGCGAGCTCTTGTGGGAGGAGCACGGCAGCCACGCCCGCTTCAGCATCGACGCTCCCGCGCTCAAAGCAGTGTGTGGCTTTCTCAGCAGCAGCGCGCTCAAGTTCAGCGGCATCAGCTTCGAGTTTTCGAACTTTGCGCCGGGCTTTGCGTGCGCGAGCTTGCTGTCACTGGACGACGGTCCGATTGCCAGCTCACGCCGCTTGCTGCTCAGTGTCTCCGGTTTGGCGCAAAATCCCGCAACTGGACCGGCACTCGCGCAGTACGTGCCGCTCAGCGTGACTCTGCCGCGCGGCGCGTGGCGCGCCGATGCCTTGGACGCCGCGGGTAAGCCCACTCACGCCATGGCCATCGTCAACGCCGGAGAGAGCAAGTTCTCCACCGCGTACCAGGGCGCCTCTCTGGCGTACGCGTTCACGCGCTGAACGCGCTTACTTTGGGATGAACGTCACGTCGTCGAGCCACAGATCGACGGGGAGCTTGTTTGCTAGCGTAAATTGCACGCTGTACACGCCCGTCGGATCGAAGCCGGTCTGCGGCAGCCCGAAGGCTTGCTGCGTCAGCTCGCTGAACTGGACTTCGTACGCTTCCCAGGTCGTCTTGAGCCCGCTCACCGATTTGAACAGGTGATCGCCGCAGCGCTTCTGGACGTCCGTGTCGGTGCACTTGGCGCCGTCCGCGTCGGAGTAGATGTTCGGTACGAGCACCTTCACCGTGGTGGTCGCGCCACTCGCGATCTTGGCGAAGAAGCGGATGCCGCGGTACGCGGACACGTCATAAGGCGCCTTTTTGGCCATTTGATTGACCATGTCCGCGCCGACCCCCGCGCCCCACTCCGTGAAGCCGGTCGCGGTCAGGTGCAGAGCGGCGGTGCTGGTGCTGTTGGGACGAGCGTCAGCGCCGGTGAGCGGAGCGATCGTCAGCTTGCCGAGCGTGCCCGTGGTGGTCGCGTCGGAGAAGACGTACCAGGGGCCGTTGCGCATGCCGACCCGCAGAATGAACTCATCCTGATCCTCGAAATCATCGATCGGCTCGGTGCTGGGTGCGCCTCCGGAACCCGCGGCTGGCGTGCCCGCGGAGCCTGCGCTGCCAGCCACGCCCGGGCTGCCGCCGATGCCGGCTTCCCCCGCGTGGGCGACGTTGCCAGCGCTACCGCCGTTGCCTGCAGTGGCGCTCGCTGCGCCAGCGTGGCCGCTGCCACCGCTACCGCTACCACTGTCGCTGCCCGCGCCGGCCTCACCGCCCTGATCCCCGCTTGCTGCTCCGTTCGCCTCACCGCCACCGCTGGTGCCGCTATCGCCACCCCCTGCCGGGATGGTCGGGCTGAGCGACCCAACTAGCAAACTATCGTTGTAGGTGTTGCACGCTGCCAGGCACGTGAACGCCAGCAGAGCAAAGACTCGACCAGACACTAACTTCAGCATACCTAGCCGGCCTCGACCCGCAAGCGCTATCGCCGGACCCGTTCCTCCGGGTCCATCACCTGTGGGCACTGCGTCAAACCCTGCGCACGACGATCGCTGAGCGACAAAGCAACGCCACGCGCGAGGTTCGAAAGAGAACTCGCGATCGAGCGAGCCACCCTCGAACATTTTGCTCACGCGAGAAGGCTAAATCACCCTTATATTCGCATCATGGCAGGAGTGGTGCTCAAGGACGTGGTGAAAGTGTACGAAGGCGGCCTCAAGGTCGTCGACCGCTTCAACCTGGACATCGCCGATCGAGAGTTCGTGGTCTTGGTCGGCCCCTCTGGCTGCGGCAAGTCCACGACCCTGCGCATGATCGCCGGCCTCGAAGAGGTGAGCTCGGGTACGATTTCGATCGGCGACCGCGTGGTCAACGACGTGGCTCCCAAGGACCGCGATATCGCCATGGTCTTCCAGAGCTACGCGCTCTACCCGCACATGAGCGTGTACGACAACATGGCCTTCGCGCTCAAGCTGAGAAACACGCCCAAAGCGGCGATCGACGAGAAGGTGCAGCGCGCGGCCAAGGTGCTGATGATTACGCATCTGCTCGAACGCAAGCCCAAGGCACTTTCCGGCGGCCAGCGTCAGCGTGTAGCGCTCGGCCGCGCCATCGTACGCGACCCGAAGTGCTTCTTGTTCGACGAACCACTGTCGAACTTGGACGCCAAGCTGCGCGTCGAAATGCGCGCCGAAATCAAGCAGATCACGATGAGCTTGAACGCCACGACGGTATACGTCACTCACGATCAAGAAGAAGCCATGACGCTCGGCGACCGCGTGGTGGTGATGAAAGACGGGCTCACCCAGCAAGTCGGCTCCGCGCTTTCGATCTACAATCACCCGGTCAATCGCTTCGTCGGCAGCTTCCTCGGTAGCCCGCCGATGAACTTCTTCACTGGCAAGCTGGTCGAAGAAGCCGGCCGCATTTGGTTCGACGAAGGCACTGGCAAGCTGCCGGTCGCTGACTGGGCCCGCGCCGAACTACGCCCGCGCGTCGGACAAGAGGTGGTACTCGGTGTCCGCCCAGAAGCCATGTCCGACAAGGCCAACGCGCGCTTCCAGACCGAAGACAACCAGCTCAGCATGCAGGTCACGCTGGTGCAGCCCCTCGGCCATAAGATGGACGTTTACCTATCCACCGAACACCATGCGCGCTCCGTCGCGCAAATCGACTCGCACGCCGATGTACGTCGCGGTGAGAGCTTGCCCGTGTTCTTCGATATGTCGCGAGTGCACTTCTTCGAACCCGGTGAAAACGGCGTGAAGCTCGTGTACAATTCGTCGATCAAGGCATAGCTGCCCGCCGTGATTGGGCACTGCGTTTGCGCGGCCGCCCCGCGGACAACGCGCCTCCGATGCCATCCGACGCGCGGTGATCGATTGCTCGACGCTCGTTGGTCCCCTTGCCACTCGCAATGATACTCTGTTTTCACAGTATTGTTGCGGCAGTGACGGGCGCCTCCCTGACGCACTGGTACTAACGGCAAGCGCTCGCCGCGCTCGAGAAAGCGCGGCTTCAAGCGCTCGCCTGCCTTCGCTGGCGTTTGCAGCTCAGAGCTGACGAATCATGAACCGTGCCGTGGACGTGCCCGTGGCCACGTGACCGACTCCGGGAGCCTGACCGAGAGTGGGGCGATCGCGATCCAGCATCGCAGCTCTCTCTCCTTCTGGGTTCCGTGCTCGGACGCCGAAGGCTGAGCCGGACGCGGGGCGGAATTGTGACCATCAATCAAAATCCCAGAAGGACGAAGAGTCACTGAAGGACGGAGAGAACAGAAGCTCGGGCACGCCCACGGGCACGGCTGGGAGCGCACACAACCGCTTGGCGATCGCCGGTACATACCCTAGGTTGGGGATCCATGACGGACAGCAAGCTTGCGATCCTTGTGGGCGGGGGCCCGGCTCCCGGCATCAATAGTGTGATTGGGGCCGCGACCATTCGCGCCTGCGTCGAGGGCATTCCGGTGCTCGGTATTCGTGATGGTTTTTCGGGCATCATGCGCGGCGACATCAGCAAAGTACGAGCGCTCGACATCGAGACCGTGTCGCGCATCCACTTCCGCGGTGGTTCGACGCTCGGCACCGCGCGCGCGAACCCAACCAAAGAGCCCGCGTTGCTCGAGGCGACGGTCAATTCGCTGAAGCGGCTGGGCGTCACCCAGCTGATCACGATCGGCGGCGATGACACGGCCTTCTCGGCCATGCGCATCTCCGAGCATTCACAGGGCGCGCTCAAGGTGGTGCACGTGCCGAAGACGATCGACAATGATTTGGACTTGCCGGAGTGGATCCCGACCTTCGGCTATCAAACCGCGCGCCACGTCGGCACCGGCATCGTCCGTGATCTTTTGGTCGACGCGCAGACCACCTCGCGCTGGTACTTCGTGGTCGCCATGGGCCGCAAAGCAGGCCACTTGGCGCTCGGGATCGGCAAAGCCGCGGGCGCCACGCTCACGCTGATCCCGGAGGAATTCAGCACCAAACAAGTGCCGCTCAGTGAAATGGTCGACACCTTGGCGGGCGCCATCATCAAGCGCTTGGCCTACGGTCGTCCGGATGGCGTCGCGGTCTTGGCCGAAGGCCTCGTCGAAGGTCTGGATCCGGAAGAGCTCGCGCAATACGCCGACGTCGAACGCGACGAGCACGATCACATCCGCATCGCCGAGATCGACTTCGGTCGCATCATCAAGGCGCGCGTCAGCGAACGCTTGAAGGATTTCGGGATCAAGGTGACGATCGTGTCGAAGGACATCGGCTACGAGCTGCGCTGCACCGATCCGATCCCGTTCGACATGGAGTACACGCGTGACTTGGGCTACTGCGCCGCCAAGTACCTGCTCGAGGGCGGCTCGGGCGCGATGGTCACGATCCAGCAGGGCAAATTCAAGCCCATCAAGTTCGCGGACATGCTCGACCCTCAAACCGGGCGCACGCGCGTGCGCATGGTCGACGTGGACACCGAATATTACAAGATCGCTCGGCGTTACATGCTGCGCCTGCGCAAAGACGACTTCGAGGATCCGGCCGAAATCCTGAAATATGCCAACGTGGCCAAGACCAGCCCGGAGAATTTCAAGGCGCAGCTCGAATACCTGGTCAAAAACGAGCCGCCCCCGCTCGAATTCGAGTACTGACGAAGGCGGCGAGACCGGCTGGGATGCGCTGAGGCTCGGATGGGCCGAGGCTCGACTGGAATAAATACGCGCTCTCGACACTTGCCCGGATCGCCGCGAGGCACATGCGAATCTCTGGCAAACTCACGCTGGGCATGATCGGCGGCATCGTCGCGATCCTGGCCGTCTCCAGCTACCTCACGGTCAACCGTGAGATTCGCCTGTTCGAGACGGACATGGCGCGCGATCACGAGACGTTCGCCAAAGCGGTGGCCTCGTCGATGGCGCGCGTTTGGCGCGTCGACGGCCGAGCGCACGCGCTCGGCGTGCTGGAGCAGCTCGACGCCGGCGAGGGCTCGGTGCACGTGCGCTTCGTGCCCAAAGATGGCGCCCCAGCCGACGCGCGCATCGATTTGGCCGCGCTTTCGCGGGTGCGCCACGGCGGCGCCCCGCTGCACGCCAAGCTGGAAGGGCCCGAGCCCAAGTTGTACAGCTACGCCGCGGTGCACCTCGGCGACGAAACCCCAGGGGTGCTCGAGATCTCCGAGTCGCTGCAGCCGCGCGATGCCTACGTGCGCTCGACCGTGCTGCGCGCTCTGCTCACCGCGTTGTGCCTGGGCCTGGTGTGCGCGGCGCTCACGTTCGCGCTGGGCAGCAGCATCGTGGGCCGTCCGGTGCGCGCCTTGGTCGACCAGGCCCGGCGCATCGGCGCGGGTGATCTGGGGATCCGCCTGGATTTGCGGCAGAACGACGAGATCGCCGAGTTGGGCCGCGAAATGAACGCCATGAGCAGCAAGCTTTCGGACGCCAACGCGCGCCTGGTGGCCGAGACGGCGGCGCGCGTGCACACCATGCAGCAGCTGCGGCACGCCGAGCGCCTGGTCACCGTGGGTAAGTTGGCCTCCGGCATCGCCCACGAGCTCGGCACGCCGCTGAACGTGGTCTCTGGGCGGGCCAAAATGATCTCGCAGAGCGCGGTCGCTGACGAGGGCGTGCGCAACAACGCGCGCATCGTGATGGAGCAGAGCGAGCGCATGGCGCAGATCATTCGCCAGCTGCTGGACTTTGCGCGCGCGGGCAAGCCCAACAAATCACTCGTGGATTTGAAGCATTTGGCGCAGAGCACGCTGTCCTTGCTGCGGCCGATCGCCGACAAGAAGCGCGTCACGCTGCGCTTCGAGGCTGCCGAGCCGGTCTCGGGCGTGGTCGCCGACGCCGCGCAGCTGCAGCAGGTGCTGACCAATCTGATCGTGAACGCGGTGCAAGCCAGCCCCGAGTCATCCGCGGTCGAGATTGGCCTGCGCACGGCCCGCGCCGCCGCGAAACCCGACGCTGAGAGCGCTGGCGAGCCGGCGCGCGGCTTCGCATGTGTCACCATCGCCGATCACGGATCGGGCATGGCGGAAGACACTTTGGAGCGGATTTTCGAACCTTTTTTTACGACCAAAGATGTCGGTGAAGGCACGGGTCTCGGGCTTGCCGTAGCCTACGGCATCGTTCAGGAACACGGCGGTTTCATCACCGTCGAAAGCAAGCTCGGCGAAGGCAGCCGCTTCGAAGTTTACCTCCCGCTCCCGGATCCCCAATGAAAGCCAAAGTACTGATCGTCGATGACGACACGAGCATGTGTGAATTGCTCGCCGAAGGGCTGGTTCAACACGGCTACGAAGCACGTTGGTACGCTTCCCCACACGAGGCGCTGGCGCAGCTTTCGGAGCACGACTTCGACGTCGTGCTGACCGACATCAACATGCGCGACATGAGCGGCCTGGAGCTGTGTCAAAAAGCCACCGAGGCCCACCCGGAGCTACCGGTGATCGTGATCACCGCGTTCGGCAGCATGG